>Ga0129336_10000665_pt1 | contig 20304 bp, 15 predicted proteins | sample CPB6_02_DNA_FD_96878 | JGI IMG/M metagenome (GOLD analysis project Ga0129336, IMG submission 96878) | Freshwater to marine salinity gradient microbial communities from Chesapeake Bay, USA - CPBay_Sum_0.6_0.2_DNA | ecosystem: Environmental > Aquatic > Marine > Coastal | place: USA: Chesapeake... | reverse complement strand
TGTGCCACGGCATCTCGGTATCTGAGCTGGTCAAGTTCACCAGCGAGCGCATCCCCGATTTGTACGCCGAAGCGTTGGCCGACCTCCCCCGACACTAGGAGACCGAACAATGCACGCATCCCCCCATGCGCCCATCGCTGAACTGCAAACGTTCGCGCGTCATCTCGGGAAATTCTTCACGGTCATCGCCGCTTTGATGGCTGCAAGCGCCGGCTGGAACCTCGGCGGAACAAGCACATTTGCCTCAGTGCTTCTCGGTGGCCTGTTCGGCGGCGTCACGTTTGCGACCGCCTACATGCTCAACTTCGTTGACCTCGCTTGGTCAAGCGGCGAAAAGCGCATTGCCGGTGGCCTCGCCGTGGCCTGGCTAATCCTTTGCGGGGCTGAGTACGGCTCTCACGTTGCCTTCGGCACATCGCACCGCGCTGCCAACATCGAAACTGCCACGCTGCAAAACACACGCTATGACGACGGTCGAAACGAAATTGCCTCAACTGAGGCTCAAATTGCCCTGCACACCAAGCGCCTGACCGAACTCGAAGCCCAAAACGCATGGGTGACGACGGTCAACGCCGAAGCCCTCCGCGCGCAGGAGGCCGCAGAGCGCCGTCGTGGTGGCTGCGGCCCCAAGTGCCTCGACCTCCAGGCCAAGATCGCTGTGGCTGAGGAAATCGGCACCGAGCGCAAGCAACTCATGGCCGCTCGCAAGGTGCTCGCTGATCTTCGCGCCAAGTCCGCGACGGCCGAAAAGGGCGACAGCATCGCGCTCAATCAGTCCGGCCTGATCGCCACGATTGCCACGGGAAGCCTTGCCCCGACGCCTGCCGCCATCGCATGGGCCAACATCGGCATTGGCGCTTATATCAGCCTCATCTCGACGTTCCTCGGCACGATCTTCAATTGGCTCGGCTTCCACATCTTCAAGCCCCGCAGCCAAGCACCACACGCCGAAGCCGAAGCCACGCCCCTGACACCAGCAGACCATAGGCCGGTGCAGCCCGTCCCACCCCGCCGCCAAGCCCTTTCCACCCGCACATTGGCCCAGCTTCAGAGCATCGCAGCTTAATCATGCCAGCCGGTAGACCTACAGCGTACCGCCCCGAATATTGCGACAGCGTCATCGAATGGGGAAAGCAAGGCAAGTCAAGAACTTGGATCGCGTCGGAAATTGGCGTTACCCGCGAAACGCTTTATGAATGGGAACGCGTGCACACTGAATTTTCTGACGCCATGGCACGCGCCAAGGTGTTTGAGCAGCGCTGGTGGGAAGATGCTGGCCAGGATGGCATGAGGCTTCAGGGCTTCGGTCAATCCATCTGGTCACGATCAATGGCGGCTCGCTTCCCAAAGGAATGGCGCGAGAAGACGGCTCACGTTGGCGGCGACGACGGCGACAATCCTATAAAACAAGAGGTCACGCTTGGTGCGGATGCTTTCACCCGCGCAATTGTTGGCATCGCTGCCCGAAGCACAGAGGACAGCCCATCTGACCCGTCTCAGTGATGAGACCAAGGCGGAACTGCTGACGCACTGGCCGTTCTGGGCTCGCCCCAATCAATTGCCGCCCGATGGCAAATGGCTGACATGGGTCATTCTTGCTGGCCGAGGCTTCGGCAAGACGCGATGCGGGTCTGAGTGGGTTAGGTCCATGGTCTGCGGGCCGACACCTCTTGCACGAGGCAAAGCAGGCCGCGTGGCGCTTGTGGCTGAGACAGCGGCAGACGGCCGTGACGTTATGGTTGAGGGTGACAGCGGCATTCTTGGCGTGCATCCGAAAGCGTTCCGCCCCACCTATCAGCCCTCCATGAGGCGCTTGACTTGGCCCAATGGTGCGGTTGCCACGCTATTTAACGCGACTGAGCCCGACCAGCTGCGCGGCCCTCAACATGACCTCGGATGGTGCGACGAGCTAGCCAAATGGCGCTACGCTCAGGAAACCTGGGACATGCTGCAGTTTGGGCTTCGCCTCGGCGACGATCCCCGCCAGCTTATCACCACCACCCCGCGTCCGATTGTGCTGCTCAAAAAGATCATGAGCGACAGCAGGACAGTTACGACGCGGGGCTCAACATACGAAAACGCGTCCAACCTCGCCGCGTCGTTCATGGAGAACATCAAAGCTAAGTACGAGGGCACGCGTCTTGGCCGCCAAGAGCTGGACGCCGAAGTCCTTGACGACGTGCCAGGCGCGCTATGGACGCGCGAGATGCTCGACAAGACACGCAAGAAGCGCGGCGACAAGCTTCCAGACATGCAACGCGTCGTCGTGGCTATCGACCCTGCAGGAAAAAGCCAGGAGACGGCAATCAGCGAAGGCACAGCAGAGACGGGCATTGTGGTTGCTGGCCTCGGTGTCGATGGTCGCGGCTATGTGCTCGATGATCAGACGTGCTCACTGTCTCCTAATGGTTGGGCGCGCCGGGCGGTCGCGGCATTCGACATGTACTCAGCCGACGCGATCGTTGTCGAAACAAACCAGGGCGGCGACATGGTCAAAATGGCCATCAAGTCAGTGAGGGACACAATCCCAGTCGTCGAGGTTCACGCCTCAAGAGGCAAGGTCACGCGCGCGGAACCGATCGCGGCGCTGTACGAGCAGGGCCGTATCAGCCACGTCGGGACGTTCGCGGAATTGGAGGATCAACAGGTGCTATTCACCCCGCTCGGCGTGGCCGGCGAGACGACCGGCGACCGCGTTGACGCTCTCGTGTGGGCTCTGTCGCAGCTGTTCCCGTCTCTTGTGGTCAAGCAGCATGTTGACTGGTCTCAAGCGTTCACGAGCGGTGCGCCTGCCGGCAAGGGTGCGTGGCTCGGCGCATGAACCAGCACCAGAAGAAAGGCGCAAAGCTCAGCCAAGGCGATGCTGAGGCGCTGATCAAAGAAGTTGTCGAGAATATCCAGACGAGCTGGGAACACGACCGCGACAACCGCGAAGAAGCCTCGCGGGATTTGACGTTCCTGGCTGGCGATCAATGGCCCGAAAGCGTGCGGCGCGAGCGCGAAGCGGCCAAGCGGCCCATGCTGACCATCAACCGCTTGCCGCAGTTCGTGCGCCAGATCACCAACGACATCCGACAGGCCGACATCGCGATTAAAGTGGTGCCAGAGGATGACGACGCCGATCCGGCTGTGGCCGAAATCTATGACGGATTGATCCGTCAAATTCAGTACCGGTCGAGCGCGCGGCATGTGTATTCGACGGCGGCCGAGCATCAAGCCAGCTGCGGCATTGGCTGGTGGCGCGTGTCGTCTGACTACGCAGATGACATGGCGTTCGATCAAGAGATCCGCATTAAGGCCGTGAAGAACCCGCTTGCGGTGTACTGTGACCCCGGCTCGGTCATGCCGGATCGATCCGATGCGATGTGGATTGCTGTCACGGAAATGCTGCCGAAGGACACGTTTAAGCGGCGGTATCCGAAAGCCAAGGCTGTCGAGATTACGACGCCGACAAGCGGCTATGATCGACCGTTCTACTGGTCAACGACTGACACAATTCGCATTGCGGAGTATTGGCGCAAGACGCGCGTGACCAAGCTGCTGGCCCTACTCGAGGACGGCAGGTCGGTTGACATCACAGGCAAGGGCGAGGCTGAGCTAGGCTTTTTGCCCATTGTGCGCACGCGGCCATGCGAGACGCACAAGGTTGAACAGTTTATCATCAGCGGATCAGAGATCCTTGAAGGCCCGTATGAGTGGGCTGGCAAGTTTATACCGCTTGTTCCGGTTGTCGGCGGAGAATTCCCGCTTGAAAACAAGGTCTACCGATACGGAGCCATTCGCTTCGCCCGCGACCCGCAGCAGCTCTATAACTTTTATAGAACCGCCACGGCGGAAAGCATCGCTTTGACGCCGAAAGCCCCTTACCTTGCAACGCCCAACATGTTGGGGCCGTTTAAAAGCATGTGGGATGCGGCCAACCTCGATAACAAGCCCTATCTGCTGTACCAGCCGGACCCTGAAGCACCAGGCAGCAGACCAGAGCGCATTGCGCCGCCTGCAATCCCTGCCGCTCTCGTGCAAGAGGCACAAATCGCCTCGGATGACATGAAGGGCACGACGGGCATCTATGACGCGGCGCTCGGCGACAAGAGCAACGAGACGGCCGGAATTGCCATCAGCCGACGCCAGCAGGAAAGCGACGTTGCGAACTACCATTTTGCGGACAACCTGCAGCGCTCACTTGAGCATTGCGGGCGCATCTTGGTCGATCTCATCCCGAAAATTTACGACAATGAGCGCGTCGTCCGCTTACTTGGCCAAAAGGAAAATGAAACGAAGTTTGCCCGCATCAATCAGGTCGTCATGACCGCGAACGGCGAGCCGATGGTCATCAACGATCTGTCGGCCGCATCGTTTGATATCCGCGTGACGGTCGGCCGCAGCTATGCGACCAAGCGCATTGAGGCGGCAAACAGCATGATTGAGTTCATGCGCGCCGTTCCTCAGGCCGCTCCGGTTATTGGCGATCTGCTGGCCAAGGCTATGGACTGGCCGGAATCGGACGAGATCGCGAAGCGGTTGCGCAACATGGTGCCGCCAGAGCTTCAGCGCGACCCAGATCAACCGCAACCACCGCCTGAGCCAGATCCCATCATGGTCGCAGACCTCGAGCTTAAGAAGGCTCAAGCGGCAAAAACCATGGCAGACGCGATGAAGACCCAACTTGAGGCGGCAGCGCTTGAGCAAGGCGGCGTGCAGCCCCAATTGGTTGAGCCTGAGATTGTTGACCCGTCTGACATCGTCGTCAAAGAGGCGGCGGTGCGCAAGGCCATGGCTGATGCGGACATGGCTGAGCTTAACGTCGAGAAAACCCGCCAGGAGATTATGCGCGGCGCTGACGAGCTTCGGCAGACGCAAGTAACTCAATAATTCAAAAGACGTTCTGTTGCTTGCCGCGTAACACCCCGCCTTCGGGCGAAAGTAACAGCAATCGAGATCATCATGAGCACCGAAACCATCCCCGCCCCCGGCGCTGAGCCGGAGGTGAAAGTACCCGTTGTGTCCGAGTTGCCGTCTCCCGATCAGGCTAAGACGCCGGTCGAAAGTGCCGAAGGCCAGTCCGAGCCTCAGTCTCAAGAGGACGAAGCCGCAAAGAAGCCAAAGCAGACCGTAAGTGAGCGTATTGGCCAAATCCATGCCGCCAAGAAGCAGGCCGAAGCAGAGCGATCAATCGCGCTGAAAGAGGTCGATCGACTCCGGGGCGAACTCGAGAAGCTGCACGCGCAGCCCTTCGACAGTTTGCCCTATGAGCAGCAGGACACGGCGCGACTGAAAAGCGTCGTGAAGGCCGAGCGATACGAGGAAGCCGTCGCTGCTGCCAAGGCTCAAGAGGCCCGCGTGCAGCAAATGAGGGCAACCGAGTATCAGCAGAAAGTTGACGCCGCGCGCGATCGGATGCCCGACTTTGACGACGTGTTCCGGGGGCTGGCCTATGTGCCATTTGCCAACGAAACAACCGAGATCATCGCCGAATCCGACAAGGCAGCGGAGCTGACTTACTGGCTCGGCAAGAACCTGAACGAGGCGCACAGGATTTCCGGTCTGCCCCCGCATCGACAAGCGGCAGAAGTAGCGCGGATTGAAGCCAAGCTGAGCGCTGGCCCTTCACCGCGTCGGCACTCAACCGCCCCACCGCCACCCCCGACCGTTTCCGGCGCGTCCAGCCCATCGGCCAAAGATCCGGCCAACATGAGTATGGACGAATACGCGAAATGGTACGCGGGCCGCAGCAAGGGCTGATTAGGAAAGACTGACCCACAATGGCTAACACGTCACTGACCGCAGATATCGTCGCCAAAGAGGCGCTGATCATCCTCGAAAACGAACTCGGCATTCTGAAGCGCATGCACCGCGCCCACGAAAGCGAGTTTAGCAACTCTGTCAACGGCTACAAGATCGGTGACACGATCTCGATCCGTCGTCCGGCCGACTTCACCGTTCGATCTGGCGCGACGCTGTCGACGCAAGACGTGATCGAAGGCAAGACGACACTGACGGTCGACCAACAGAAAGGCATCGACTTTGAGTTCACGTCGACAGAACTCACGCTGAAAATCGACGACCTGTCTGAGCGCGTGATCAAGCCGGCCATGTCGAGCCTGGTCAACGACATCACCAACGACGTTCTGACGCAAATGTATCGCGGCATCTACAATTGGGTGGGAACGCCGGGCAACACCGTGGATTCGTTCGCCGACTTCGCGAAGGCCCCCGAGCGCCTTGATATCATGGCGGTCCCGCAAGCCGACCGTGCGGCAGCGTTCGCGCCGACCGACTATTGGGGCCTCGTTGGGTCACAGACCGCGCTCTACATCAACCAGGTGGCCAGTGATGCCTTCCGCCGTGGCGAGATGGGCATGGTGGGCGGCATCGATACGCTCATGTCGCAGGTCGTGCCGACCCACACTGTTGGCCCGCTCGGCGGCACTCCGCTCGTCAACGGTGCTTCGCAGAACGTGACCTATGACACCGCCAAGAATACGTGGACGCAATCGCTCATCACTGACGGCTGGACGGCGGCGGCGGCCAACCGCCTCAAGGCGGGCGACATCTTCACAATTGCCAACGTGCAGATGGTAAACCCCAAGACCAAGGTGACGACGGGCGTTCTTCAGCAGTTCGTTGTCACGGCTGACGTGTCGTCGGATGGAACAGGTAACCTCACGGCAACGATCTCGCCGCCGATCATCACGTCAGGCCCGCATCAGACGGTCAACGCTGCGCCTGCCGACAACGCCGCAATTACCGTTGTCGGCTCGGCATCGACGGCCTACCGTCAAAATCTCGTGTTCCACAAGAATACCATGGGCGTGGCCTTCGTGCCGATGGAAATGCCGCAGGCCGCTTACAACGGATCGCGTCAGTCCTACAAGGGCATCTCGGTCCGCGTGATCCCGATCTATGACGGCACGAACGACATCAGCAAATGGCGTCTCGACGTGCTCTATGGCCGCAAGATCATCGATCCGCGTCTCGCAACGCGCTTGAGCGGCACCTAAAGCTAACGGGGGCACCATGAGCACGGTTCGTGAAATCGTTACATCAGCGCTGCGGCGGATTCGTGTCGTGTCGATCGGCACGGGCGAAGCTGCTGCGGCTGAATACGCGGACTATACTCTTGGTGCCCTCAACGACATGATGCACGCGTGGCAGGCGTCCGGCGTGGACGTGAAGCACGCCGACATGACCCTTGATGATGAGTTTTTCTTTGTAATCCCGCCGGCTGGCATCGACAGCGAGACTGTTGACCTCCTGGTCAGCCAGGGCACATGGAATGCGTCAACGAACACGCCAACGCTGACCAGCGCCACCGGGACGCAAGGCCATTTCTACAAGGTGAGCGTGGCCGGAACGACGACGCTTGACGACGTGACGACGTGGAGCGTCAACGACGTGGCTATTTTCGACGGCGTCGAATGGCTGAAAGGGCAGTATCCTCGCAAGCACGAGGCCGGCGTCATCGATATGCTGGCGATGGCTGTTGCCGAAGACTTCGGCAAGCCGGTTAGCCCGCTGCTGGCCCGCGCCGCGTCCAACGCTTGGACAACGCTGCAGGCCGATTTCATCATCCCGCCGCCAGCCCGGTTTGACAACGCTCTAACCAGAACAACCACGCGCCGATACGAGGACACGGAATGAGATTTCCGATTGCTCTCGGCACGCAAAGCAACAAAGGCAAATCGCCGCTTGAAGGCATCGCGCGGCTGATCAATTGCCGTGCCGAGGTCGTGGGTGATGAGCAGCGGGTTAAGGTCTCGACCCATGCCGTGGCGGGCCTGACCGCACTCGGCACGCTGTCGGGCTCTGGCGGTGTTCGCGCCATGATCGAGGTCGATGGCGTGGGCTATGCCGTGTGTGGTCGCGTCGTGCATCAGTTTGAAGCTGGCGGCACGAGCACAGTTCTCGGCGGCATGCCTTCGGACGGTCTCGTCACCATGGCGCGCAACTCTCGCGCGGCTGGCGCGCAAACCATGATCGTTTGCGATGGCCTGGGAAAATTCATCCAGGGCGGCGCGGTCGTTGACATCACTGATACTGACTTTGGCTCGCCAAACTCGGTTTGCTCCGTGGCTAACCATTTCGTCACGTCATCGCCTGACGGCTATCTCAGGGCCAGCGAGATCAACGACGCGACCGGGTGGGATGGTCTCGCTATCACTGCAGCGCAGTCTGATCCTGACGGGCTTCTGCGGGCGGTTTCACGTGGAACCAGCGTTATTGCTTTTGGCCAGCGGTCGTTTGAGGTCTGGGACTACACCGGCAGCAATGATGGTTTCCCCTTCCAGCGTTCACAATCGAGCCGCGTCGGCTGCTGGTCCGCCGCTTCGGTGGTGTCCGCCCCGATCATCCGGCCTGATCTGGTCACGGACGCCATCGCCTGGGCGACGACCGACAAAGACGGGGCGTATGCTGCGATTTCTATTCTCGACGGCTATACGGCGCGTCCAATCAGCCGTCCCGACGTTGACCGGGACATGCGCGACTGCGCCGACCCGTCAACCATTGTCGGCATGAGCTGGACGGATGCCGGTCACGCCTACATGGCTTGGACCATCCCCGGCGTGACGACGTGGGTCTATGACACGGCAACGAGCCTGTGGCATGAGCGGCAGAGTTACGGCCAAGGGCACTGGAACATCGGGACGACGATGGTACTCGGTGGCCGCGTTGTCGGTGGGCATCGCAGTTCGCCCAATCTTTACTTTGTTGATCCATCAGCCAATGACGAAGCGGGAACGCAACTTGTCATGACGGTGCAGACGCCGCCCGTGCATGCGTTCCCCGATCAAATCGAGACGAATGCGCTTTATCTCGATTGCGTTACGGGCGTTGGCCTCAACACGACCACGCCGGCTGATCTTGATCCCATGGTCACAATGGCCATGAGCCGCGACGGCGAGACGTGGGGCACCGAATTGAGCCGCGCGCTCGGACGGCAGGGCAACAGCAACAAGCGGCTAGCCTGGCATGCGCTTGGCACGTCGGATCACCGTGGCATCAGCTACAAGTTCTCGGCCTCGGCCAAGGTCGTGAAGACGTTCCTATCCATCGCCGCTGATGGGGCGAAGATCGCCGCATGAGCCTGACACTACCGCCCGCCCATGAATCCGGGACGCTTGAGCAAGGCCGGTTCCGCGAGCCCTGGTACAAATGGTTCTTCGACGCCACGAAGCTGCTCAACAGCATCGATAGCACGTTGACGGCGTTGTCTGGCGACGTTGGCGGGTTCCCGACGTTCGGGACCGCAGCAACCGAGAACATCGGCACATCTGGCGAAACCGTGCCGCTGCTCAATGGCGTCAACGCGTGGTCTGGCCAGCAATACTTTGCCATGGCGACGTTGACGGATGCGGCCAATATCGCGTGGAACCTCGACACGGGACAGGTTGCAACGGTGACGCTCGGCGGCAACCGCACGTTGGCAAATCCAACGAACATGAAGGCGGGCGGCACCTATCAGCTGATCGTCAGACAAGACGGCACTGGATCGCGGACGCTGGGCTATGGCGCGGCGTACAAATGGCCGAGCGGAACGGCTCCTACGCTTACCACGGCGGCAAGCTCAATTGACCTGCTGACGTTCATTTCTGACGGGTCATCCATGTACGGCGTTGCAGTGAAGGCGTTTGCCTGATGCCGTTGATTTATCCGACTGGACACTTCGCCAGCGGCAGGCAAGCGCCGGCGCTGATCCTGAACGGCACGGATGAGTATCTGAACCGAACGCCCGTTGCGAACAGCTTCCCGGCCCACACGCGGGCATGGTCTGTGTGGGTGTACCGCACGACGGCGACAAGCAACGATCCTATCATGAGCGCGGCGCAGTCAACGTCTGACGGGCGGCTCTATATCAACTCAAGCAATCAGCTTGTTTATCACGAGCGGGCCGCGCCAGCGCTCTCGACAAAGTGCCTCGTGACCTCGACGACGGCCGCGCTGGTCGCCAATACGTGGTTTCATGTGTTTGTGGTCATCAACTTCGGCGCGGCCAGCGGCGAGCGCGTGAGGTTCTGGGTCAACGGCACCGAAACGCTCAAGACGGTAACGACCGCTTACGATGGCACATCAACGATCGGCCTGACCCTGGCGCATCAGATCGGGCGCGATCAGGTGAGCGGCGACTACTTCGGCGGCAAGATCGCGCGCTACCACTGGATGGACACGACGACCGCGAGTGTCAGTGATTTCGGGGCTCTGGATGGCGGCATCTGGAAAGCCAAGCCATCCCCCGCGCCGACCTACGGCAACAACGGCTTTTTCTTCGACTTCGAAGACGCGAACAACCTCGGCAACGACGCCGGGTCAACCCACGACCACACGCTCAATAACATCGACTCGTCAAACTACACGAGCGATGGACCGCCTATCTTGGAGGCTTGACGCATGCCCTCACTTGGATCGCTTCTTGGTTCATTCACGGGTGCCAATCAGAAGAAATACGCCGACCAAGCTTATCAGCAATCGTCGGCGGCGCTGCAGGGCGGCTATGACCAAGGCCGCGAGCAGATGGAGCGCTACAACACGCAGGCCAAGGGCTATCTGCAGCCCTACGCTACGCAGGGCGGACAGGCCAACCAGCGCTATGGAACCTATCTGGGCTTGAACGGAGCCGATGCGCAGCGCAGCGCGCTCGCGGAATACGCAGGTGAAGACCCATTCCGGCAGCACAACGAGGACATGGCCACGCGAGCGATGTCACGGCGCTTTAATCAGATGGGCATGCTGGACAGCGGCAACAGCCGTCTCGCCATGAGCCGCGCCATGCTTGATCGTGGAAGCCAGGACTATGAGGCCTATCTCAACCGTCTCGCCGGCATCGGCCAGCAGGGCTATGGCGCATCGTCGGCCATGGCTGGGATGGACAGCAGCCTTGGCAACAATCTTGGCCAGATGCGCATGGGGCTTGGCCAGCAGCAGGCGGGCAATTCGATCCAGTACGCCAACGCACGCTCGGCGGCTGACAGCATCTTGCCAAATAACCTGATCAAGCTCGGTGGCATTGCGGCGAGCCTGTACGGCGGCGGATTAGGCGGCATGGCTCCGGTAGCGCAGGAAGCCACGGGCAAGATGGGCGGCATCAACTCCCTGCAGGGCTATCTCAACGGCTACGGAGCCCGCACCTAACAAGCGTTGATCTGTCAAGGGACAAATAGGGACAGTTCCGGCGATTGAGTGTCCCAAACGATACCTTAAGCACCCTCAAGAATAGGGGTTAGCATGCCAAGTCTTCCGCAGTATTTGATGGGCATCCAAGGCCAACTCGACTTCGACCCGATCAACCAGGGTCTTGGCCGGTATTTCCAGCGCCAGCAGATGGAGCGTGACCAAGCCATGCAGAAAGAGCGCATGGCGATGGACCAGCGCCGGCTTGGCTTCGAAGAACAGCGGATGTCGCGCGAGGCGGCGCAAGATCCCATCCGCATGAAGCTTCTCGAGCAGCAGCTTGCCCAGGGCCAAGCCGCCATGAGCCTGAACCCGTTGCAGCGGCAGCAACTCGAAGCTCAAACCAAGCTGACCCTTGCGCAAGCGCGCGCGGCTGAACAGAAGGACGTGTTTGATCAAATCATTCTGCAGCAGCTTGGCGGCGGGCAACCGCCCGCAGCAGCGCCGCCATCTGTCCGCCCGCAGTCCTTTGCCCCGCCGGCCAATAGACCCGCAATCATGCAGCCCGTGGTTGACGAGATGTCAGCCGATCCGAACCTCATTCGCACGCAGGCAGCCCCACAACAGCCATCCGGCGCAGGGCAGCAGCCACAAGACCCAATCGTGCAAACCCCCATGGGGGCCATGCCTGCCAGCAAGGCGAAGGCCCTGGGCTTCATGATGGCATATCGTGGCAAGGGCGACGCTGGCCGAATGCTTGCGGACGCTGCCAACCCTGCCGCCCTCGGCAGGGACGTGCGCGGCGACGTGGACAAGGCTGAGTTCAAGGCCACGGAGCTTATGGGCCGCATGAAGGCTATCAAGGAGGGGTTCCAAAAAGAGTTTTTGACGTTCGAAGAACAGGCTAATCAATTTGGCGTGTCGTTTGCGGATAAATTCGACACCCTTCGCGCAAAGCTGCCACCCGAGGTGCTTCAGCGCCATGCGGAATACACGACGTTTCGCCGCGACACGGTTGAGAACCTGAACCGATACATCCAGGAAGTGACCGGCGCGGCTATGGGCGTTGAGGAAGCCAAGCGGCTGTCTAAGGCCGTGCCGACGATGGACGACGGTCCAACGGCATTCAAAGCCAAGATGGACGGCGTCATAAAGCAGACGCAACTTGCAATTGCCCGCTATCGGTACTTGCGGTCGGAAGGCTTCAACGGTCAGCCATGGGCTGGAAACGCCGAGGACGCCGCCAAGACGCTGCCACTTGATCGCATGGGGAGCATCATTCGCGATCAGTCCAAGGCAGTCCTTCAGCAGCTTCGCGAGCAAAACCCAAAAGCAACCGACGAGCAGCTTCGAGGCGCAACGCGCGCCGTCATCCGCCAAACATTCGGGATTGACGCCTGATGGATCTGCTTGATTTCGTCCTTGGCGACGACGATCCGTATCTTACCAAAACGCAAGCCCCGGTTCAGAGGCCAGCGCCGATTGCTCGTCCTGATGCAATCCCGCGTCCAGGCGATGCCCCAGCGGCTCGCCCGCGCATGCCGGCCCCAACAATCCGCCAAGCTCCGCAGCAAGCCGCGCCCGTGGCGGAAGACCAGCCCCCGCCGGCTCGCATGCAGTTCATGCCGCCAGGCGCGCAAATGTCGATGCCTGCCCCATCGAAAGAGGGCATGAAACCTCTTTCCGATCGCGACTTGGATGAACTGATCTTTGGCGACGGCAACCCGGCGGAAAAAGCACAGCCGCAGCGGCCTGGACCTGTGGCCGTGCCGTTTCCCGGATACAAAGACCCGAAGCAAGAGGGCTGGCTTGAGTGGGCCGCAAACAACGTGGCCGGGCGCACAGACCCGCGCTTCAAGGATGCGCCTGGGATATCGCAGGTTCTGCAGGACGAGATTTTCAAGGACGACAGCGACGCCGCTCGCTCGTCCTACCGGAACATCGTTGCAGGCCATACGTTGACGCCAGACAGCGAGGCGCAAACCAACATCGTCAAGAATGCGCTTGGCGATCGCTTCATCAAGCTGGAAAAAGACGCCTATGGCGCTGACCTTGTGCACTACCGCGCGCCGAGCGGTCTGCCGACGGTGGCCTACGTCAACAGGCCGGGGCTTGACCTTGAGGACGTAAACACCACGGCGCTGCAGACGCTGCCGTACCTTGCCATGGGGCGGCTTGTTCGCGGCGCTGGCGGAACGCCCGGAGGGCTGGGGCAGGTTCTCGGGCAGGGCGGCGGCGCGGCATCGACCAGCATTCTTGGCGACCTGGGCGCGCTGTATTTTGGCTCTGAAAAAGCCCCCGACCCCATCCGCGCGGGCCTTGTTGGGTTGTTCGGCGCTGGTGCCGAGGGACTAAGCCCAGTTGTGGGCAACCTTTGGCGCAAGCTCGTCACGGAGCCGGGCCTTTACAACAAGGCGAGCGGCCAGCTTACGGAAAAGGGCGTCGAGGCTGCTCGCGCTGCGGGCTTTGATCCGGCGGACATGTCCGGCGACGTGATTAAGAAATTCGCTGAGGAATTCGCCAAAGTTCGGCAACCGATGATCGCCGGCCAGACCGTTCGCAGCAAAGAGTTTGAATTGCCCGTGACACGCGGGCAAATGACGAAAGACCCTGAATATCTGCTTGACGAAAAGGCCATGCGCTACGGCGTCATGGGCGACGCGGCAAAGACCAAGATGCAGGACTTTGACCGCAGGCAGGCACAGGCCATTACAGAAGCAACACTTGGCGGCGGACCTGCGAGCGTTGCCGCGCGCTTAAACCCGGATCGAGCAGCGGCGACAACCCGCGTGAGCGACACGGGCGGCGGCATTCAGCAAGGGCTGACGGCAGCTCGCGACGTGGCCAAGAACGCTTTGGACGAACAGTGGGGCAAAGTTGGCCCCATGTACGCAACGCCGACAAGCCTTGATCTGTTGCCGGGGAAGATCAGCGCTGAACTTGGCGAACTTACATACCTCCTTGAAAGCTTTGACCCGAAAGTTCCTGCGGCAGCCCCCATGGCCAAGAACATGGTGGACTATCTGCGGCGGTTCCGTTCTGGCGAGCCACAGAGGCAAGCTGACGAGTTCCTGGGCAACGCCACGGTGCCAGACCTCGACGCCATGAGGCGAACGCTTGGCCGCATGATGGACGGGGCGCAGGGGGCTGACAAAGAGGCGACGGCGCGCGTCTATCGCGGCTTCAACAATTGGGTTCAAGAAGCCAGCGAAAAGGCTCTGATCCAAGGCGACATGGCAGCTTTCAAGGAAGCGCAGAAGGCGCGCGACCTCACGTCGCAATTCAAAGGCATCTTTACGGATGAGACGCTTTCGGGGCCAGCGTCTCCGGGCCGGAAGATTGTCAGCAAAATCTTGGAGAGCACGGACAACCCGGAATCCGTCGTCAAGGCGCTGTTTGGTACAGATCCGGGAGCTGTCCCAAAGCAGGGCTCACAAGAGGCCATCCGCCTCATCAGGCAAGGCGTCAAGAACCTTCCCGATGAGCAAGCCACGAGCATCATGAACGACATTAAGCTTGCTCACTGGATGAACCTCACCACGAGTTCATCGGGCCAAGTCCATACGCCGACGATGATCGCGCAGCGCATCGACAAGGCCATTCACTCGCAAATGTCCCTGATGCGTGAAGTCTACAAGCCGGAAGATATCGCGCTTATGCGCCGGTTTGGCGCGGCGATGAAGGATCTTGCTTACAAAGACCCGAACCCGAGCGGCAGCGGCATTACAAATGCGCTCTTTGCGGGCAGGTTTGGTCAAGCCTTTGTCCGCATGCTCGGCAGCTATAGTGGGCCTCTGGCAAAAGTCATGCAGATGACCTTCGAGGTCCTGCCAATCAAGAACGTCTCCGGTTCCATCTCGGCCAGCGCCGCCATGTCTCCCAAGGCCATCGTTGCCAATCCGAGCCTTGGGCCTCTCGGCGCTGCCGCTTACCAGCAATCGCGCGACTAACACCCCTCCCAAGTACCAGCGTTCCCTTCAACTTTGAGCCGCAAGGACTCAGGGAATGACCGATTCTGTTGCAATTTTCTCGCCCATGATCCGCATCACCGACGCCAACGGAAACCCCGTGTCTGGCGGTACGGTGGAATTCTACGAGGCCGGAACCTCGACGCCGAAGACCGTCTACGCGGACAAAGACCTGTCAACGGCGCTCGGGACCATCGTATCAACCGACTCGTCCGGCTATCCGAAAACATCCGGCAACGCGCGAACGCTGGTTTTCACCGGCACCAGCGCATTCAAGATGATTGTGAAGGACGCCAACGGGATTACGCTCGTCACGCATGACAACGTTCCCGGCGCTGTGGCGATCCCTGTCACGGATGAGATCGCCCTCCCTGAAACCCCTGTCAGTTCCAAGACTTCAACCTATACCGTCGTCGCTGCGGATCAGGGCAAGGTCATCAACGCCAATCCGACCAGCGGCAGCTTTGCAATCACGCTGCTCTCTGCCGTCACGGCCGAGGATGGCTTTCGCATCACCATCCGCCACGCCGGCACGGCCAACGTCGTCACCATTCGCACCACGGCGGGCCAGACGATCGGCATCTCTGGCGCTTCGGTCACAGCGTTTTCGCTGAAAGGCCAAGGCCAGTCTGTGCAGTTCGTGGCCGATGGCGGCAACTGGTACGTTGACGGCTCGACCCCGGCGCTGATGCAGGATGGTCTTGCGTTCTTCAAGGTCACGGACCGCCTGACTGCGCCGCCGAGCTCGCCAACAGGTGGTGCCCGCTACATCATCAACGGCACGCCAACGGGCGTGTGGTCCACGCTATCCTACGCTCAGCACGATGTTGTTGAGAGCGACGGCAACGGCTCTTGGTTCCGCTACGTCCCTGCCGAAGGCTGGTTGGCCTACGTCGAAGACGAAAACCTCTACACGGCATTCATCGGCACTGCCTGGGCTGATCAGACGGGCATGTCCACCCCGTCAACGTCCACGCTCAAGATGGGCATCTGGCTCGACCAGAGGGCGGACGGCACGGCCTCAGGCTCGACGACCACGGGCGCTTGGACGACGCACACGCTGCAGACGGAAGCCGCCAACAGCATCACAGGCGCGTCGATCGCGTCCAACAAGATCACGCTACCTGCCGGGACATATGACGTTGACGCGGACGGCGTGTTCAGCCGCGCGGACGGTGGCCAGCTTCGCCTGCGCCTCGAAACAGCCGGGACGATCTTCTACGGCATCAACGGCGTCTCTGGCTCTGGCGCGGACGGCACGCACGGCAGCCAGGTTGTCGCGACGTTCACGCTGGCCAGCGCTGACAACCTGATCCTTGAATACTACCTGCAGACCAACTCGAGCGGAAACGCGCTCGGCACGGCCATGTCAATCGCCAGCAACCTCGAGACCTATGCTTACGTCCGCGTCAAAAGCCTCACGGCGCTGCAGGGACCGCAAGGCGAGGATGGTCCGCAAGGCAGTGATGGGCTGGACGCCGCATACCCGTATCAATGGAACACGGCCACGAGCGGCGACCCTGGGTCTGGGAAGGTCCGAGGGAATAACGCGACAATTGCCAGCATCACAGAGCTTGCTTTTTCCGAAACGGACTCGGCTGGCGGATCAATGGCAGCGGTCATTGCGACGTGGGATGACAGCACAAGCACGATCCGTGCGCGCGTTAAGATCAGCAAGGAGGGAGCCACACAAAATTTTCATTCATTCAACATCACCGGGAGCGGGACAGATCAAGGAAGCTATTGGACTTTTCCCGTTTCGTACCTGGCAACGAGCGGAACAATATCAAGCGGAGACAACTGCGCCGCCCTCGTCATCGAAAAGGGAGATAAAGGCGATGCGGGGACGAACGGGGCAGCAGGCGCAACCGGAGCGACCGGCGCAACCGGGGCGACCGGCGCAACGGGTCCAAATACAGGTCTTGACTATGCGTGGTCGGCATCCACGAGCGGCGACCCTGGGTCTGGGAAGGTCCTTGCCAACAATGTCACGCTATCAAGCGCAACGGCTATAAACATCAGCAAAACAGGCCGAAACGCTGAATCTCTTGGTCCGGTCATTGCGACGTGGGACGACAGCACCAATACCACGCATTATGGGCATCTCCGTATATTTACAGTCTCGGATCGCACGGAATATATCGAGGCCGAGGTCACGGGCATCACCGACAATTCGACCTACTACGCTGTTGCGATTACGGTCACAGCGGCAGCCGGTGCGCCATCGGCAAACGACGTTATGGCGGTTGTGTTCGAACGCACTGGCAACAAGGGGGCTGATGGCGCGGGCGTCGGCGATTTGATCGCAGCTAACAATCTTTCGGATGTCGCAAGCGCCGCAACGTCGCGAAGCAATCTAGGTCTTGCCATTGGCACTAACGTCCAAGCGTATTCTGCGGCTCTAACCTCGTACCCTGACCCGACGGCCAACGACGCCGATTCGTTAGGCACGGGCGCGGCGTCGTGGTCTGACCTGTTTCTTGCATCGGGAGCCGTTGTCAATTTTGCCAACGGTGACGTGACAATCACGCACTCAAGCAACGCCCTTGCTTTTGCTGGCGCGACGTCGGGGTACTCATTTTCCCATTCGGGCGCGTCAAATATTGCTGGCCTTGACGCCGTGCACGCGGGCAGTGGCTTCAAGTGGTCACACAGCAACACAAATTATTACGGCACGCTGGGGACTCTTGATGGCGGTGGCGTTCCATTTTTGGCCTTTTTGGCCGAGCATTCGTCAACAGCGAACACTTTGAAAAATAGCGGCGTTGCTTCAAAGGGAATGTATATTCAGTATAATGGCGTTACGCTCGATTTTATATTCAATGGCGTTAGCACTGCGAATGCGGACTTTTCGTCAATCGTGACCGGCTTCTCGATGACGCCTGCTGGCGCGTTGACGATTGCTAGCGATTTGTCAAATGGGACAAGCGCCAAAACAACGACGGGCTCAATTGAGCTTGGCCATGCGAGCGACACGACCATTAGTCGAAACGCTGCCGGCGTCATCAACGTCGAAGGCGTTCCGCTCTATTCGCAAATCCCGCAGAATTCACAATCGGCAGCTTATACGTTGGTCCTATCTGATGCCCAAAAGCACATTTACCATCCAAGTTCGGACAACAACGCAAGAACATTCACGATCCCCGCCAACTCGTCTGTTGCGTACCCAATCGGAACGTGCATCACATTCGTCAACGCTATCAACACAGTGACCATTGCAATAACGAGTGACACTTTAACGCTCGCTGGCGCTGGCACAACTGGCAGCCGAACGCTCGCCGCTAATGGGGTCGCGACTGCGATTAAAGTAACATCGACCTCGTGGATCATCTCAGGCGCGGGGTTGACCTAATGGGGCCGTCATTCGCATCTTTGATCGCGTCGGCTGTATCAAGCAGCGTGGCCGCGTCAGTGTCCTTCTGCACAAACGCGCAGTCGTCGGTTGACGCATCGACATACACCTTTTCGAGCCAATCAATCGGCACGGCGGCGACGGGGCGGCGTATTGTCATCGGCGTGGCCGGATCGAAGGGCGGCACGGTGTCGGTAACGAGCGTAACCGTTGGCGGCAACGCGGCGACGCAGCTCTGCACGGATGAGGGATCTGGCGGCGGTGCGAACCAGCGCACGGCGCTCTACATCGTACAGGTAGACACAGGCACCACAGCAGACATCGTTGTCACGTACTCGGCAACATGCGCGCGGTCAGGAATCGGCGTCTGGGCGGTTTACGATCTGCAATCATCAACGCCTGTTGCCACGGCCACGAGCCAGACAGTTGACCCGTACACGTCCGGCAGCTTGTCACACACTGCAGGCGGTGTCGGAATTTATGTTGCTTACACTTACTATTCCGGGGGCCTGCCAACGCACTCCCCCACCAACGCGACCGAACGCTACGACATCGATACGGAAGCGGGCCTTCTGCCACACACGGGCGGCGACGCGACGTTCTCAACGACCGGATCAACAACTATAACGGTCGATCCGACATTTCAAACGGCGGGGTCGGCCTGCTTTGTGTCTCTCAGATGATACCAGAGCCCCAGAAACATCGGCGTGAATCGCCCGCTGTGCCAATGTGCGGCGTGATTTTTATTGTCGTCGCACTGATTGCGTGTGTCGTCATCTTTTGCGGGGTCATGACATGGCGCGCGTGATCGAGGACGGCGGATCGACGGCCAATCTCAGCAAGCCGGCGCGGCTTCCTCATTACGATCCGCGCCGCGTTCCCGATGCCATAACGTGCGCGGGCGCGGCAATCATCATAAACGACAGCAAGGACGGCAACCCGCGTCCCCAGCTCGCCATCAGCAACGGTGCAAGCTGGGACAGATACGTCAGGGCAGATGAGGTTGAAAGCCTTGTTGCCCGACTGGTGGCCGATCATTTGCGGTCGTTTAATCCCGCGACTGTTGACGCAACGCCACTGATAAATCAGGCCGTTCGTGATACACTGCCGGGGCTTGTGCAGCGTGCTTTGCCTGTCCTTACACAACAGCAGCCCGCCATGCAGCAACCCGCAGAAATCGCGCAAGCTCTGATCGAAATTAACGACGCCGTGACCTTGCTGGCGCGTGAGGTCGATTACGTCAAAACGCACGCCCTCGCCGACGTGAAGTTGACGGAGGGCGTATGAAACTCAGCAGCAAGGGCCTGGACCTCATCAAGTCCCAAGAGGGCTATCACAGCAAGCACAAGGACGGGTCGTGCAAGGCTTACCGCTGCCCTGCAGGTGTGTGGACGTGCGGCTGGGGCTGCACTGAAGGCGTTGAACCAAACACGCACTGGACGCTGGACGAGGCAACCGAAGCGCTACGCCGAGAAATGTCCAAGCACGAGGCCAACGTGCTGAAGCTGGTCAAGGTGCCGCTGTCGCAAGGTCAATTCGATGCCTTGGTCAGTCTTTGCTACAACATCGGCGTCGGCGCTTTGGGCAAGTCGAGTCTCATCAAGCATCTTAACGCGGGCGACTACGCGCGGGCGGCAAGCCACTTTGCCGACTTCAAATATTCGCGGGTGAGCGGCGACACGGCGCGGCACTACAAAGTGAAGGACGGGACGCGGGTCGCGCTGGCAGGGCTCGTCTCTCGCCGTGCTCGGGAAACCGAACTATTCCTTGAGTCCGCCCCGGTCGATGCGATGCCGCAGCCGATAGAAGCGCAGACATACAAGCTCACGACCGGCGAGGCGGCGGCAAAGGTGGCGATTCCTGCGACTGCGGCCAGCG
>Ga0129336_10000664_pt1 | contig 20309 bp, 17 predicted proteins | sample CPB6_02_DNA_FD_96878 | JGI IMG/M metagenome (GOLD analysis project Ga0129336, IMG submission 96878) | Freshwater to marine salinity gradient microbial communities from Chesapeake Bay, USA - CPBay_Sum_0.6_0.2_DNA | ecosystem: Environmental > Aquatic > Marine > Coastal | place: USA: Chesapeake... | reverse complement strand
GTAGACGCTGTTGAAGGCGTTTGCGCCACCAGCAGCAAGCATCCCGCCGACGATGACCGCCACTGCCACGGAGGGCTCAGGCCACCCGCGTGCGGCGAGGATCATGGTGGGAATCGCGGTGACGAGGAGCAACTCGATGATGCGTGGCTTGGTGATGGCCACATAATCGCGAACTGTGCGACCGAATCCACGGTCGCCACCGCCAGGTCGCTGCTCGACCTGGGCCATGGCATCCCCTCGTCTGAGTGCCCTACGTGTGGGGTGGTGCGTGAACTGCAGCGCACGGACAGTCCAACTTCTCACGGCAGTCTAGCGATGCCCCCCGCGGGGGCGACCCCCTCGCTAGGCTGCGAGGGTGAGCGACTCGACGACATACCCCACTCCCCTGCCCCTCATCGGCGAGGGGGATCTCAGTTGGTCGGAACTGGACCGCCGCACCGTGGCGACGATCCGCGCCCTCGCGATGGATGCCGTCCAGCGGGCGGGCAACGGCCACCCGGGGACGGCAATGGCCCTCGCGCCCGCCGCGTATCTCCTCTTCCAGCGCTTCCTCCGCCATGACCCCAGCGATCCGGACTGGCTCGGCCGCGATCGCTTCGTCCTGTCATGCGGGCATTCGAGCCTGACCCTGTACATCCAGCTCTTCCTTTCCGGATACGGACTCGAGTTGAGCGATCTCGAGGCGTTCCGCACCGCCGGAAGCCTCACTCCGGGGCACCCCGAGCACGGTCACACGGTCGGCGTCGAGACCACGACGGGACCGCTCGGACAGGGCATCGCCACGGCGGTCGGCATGGCCATGGCCTCGCGCTATCAGCGAGGACTTCTTGACCCGACGGCGCCGTGGGGATTCAGCCCCTTCGATCACCGAGTGTGGGTGATCGCATCCGACGGCGACCTCGAAGAGGGCATTTCCGGGGAGGCGTCGTCGCTCGCCGGCGTACAGAGACTGGGCAACCTCACCGTGATCTGGGACGACAACCACATCTCGATCGAGGGTGACACCGGGGTCGCCTTCAACGAGGACGTCATCGAACGATACGAGTCGTACGGCTGGAACGTCCACTACGTCGGAATGACTCCGGATGGCGATATCGACATCCTCGCCCTGGCGGGCGCGCTACAGGCCGCCACATCCCAGCAGGAGAGGCCCACTTTCATCGCCATGCGCAGCACGATCGCGTGGCCGGCCCCCCATGCCCGCAACTCCGCCAAGGCTCACGGCGCTGCGCTGGGAGCCGACGAGGTCGCCGCCACCAAGGAGGTCCTCGGCCTCGACCCGAGCAAGGACTTCCAGATTCCGAGCGGCGTCCTTGAACATGCACGGACCGTGGTCGAGCGTGGCCAGGAACTCCATCGGGAGTGGGACCGCAGTTTCGCCGCGTGGCGGGCAAGTCACCCGGAGCGGGCTGCCCTTCTCGACCGCCTCCTCGCCCGACAACTTCCCGAGGGACTCCCTGATGCGCTGCCGCAGTTCGAGGCGGGCACCTCGATCGCGACACGCGCCGCTTCAGGCAAGGTCATCAACGCCATCGCGTCGGCGATGCCGGAGTTCTGGGGCGGCTCGGCGGACCTCGCCGAGTCCAACAACACGACGATCGAGGGTGGCCTGTCCTTCCTTCCGGCCGGGAGCGGACTGAAGGATGCCTCGCCGTACGGCCGGATCATTCACTTCGGCATCCGCGAGCACGCCATGGGCGCCATCCTCAACGGCATCGCCCTCGAAGGCCTCACCCGTCCGTTCGGTGGCACCTTCCTGGTGTTCTCCGACTACATGCGCGGCTCGGTGAGACTGGCTGCGCTCATGCAGACGTCCGTCGTCTATGTCTGGACCCACGATTCGGTGGGCCTCGGAGAAGACGGCCCCACCCACCAGCCGATCGAGCACCTGTGGTCCCTGCGCGGGATTCCGGGCCTGGCCATCGTGCGTCCGGCGGACGGCAATGAGACCGCCCAGGCCTGGCTCGAGACCCTGCGTCGCGGGACTCCGACGGGCCTGATCCTGTCGCGCCAGGGACTGCCGGTCATCGACAGATCGATCTACGCTCCCGCAGCAGAGACGGCGCGCGGCGCGTACGTTCTCGCCGAAGCGTCGGCGCCGGCCCAGGCAATCCTCATCGCCACCGGATCCGAGGTGCAGATCGCGCTGGCAGCCAAGGACGTCCTCGAGAGCGAGGGCACACCGACGCGCGTCGTGTCGGCCCCATGCTTGGAGTGGTTCGACGACCAGGACGAGGCCTACCGCTCGTCGGTTCTCTCTGACACCGGTGCGGTCAGGGTTGCCGTCGAGGCCGGCGCAACCTACGGATGGTGGAAATACCTCGGACCCCGTGGCGCGGTCGTCGGCATCGACCACTTCGGTGCCAGCGCCGACGGGGCACTCCTGTTGAAGGAGTTTGGCATCACCGCCGACGCCGTTGCCGCGTCCGTCCGCACCCTCATCGCCACAGGAGGCTCTTGATGACGACCCCATCGGCCCTCGCGGGACTCACGCGCGCGGGCGTATCGATCTGGCTCGATGATCTTGACCGCCAGCGGATCGCCTCGGGCGACCTCGCGCGCCTCATCCGAGAGGACGAGGTGCGCGGGGTCACGACGAATCCGACGATCTTCGCGAAGGCGCTCGCGGGTGCCGGTTCCGCCTACGCCGCACAGGTGACCGAGCTCGCGCAGTCTGGGGCCTCTGTGGACGACGCGGTGCGCTCCCTCACCACGACGGACGTGCGAGACGCATGTGACGTCTTCGCTCCCCTGTGGCGTGAGTCCGACGGCGTCGACGGTCGCGTCTCTATCGAGGTCGATCCTCGGCTGGCGCGCGACACCGACGGCACGATTCTTCAGGCACGGCTTCTTCACGGCATGGTCGATCGAGGAAATGTGCTCATCAAGATTCCTGGCACTGAGGAGGGGCTGCCCGCCATCACCGAGACACTGGGCTCCGGCATCAGCGTCAACGTCACCCTGATCTTCAGCATCGAGCGCTACTCCGAAGTCCTCGACGCATGGATGGCCGGACTTGAGCGCGCCCACGATCATGGCCACGACCTATCCACTATCGAGTCAGTGGCATCGTTCTTCGTCAGCCGCATGGACTCGGAGGTCGACAAGCGCCTGTCAGCGATCGGGACCCCTGAGGCCATGTCCCTGGCAGGCAAAGCCGGCCTGGCAAGTGCTCGCCTGGCATGGGGCGTCTACGAGGAAGCCATGGCCTCGGAGCGCTGGCGGGCACTCGCCGCGCTCGGCGCGCATCCCCAGCGCCCGCTCTGGGCATCGACGGGTGTCAAGGATCCCGCCTTCCCTCCGACGATGTACGTCATGGGTCTTGTGGTCTCCGGCTGCGTTAACACCATGCCCGCAGCGACCCTCGCCGCATGCGCCGACTTCACGGGTGCGGTCAGGGACACCGTCACCGGGACGCAGGAGGCATCTCGGGCGATCTGGGATGCGCTCGCAGGCCTCGGCATCCGCGAGCCCGAGGTGTGCCAGCTGCTCGAGGACGAGGGTGTGGAGAAGTTCGACGCCTCGTGGGCGGAGTTGCTCGAGACCGTGAAGAGCGCGCTGGCCGACGCGCAACGATGACCAATCCGCTCCGCGATCCCCGGGACCGGCGCCTCCCCAAGGTGGCCGGGCCCTGCGGACTCGTGCTCTTCGGTGTGACCGGTGACCTTGCGCGCAAGAAGATCATGCCGGCCATCTATGACCTGGCCAATCGCGGCTTGTTGCCGCCCGGCTTCGGCCTGGTGGGCTTCGCCCGTCGGCAGTGGGATGACGAGGACTTCGCGCAGGAGGTCCACGATGCCGTGCGGGAGCACGCGCGCACACCCTTCCGCGAGGACGTCTGGGCGCAATTGTCCGAGGGGATCCGCTTCGTGGAAGGCGATATCGCCGATCCTGATGCCTATCGCAAACTCGCTCGCGTGGTCGAAGAAGTGGATCGTCAGCGTGGCACGATGGGCAACCACGCGTTCTACCTGTCGATACCTCCCGGACTCTTCCCCGTCGTCGTGGAACAGCTCAAGGCAAGTGGCCTGAGCGAGCGGCAAGGAAGCGAGTGGCGGCGGGTGGTGGTGGAGAAGCCCTTCGGACACGACCTCGCGAGTGCCAAGGAACTCGACGCCGTGCTTAGTTCGGCGTTCGCTCCCGATGAGATCTTTCGCATTGACCACTACCTGGGCAAGGAGACGGTCCAGAACATCCTCGCCGTGCGCTTCGCCAACACGATGTTCGAGCCGCTTTGGAACTCCAACTTCGTCGATAACGTCCAGATCACCCAGGCTGAGGACATCGGCATCGCCGGACGTGCGGGCTACTACGACGGCATCGGCGCCGCCCGCGATGTGATCCAAAACCACCTCCTTCAGCTCCTCGCGCTTACGGCGATGGAGGAGCCCCTGTCCTTCCGTCCACAGGAGGTCCGCCAGGAGAAGGAGAAGGTCCTCAACGCCGTGACCCTGCCCTCGGACATCTCGGCCCACACGGCACGGGGACAGTACGCCGCCGGTTGGCAGGGAGGGGTGCCCGTCAAGGGCTTCCTGGAGGAGGACGGGATCCCTGCGACGAGCACGACGGAGACCTTCGCCGCCATCCGTGTCACCGTGGATAACCGGAGGTGGGCCGGCGTGCCCTTCTATCTGCGCACGGGCAAGCGACTCGGTCGACGTGTGACCGAGGTCGCGGTCATCTTCAAGCGCGCTCCGCACCTGCCCTTCGATTCCGCTTCCGTGGGCGAACTCTCGGACAATGCCCTGGTCTTCCGGATCCAGCCGGATGAGGGGGTCACGGTGCGCTTCGGCTCCAAGGTCCCTGGAACGGCCGGCATGGAGGTCCGCGACGTGACCATGGACTTCCAGTACGGCGACTCGTTCGTCGACACGAGCCCCGAGGCCTACGAGCGATTGATCCTCGATGTGCTCCTCGGTGAGCCGCCACTCTTCCCCAACAGCACTGAGGTCGATCTAAGTTGGCGAATCCTCGATCCGATCCTCGATCAGTGGGCGAACGAGGGTCAGCCCGAGCAGTACGCGTCGGGCGGGTGGGGTCCTACGTGCGCCTACGACATGATCGCCCGTGATGGACGCGTGTGGAGGCGGCCATGATCCGACTCGAGGACACCAGCGGCGGCGAGATCGCGCGCGCCATCGCCGAGGAACGCCATCGCATGGGGTCGCCCGCGACGGGGATGGTGCTCACGATGCTCATCCTCAGCGACGAGGAGTACGCATCCGATGCAACCGAGGCTGCTGTGCTGTCGGCCCGGCAGCACCCGATGCGCATCCTCACGCTCATCCCCCGACCGGGTCGGGGCCAGGACCAGATCGACGCGCAGGTCATGGTGGGCGGGGATGACGGTCCCGGTGAAGTCGCGATCGTGCGGTTGCGCGGTGACCGCTCGAGTCACGCCAATTCCGTCGCGATCCCGCTCTTGCTGCCGGATACCCCTGTCGTGGCCTGGTGGCCGACCGATCCCCCTCCGGTCCCTGCAGACGATCCGATCGGCCGGCACTGCATGCGCCGCATCACGGATCTGGCGACCGCCGTCGACCCTGCCGTTGCCTTGCGTGAGCGCCAGGCCGGCTACATTCCCGGAGACTCCGATCTCGCCTGGACCCGCCTCACCTCGTGGCGCAGCGCACTGGCGTCCATCCTGGATGACGACGCGACGATCGTGCGGACCGCCGCCGTCGAGGCGGAGGCGGACAACCCCAGCGCGATCCTTCTCGCTGCCTGGCTGCGCTGGGCGCTTCAGGTCCCCGTCGATCTCTCCCCTGCTGAAGGCCCGGGCATTACCCAGGTCGCCTTCGAGACCAGCGTGGGCCGCATCAGCCTGTCTCGCCCCGATGGTTCAGTGGCCTTCCTTGAGCGACCGGGCGTGCCTGAGTCGACCATCGCGCTGCCTCGACGTGCCCTTCCCGATCTCCTCAGCGAGGAATTGCGTCGACTCGATCCGGATGTGGTGTATGGCGACGTCCTGCATTCCCTGACCTCTGCAGAGGCGGGATGAGCGGGCCAGAGGTAATCGTCACTCCAGACGAATCACATCTCGTCAGCGCGCTCGCACAGGCGGTTGCCGAGGTGCTGGCGTCCCCCGGTCGTCACGACCTCGTCGTCACGGGCGGTGGTGTGGGCACCGAGGTACTCGCCGCCCTCGTGCAACCGGCACCCGCCATCGACTGGTCCATGGTGCACATCTGGTGGGGCGATGAGCGCTTCCTCCCCGAAGGCCATGTGGATCGCAATGAGACCGGCGCCCGTGCCGCACTTCTCGATCATGTCCCGATCCCTGCGAGCAATGTGCACCCCATGCCCGCCGATCGCGGTCAGGGAGTCACAGAGGCTGCTCGCTCGTACGCCGATGAGCTCGCGCGCCACTCGACCCAGGGGTTCGTGCCCGACTTCGATGTGCTTCTGCTCGGCATGGGCCCCGAAGGTCACGTCGCGTCACTCTTTCCCGGCATGCCTGCCCTCCACGCGTCAACGAGCACCGTCGCCATCACCGACTCGCCGAAGCCACCCCCGGTACGCGTGAGCCTCACGCTCGCGGCAATCCGCTCGGCCCGTCAGGTGTGGATCGGAGCTGCCGGCTCGAGCAAGGCCGACGCTGCCGCACGCGCGGCGGATCCGCAGACCAACGTCGTGGACTGCCCCGCCGTGGGGGCCCGGGGGCGTGACGCCACGCTGCTGTGGCTTGATGCGGCGGCCGCAGCCGCCCTGTGAACGATCAGGAGCGGCGGAGCTTCTCCAGAGCCTCTTCCAGGATCGCCGCTCCATCCTCGTCACTGCGACGCTCTTTGACGTAGGCCAGATGGGTCTTGTAGGGCTCGATCTTGGGCGGTGCCGGAGGTGCTTGCTCATCCTGGCTGGCGGGCCAGCCGCACCGCGGGCAGTCCCACATGTCGGGGACCGGTGCATCAGCGGCGAAGCTCGGTGTTGTCTCGTGTCCCCGGGCGCACCAGAAGGTCACGAAGACACGCGGCGCGGTCTCGCCACGCTCGGCCTCTCCCATGGGGCCCGCACCGACCCTGCTGCCACGAATTGCACTACCACCGGCCACGGAGCCTCCTAGGACACGACGTCATGAGTGGGGACAGGTGCACCGTGGGCTGGTTCCTCATGAACCCGTGCGCACCAGGAGACCGACCGCGACGATGGACGCCGCCCAGATCAGGCCGATGCCGATCGTCAGTCGGTCGAGGTTCTTCTCAGCGACCGAGGAGCCGCCGATCGATGAGCTCACACCTCCGCCGAAGAGGTCCGAGAGCCCGCCACCCTTGCCGCGGTGCAGCAGGATGAGAACGACGAGCAGGACACTCGTGATCACGAGGAGGATCGCCAGGGCGATGACCAGGACGGTCGTCACGAGATCACTCCTCCTTGACCTGCCGGAGCACGGCGCCCACAGCCGTGGCCGACGCTATCACGCGAGCCCGTCATGCCCCGCTCTCCGCCGGGGCAAGGAGCCGGTAACGGACGATTCCGACGAACTCGTCCGGATCCAGGCTCGCCCCTCCGACCAGGCAGCCGTCGACGTCGGGCTCCGCCATGATCGCCGCCACGTTGGAGACCTTGACCGACCCTCCGTAGAGGATCCGCACGTCGTCGGCCACGCCACCTGCCCGGCCACGAAGCAGCTCCCGGATCGCGCCGCAGACCTCTTGGGCATCGCCAGGGGTGGCAACCTCTCCGGTGCCGATCGCCCACACGGGCTCGTACGCGATCACGATCGTTCCCAGCGCATCCGCGGGCAGATCATCGAGAGCGGCCGTGACCTGAGCGAGCACATGCTCGACCTGCTTGCCCTCCTGCCTCACCTCAAGACCCTCACCGACGCACAGGATCGGAGTGAGCCCGTGGCGGCGTGCCGCCCTGACCTTGGCGGCTGCCACGTCGTCACCCTCGTCATGGAACTGGCGGCGCTCGCTATGCCCCACCAGCACGTAGGTGCACCCCAGTTTGGCCAGCATGGCCCCGGAGATTTCGCCCGTGTAGGCGCCCGAGTCGTGAACCGAGAGGTCCTGCGCACCGTAGGCGATCCGGTAGCCGTCTCCGTCGATCAAGGTCTGGACTGATCGCAGGTCGGTGAACGGCGGGATGACGGCCACATCGACGGCGTCGTAATCGGCATCGTTGAGGGCGAATGCGAGTTTCTGCACCAGGGCGATCGCCTCGAGGTGGTTGACGTTCATCTTCCAATTGCCGGCCATGAGCGGGCGTCGATCGGTCATCGTGAGCCTTCCTCGAGTACGGAGATCCCGGGCAGCACCTTGCCCTCGAGGAGCTCCAGGCTGGCTCCCCCACCGGTGGAGATGTGGTCGAAGCATGCCTCATCGATGCCGAGTGCGCGGATGGCCGCGGCGGAGTCACCGCCGCCCACGACGGTGAAGCCGTCTGCCTCGGCCATCGCCGCGGCCACGCTTCTCGTGCCCTCGGCAAAGGGCGCCAACTCGAACACGCCCATGGGGCCATTCCAGACGATGGTGCGAGCGTCCGCCAGCGCTGCCGCGTAGGCAGCGGCCGTCGCGGGCCCGATGTCGAGCCCCTTCCAGCCGTCCGGGATCTCACCCACGCTCACCACCCGAGCGGACGCATTGGCTGAGACGTCCTCGGCAATGACCACGTCCACGGGGAGCAGGATCTCGACGCCCGCACGCCGCGCGCGGTCCATGATGTCCCGAACGGTAGGGACGAGGTCTTCCTGGAGCAGCGAATCCCCGACGGAGAAGCCTTCGGCGCGCAGAAACGTAAAGGCCATGCCCCCACCGATGAGGATGCGATCAACCCGCTCCAGCAGGTGGCCGATGACCGCGAGCTTGTCCGAGACCTTCGCCCCCCCGAGGACGACCGCGTAGGGGCGCTCCGGATCAGTCAGCACGCGAGCGAAGCTCCCGAGTTCTGCCTCAACGAGTTGCCCCGGCGCGCAGGGCAGGAGCCTGGCCACATCCGTCACGGAGGCCTGCTCTCGATGGACCACCCCGAAGCCGTCGCTGACGTAGGCGTCCGCCCACCCGGCCCATTCAGCGGCAAGTTCCTGGCGCTCCGCCGAATCCTTGCTCGTTTCACGGGGGTCGAACCGGACGTTTTGAAGCAGAGCAACCTCACCGGGGCCCAGTGCTCGCACTGCCGCATCCACGGTCGGGCCGCTCACCGCGTCAATGAACGTCACGGGTGCGGCCAGAAGCTCGCCGAGGCGTCGCGCGACCGGTTCCAGGGATAGCCCCGGATCCGGCTGGCCCTTCGGCCGGCCCAGGTGTGCGAGGACGACCACCTTGGCGCCGCGATTTCTCAATGCCGTCAGGGTCGGGATGCTTGCGCGGATCCGCCCGTCGTCAGCGATCGCCACGACCTCTCCAGACGCATCCAGCGGAACGTTGAGATCACATCGGACGATCACCGTGCGATGTTCGACGTCAAGCTGCGACAGCCGATCGCTCACAGGCGCGCGCCGACGTACTGCGTGAGGTCGATCAGGCGATTGGAGTAGCCCCACTCGTTGTCGTACCAGCCCACCACCTTGACCAGCGTCCCCATGGAGTTGGTGAGACCCGAGTCGAAGATCACCGATGCGGGATCCGTGACGATGTCCGTGGAGACGATGGGGTCCTCGGTGTACTGCAGGATCCCCTTGAGGGCCCCCTCGCTTGCAACCTTCATGGCGGTGTTGATCTCGTCGGCGGTGGCGGGACGCTCGAGTTCGACCGTGAGGTCGGTCGCCGATCCCGTCGGTGTCGGCACGCGCATGGCGTAACCGTCGAGACGACCCTTGAGTTGCGGCAGGACGAGACCGATGGCCTTGGCCGCCCCTGTCGTCGTAGGAATCATGTTGATCGCGGCTGCGCGAGCACGCCGAAGGTCATCGTGCGGGAAGTCGAGGATGCGCTGGTCATTCGTGTAGGCGTGGATCGTGGTCATCATGCCTCGCACGATGCCGAACGAATCGTCCAGCACCTTGGCCATCGGGGCCAGGCAGTTGGTGGTGCAGGAAGCGTTGGAGATCACCGAGTCCTTGCTCGGGTCGTAGTCGATCTGGTTGACGCCCATGACAATCGTGATGTCTTCGTTCTTGGCGGGCGCGGAGATGATGACCTTCTTAGCTCCTGCGTCGAGGTGCGCCCGCGCCTTGGTCGCGTCAGTGAAATGCCCTGTCGACTCGATGACGATGTCGACGCCGAGTGCCGCCCACGGCAGAGCAGCGGGATCTCTCTCCGCCGTCACCGTGATCTGCTTGCCGCCCACGGTGAGCGTGCCGTCACCGTGCGACACCGCGAGCGGGAAGCGACCCAGGACGCTGTCGTACTTCAGGAGGTGAGCGAGGGTCGCGGTGTCGGTGAGGTCGTTGATGCCCACGACCTCGATATCCGTGACTCCCGAGGCCACCAGGGCCCGATAGAAATTACGACCGATCCGGCCGAACCCATTGATTCCGACGGTGATGGACACGCTGCTCTCCCAGTGACGATGGCCTGTGTCCGCAGCCTACCGTACGCGTTTACATCCCCCATCGACCCTGCGACTGGTCGGAGAACGGCGACGCCGTGTCGACAACGCCACCGCTGTTTCAGAAACGCTAAGCGTCGAGATCCACGTGAAGTTCAGCCTCAAGCGCGTCGAGGTCGGCGTCTGCGAGGGCTGCGTCAGTGCCGGGGATCCCGAGTTCGGCTGCCTTCTTGTCGGCCGTGGCGAGCAGGCGACGGATCCTCCCGGCCACGGCGTCCTTCGTCATCGGCGGGTCCGCAAGCGCGCCGAGCTCCTCCAGGCTCGCCTGGCGGTGCTCCAGCCGGAGCCGCCCTGCCTCGGCCAAATGGTCGGGAACCTCATCGCCGAGAATCTCCATAGCGCGGCGGACGCGGGCACCTGCAGCGACCGCGGCGCGAGCGGATCGGCGCAGATTGGCATCGTCGAAGTTCGCAAGGCGGTTGGCCGTCGCCCGGACCTCCCGACGCATGCGGCGTTCCTCCCAGACGAGCACGGACGAGTGCGCCCCCATGCGCGTCAGCATCGCTCCGATGGCGTCACCGTCGCGAATCACGACACGGTCGACACCGCGCACCTCGCGCGATTTCGCGGGGATACCCAGGCGCCTTGCCGCACCCACGAGGGCGAGCGCGGCCTCGGGTCCAGGACACGTGACCTCGAGGGCCGCCGAACGTCCGGGCTCCGTGAGCGAGCCGTGCGCCAGGAAGGCTCCCCTCCATGCGGATTCCGCATCACACACTCCGCCGGAGACCACTGCCGGGGGAAGGCCACGCACAGGCCTGCCCGAGCCGTCGACGAGGCCGGTCTGACGCGCCAGGTGCTCACCGCCATGGACGATGCGCACGACGTAACGCTGCGCCTTGCGCAAGCCGCCCGCCTGGACGATGGCCACCTCACTGTCCTGGTTGTAGACCTCGGTCAGATCCTTGCGCAGGCGCCTGGCAGTCGATCCCGCATCTAGGTCAGCCTCCACGACGATCCGTCCTGCCACGATGTGGAGGCCGCCACCGAATCGCAGAAGTGATGAGACCTCAGCCTTGCGGCAGCAGGACTTCGTCACGGGCAGACGGCTGAGCTCGTCCTTGACCTCCGCTGTCATGGCCACCGCGCCATCCTGCCACGGCTAGTCCTGGATCAACGGCCCCAGGGCGTCGGCGAGGAGATCCGGATCGTGCTGGCCAGGGCCGCAAAGGATGTCCGCGGTCCGGACCCGCGCCCCGAGGGCTGATCCGCAGAGGGCGATCGCCTCAGACGTATCACCCGTCTCGGGAGCCACCATTCCGTCACGAGCCACCACAACGTCGTCCAGCACCAGACCCGGGGCGAAGTCGAGCCAGGACCGCAGGTAGGTCGTCGCCGTGAAGTCCTCGGTCTCCCCCGCCTGGGGGCCGGCGTTGAGGACGAGGATTCTGCGAGCCTCGGTCGCCTGCAGTGCCGCCGCAATCTCCGGGACCCGCATGTGCGTAAGGACGCTGGTGAACCATGATCCGGGACCGATCACGACGTGGGTCGCCTCGAGGATCGCGCCGACCGCGTCCGGGCACACGCGGGGCTGAGCGGGCAGCAAGCGCAGCCCGATGATCCGCCCTTCCCCAGCCGTCAGGCGAGCCTGACCGCGGACCTCGCGCACGGCGCCATCGGAGCCGAGGACGTCCGCCACCACCTCGACCGGATCCAGGCAATTGGGCAGCACACGCCCACGCGCACCGAGGACGGCCCCCAAACGATCGAGACCGACGACGAGGTCCCCCGTCTCCTGCCACAGCGCCACCAGGATGAGGTTGCCTAGCGCGTGGCCTTCGACGTCGCCTGTCCCGCCGAACCTGTGCTGCAGCACCCGCAGCCACAGTCCCTCGTCGGCGAGAGCGGCCAATGCCATGCGCAGATCACCCGGTGGCGGGACGCCGAGATGAGTGCGCAAACGCCCGCTCGAGCCTCCGTCGTCGCCGGTGCCCGCGATGGCGGTGGGTTCGACGCCCAACCGACGCAGGGCCTTGAGGGTCACGGACAGCCCGTGACCGCCCCCGAGGGCAACGACCCGTCGGATGGCCGTCACTCGCGTCCGAGGTCTCGATGGATCACCATCGGCTCGATGCCCTGTCCGGAGAGCCTTCCGGCGATCGCCTCCGCAAGCGCGACGCTGCGGTGCTTGCCTCCCGTGCATCCGACGGCCACAGTCACATAGCGCTTGCCCTCGCGAAGATAGCCACGCGACATCACGTCCAGGAGTGTGCCGGCCTCATCAACGAACCCCACAGCGTCGGGATCTGCCAGCACGTAGTCGCGGACCTGCGGCTCCAGTCCTGTGTGTTCCCGCAGCTCGTCGACCCAGTGCGGGTTGGGCAGGAAGCGGGCGTCGAGGACGACATCAGCGTCGACCGGGATGCCGTACTTGAATCCAAACGACATGACCGTGGCACGCAAGGGAGTCGGCGCTCCGGCAAATGCGGCGTCCACCCTGCGGCGGAGCTCGTGGACGTTGAGCTGGCTGGTGTCGATCACGAGGTCGGCATCCGCCCGCAAGCCGGCAAGGGCCACGCGCTCGCGTCGAAGGCCATCGACGAGCCGCTCGCCCCTCTGCAGCGGATGCGGACGTCGATTGCTCTCGAATCGACGGACGAGGCACTCATCAGATGCTTCGAGGAAGAGAATGCGTACGTCGAAGTCGGCGGCACGCAGCCTCGCGAGGGCGCGCTCCGTATCGTCGAAGAACTTTCCGCCGCGCACATCAACCACGACCGCGACGCGGTGGACCGCCTCGTCCGCCAGGGCCGTGACCGTCTCGGGGATCAGGCCCGGAAGGAGGTTGTCGACCACGAACCAGCCTTGATCCTCGAGTGCCCGGGCCGCGGTGGAGCGGCCAGCACCGCTCATGCCCGTCACCAGCACCACTTCGACCGTCATTCCGCCACCTCCGCAGGCAGCATCTCATCACCCGAGTCCGACGGAGCGGCGAGCGCACCGGTGATGCGCTCCGCGAGTTGTGGGCCGATGCCATCGACCTCCATGAGCTCGTCGACGGAGGCCCGCCGGACTGCCGCGACCGAACCGAAGGCCCGCATGAGTGCCTTGGCCTTCTCCTTGCCCAGTCCCGGTATGTCATGCAGGGCGCTGCGCGTCTTGCTCTTGCGCGTGCGTCGCTGGTATCCGATGGCTACTCGATGGGCCTCATCCCTCATGCGCTGCAGGAGATAGAGCCCCTCACTGGACCTCGGCAGGATGACCGGATCCGGAGTTCCGGGCATCCACACCTCCTCTAGCCGCTTGGCGAGGCCGATGACCACAACGTCTTCGATGCCCCGCTCACGCAAGGCGTGCCACGCTGCCTGCACCTGCGGAGCGCCTCCGTCGATGACGAGGAGGTGAGGCGGATAGGCGAAGGCTCGACGACGCGTGGCCTGCTCCTCGTCGCTCACCGCCCTAAAGCGTCTCAGCACCACCTCGTGGATGGCTGAGGTGTCATCGCGGGAACCCTCCTCCGAGAGGGCGAACGTGCGACTCTCCCGTGGGCGCGGCGCGCCGTCCTCAAAGACGACGAGGGCGGCGACCACTCCCTCTCCCCCCAGGTGCGACACGTCGATCGTTTCGATCCGCAGCGGTGCCTGCGCCATGCCCAGGGCGTCCTGGATCTCGCGGAGTGCCTGGCTGCGGGCGGTGAGGTCTCCGGATCGCCGGGCCTTGTGCAGGGCGAAACGCTGCTCTGCATTGGCCGTAGCCGTGGCCAGCAGGTCGCGCTTCGCTCCACGCTGGGGCACGCGCACATCGACGTTGCGCCCACGCTTCCAGGCCAGCCATGCCCGGACGTCGGATGTGACCGGGACCGGAACGAGCACCTCGGGCGGACACTCCTCCGCCTCGTCCATCAATGCGACCAGGAGCCGTCCGACGATGTCTTCCTCATCGGCATCCTCGACGCGCTCCACGATGTAACTGCGCTGACCGCGGATCCGACCGTCACGGACATGGAATACCTCGAAGGCCACCTCCAAGTCGTCGGATGCCATGCCGACGACATCCGCGTCGACGGACTCGTCGAACACCACCGAATTGCGCTCGAGCGCCCGGTCCATCGCACCGATGTCGTCCCGCAGGCGAGCCGCCCGCTCGTAGTCCTGCTCCTGCGATGCCGCAAGCATCTCGCTCGTGAGACGACGCTGGAAGTCACGCGCGCGACCGGCCATGAAACTGCAGAAGTCCTCGGCGATGCGCCGATGCTCCTCGGGCGTGACGCGACCGACGCAGGGCGCCGAACACTTGCCGATGTCGGCCAGCAGGCATGGACGTCCGGATCTCCGGGCCCGATCGAAGACGCCGCGGCTGCAGGTCCGGATCGGGAAGACGCGCAAGAGGGCGTCGAGTGTTCCGCGGATCGCCCACGCGTGTGCATACGGCCCGAAGTAGCGCGTGCCCGGCCGCTTGGCACCCCGTGTCACGAGGGCGCGGGGGAACTCCTCTCCCATGGAGACGGCAAGGTAGGGATAGGACTTGTCGTCGCGGTAGCGGACATTGAAGCGCGGATCGAATTCCTTGATCCAGGCGTACTCCAACTGAAGCGCCTCGACCTCGCTGCCGACGACAGTCCAATCAACATCGGCCGCCGCCTCCATGAGTGAGCGGGTGCGCGGATGCAGGGAGCGCGGATCGGCGAAGTACGACGCCAGTCGCGAACGCAGTGACTTGGCCTTGCCGACGTAGATGACCCGACCATCGTCGTCGCGGAAGCGATACACCCCGGGGGTGTCCGGGACACCGCGGGGACGAGCATCGCTCGCGATCACGGCACGATCAGCTGAGGATGACCTGGTCGTCCACCACGGTCACGTCGACGGGCGCGAGGCCGGTGGTCGCTGGTCCCACGAGGACGGCACCGTCCTCGGCGGAGAAGAGCGAGCCGTGGCAGGGACACAGGATCTCGTTGTTGGTCACTTCACTCACGAGGCAGCCCTGGTGCGGGCAGACGGCCGTGAAGCCGCGCACATCCCCCTGTGCCGGCTGCGTGACGACCACCTTCGGGCCGTCGTAGACGACGCCTGAGCCCACGGTCACCTGGTCTACCGGTCCCAGGACCTCGCCCTGAGGCGCGGCTCCGCTGCTGTCCGCTCCGCTCGGCGACGGCTCCGGAGCGCTCGAGGAATCCGGCGCGGCCGATGAACTCGACGCGGCAGAGTCGCCTGAGCCACCGCAGGCGGCGAGGGCTGCGGCGGCGCCGATGGCACCCCCGGTGACGAGGACGGTACGACGGGCAACGTGCTTCGCGGTCATGATCACAGGCTACGACGCTTGGCGCTTCCTAGCGCGCCGAGCGGGCGGCGCGGCGGCCACGGGAAGGTCGAGGAGGGGGCTCAGGAATCGGCCCGTGTGGCTTCCCTCGTGGGCCGCCACCTCCTCGGGGGTGCCCTCGGCGACCACAGATCCTCCGCCGGAGCCACCTTCCGGTCCCATGTCGATGATCCAGTCGGCCGACTTGATGACGTCGAGGTTGTGCTCGATCACGATGACGGTGTTGCCCTTGTCGACCAAGCTGTGCAGCACGCCGAGCAACTTCCGGATGTCCTCGAAGTGCAGCCCGGTCGTGGGCTCGTCAAGGACGTAGACGGTGCGGCCTGTCGATCGCTTCTGCAACTCCGCCGCGAGCTTGACTCGCTGTGCCTCTCCGCCTGACAGGGTCGGCGCCGACTGTCCCATGCGGACGTAACCGAGCCCGACGTCCACGAGCGTCTGCAGGTGCCGAGCGATCGCCGGAACGGGTCCGAAGAACTCGAGTGCCTCCTCGATCGGCATGTCCAGCACCTCGGCGATGGACTTTCCCTTGTAGTGGACCTCCAGGGTCTCCCGGTTGTAGCGGGCACCGTGGCATTCCTCGCAGGGGACGTAGACATCGGGCAGGAAGTTCATCTCGATACGCAGCGTCCCGTCACCGGCGCAGGCCTCGCAGCGGCCTCCCTTGACGTTGAAGGAGAAGCGCCCCTGGAGGTAGCCACGCATCTTCGCCTCAGGCGTCTCAGCGAAGAGCTTGCGGATGTGATCGAAGACGCCGGTGTAGGTGGCCGGATTGCTGCGTGGGGTCCGACCGATCGGGCTCTGATCCACGTGCACGACCTTGTCCACCTGATCGAGGCCCACGACGCGCTTGTGTCGGCCCGGGACGATCCGCGCCCCGTTGAGTTCGCGCGCCAGCGACGCGTAGAGCACGTCGTTGACTAGCGTGGACTTGCCCGAGCCACTGACGCCCGTGACAGCGACGAGGCACCCGAGGGGGAAGTCCACGCTGACGCCCCGGAGGTTGTGCTCGGCGGCACCCTCGACACGGATCATGCGCGTGCGGTCGACGGGGCGGCGTACCAGCGGCGACTCGATGGCAAGACGACCCGAGAGATAGGCGCCGGTCAGGGAGTCTTCACTCGACATGAGGTCGGCCACGGGACCACTGACCACGATCCGGCCGCCGTGCTCGCCTGCCCCTGGGCCGATGTCGACGACCCAGTCCGCGGTGCGGATGGTCTCCTCGTCGTGCTCGACCACGATGAGGGTATTGCCCAGATCGCGGAGTCGAACAAGCGTCTCGATAAGGCGCTGATTGTCGCGCTGATGCAGTCCGATGCTCGGCTCGTCCAGGACGTAGAGGACGCCGACGAGGCCGGATCCGATCTGTGTCGCCAGGCGGATGCGCTGAGCCTCCCCGCCGGCGAGTGTGCCGGCCGCCCGGTCCAGCGAGAGGTAGTGCAGCCCGACATCAGTCAGGAAGCGCAGGCGCTCGTTAACCTCCTTGAGCACCCTCTCGGCGATCTGCGCGTCGCGCCCCGTGAGCCTCATGTCGCGCAGGAACTCCGCAGCTTCCCCGATCGGCATGCCGGCGATCTGGGCGATGGAACGGTCACCGACTGTGACCGCCAGGCTCACGGGCTTGAGTCGGGCGCCTCCGCATGCCTCGCAGGGCACCTCGCGCATGTAGCCGGCGAAGCGCTCTCGACTCGTGTCGGTCTCCGCTTCGTCATGCCGACGCTCGACGTAGGGCACGACGCCTTCGAAGGTCGTGTAGTAGCTGCGTTGTCGGCCGTAGCGGTTGCGGTAGCGCACGTGAATCTCGGTCGGATGGCCGTAGAGCAATGACTTGCGCGCCTTGGCGGGCAGCTTGGACCAGGGTGTCTCGGTATCGAAGCCCAACTCGTCGGCGAGAGCTTCGACGAGCCGTTGGAAGTAATCCGTCACGTGGCCGCCGGACCACGGTGCAATCGCTCCCTCGTCGAGGGTGAGGCTCGCATCGGGTACGACGAGATCGGCATCCACCTCCATGCGCGTGCCAAGGCCCGCGCACTCAGGGCACGCGCCGAAGGGAGAATTGAAGGAGAACGAGCGTGGCTCCAACTCCTCGAAGGACAGGTCGTCGTCGAGACAGGCCAGATGCTCGCTGTAGGTCCGCTCGCGACCTGGATCGCCTTCGGGCAGGTCGACCAACTCCGCAATGACCAGACCGCCGGAGAGCTTCAGTGCCGTCTCAATCGAGTCCGCGAGCCTGCGTCGCGCGGAAGCCTTGGCCACGGCACGGTCGACAACCACCTCGATGGTGTGCTTCTCCTGCTTCTTGAGCTTGGGCACCTCCTCGAGCCCGTAGACCACACCGTCGACCCGCACGCGGGCGTACCCCTGAGACTGCAATTGGCGGAAGAGATCGGCGTACTCGCCCTTGCGTTCGCGCACGACGGGGCTCAGGACCTGGAATCGGGTGCCTTCCGGCAACTCGAGGAGCCGGTCGACGATCTGCCCGGGTGTCTGTCGCGCGATCGGCTTGCCGCACTCCGGGCAGTGCGGCTTGCCAATGCGCGCGAAGAGCAGGCGCAGGTAGTCGTAGACCTCGGTGATGGTGCCCACCGTGGAACGTGGATTCCGCGATGTCGACTTCTGGTCGATGGAGACAGCCGGGGACAGGCCCTCGATGAAGTCGACGTCGGGCTTGTCCATCTGCCCGAGGAACTGGCGGGCGTACGCCGACAGGCTCTCGACATAGCGCCGCTGACCCTCGGCGAAGATCGTGTCGAAGGCCAGGCTCGACTTGCCCGACCCCGATAGGCCGGTGAACACGATGAGGGCATCGCGCGGCAGGTCGAGGGATACATCGCGGAGATTGTGCTCACGCGCCCCGCGCACGATCAGACGGTCCGACACAGATGGCAGGCTAGCCGTAGGCTCTGACGGTGACCTACTCAGGAGACGTCCACGTCGGTGGCCCCGCGGCCGTGCATGAACTCCCCCACCTCATCGTCTCGAAGATGGCGGTGGGCCCCATGGATAACAACGCCTACCTGCTGCGCTGCCGGGATACCGGCGAGCAGGTGCTCATCGATGCCGCCGCCGAGCCACGGGCCCTTCTCGACCTGATCGGGTCCGACGGGATCGAGGCCGTCATCACCACACACCGACACGCCGATCACTGGCAGGCCCTGGGCGAGGTGGTCGCCGCGACGGGTGCCACCACGATCGCCGGTCGATATGACGCCGAAGGAATACCGGTCATGACTGACGTCCTCCTCGACGACGGAGACGAGATCGCCTTTGGATCCGTGACCTTGCGGGCCATCCACCTGATCGGCCACACGCCGGGTTCGATCGCGCTGGTCTACGACGATCCCGAGGGCCAACCGCATCTCTTCACGGGGGATTGCCTCTTCCCCGGCGGCGTCGGCAAGACCGCGAACGCTGAGGATTTCGCCTCTCTCTACTCCGGCGTCGTCACCAAGGTGTTCGATGTCCTGCCCGACGAGACATGGGTCTACCCCGGTCATGGCAACGACACGACCCTCGGTCGTGAGCGCGGATCGCTGGAGGAGTGGGCCGAGCGAGGCTGGTAGGTCGCCGACCTAGGCGGACCCCTCGTCATCGTGATGCTTGGGCTTGGTCACCGTGCCCGCGTGGGCCGTCGCCGTCGGATCCTTGCGTACCTTGATCCAGGAGGCGACCGTCACGATGATGAGGATCGCGGCGATCACACCGAGTGAGAAGACCGTGGGGATCTTGGGGATGTCGTTGTTGACCTCATGGGCGAACGTCAGGATCAACTTGAATCCGATGAAGATCAAGATCACGGAAAGGCCCAAGGACAGGTAGATCAGCTTGCTGAGCAGGCCCTTGAGCAGGAAGTAGAGCGCTCGTAGGCCCAGCAGCGCAGCGGCATTGGCCGTGAAGACGAGGTAGGGCTCCTGCGTGACCCCGAAGGTCGCCGGGATCGAATCCAGGGCGAAGAGCAGATCGGTCGAAGCGATAGCGACCATGACAAGCATCAGCGGCGTGATCATGCGCCTGCCGTCGATGCGTACGAAGAGCTTGGTGTCGTGATAGTCAGGAGTGACGGGATACCACCTACGCACGGTGCGAACGACGAGATTGTCCTTGGGCTCGGGGTCGGCATCGCGGTGACGGAAGAGCTGGATGCCGGTCCAGATGAGGATGGCTCCGAAGATCACGAACGTGAAGGAAAACGCGGCAAGAGCAGCGGCACCGATGGCGATGAAGATGGCGCGCAGCACCAGGGCCAGCACGACACCGACGAGCAGCACCCGCTGGTGGTAGATGCTGGGTACGGCGAACTGGGCCAGGATGATGACGAAGACGAACAGGTTGTCCACTGAGAGGGACTTCTCCACCAGGTACGCCGCGAAGTACTGCGTGCCGAAGTCGCTCCCCTGCCAGACCCAGATGAAGACGCCGAATGCGATGGCGATGGCGATGTAGAAAATCGACCAGATCGCCGCCTCCTTGAAGGCGACCTCATGGGGTTTGCGGCTGACCGTGAGGAAGTCCATCACGACGAGCACCAGGATGGCTCCGATGGTGATGAGCCACAT
>Ga0129336_10000663_pt1 | contig 20321 bp, 31 predicted proteins | sample CPB6_02_DNA_FD_96878 | JGI IMG/M metagenome (GOLD analysis project Ga0129336, IMG submission 96878) | Freshwater to marine salinity gradient microbial communities from Chesapeake Bay, USA - CPBay_Sum_0.6_0.2_DNA | ecosystem: Environmental > Aquatic > Marine > Coastal | place: USA: Chesapeake... | reverse complement strand
TCACGACGGAGGTCGCCCTCGCACATGTAACCCATGCGCACGATGTACTCGACGATCTTGTTGAGCTGCTCCTCGGAGAGGTTCTGGGCCCGCATGGAGGGGTCGAAGCCGAGCGCCTCGCAGATCTCCGTGGCGCGGCGGGGGCCGATGCCGTAGATGTAGCGGAGAGAAATCTCCACTTTCTTGTTGTTGGGAATGTCTACGCCGAGGATTCGAGGCATGGTCTACGGGCTGTTGGGAAGGTGGGAAAGGGGTCGAAACGTGAAGGTTCTGGCGGGATTTGAAAGCAAAAAATAGGGTCAAGGGAGGGTTAAAATCTCGGCGCCGTCGTCGGTCACCAGAACAGTGTGCTCAAAGTGGGCGGAAGGCCTGCCATCGGCGGTCCGGGCGGTCCAACCGTCGGAAGCCATAACGATCTTGTGGGTGCCAAGATTGACCATCGGCTCAATTGCCAAAGCCATGCCTGACAATAACTTAGGTCCAGTCCCCGCCTTCCCAAAGTTGGGAATCTGAGGTTCTTCATGCATTTTCCGGCCCACCCCATGGCCGACGAAGTCGCGGACGATGCCATACCCCCCGGGGGTGAGGGCGGCCTGGATGGCAGCGGAAATGTCCCCCACCCTGCCGCCGGGCCGGACGGCCCCGATGCCCGCCATGAGGGCCTTCTCGGTGTCCACGCAAAGCCGGCGGTGCTCGGGGTCGACCTCGCCGACCATGACGGTCCGGGCGTTGTCCCCGATGAAGCCCTCCCGCCGCACCACGACGTCGAGCGAGACCAGGTCGCCTTCCCGGATGACCCGGGCGGGCGATCCGATGCCGTGCACGACCTCGTCGTTGACGGAGACGCAGATGTGCCCCGGGTAGGTGAGCCGGTTGACCACGTAACCGTGGCAGGCGCTCTCACAGCCGTGCCTGAGCATCAGTCCCTTGGCCGCCTGATCGAGCCCGGCGGTGGTCACTCCGGGCACGACCAGCGCAGACAGGTCGCGCAACACGCGGGCCGCGGCGGCGCAAGCGGCGCGCATGCGACCCAGCTCCTCGGCCGACTTCAGGTCGATCATCCCCTTCCGAGACTCAGCGGGCGAAAGGCCCCCAGTGGTTCAGGCCCCAGGCCACGGCGCCCAGGATGAACAGCAGCAGGCACACCTTCTCGAGCGTGCCCAGGACGGAGGCTTCGCCTTCGGGGCGGACGCCGGGCGCCGGCACGGGCACTCCGCCGATGCGTCCCTTCTTGAGGAAGCCCTCGTAGTTGCGCTGCAGCAGGTAAGTCTCCACCTGGCGCATGGTGTCCAGCATCACGCCGACCGTGATGAGGCCGCCGGTGCCGCCGAGGAAGGTCGCCAGACGCATCGGGAAGCCGAGGTTGACGATGAAGAAGTCGGGCATCAGGGCGATGACCAGGAGGAAGAGCGAGCCGGCCAGCGTCAGCCGCGTCATCACGAAGTCGAGGAACTGCGCCGTGTGCTCGCCGGGACGCACGCCGAGGATGTAGCCGTTGTTCTTCTTGAGGTCGTCGGCGATCTGCACCGGACGGAACATGATCGAGATCCAGAAGTAGCTGAATCCGAAGATGAGCACGGAGTAGACGGTGTAGTAGAAGGCGTTGCTGCGGCTGAAGAGGTCGGCCCAGCCGTGCAGGAAATCCAGGGTCGGGGAGAGCGTGCTCAGGGGGTTGAGCAGCATCGGCGGGAAGCTCATGATGGCGCCGGCGAAGATGACCGGCATCACGCCCGCGTAGTTCACCTTGAGCGGCAGGTAGTTGGTCTGGGCGCCGTACATCTTGCGGCCCACCATGCGCTGCGCGTACTGGATCGGGATCTTGCGGACCGCCTGGTTGATGGCGACCATGGCGGCGGTCACGACGACGAACAGCAGCACCATGCCGACGGCCTTCTCCCAGCCGTTGGAGGCCGCGGCGGCCGCGCCGACCTTGCCGCCGAAGGCGAGGCTCGCGAAGGAGGTGATGGCGCCCGGGATGTCGGCGAGGATGCCGACGGTGATCAGCAGGGATGTGCCGTTGCCGATGCCGCGCTGGGTGATCTGCTCGCCCAGCCAGAGCATGACGATCGCGCCCGAGGTGAGGAGGCAGACACCGAGGCAGACGAAGAGGGTCTTGCTCTCCATCACGACGATGGTGCCGCGGAAGTCGCCGAGGCCGAGGGCCTGGCCGACCTGCTGCGGATTGCAGAAGGCGCCGAGGAGGAGGGCCGACTGGATGACCGCGATCAGGATGGTGAGGTAACGGGAATACTGCGCGACCTTCTGGCGGCCGACCTCGCCCTCCTGCTGCAGGCGCGCGATCGAGGGCACGACGGCCGACATCAGCTGCATGATGATCGACGCGCTGATGTAAGGCATGATGCCCAGGGAGAAGATCGCCCCCTTCAGGAGCGCGCCGCCCGTGAACATGTTGTACATCGCCACGACGCCGCCGGTGGCCTTGTCGGCCATGGAGGCGTAGTACTCGAGGATGTCCTTCGGGTCGATGCCGGGGAGCGGGATGTTCGCGCCGATGCGGGCGACGAACACCAGGGCCACGGTCGCGATCAGGCGGGCCCGGAGCTCGGGAATCCTCCAGCAGTTGGCGAAGGCCGAGAGCATCGGGGCTCCGTCAGATCACTTGGCCTCGGCCTGACCGCCGAGGACCACGGCCTTGCCGCCGGCGGCCTCGATCTTGGCCTTGGCGGAAGCGGAGAAGCCGTGGGCGGAGACGGTGACGGCGCGGGTCAGCTCACCGGCGGCGAGCACCTTGAGAGGACGCCCGTCGGCGCGGATGACGCCCGCGGCGGCGAGCTCGGCCGGACCGAACGACTTGCCTTCGAGCTCCTGGAAGTCGCGCACGTTGACGACCGCGAACTCGACGCGGTTGACGTTGCGGAATCCGCGGTGCGGAAGACGGCGGTAGAGCGGCATCTGGCCGCCTTCGAAGCCGGGGCGATGACCGCCGCCGGAACGGGCCTTCATGCCCTTGTGTCCGCGACCGGAGGTCTTGCCGTGGCCGGAGCCGCGGCCGCGGCCGAGGACCTTGTGGCGGTGAGTGGAGCCCTTGATGGCGGGCAGGGAGTGGAGCTTCATGGCTTGGGTTCCGCTCAGGAGCGGAGGTTCTTGATCTGTTCGAGGGTGCGGAGCTTGGACAGGCCGTCCAGGGTCGCCTTGACGACGGCCTGGGGGTTGTTCGAGCCCATGGACTTGGAGAGGACGTCCTTGTAGCCGGCCACTTCGAGCACGGCGCGGACGCCGCCGCCCGCGATGAGCCCGGTGCCGGGAGCGGCCGGACGGAGCATCACGACGCCGCCGTCGGCGTGGCCGACGACTTCATGGGGAATGGTGTTGCCGCGGAGATTGACGCGGACGAGGGCGCGATGGGCGCGGTCGGTGCCCTTGCGGATCGCGTCGGGCACTTCCTTGGCCTTGCCGTAGCCGACGCCGACGCGTCCCTTGCCGTCTCCGGCCACCACGAGGGCGGCGAAGTTGAAGCGGCGTCCGCCCTTCACGACCTTGGAGCAGCGGTTGATGTGGACGACCTTGTCGTTGTACTCGGAAGGGGTGGCGTCGCGGTTGTCGCGACGGGGGCCGCGGGGTCCGCCAGGGCCGCCGGGTCCGCTGCGACGAGGGCCGCGACGGTCGCCGGTGGGGCGGTCGGAGGAGGCGGGGGCCGCCGGAGCGGCGTTGGGGGTGGCTTCGCTCATGAAGTTCTCAGAAGTTCAGTCCGGCCTTGCGGGCGGCGTCGGCGAAGGACTTGACGGCGCCGTGGTAGCGGCGGCCGGCGCGGTCGAACACAACCGCCGTGATGCCGGCGGCCTTGGCCTTGGCTCCGAAGGCCTCGCCGAAGGAGGCGGCGCCGGCGACGTTCGGGCGGATCTTCTTCGCGCGAAGGTCCTTGGAAGTGGTGGAGAGCGAGGCCACGGTCACGCCGCGGTCGTCGTCGATGGCCTGGGCGTAGAGGTGCAGGTGCGTCAGCTTCAGCGCGAGGCGGGGACGCTCGGCGGTGCCGCGGACGGCCTTGCGGATGCGCCAGCGGCGCTTCTGGGCCAGGAGGTTCTTCTTCTGCAGTTTCATCGGGAATGTGGCGCGGCGCTCAGGCCGTCTTCTTGCCCTCCTTGCGGCGGACGTACTCGCCCTCGACCCTGACTCCCTTGCCCTTGTAGGGCTCGACGGGCTTGTAGAGCTTGATCGATGAGGCGACCTGTCCGACCATGTGGCGGTCGGGGCCGGAGATCACGAGCTTGGTGCCGTCGGTGACCTCGACCTTCACGCCTTCAGGGATGGTGTACTGGATGGGATGGGAGTAGCCGAGGGCGAGGTCCAGGACCTTGCCCTTGAGCGCGGCCTTGAAGCCGACGCCCTCGATGAGGAGGGTCTTGGAGTAGCCGGTGGCGACGCCTTCGACCATGTTGCGGATGATGGCGCGGATGGTGCCGTGAAGGGCGCCCTCGGTGCCGGGCGTCACGACCTTACCGTCGGCGTCTTTGACCTCAGTGAGGTCGGAGACGTTGACGGTGTCGCCGTTGACGACGACGCCGATCTGGGACGGGAAGGGCTTGCTGAGCTTGCCCTTGGGACCCTCGACGTGGACGACGTTGCCGGCCACGGAGACCTTGACGCCTTTGAGGATGGTGACGGGCTGCTTGCCGATGCGGCTCATGGGATGCGTTGCTTTTCGCGGGTGGGTTACCAGACCTTGGCGAGGAGCTCGCCGCCCACCTTCTTCTGGCGGGCCTCGGCGTCGGTCATGACGCCGCGGGAGGTGGTGAGGATGGAGATGCCCATGCCGCCGATGACCTTGGGCACGGCGGAGTAGCCGGCGTAGACGCGGCGGCCGGGCTTGGAGACGCGCTCGATGCTGGTGATCGCGGGCACGCCGGCCACGTACTTGAGGGTGAGCTCCAGGACGGGCAGCCCGTCGCGCTCGGCCTTGCGGAAGTCGGCGATGAAGCCGGACTGCTTGAGGATTCCGGCGACGCCCTCACGGATGCGCGACCACTGGACGGTCACGGACGGCTTGGAGGCCTGGGAGGCGTTGCGGAGGGTGGTGAGGAAATCCCCGATGGTGTCGGTTGAGGCGGACATGTCTTGCTAGGATGGGGGTTACCAGGAGGCCTTGGTGACTCCGGGGATCTGGCCGCCGAGCGCGAGCTCGCGGAAGGTGATGCGGGAGAGGCCGAACTTGCGGATGAACGCGCGGGGGCGGCCGGAGATGGAGCAGCGGTTCTTGTGGCGGACGCGCGAGGAGTTGCGCGGCAGCTTGGCGAGACGGCGCTGGGCGTCGTAGAAGGCCTCCTCCGACACGTTGGGGTCGGAGAGGATCTTCTTCAGTTCGGCGCGCTTGGCGGCGTGCTTCTTGACGAGACGGTCACGCTTGAGGGCGCGCTGGATGACGGACTTCTTGGCCATGCTGGTGGTAAGGGTCGGGGGCTCAGGCCTTGGCGGCGGCCTCGGCCGTGGCGGCCGCGGCGGTGGAACGACGGAAGGGCATGCCGAGCAGACGGAGCAGCTCGCGGCCCTCGTCGTCGGTCTTGGCGGAGGTCACGATGACCACGTCGAGTCCGATGTTGGAGCGCTGGGACCCGTCGGCCTGGGTCTCCGGGAAGATGGTGTGGTCGGCGATGCCGAGGGAGTAGTTGCCGCGTCCGTCGAGACGGTTCGAGGTGCCGCGGAAGTCGCGGATCATGGGGAGTGCCACCGCGGTGAGGCGGAGGAGGAACTCCCACATGCGGGCGCCGCGGAGGGTCACCATGCAGCCGAGGGGCATGCCCTGGCGGACCTTGAAGTTCGCGACCGACTTGGCGGCCTTGGTGATCACGGGCTTCTGGCCGGAGAGCTTGGTCAGCTCCTTGACGACCTCGGCCATGTGGCCCTTGTCGGCCTCGGCCTTGAAGGCGGAGTTGAGGACGATCTTCTTGAGGCCGGGCACTTCGTGCACGTTCTTGTAGCCGCGGCTCTTGCGGAGCTCGGGGACGACCTTCTCGAGGTAGTGCTTCTTGAGGTAGGGGACGTTCTGTGACATCTGGGAAGTTCTCTCGGGTGGTTTCGTCGGTCTCACTTGCGCGCCGGCTTCTTGGCGCGGCGGGCGTCCCAGAGGGAAGCGAGCATGACGTTGGAACGGTGGATGGGGGCCTCGCGCTCGGTGATGCCGCCCTGCCCGTCCTGGGTGCGGCGGAGGTGGCGCTTGACGAGGTTCAGGCCCTCGACGACGACGCGCTCGGCGCCGCGGTCGTAGCTGGATACCTTGCCACGGCGGCCCTTGGAGGCGCCGGCGATGACGACGATCTCGTCGCCCTTCTTGATGTCGGTCTTGGCCATGTTCAGAGGACCTCGGGAGCGAGGGAGATGATCTTCATGAAGTTCTTGCCGCGCAGCTCGCGCGCGACGGGCCCGAAGATGCGGGTGCCCTTGGGGTTGCCGTTGTCGTCGAGGATGACGACGGCGTTGGTGTCGAAGCGGAGGTAGCTGCCGTCGCTGCGGCGGATCGGGGCCACGGTGCGCACGATGACCGCGCGGCAGACGGAGCCCTTCTTGACCTGGGCGTCGGGGGTGGAGTCCTTGACGGAGCAGATGATGACGTCGCCGATGCCGGCGGTGTCGGTCATCTGTCCGAGGCGGCGGATCATCCGCACCTTGCGGGCCCCGGTGTTGTCGGCCACTTCGAGCCGTGAAAGCATCTGGATCATGACGGTGTTCTCCTCAGGGCGTGATCATTCGTCGACCGACTGGGCGGCGATCTTGGCGGCCTCGACGACGCGGATGACGCGCCAGCGCTTCAGCTTGGAGAGCGGACGCGTCTCCATGATCTCGACGCGGTCGCCGGCCTTGCACTCGTTCTTCTCGTCGTGGGCGTGCAGCACGGTGCGGCGCTTGACCTCCTTGCCGTACACGGGGTGCGGCACGGTGTACTGGTAGGCGACCTTGACGGTCTTGTCGCCGGAGCGTGAGGCGACGACCCCCTGGAGGGTCTTGCGGTTGGAGCGGGTCTCGGACATCGGGAAACGGGTGGGGTTCACTTCTTGTTGGCCTGGCCGAGGACGGTCAGGCAGCGGGCGACCTCGCGGCGGAGGGCGCGGAAACGGGCGGGGTTCTCGACCGCGCCGGTGGCCTTCTTGAGGCGGAGGCTGAGGAGCTCCTCGCGGGCCTCGCGCACGCGCTTCTGGAGTTCGGCGGCCGCCAGGGGGCGGAGGGCCGAGGCGGCGGAGGGCTTGTCTTTCCGGTAGTTGGACATCGGGAAAAGGGGTCAGTTATGGGCGGCGGGCGCGGCGTTCATCAATACTTTTCGAGCTCCTCGCGGGCCACGAAGCGGCAGCGCACCTGGAGCTTGGTGTCGGCCAGGCGCATGGCCTCGCGGGCGACGCTGAGGGGGACGCCGGCCACCTCGAAGAGCATGGTGCCGGGCTTGATGACGGAGACGTAGAACTCGACGCTTCCCTTGCCGGAACCCATGCGGACTTCGGCCGGCTTCTTGGTCACCGGGGTGTGGGGGAAGATGCGCATCCACATCTTGCCCTTGCGCTTGAGGGAACGGGAGATCGCGATGCGCGCGGCCTCGATCTGGTTGGCGGGGATGCGGGCACGGTCCAGGGACTGGATGCCGAAATCACCGAAAGCGAGGGTGTTGCAGGCCGTGGCGTTGCCGCGGATCTTGCCCTTGCGGTGCTTGCGCCACTTGGTGCGGCTGGGCTGGAGGTTGGCCATGGTGAGGGTCTCGGGTCAGGGTTGGCGGACGGCGTGGTTCAGAACTCGGAGTCCTTGGTGCAGATCCAGCACTTGATGCCGAGCTTGCCGTAGACGGTGCGGGCCTCGGCGAAACCGTAGTCGATGTTCTCGCGGAGGGTGTGCAGCGGGACGCGGCCGACGCGGGCGGACTCGACGCGGGCGATTTCGGCGCCGCCGAGGCGGCCGCCGAGGCGCAGACGGATGCCGTCGGCGCCGTTGGTCATGGTGGTCTGCACGGCCTTCTTCATGGCGCGGCGGAAGGAGATGCGGCGCTCGAGCTGGAGGGCCACGTTCTCGGCCACGAGCTGGGCGACCAGGTCGGGGCGCTTGACCTCGTTGACCTCGAGGATGACGTCGTCGACGCGGGCCTTGCCGGCGACCTTCTGGATCTCCTCACGGAGCTTCTTGAGCTCGTCGCCCTTGCGGCCGATGACCACGCCGGGACGGGCGGTCCAGATGCGGACGCGGACCTTCTGTCCGGCGCGCTCGATGAAGATGCGGGGCACCGCCGCCTGGCGGAGCTTCTCCTTGAGGAACTCGCGGATGCGGTAGTCCTCGAGGATGTTGGCGGGGAAGTCGCGCTTGGTGGCGAACCAGCGGGACTCCCAGTTGCGGCGGACGGCGAGTCGGAAGCCGGTCGGATTTACTTTCTGGCCCATGTGGAAAGGTGTCGGAGGGTCACTTGGTGGCGGATCCGAGGGCCACGCGCACGTGGCTCAGGGACTTGTGGATGGGGTGCGCCGAACCGCGGGCGGCCGGCATCGAACGCTTGATGACGGGCCCCTGGTTGACGGTGGCGGAGACGACCACGAGCTCGCTGCTCGAGAGGTTGTGGTTGTTCTCGGCGTTGGCGATGGCGCTCGCGAGGGTCTTGCCCAGGATGCGGGCGGACTTGCGCGGGATGAAGCGCAGGAGCTGCACGGCCTCCTCGGCGGGCAGGCCCTGGATCTGGCGCGCGACTTCGCGCACCTTCTGGGGCGACATGCGGGCGAAACGGGTGGTGGCGTGGACTTCCATGACTGGTGTGAAAGGGGGGTGAGGGTTGCTCAGAGGCGCGGATTGGCGCGGACGGAAACGGAGTCTCCCGCGGCGACGGAAGCGCCGGCGGCGAGCTCAAGGACGAGGGCGACCGAACGGGAACGGGCCGATTCGGCGACGATGACCGACCCCAACGGAGAGCCCGCACGGGACACGGTGCAGACGGCGCCGGGGCGGAGCCCGCGCTCATAGCCGCCGTCGAGGACGAGCAGGTCGGTGGAACGGCCGCCGAGGACGGCGGCGACGAGGGCGCGGCCGTCGGACTCCGCCGGCGCCAGGACGCGCGTCTCCGCGCCGGACGCGGAGGCGGCGGCGAGGAGGCAGGCGGTGGCGAGGACGGAGCGCACGGGGATCACTGGGCCTCCTTGCGGGAGGGCTGGGTGTGCTGACGGAAGGTCCGGGTGGGCGAGAACTCGCCCAGCTTGTGGCCGACCATGTTCTCGGTGACGTAGACGGGGACGAAGGCCTTGCCGTTGTGCACCTCGAGGTTCACCCCGATGAAGTCAGGGGTCACGGTGGAGCGGCGGGACCAGGTCTTGATCGGCTTGCGGCTGTTCGCCTTCTGGGCGGCCTGGACCTTGTCGAGCAGGTGGGCGTCGACGAAGAATCCTTTCTTGCGGGAGCGTGCCATGTTGCTGGGAGGCTGGAAGGGTTAGACCTGCTTCACCTTCCGGCCGTTGCGGCGGACGATGATCTGGTTGTTGGAGGGCTTGGCCTTGATGCGCGTCGGGAAGCCCTTCGCGAGCTGGCCCCACGGGGACTTGAGCTGCTGGCGTCCGCCGCCGCCCTTCTTCTTGCCGCCGCCGCCGCCGTTGGGGTGGTCGACGGGGTTCATGGTCATGCCGCGCTGGCGGGGACGGAGGCCCTTCCAGCGGTTGCGACCGGCCTTGCCGAGGCTGGCGTTGTGGTGGTCGACGTTGCCGACGACTCCGACGGTGGCGCGGCAGTCGGCGTTGAGGTAACGCTGCTCGCCGGAAGGCATGCGGAGGATGGCGCGGTCGGCCTCGATGCCCAGGAGCTGGGCGAAGCCGCCGGCGCTGCGGGCGAGCTGGCCGCCCTTGCCGGGCTCCATCTCGATGCAGTGGATGAAGGTCGCGGGCGGGATGAGGCGCAGGGGGAGGGAGAGTCCCGGGGTGAGCTGCTCCTGGGCGGTGTTGGTGCTGACGACCTTGTCGCCGACCTTGAGGCCGTCGGGAGCGAGGATGTAGGCGATGGACTTGTCGGCGTACTCGATGAGGGCGAGGTGCGAGGTCCGGTTGGGATCGTACTCGAGGCGGGTCACGGTCGCGACCTCGTCGATGCGGTCGCGGCGGAAGTCGACGCGACGGTACAGCTTCTTGTGGCCTCCGCCGCGGCGACGGGAGGTGATGCGTCCGTAGCAGTTGCGGCCGCGGGCGCGATGGTTGCTCTCCGTGAGGGAACGCTCAGGGCGGCCTTCGTGGAGGCCCTCGGTCTTCACGCGGACCAGGAAGCGCTGGCCGGGAGTGACGGGACGATGGGTGATGAGAGGCATGGGAGTGTGGTCCGGCTGGATCAGGCGAGGGAGATGACGTCGCCCTTCTTGAGGGTGACGATGGCGCGACGGGAGGGCGTCTCGGTGTAGATGGCGCCTCCGCCCAGGCGGCTGCGGCGGACCTTGCCCTTGCGGACGAGGACGTTGACCTTCTCGACGGTCACCTTGAAGGCGGCCTCGACGGCGGCCTTGATCTGGCGACGGTCGGCGCCGGGGAGCACCTCGAAGACGTACTTGTTGGCCTCGGCGAGGCCGGAGGCCTTCTCGGTGAGCACCGGACGGCTGATGATTTCGGAAGCGGGCTTCATGGGGGTGCGTCTCAGTTCTTGGCGCGCTCGAGGACCTTCTGGAGTCCGGACTCGGAGATCAGCACGCGGGGCGTGCGCACGAGGTCGAGGGCGTTGAGGTTGGAGGAGTTGGAGAAGACGGCGCGGCCGACGTTGCGGCTGGCGCGGAGCACGGGCTCGGACCAGGCGCTGTCGACGACGAGGAGGCGGCGGCCTTCGGGGCTGACGTTGCTCAGGACCTTGGCGAAGAGGCGGGTCTTGGGCTGGGCGACCTCGAACTTCTCGATGACCGAGAGTCCGCCGTCCTTGGCGAGTTCGAAGAGGGCGCGGGCGAGGGCGATGCGACGGGCCTTGGCGGTGACGGTCTTGGACCAGTCGCGCGGGCGAGGGCCGAACACGACGCCGCCCTTGTAAAGCTGGGGAGCGCGCTTGTCGCCGTGACGGGAGCCGCCGGAACCCTTCTGGGGAAGGATCTTCTTACCGGAGCCGGCGACTTCGCCGTAGTCCTTGGTCTTGGAGGTGCCCTGGCGCTTGTTGGCCTGGTAGGAGACGACGACCTGCTTCAGGAGGGCGACGCCCTTGCTTCCTTCGAAGGAGGGGATGTCGAACTCCTTCTCAGTGAAGGCGGAGCCGTCGGGCTTGTAGACTTTGAGCTTCATTTGTCTGTAAGGGTCTGGGCGGTTCACTTGGCCTTCTTGGCGGGACGGACGACGACGACCTCGCCGTTGGCGCCGGGGAAGCTGCCCTTGACGAGGAGCAGGTTCTTCTCGGCGAGGACCTGCACGACGCGGAGGTTCTGGGCGGTGCGGCGCACGTCGCCCATGTGACCGGGCATGCGCTTGCCCTTGAAGACGTGGCCCGGGGTCTGACGCATGCCGATCGAGCCCGATCGGCGGTGCATCATGTGACCGTGGGAGTCGGGCTGGCCGGCCATGTTGTGGCGCTTCATGACGCCCTGGAAGCCGCGGCCCTTGACGGTGCCGATGACGTCCACGAGCTGGCCGGGGGAGAACTTTTCGACGGTGATGACGTCGCCGACCTTCGCCTCGACGGCGGCGGGCTGGCGGATCTCGTGGAGGTGGCTGTGGGCGGCGACTCCGGCCTTGCGGAGGTGGCCCATCTCGCCGTCGGAGAGGCGGCTCTCCTTCTGCGGGCCGAAGGCGATCTGGACGGCGTGGTAGCCGTCCTTCTCCTGCGTCTTGACCTGGGTCACGGGGCAGGGGCCCGCCTGGATGACGGTCACGGGCACGAGGACGTTGTCCCCGTCGTAGACCTGGGTCATGCCGATTTTCTTTCCGAGTAGCTGGTGCTTCATTTTCTAAGAGGCAGGTGGCCGGTGAGGGCCGTTTGGTCATCGCTGACCTGCTTTAGGCTTTGGTATTCCTTGCGGAAACTTGGTCCTGTGCCGGGCGCGAGGCCTGCGTTGGGTTGGAGTTGGGAGGAGGGTGGAGGGTTAGACGGTGATGCTGATGTCGACGCCGGAAGGCATGTTCAGCTTCTTGAGCTCGTCGACGGTCTGCGCATTGGGCTCACGGATCTCGATGAGGCGCTTGTGGGTGCGGATCTCGAACTGGTCCATCGACTTCTTGTCGACGTGGGGCGAGCGGTTGACGGTGAGGCGCTGGATCACGACCGGCAGCGGCACGGGTCCGGAGACCTGGGCGCCGGTGCGCTTGGCGGTGTCGACGATCTCATTGGCCGACTGATCGATCATGCGATAGTCGAAGCCCTTGAGCTTGATGCGGATTTTGGGGATGCGGGCCATCGGGAAGGCGGGTTAGGTGCGGGCGGGGGCGCGGGAGGAGGTCTCCACGACCTGCTTGAGGATGTTGGCGGGGACCTGCGCGAAATTGCTGGGCTCCATGGTGTAGGAGGCGCGGCCCTTGGAGAGGGAACGGACGTCGGTGGCGTAACCGAACATCTCGGCGAGGGGGACGAGGGCGTTGATGTTGCACGCGCCGTTCTTGGTCTCCATGCCCTGGATCTGGCCGCGACGGCGGTTGAGGTCGCCCATGATGTCGCCCTGGTATTCCTCGGGGGTCACGACCTCGACCTTCATGATCGGCTCGAGCAGGATGGGCTTGGCCTCCTTCATGGCCTCCTTGAAGGCGAAGATGCCCGCCATCTTGAAGGCCATTTCGTTCGAGTCGACCTCGTGGAAGGAGCCGAAGACGATGCGGGCGGTGAAGTCGATCACCGGGTAGCCGGCGACGACGCCGTTGTTGGCGGCCTCGAGGATGCCTTCGGTGGTCGGCTTGATGTATTCCTTGGGGATGACGCCGCCGACGATCTCGTTGACGACTTCCTGCCCCTTGCCGGTGTTGGGCTCGAGCTTGATCTCCGCGTGCCCATACTGGCCGCGGCCGCCGGACTGACGGATGAACTTGCCCACGCCCTCGGAGGCCATGGTGATGGTCTCACGATAGGAAATCTGGGGCTTGCCGGACTTCGCCTCGACCTTGAACTCGCGCTTGAGGCGGTCGACGATGATCTCGAGGTGCAGCTCGCCCATGCCGGAGATGATGGTCTGGCCGGTCTCGGGGTTGGTGGAGAGGCGGAAGGTCGGGTCCTCCTGCGCGAGGCGCTGGAGACCGATGCCGAGGCGCTCCTGGTCGGCCTTCGAGTTGGGCTCGATGGACATGGAAATCACCGGGTCGGCGAAGGTCGGGGGCTCGAGGACGAGGTCGTCCTCCAGGGTGAGGGTGTCGCCGGTCACGACGTCCTTGGGGCCGACGACGGCGCAGATGTCGCCGGAGTAGGCCACGTCGATCTCCTCACGGTCCATCGCGCGGAGCAGCAGGAGGCGGGAGATGCGCTCGTTGCGGCGGGTGCGGGGGTTGTAGAGGGAGTCGCCCTTCTTGAGCTGGCCGCGGTAGACGCGGAAGAACACGAGCTGGCCGACGAAGGGGTCGGACCAGAGCTTGAAGCAGAGGCCGGTCACCTTGGAGGCGTCGTCCGCGGCGATCTTGATCTCGGTGGCGCCGTCGTCCTTGAAGGCGCGGATGGCCGAGGTCTCGTCGACGGGCGAAGGCAGGTAGTCGACCACGCAGTCGAGGAGCATCTGCACGCCCTTGTTCTTGAAGGCGGATCCGGGGATCACGCCGACGAAGTTCATGGACAGGGTGGCCTTGCGGACGCCGGTGCGGATCTCGTCGACCGAGACCTCCTGGCCGTCGAGATACTTGGCGGCGAGCGCGTCGTCGAAGTCGGCGAGGGCCTCGATCAGGCCGTCGCGCCACTTCTTGGCTTCGTCTTTCTGGTCGGCGGGGATGTCGACCTGGTTGAACTTCATGCCCTTGGGGTCGGACTCGTCGTAGAGGTACGCGACGTTCTTGACGAGGTCGATGAGGCCCTTGAAGGCCTCGCCCTGACCGATGGGGATGTAAAGGGGGTGGGCGTTGCCCTTGAGCTTCTGGCGGATGTCGTCGACGGCTCCGAAGAAGTCGGCGCCGGTGCGGTCCATCTTGTTGACGAACGCGACGCGCGGCACGCTGTACTTGTTCATCTGGCGCCAGACCGTCTCGGACTGGGGCTGCACGCCGGCGACGGCGCAGAAGACGGCGACGGCGCCGTCCAGCACGCGCAGGGAGCGCTCCACCTCGGCCGTGAAGTCCACGTGGCCCGGGGTGTCGATGATGTTGATGCGGTGGTCGATGCCCGCGTAATGGCCTTCCTTGGTCTTCCAGCCGGCGGAGATGGCGGCGGCGGTGATCGTGATGCCGCGCTCGCGCTCCTGCTCCATCCAGTCGGTGGTGGCGGTGCCGTCATGCACTTCGCCCATCTTGTGGACGACGCCCGTGTAGAACAGGATGCGCTCGGTCGTGGTCGTCTTGCCCGCGTCGATGTGGGCGGCGATGCCGATGTTGCGCGTGTGCTCGAGGGGGAACTTGCGGTTCGCCGAGTTGAGCTTGGAAAGGGGGGCGGACATGGTCTGGACCTCGTGGCTTGCCTGGACGGACTCCGATTACCAGCGGAGGTGGGCGAAGGCGCGGTTGGCCTGCGCCATCTTGTGGGTCTCCTCGCGCTTCTTCACGACGTTGCCGGTGTTGTTATAGGCGTCGACGACCTCGGCGGCGAGGGCCTCGGCCATGGGCGCGCCCTTGCGGCCGGCGGCGGCGGCCACGACCCAGCGCAGCGCGATGCTGTTCTGGCGCTCATGGCTGACCTCGACGGGCACCTGGTAGGTGGCTCCGCCCACGCGGCGGCTCTTCACTTCAAGCTTGGGACGGCAGTTCTCGAGGGCGCCGAGGAGGAGCTCCACGGGGTTGCCCTTCATGAGCTTCTCGCTGACCTTCTCGATCGCGCCGTAGACGATGGCCTGGGCGACGGACTTCTTGCCGGACTTCATCACGATGTTGATGAGCTGGCTGACGAGGGGGCTGCCGTAACGGGCGTCAGGGAGATGGACGCGCTTGGCTGCTTTGCGGCGACGGGACATGGCTGTTCAGATTCTGGGGACGGGGGTTCAGGCCTTCTTCTCCTTCGGACGCTTCACGCCGTACTTGGAGCGGGAGCGGCGGCGCTTCTCGACGCCGGAGCAGTCGAGGGGCCCGCGGACGATGTGGTAACGGACGCCGGGAAGGTCCTTCACGCGGCCGCCACGGACGAGGACCACGGAGTGCTCCTGGAGCTTGTGGCCTTCGTCAGGGATGTAGGAAATGACCTCCTGGCCGTTGGTCAGGCGCACCTTGGCGACCTTGCGCTGGGCGGAGTTGGGCTTCTTGGGAGTGCGGATCATCACCTGCACGCAGACCCCGCGGCGGAACGGAGAATTGTTGAGGGCCGGAGACTTCGACTTGGTCTTCGGCTTGATGCGCGGGTTGCGCACGAGCTGGTTGATGGTGGGCATGGGCCTCGGTTAAATAGGGAAAAGAGCGTTTGGGCATACAAACGAGAGTCCCTCATGCAAGAGGAATCTTGGGGTTTTTAAGGTTTCTTTACTCGGGGTGCCGCCACCGGCCGCCCCCTCCATTTTTAGCGGGACAATGCTGGTCAGGCTCACAAGATGTGCGCCCCATGCTGAAATGGTCCTGTCTAGGTCTGGTTCTGGCTCTGCTAGGACAAGTCAGCCCGGCTGTGGCGCAAGCCCCCGAGAAGGGCTCCGCCAGCCCAAAAGCCGCAGAAAAGTCCGATAAAACCCCTGGGGCGGAGGAATCCGACGCCGAGGTCATCCTGCTCGCCGGACTCCCGGTCGGCAAAGGTAACGCTGAAATCGTCAGCTATGCGCGTCGTACCTACCTTTTCACGGACCTGATCTTGGACGCCGGGCTGCAGCAAATGACCCGGATGGCACTGACGAAAATCGAGGAAAACCCCAAGAATTGTGAGTCTATCAAGGCGGAACACCTCGGCCTGGTCTCCCATCACTTCCTCAAGCAGGCCATGGAAGGACAGGCTAGGAACATGGGGCTGGCCGATGTCCTCAATCTGGCCCAGATCGCCGTGCGATGCCAGCCTTCGAATGCTAAGGCTAAGTTGTTCTACTCCAATATCTTACATTCTAATCTTGGGCGTACTGATGACGCCATACAGACGCTCCAGCACGGGCTGGAATTTCTCTCCATCGATGACCCGCTGGCCAAGGACTATATCGAACGGTACTTCCAGTTCCTTCAACTGCGCGAGCGGGATGCGGAAGTGATCAGCCAAGGCCTCAAGCTGCTGCAGTCCGGCAAGACGCTCACGCCCCCGGTGCGGGAAGCGACCGCCACAGGGGTGGCCACCTCCCTCTATTGGACAGGCCAATATCCGGAAGCGGTCGCCACCATCGACGGCGCCTCGCTGGACCGGCAGGCCGGCGGCCTTCTGCTCAAGGCCCGGTCACTCTTCGACGGCGGCCGCACGCGCGAGGCGGTCACGCTCCTGGAAGGCCGCACCAGCGACTTCAAGGGTGCCGCCAAGGACGCGATCCTCGCCCAGCTCGGACGGTTCCACCTGCTGCTCGGACAGCCCAAGGTGGCCCTCACGATCGCCGACGAGCGGATCTCCGCCGAACCCAAGGCGCCCTTCCCCAGGCTCCAGCGCCTCCACGCGCTCGACCGGATCGGGCTGCGTGAGGAATATGAGAAGGAGCTGCGCATGGTGCTGGAGAGATTCGCCGACAGCGCGCCCGCCATGATCGCGCTCGCCAACTTCGCCGCGGAACGCGGCTACGACGGACTGACCTTGACGGTCGCCAACCAGTCCGCCGCCAGGGGCTTCGAAAAGGCGACGTTCGCCGCGCTCCACCTCGAGGCGCTCATCAACGCCAAGGGCTACGACGAGGTGATCACCCAGCACCGCCAGGTCACCGCGGCCGACCGCGCGTTCTTCAAGACCAACGAGCCGCTGGTGCAGGCGCTGCTGGGCATCGCGCACCACGGCCGTCCGAAGAAGGACGACCTCTCCGCCAAGCGCGACCGCGACGTCGGCGACCGCTACCTGCAGGAATTCCTCAAGGCCCCCAATCTCGGTCCCGAAGCCTACCGCTCGGTGGGCCGCCATCTGCGCACGGTGCGCGCCGCCGAGGCGGCGGTGCGGGTGCTGGAGGCCGGCGTGCGCGCCCACCCCCGCTACTCCCAACTGCGGGCCGACCTCATCGGCGCCCGCATCCTCGCCGGACTGACCGAAGGCTACGGCGACCGCCGCCCGCTCGCCGACGACGTTGATGAGCTGCTAAAGATGCGCCGGCCCTCCCCCTTGGTCTGGCAGGAAGTGCTCGGATGGATCCGGACGGAGGCGAAGCTTCCCGACGAACGCCGCCGTCGGCTCGAGAAGGAGATCGGGCCGCTCACGCGGCCCAACCTGGACCAGGAAGCGCTCGCCGGACGCTGAACGATGGACCTCGCCTCGCGACGCGCCGCGCTGCTCGCCGAACTCGAGCCCTTCGCCGACCATCACGAGCGCTTCCAGTACGTGATCGACCGCGCGAAGGGTGCGCCCGGGCTCCCGGCCGACCTCCGGCTGGACCAGTTCCTCATCGAAGGGTGCACGTCCAACCTCTGGCTGGTGCCGTCGCTTGAAGGCGGCGTCTGCCGCTTCCGATGCGACGCGGACTCCCTCATCACCAAGGGCGTGGCCTCGCTGGTGTGCGAACTCTACGACGGCGCGACGCCGGCCGAAGTCGCCGCCACTGACGCGGACTTCCTCTCCAAGGCCGGCATCACCCAGCACCTCTCCCCGAACCGGCGCAACGGGCTCTCCAACCTGGTCGGGAGGATCCGCGCCTTCGGCCGCGCCGCGGAGGAGGCCAGGTCATGAATCCGCGGACGGAACGGCCTGACGCGCTCCTCCGCTGGCTCTGCTTCGGGGCGCTCGCCTGGGCCGCGCTGGTGCTGCAGGCCGGCGGCTTCACGACGAGCATCCACGCGGGCATGGCCTTCCTCGACTGGCCGCTCTCCAACGGATCGGTCAATCCTCCCGGCTGGCTCACGGAACTCGACAAGTTCGCCGAGCACTCGCACCGGCTGGCCGCCGCGGGACTGGGCCTGCTCTGCGTCGCCATCGCCTGGGCGCACGCCGCCCGCGAGACGCGGCGCACGGTCCGGCTCGCGGCCTTCGTCGTGCTGGCACTCGTGGTGACGCAAGGATTGCTCGGAGGGCTGCGCGTCCTGCTCGACCGGCTCAACGTCGGCGGCGAAGGCAACTTCAAGGCCGTCTCCTTCGCGGTCGCGCACGGCGCCAACGCCCAGCTCACGATCGCCCTGCTCGCAGGCCTGGCCACCTCGCATCTCGCCCTCTGGCGCTCCGCGGAATCGGCCTCGCCGGGCCTCCGCTCCGCCTCCCGTCTCGCCTTCGCGGCGACGCTGGCGGTCATCGTCGCCGGGGCGCTGATGCGGCAGAACCGCAGCACGATGTGGGTGGTCGAGCCGACGGTGACGGGACTTTTCATCCCCTCGGCCGGCGAGGGTTCCGCATGGTGGTTCAACCTGCTCCACCGGTCGGGCGCCCTCCTCGCCGGCGCGCTGACGCTCCGCCTTGCCTGGCTGCTGGCCAAGGAGGGCCGCAAGGGGCTCGCCGCGTCGGTCGCCGCCCTGCTGACGCTCCAGATCACGCTCGGAGTGCTCGGACTGAGGCTCCCCAACAATCCGCATGTGCGCACGGTCCACGTGGTGACCGCCGCCGCCCTGCTCTCCACGCTCGCCGCCTCCGCGCTGCTCGCTCACCGGCGCGAAGGCAGGCTGCGCGACGCCTGAGGCGTTTTGCCTTGGAGAGCGGTGCCAAAGACTCCAGCACAGGGAAGATGAGCGAACGCGCCGGTAGCACGCCCGCCGCCTACTGGGAGCTGACCAAGCCCCGGCTGTCGGCGCTTTCCGCCCTGACCGCGCTGGCCGGCTATTTCTGCAGCGCCCCCGAGGCCCCGGCGGACGCCCGCACGCTGGTCTCGCTCGCGCTGGGCACCGCCCTCGCGGCCGGCGCCTGCGGAGCGCTGAACATGTGGATGGACCGCGGCGCGGACGCCCGCATGGAACGCACGCGCGGCCGGCCGATTCCCGCCGGCACGGTGCCGCCCGGCGCCGCCCTGGCCTTCGGACTGACGCTGCTCGCCGCCGGCATCGCACTGGTCTGGTTCGGAGCCGACGCCCTCGCGGGGATGCTGACGGCCGCCACGGCCTTCTCCTACCTGCTGCTCTACACGCCGCTCAAGTCACGCACTTCCTGGTGCACGCTGGTCGGCTCGCTGCCGGGCGCCCTTCCGCCTCTCATCGGTACGGCCGCCAAGCTCGGAGGCCGGATCGACGCGATGGGGTGGATGCTGTTCGCGCTGCTGTTCTTCTGGCAGGTGCCGCACTTCATGGCGCTCGCCATGCTCTGGCGGGAGGACTACGCGCGCGGCGGCTTCCGGATGGCCACGGTCGAAGACCCCGCGGGACGGTCCGCCGCCCGCTGGGCGGGCGTCTTCACGGTGCCGATGCTCGCCACCGCCGGCCTCATCGGGACGGAGTTCTCCCCCTTCTGGAGCAGCCCCTACTGGTGGGTGTCCACCGCGGCGGGGCTGTGGTTCCTGAAGCTGACGGCGGACTTCATGCGCGATGACCGCCGGGAGGAGGCCGCCAAGCCGTACTTCATCGCCTCCATCCTGTACCTGCCCGCGGTGCTGCTCACGCTGACGCTCTGCCGGCTGTTCTGAATCCATGGAGACGCGCCGGGACAAGGAAAGGATGCGCGAGGAGATGGCCGCCCGCGCCTCAGTCCTCACCCGCAAGGAACTGGAGGCGGCCGGCGAAGCCGCCGCCGGACTGGTCGCCGGGCTTCCGGAGTGGAAGCAGTCCCGCACGGTCTGCCTCTACGCGTCCTTCGGATCGGAACCCGTCACCGACGGTCTGCTGCGTCTCGCGCTCGCCCAAGGACGGACGCTGCTGCTGCCGAGGATGGCCCCGGACCGCTCGGCGTCGGTGCGCCGGGTGAGCTCGCTCGACGGCCTGCGGACATCGGGCCTCGGCATCAGGGAGCCGGACGACGCCGCGCCCCCGGCCGAAGTGGCGGAGGCGGACTTCATCCTGGTCCCGGGGCTGGCCTTCGACCGCAAGGGGAGAAGGCTGGGGCGGGGCGCCGGCTTCTACGACCGGCTGCTCCGCGGCCTGCCGAGGAAGACTTTCCTGCTCGGCCACGCCCACGTCTTCCAGCTGACCGGCCTGGTTCCGTCCGAAGACCACGACGTGCGGGTGCGGGCGGTCGTCACGCCTCACGGAGTGGTGCGATGCCGGCTGAGGTGAAGTGATTTGCCAATCGGGCCGAAGCGAGTCCGTTGGAGGGTCCGATGCCAGCCGAGCGACCAGAGGCCATCCGACTCAGGG
>Ga0129336_10000661_pt1 | contig 20324 bp, 23 predicted proteins | sample CPB6_02_DNA_FD_96878 | JGI IMG/M metagenome (GOLD analysis project Ga0129336, IMG submission 96878) | Freshwater to marine salinity gradient microbial communities from Chesapeake Bay, USA - CPBay_Sum_0.6_0.2_DNA | ecosystem: Environmental > Aquatic > Marine > Coastal | place: USA: Chesapeake... | reverse complement strand
CCTGTACATGGAGCGCGCGCTGGCTGGTAATGCGCTGGCGCAGGAAGACGAGGTGGCGCTGGCCGATCTGCCCTTTGAGTTCATGCTCAACGCCTTGCGCCTGCGCCAGGGATTTGCCCTGAGCGAATTCTGTGAGCGCACCGGTCTGGCCGTCAGCGCCATCCAGCAGCCACTGGAAGACGCTGAGCGCCAGGGCTGGATCACCCGCGATTTGCAGCGGGTTCAGCCCACCGAGCGTGGCTTTGATTTTTTGAGTGACCTGCAGGGACTGTTTCTGCCTTGAGCCTACGGCGATCGTCCAGTGAGGGCGGTGACTCAGCCCTGGAGCCAGCGCTGCCGAATCATCGCTACCATCTGTTGCGCCGCCTGCCCCCGATGGCTGTTGGCGTTTTTCACCTCGGTGGGCAATTGTGCAAAGGTCTGACCCAATTCGGGGATGAACATCACCGGGTCAAAGCCAAAGCCGTTTGAGCCCACCGGCTCGCGGGTGATCTCGCCCACCGCCCGGCCCACCGCGATCAGGGGTTCGGGGTCGTCGGCCGAGCGTAGCGCGACCAGGGTGCTAACTAAAGCCGCCCGTCGGTTTGGGATGTCCTTCATCTGTTCCAACAGCGCGCGCACATTGTTGTCGTCGCCTTTGGGGTAGCCAAACTGGGTGGCGTAGAAGGCGGTATCGACGCCCGGCAATCCGCCAAAGGCATCGACGCACAAGCCGGCATCATCGGCCAGGGCGGGCAGGCCGCTTAACTGTGCGGCATGGCGCGCCTTGGCCAGCGCGTTCTCGACAAAGGTGCGATGGGGTTCTTCGGCTTCTGGAATGCCCAGGTCACCCTGCTTGATGAGTTCCAGTCCCAGGGGCGCCAGCATGGCCTGCAGCTCAAGCAACTTGCCTACATTGTTGGAGGCCAGAACGATTTTTTTCATGCCTGGTCTTGCAGACGAACCAGTTCGCGAATCCCCTGGTCGGCCAGGGTCAGCAGGGTATCCATTTCCTCCCGTGTGAAGGCAACACCCTCGGCCGTGCCCTGCACTTCAATGAAATGGCCTGCGCTGGTCATGACCACATTCATGTCGGTGTCGCAGGCCGAATCTTCCACATACTCCAGGTCCAGCAGGGGCGTGCCTCGCACGATGCCCACCGAAATGGCTGCCACATGGCCAGTGATTGGGGATGCTTTCAGGGTGCCGGCAGCCAGCAGCTTGTTGACCGCATCGCGCGCCGCCACGAAAGCTCCGGTGATGGCGGCGGTGCGGGTGCCACCATCGGCCTGCAGCACATCGCAGTCCAGCGTGATGGTACGCTCGCCCAGCTTGGCCAGGTCAAACACCGCGCGCAGCGAGCGGCCAATCAGGCGCTGAATTTCCTGGGTGCGGCCGCTTTGCTTGCCGCGAGCAGCCTCGCGGTCGCTGCGGGTGTGGGTGGCACGGGGCAACATGCCGTATTCGGCGGTTACCCAGCCCTCGCCGCTACCCCGCTTGTGTGGGGGTACTCGCTCTTCCACCGAAGCCGTGCACAGCACCTTGGTGTTGCCAAATTCGATCAGCACCGAACCCTCGGCATGGATGGTGTAGTTGCGGGTGATGCGAACCGGGCGCAGTTGTGCGCTTCCTCGCTGGTTATTGCGTTGGTATGAGGTCATGATGTGAAAGCTTGGCGCTTTGAGTTCAGAAAAATTTGAAGTCTGTTGATCGGCTGAGTTGCCGGCATCGCTGCGATGGTATCAGCGCACACCTTGAGGATGCCCAGGTTGGGGTGCAGGTCGGTTATTCTCTGGGCCTTAGCCACAGAAGCAGGATGCCATGCCCGTTTACAGCATGACCGGTTATGCCAGCGCCCAGCAAGGGACGCAGGCAGCCAAAAACGCCGAAGGAGTCAGCGCCAACCCGGCCCAATTGGGCTTGGAAATTCGCTCGGTCAACAGCCGATTTCTTGACCTGACCTTTCGCCTGCCGGAGGAGTTGCGCGCGTTTGAGCCGGCCCTGCGTGAGTTGCTGACCGGGCAGCTACGTCGAGGCAAGGTTGAATTACGCGCTGCGATCGAGGCCGGATCTGGCGCAGTGCCCGAGCCCTCGCCACAGATGTTGCAACGTCTGGGACTGGTTCAGGATGGGGTGATGGCCTGGTTGCCCCAAGCCCGGGCTTTGAGTGTGGCTGATGTGTTGCGCATGGCTGCGGGTGAGCAGTCGTCTCGGCAGGACTGGAGCCAGGTGGTGCTGCCGCTGGCGCGTCGGGTCACCAAGTCGTTGGTTGAAGCCCGTGCTCGTGAGGGCGCACGCTTGGCCGAGATGTTGCGGGACCGCATTGGACAGTTGCGCAAACTGGCGCAGCAGGCGACCCCTCTGGTGCCACAACTGGTAGAGCAACAGCGACTGCGTTTTCTGGAGCGTTGGCAAGAGGCAATGGCGCTGACCGATAACGCGGTGTTGCCGCAGGCCGCTCAGGAAAAAGCACTGGCCGAGGCCACCGCCTTTGCCATTCGCATCGATGTGGCAGAAGAGATCACCCGGCTGGCTTCTCATCTGGATGAACTCGAGCGTCTGATTGCACAGGGCGGCGAAATTGGCAAACGGCTTGATTTTCTGATTCAGGAACTGCACCGTGAGGCCAACACGCTTGGCTCAAAATCAGCGACCCTGGAGCTGACCCGTATTTCGGTGGACATGAAGGTGCTGATTGAGCAGATGCGCGAGCAAGTGCAGAATCTGGAATAATGTTTTCAATGGTTTTCTGCTGTAGCTTTACAAGGATGTAAAGTTATATAGATCAACAACTTACGATACATCTGCATTTGACTTTGTCCGACTCAATCCGGTAGTATTTGTGTAGCTGCAAGCGTAGCTTTGTAGCCAGAATAGTCCTCCTATAGGGGGATTTTTCCTAGCTACACACAGGATTGAGATGGGAAAACTATCTGACGTTCAACTGAAAGCCTGGGTGCGTGACGGCACACGAATTGCAGGCAAAAGCGATGGTGACGGGCTGACGTTCACACTGTCAGCGCAAGGCACCGCCACATGGACATTGCGCTACAGAATCGCAGGGCGCGCTCGGGAACTGACACTTGGGAGATACCCCGATCTGTCACTGGGTGAGGCCAGAAAGCTCGCAGCAGCAAAGCGCGTCGAAGTTCAGCAGGTCATTGACGTTGCCGCCATCAAGCAGCAGAAAAAGGCAGAAGCCAAACAGGCCGCAAATGTCGAGCAACTAGCCAACCTTTGGTTAGACAACACCGTGCGCAGGAGGCATCAGCACCCGGAAGTCACTGAGCGCGTGTTCAAGCGTGACATCCTGCCAGCACTTGGCAAGTGCAATACCAAAAGCGTGACGACACCGGAAATTACACGACTACTGGCAAAGATCAACGCTAGCGGGCGCCCATCCATCGCCAACGACGCACTGAGACACATGAAGGCCATGTTTGCGTATGGGGAGGCGTTGGGTATGGTGGACCGAAACCCGGCAGAACGGATCAAGCTCGAACATGCGGGCGGGCAAGAAAAATCTCGAACGCGGGCGCTCAGCACAGCCGAAATTACCAAGCTACTCAAGGCCATGCGCGAGGCAGGCACCCAGTATGGACGGGACAACGAACTGGCTGTAAAGCTGTTGCTGGCGCTGGCCTGTCGCAAGATGGAACTGTTCGCAGCCAAGTGGGAGGAATTTGATTTATCAAACAATTTGTGGCGCATCCCTGCCACCCGTATCAAAACCAGAGAGTCTAGGGAACTGGCACTGGCACCAACGGTGATTGAGTGGCTTCAAGAGCTCAAGATCAGAGCCTGCGGCAGCGACTATGTTTTTCCAGCACGGAGGGAAAGCAAGCGAAAGCGGTTTCCTCACGTGTCACCTGACACCACCTGGCGGGCATTGCATGAGTTGGACCATGGACTCGAAGCGTTCACAGTACATGACCTGCGGCGAACTTCACGCAGCCTAATGGCCGACATAGGAGTGCCATTCGACGTGGCCGAGAAGATCTTGGGCCACAAGCTCCCAGGCGTTGCACATGTCTATGACCGTGGTGGCTCTAGGGAGCAGCAACGCGCGGGGCTCAATCGACTTGCTCAAGCGCTGGTTGAACTGGAGACAGAGAGCATTCAACCCAAGGTGGTTCCAATATCAAGAGGCAGCCATGCTGCTTGACCCCATATGCAAAAGCGCCCCAAAGCGCGGGCGAGGAAGACCTAGAACCAAACCACTTCAGCAATCAGTTTTTCGTCTAGTTTTCGAATTTGACTACGTTGAGAAATTATCTAAGACGATCGCAGAAAAATTGGGTGTGCCAGATTCTGCTCTTACCTACAACCTCGCGCACATATCCCTTGCGTATGGGCCAATCCGTGAACTACAGAAACGAGGACGCATACGAAAAGGCGCCACTCGTCGGACACGCATCCATCTTGCAGTTCTGCTCCGCGATGTCGCAAACATGTATTCAGAGCTCACAGGCTCAGATGCACAAGTTGAGCTAAGGAAAATCAATGGATACCGAGAGGAGCGTCGCAGAGATGGGCAAGCGAGAAATCCGGACGAACGCCCTGCCGTTGAGATACTGGCCAGAATCGTCATGGCCATGTGGGGTGACGAAACTAATGAATCACTACAAAGGCCAGCACGGGCTGCACTCAAGCTTTTTTAATTTCGCGAGATATGTCCCCTGTCAATAAGGTACATGACTAACCACACTAAGCCATCACCAACAACTTGGAGATGGCAATGGCCTCCACCGCTTCAAACACCAGCAGCTTCCTCCGCGAGAAGCAAGTCCGAAAACTAATCCCTGTAGCCCACAGCACCCTCTGGGCGTGGGTTCGAGCCGGCAAGTTCCCCGCACCCTTAAAGCTATCGGACCGTATTACCGTGTGGCGCAATCATGAGGTGCAGGCTTTTATAGATGTCATGTCTAAATCAGATCTAAGGACACAAAATGCCTAAGCCATCTATTTACCTAGCGGGGAAGATCAGCAAAAACGATTGGCGCCACTCACTGATTCCTGGTCTGCGAGGACATATTTGGAAAGACGGCCCTATCGAATTGGTACAATTCACGTACACAGGTCCATTCTTTGTGTCTTGTGACCACGGTTGCAACCATGCTCCTAACAGTCACGGAGTTGCTGCAGGTTATTTCATGGGTGAATCAAATTACACCCAGCTTGATGTCATCAGAAACAACACCCAAAGCCTAGACCGAGCAGAGCTAGTTTTTGCTTACATCACAGCTTTGGACTGCTATGGAACAGTTTTCGAGCTTGGCTATGCCCGCCGCGCAGGGAAACAGATCGTATTGGCATTCGCTCCGGGAGTATCACGGCGGGACCTCTGGTATCTCACGCACCAAGCGAACAGTGTTCACGATGATGTTCACGAGGACGACCTGGCAAACCTCTTTAGGGTATCAGTGGAGGGAAAAAAATGACTGCAATAACCTCAGTACAAACCGCTGTGGGAAGCATTGATTTTTTGTTGCCCAACTTTCCTGGCATCCCATCAGAACTTCATCTGTTGCCAGTAGCACTCTGGAAGGCAGAGCTCGAACTAGACAATACAGGTAAACCACTGTTCAAGCCGAATGGTCGACCAAGAATTAAAAAAGCACCAAGAAATTCTGCAGGCTTCAACATCAGCAAAAATCGCCCCGAAGAATGGACCCCATTCTCTGAAGTTGAATCAACATTTAAATCGGAAAAATTCACTGGTATTGGCGTTCTGATGCAAGCTAACAGCGGTTTAGTTGGCATTGACCTAGACGATGTCGGGGACCTATTCGATTCAAATCCACAAGTGAAAAGCTTGGTTGATCGTGCTAAGGATTTGGGCGTTTACTGCGAAAAATCACCAAGCTCGACCGGCTTACGCATGTTCGTTCGTGGCCAATTACCTGGTCACGCAGGCAAGCGAAAAGGTGGCATTGAACTTTACTCATCCACTGCCTTTCTAACCTTGACGGGTGAGCACGAATGGCCCGGAGAAATTAAAGAAGGTCAGTGGCTGATAAACGCACTCCTTGAAGTAATTGGCTCAACAACACAAAGAATGGATTTGCCGCACATTGGCCCGAGTGCAGTCCATCAAGCTGCCGACCCTTCGATTGTTGAGACCCTTACCAATTGGGCATCACAGAACCACCCACGACTTTGGTATGGACCTTGGGACAAACCCCTCGGGATTCTTGACGACAAACGATATCCATCTCAAAGTGAAGCAGACATGGCACTGGTGGGCCACTTAGCTAGAGAAGCACTGAGACTTGGCTGCCCTCCAGAATCAGCGACCGCGGTGGTCTTGAACACATTCGCGAGAAGTTGCCTATACAGAGAGAAAAAGAAGCTACAGGTAGAGACCTATGCCATACCAAAGGCTTTGCAAAGTGCACTGGCTGCGAATCTGCCAGCAACCCCTAACCCTACGGACCTCACTAGGAATCACGGAGATGTTCTAACAGGTCGGCTGTTTGCGCAAATGTGGAAGGACCGATTCGTGTTCGTCGCGAAGACCGGCAAGTGGCTTCGATGGGATATTGAAAGCCATATGTGGGTTTGGTGTCACATGGGCGAAGAACTGCATGCTTGCAAAGAGGTTGCGCAAGAGCTCCTGATGCTGGGCGGAAAAACTATCGCTAGCGACCCGTCAGAAGGCAAGAGATTACTCAGCATTGGCACTAAGGCCCATGACCTGAAGCGACTAGAAGCGATGCTTAAACTAGCCCCAACTGAGCCCGAAATGTCTGTATTGCCTACAGAATTAGATAGCGATCCGTGGTTGCTCGGGGCTCAGAACGGAGTGATCGACTTGCGAACTGGGGAATTGATCCCAAATCAGCCAAAGCATTTAATTACCAGGCGATGCGATGCCTCATATGACAAAGAAGCCAAGTGTGATCTTTGGCTTAAATTTTTAGGGGAGATATTTTCTGGCGATCAGGAGACCATTGACACCATACAACGCGCTCTTGGTTACACCCTAACCGGCGTTGTCGACGAAGAAGTGCTTTTCATTTGTCACGGATTTGGAAGTAATGGAAAAAGCGTCTTCAATAATGTCTTCGCAACTATTTTGGGAAGCTACGGGCGGGTAGCTCCTTCGAGCCTACTGATCATTCGGCGCGATGGCGATACAGCACCGCGCAACGATCTCGCAGGGATCGCTGGGGCAAGGTACGTCTCCATCAATGAGCTTCAATCAGGTGATCGACTTGATGAACAAGTGGTCAAATTACTGGCTGGAAGAGAAGCGATTTCTGCAAGATTTCTGTACCACGAACATTTTGAATTCAACCCAACATTCAAACCTTGGCTTCGCACCAATCACAAGCCAATCATTACAGGAGACGATGATGGCATCTGGCGAAGATTGGTACTAATTCATTTTGCAAAGCAGTTCATTGGATCTCAGCGTGATCCACACCTTGAAGAGAAGCTCTTATCTGAGCGTGACGGCATCATGGCCTGGATGGTTCAGGGTGCATTGAAGTGGAAAGAGGACGGCTTACGGTTAAGCCCGTCAATCCAGCGTGACTGTGCAAGCTACCGCAAAGACAGCGATTTGCTCGGTGAGTTCATCGGAGAGACTTGTCGCGTGGAACCTACCGAGAAGGTCGAACAGACAGATTTTTACCTTCGATACAAAATTTGGTCCGAGTCCGGCGGTGTCCGCCCCATGTCGAAGGTCAGCTTTACACGCAAGTTAGCTGAGCGCGGGCACAAAGAGGCGCGAAGCAATGGAAGGCGGTTCTATTGCGGTCTTGCAATCGCACAGAAGTCACAAACGGTTGTTACAGCCACTTGATGCACGGGGCAGGAAGGGCGGCTTTCCTGAGATTTCGCCAAATTTCTCTTACGTTTAAAAAGCAGGGAGTTTGTTTGAATGGACCAAATCCCTGCCCTCGCCGCCCTCCCCCCCTGTGTTTCGTTGTAAACGTCAAAGGTTTCACAAATGCAGCCACCACAAATTTCGATGATCATGAGGCACTACATCCAGAACTTACGTAAAGTTTCGGAGCAACTCTTAGTAAAAAATCAGCAAGATAAACTCGTCAGACGTACTGATAATGAACCAATCGAAGCCCAAATTCATCGCTGGTGGGCAAATCTTCCACCCACAATGCAAAAACGGCGATTTCAGATTTTTGAAATCGCGGGCCAATGCTGCGGAAAGTATCGAGATAGGCCTGCTTTACGTCAAGTTGCTTCTGCGCTCCGCTCTATTGGCTGGCGTGAAATCAGAGATTGGAGCAAAAACGGGCGCAACCGTCGTTTATGGCGACCGCCAGGATCACTTTGATCCGTATAACTCAACGCAGTCGGTTTTGTCGGTGTCAAAGCCCTCAATGAAGGATTGTTTGGCATCAAAGAATGAATATCTTACAACCGCACCCTTACGAGTAAGCGGCTCCAACGCTGGGTCCAAACAAGTCGTGACGATCGCTCCACTTAGTTGATTTTCAAGTTCATCGGCTACTTTTCTGTAAGGATCAACCTTAACGTCTAGCATCTCAATTTTGATTAGCACATACAACTTGTCTTCCTTCGCCGATGCGCCCATAAGGCTAACCCCATTGCCCAAGACCCTCGGGGCAGACTTCCTCAAATAGTCAGCGATATCGGCAAGGCGAACGCTCATTGACATTTGGTTTGTCTGTTGTGCCCTTTCAGCTTGAGCAGCGGCAAGTCGCGCCTGTTCTGCTGTACGAGCCTGAGCTAATCGAGCTTGCTCTGCAGCCTGAATCTCGGCAATCCGGGCCTGTTCACGACGTAATGCTTCAACATTGAGTTGCTGTTGACGTTGCAATTCTCTCTGCCGCACTTCGTCTAGCTCTTTGATTCGCCGCAGATACTCCAACTGCTGGATAACAGCCCTACGATTAGCCTCTTCAACCTGCAGTTCCAAAAGTCGGCTTTGCATGGCACGGTCATACCCTTGTTGATAACCTTGATTAACTGCCGCCATACCCCGAATGACGCCTCCAAGGTTTAAAGCATTGGCGCCAATTGGTAGAGCCAGCAAGATAGCAACAACAAGAATTGACCATCTGGTATTTTTCATGTGAGGCCTATGATCCATCGATTTGAACAGTACAGTAATTTATAACTTATTACCGACGACAAGCTGCACCATGATCAACACGATTCACAATGTCCCCGAGGCAATTCAAAAATCCTACGACAGCGTTCTTGAAAACTTCAGGTCGAGGAGACCTGTATCACAAGAGCACCTTGATGAAATTCAGACGTGGCTTGAGGTCGACGGTTGGGACGCATTGATAGCTGACCCTGAAGAACTTATGGCGATACGACTGCATCACGTCGCAGAACTTGAATTTAGAGACTCCGAACTTTGTGCCAACTTAGGTATGGACCCATTGAGCGTTACTGACAGCGACCGATTGAGCTGGGCTAGGCAGTGCATAGACTGGGTTCGAAACAATGATGACGGTTACAAGCTGGTTAGCGTATTTCCACACAGACTGACGGCAACTGATGGATCCCATGCAATCTTGGGCTGCTTAGTCGAGATTCATGGTCAAGCGGGGCCAGTTTGCAAATGGCAAGGGCTTTGGAATACACGCAGAGAGTTTCTTGAGGCTATCTCAGTCGGTCATGAGTACTGGCTCATCTCGGAAAAGGATGTAATTCCTAACGAGGTCATACTTTCGCTTTGGCAGAAGCCTAACAAGAAAAAAACAACCCGATCTGGGGCCAAAAAATGCGATTGAGCAAGCAGGTCTATTACCTCCCTGGGCAAGGCGGCCGCCTTCACTCTGGTTTAGGAGCTGCTTTGACAGCTAGGGGAATACATGTTGTCGGCCGAGAAATTCACGGCGACTTTCAAAAAGCTGATTTCGCAACCAGAATTTCAATCGTCTCTGAGGACCTGCAAAGAGGCCATTGGCACGAAGACTCACTTGTCATCGCCAATTCTTACGGCGCCTACCTTTTCTTTCATGCACAAGCAGAGCTCCCGGCATACCCTGGGCGAGTCTTACTCCTTTCGCCGATAGTCGGAGAGTTTGACAGCGAAGAGTTGCAGATTGGATTCATCCCTCCGCGAGCCCGCAAAATTTTTGAGATGGCGACTACTGGCACCTATCCAGTACCAGTTGATTGTCAGATCCACGTTGGAAGTGAAGATTGGCAGAGCAATCCAAAAAATGTTGCCCAGCTAGGACAACTGTTGAACATTCCGGTGCAAGTGGTGCTTAGCAACGGCCACGTGCTTGACAAGGACTACGTATCTAAACTCTTGGATACTTGGCTTTGAGGCAAAATTCAGATAGGCGAGACAACTCTTGTGTCTACCAGGTAGCGAAGATGCTCGCCGAGCAGTTTGGGTATCTGACCACCTGTGATTAAGACCCCTGCTTCAATATTTTTTTCCATTGCATACCCAGTCAAGTTTGCACTGGTGATGAATCCTGTATGGTCATCAGCAACAGCAACCTTTGCGTGAACGCTCCCCTCGAAAAACTCTTGACTTTTGTCGCGCCAAGCATAGAGGCGGGCGCCTGGAACCAAACCTTTCATTTTTCCAATTACGTCAATGGTAATGTTGTCTCCGTGATCTTGCGATAACTCGAGCAGCATTGATATAACAACCCCGCGATCGTGCGCTGCATTTAATGCTTCGACAATACTCGTAACGTTGTAGGCAACAAAACTAGTGATGAACAGAGCATGTTCAGCGCAATTAATGACCTGCAGCAAAGCCTGTTCGGTTCTACGTGCTGACACAAATGGTGTCGTCGGTCCTGTCCAGACAAGCTCGGTAGATTGCTCAGCTGTAATTTTTTTGTGAGTGTAGTTCGCCGCAAGAAGCATCAATGCCAACTGATCTGAAGCAACCTCAGAGTTCCTCCAAGCCACCGCAAGCTTTTCTACAGCAGCGTTAGCCGCTGGAGTTCCTACAGCGCTGGACAAAACAGCCGCAGCCTTCTTAGCTTCGGTTTGGCGTATGCGTGTGGCAACGGACTGCAACTTTTCCGACGAAAGTAAAGTAGCCAGGCCTGCAACGGCATCCAAGAGTTCTTCCATGTCACAAGCCCTTGAAGAAGGCAGCGTCGGCGCGTTCTAGTGTCGGGATGAGCAGCGATCGATCCAGATAGCGATTGCCTCGCTCACAAGAGGTCTCTGCGACCAAACTGCACGCATGACAAGCAGCACCATGCAGGGAGCGATCCTTCTCCGGATCATGCTCCGAACAGAGTGGATCAGAGGAGCAGACCCTCGAGCGATTCAACGCCTGTTCCAGCAAGCGACCAAGGTTTTCGGGCTTGCCGAGATCTACTAAACCACCCAGCGTGCCGTCCGAATCGGCTGCGGCCGTGTAGATGAGGATTCCTGCCTGCGCAGTATCGCCAGAGGTGTCGGCATAGATGCGTTCACGAATGCTCGCGGCGTTGTACCCGCATTCCAGCGCCAACTCCCGAATCAGTAGATGAGAGAGCGTGTGCAGCATCGCATAACGAATGCCGGGGTAGCCCTCGTTCGGGTCGAGATGACGTGAATTGCGCCATCCCCTATGACCACCACGGAGCATCTGGTCGACTTTCTTGACGCCATCCAGAGCCTCCCATTTGACAACCGCAGCTTCGTCGAACTGGAATGAAGATCCCTTCTCCATGAACTTGGTTAGCCGGCACCCAATCTGGCTTGCTACGTGACAGGCTGTTGGCTTCGGCCGCGTTGGCACGAGCCCGATACCCGGTCTGCCGGGCCAGCCACTGGCGGGGTTGGTTGTTGTCGTATTGCCGGAAACCGGCTTTGGCAATGGCGGTACAGACAACGGGCAAAAGGCCTGCAACCAGCAGACAAAGATAGGCAGTAGTGAGCATGGCAGGGTTCCTAGTTGAGATTTGGTCAAGACAGTCTGACCTCAGGCATCAGAAATCAGACGACGCCCGGAAATTTACCATCCAGCTGGCCTGGGTGCGCAGGCGGGGGTTCGGCGGGGTTAAGGCGTGGCTAAGGCGGCTTTATACCGAGGCTAGGCCAGGATGCGCCCGGGTTTAGGCTGGATTGAGGGCCAACAGATAAAGCTGTACCGCAGCGTGTACGAACAGGGTGTCAAAACCAACAAAGAGTTGGGTGACGCAATTGGCCAGAGAAGTTCAATTCAATGACCTTGGCCTGCTGCTATCTCTTCAAATCACAGATTTCAGCATCAAATCGAATGAAAAGATCTGCGCCTGATTGCCCAGCAGGTCTAAAAGGCCTAGGGTGTCAATACGGCTTGACCTGATCAAACATGTTTGAACACCGACAGCAGGTCGGTTGAGGCATGGGTCGGCTTGTCAAGGTCGACATGTTCCTTGATATGAGAAATGTGTTCCCTCATCAGCTTCTCAACAAGATCCTGATCACCCGAGCGAAGTGCCTGAATCAATCCAGCATGCTCGTCATCGCGACAATTGACGACGCCAGAATCACCGAACATGCCGATGATCAATGAAGAGCGAGTCACCAAATCCTTAACCATTTGCAGCAGAACATAGTTGCCAGAGACCTGCGCCAGAGCGGTGTGAAACTGACCTGACAAGCGGATAGCGGCCTGACGATCGCCCGCAGCATGCGCCTGCGACTCTTTGATCAGATGTCGTTCGAGAGCGCGCAGATGGCTGGGTTTAGCCTTGGCTGCGGCGATGCGCGCAATGGCAGGCTCGAGCGCGAGTCGAGCCTCAAAAATCTCGCGGGCCTGCGCTGCGCTGGGCTTCGCAACAAATGCCCCCCGATTGGGATGAAGCTCCACAAGTTGGCGGTCAGCCAACAACAACAAGCTGCGGCGGATGCGCATCCGGCCCACGCCAAAAACCTGACACAACATCGTTTCCGAGAGCTTGGTGCCAGGCGCAAGTCTCTGGTCGATCAGCGCGTCGTAAACTCGCTCGACGATTTTTTCCTCCTCTGCACTTTCTTTGCTAGGCCCCATATTGATCCTGATCCGGGAAGGTTTTGATGTATCTGCTTTCGTTCAAGTACACAACATGCACAAGCGTGGTGCAAAAATCTCACAACCTGTGATGCAGTGCACTTAAATCGGCTCGCGCAAGTCTAGCCGCAACGCTGCTGGCAAGGGGCAGAAGCCCCAACCAAATCTGGCACAGGTATTGCTCAGTTTAGAGGGTAAGCCGCCTGAAACCACTCTTTTAGGTGTTTACCCTAATAGGGAAAATTGTTAACAATCTAGACAATCCATTTACCAACCTTTCTGGTGCGTGTTTTTGGGTTGGACGCTTCAACCTGCAACTTTTTGGAGAATGCTCATATGCAAAAGCGATACTTTCTCAAATCCACGCTGCTAGCCAGCTTGGCCAGTTTGGCAATTGCGCAAACCGCGCTCGCCGCAAACCCTGTCCTAAAGATCGGATTCGTTGGCGTAACATCCGGCCCAGCAGCCGCCTGGGGAATTTCTAACCAGCGTTCGATGGAAACCCGCGCAGCCTGGATCAATGAAACCGGCGGCGTCAAGATCGGCGGCACAACCTACAACGTACAGATCGTTGCTTTTGACGATCAAAAAGACCCTAGGCGCGCTATTGCAGGTATGGAAAAGATGGCCCAGGAGGGCATCCACTATGTGGTCGGCCCCAACGTCGATGATGGCGCTGCTGCGGTACGCCCAGTTGCCGAGCAAAAAGGCATCATGTACTTTCCTTACGCTTTTCCGAAATCGCTCTATACCAAGCCTGCATCCAATGCGGTCCTTGGCATGGTGGCCAACTATCAGTCGGGACCGGCCATCTACAAATACCTGATGGAAAAGAAGGGTATCAAGAGCGTGGCATTCGTGGCAGCAAATGAGTCCGACCCATTGAGCCAGCGCGATGGTGGCGTGCAAGCTGCTAAGGCCCTGAAACTCAATGTCACATCGGCAAACGTAACCTACCAGGTCGACACCACTGACTTCACGCCAGTTCTGTTGCCAGTGCTGAAAACCAAGCCCGACCTGTTGGTATTGTCCGGCGTTTCGCCAGCCAATGCGCCTCAGTTGATCCGCTCAGCGCGTGATGCCGGTTACAAGGGTCTGATCTCCACAGAAACCGCTCAGGACGCCAATGTGCTTAAGGAAGGCGCTGGCAAACTCGCTGATGGTTTCATCTCAGTGGGCGGAGCCTCAACGCCAGAACTGGCTTCTGACAAGATGCGCGAGTTTGTCAAGCGTTACACCAAGATGTTTGGCGAGTACAACGACGAGTCCAACACCAAGGTTTACGCACTGGAATACATTCTTGAAACCCTGAAAGCTAACCCTAAAGCCATGAAGGACGTCAAAGAGTTTCAGAAAACCATGGACAGCTTTGAAGCGCCCAACCCCTACATGGTGGGCAATGCCAAGCTGAAATACGTCGGCAAGACTTCGTTCGGTCAGAAACGTCAGGTTTCCGTGCCTCTGGTGGTCAACGAATACAAGGATGGCAAGTTCCAAACTTTGTTTGTTGCACAGGTCGATTGAATTGACCCGTTCTTCTTGAACCTCTAATCCGGGCGCGTGGAACGCGCTCGGATAGTTGCCAATTCCCACATGGAACAAATCATCGTTAACGGCCTTTATCTAGGGACGCAGTACGCACTTATTGCACTGGGCCTGACGCTGATCTTTTCACTGATGAACGTGCTCAATTTCGCGCACGGCCAGATGTATGTGCTCGGCGGTTTTGTCACCTACACCGCTGTTGTTCAGTTCCAATTACCTTTTCTGGTCGGCGTTTTTTTGTCGGCTGCAGTGTTGGCTGTAGTCGGGGCGCTGATCGAAAAATTTCTGTTTCGTCCCGTCATAAAAAAATCGCTTCGCGAAGAAAGCACCATGCTGCTGGCTGCAGGCATTGCCTTCTTTCTGGACGCCATCCTCCTCCTGCTTTTTGGGGAAAAACAGCGAGGGGTTCCCAAAATTATCGACGGCGTTCTGAACTGGGACTTCATCATCGTCATGCCATATGACCGTATCGCCATCGGCTGTCTGGCAATCCTAATGATTGTCGTCTTCATTTTGTACATGCAGTACTCACGCACGGGGCGGGCTATGCGCGCACTGGCACAAGACAAGGTGGCGGCAACGCTGATGGGTGTGAATGTGGATCGCTACTCCATGATCGGGTTCGCGTTGGGCGCCACCCTTGCCGGTTTGGTCGGCGGCTTGCTGGTAGCCATCACCGGAATCAATTTGGGCATGGGCGGGCCTGCTTCGATCAAGGCATTCATGATGATCATGATTGGTGGAGCTGGTGTGATATCCGGCGCCATTGCGGGTGGCTTTATTCTGGGCATGATGGAAAGCGTCGGCCTTACCGTGTTGGCTGAATACGGCGACATCACCTACCTGGTAATCTTTGCCTCGCTGATGGTGTTTCTAGCGATTCGCCCGCAAGGGCTGATGGGTAAGCCATGGGGTTGATGTGAAGCTCGCCAAGACACTAATCTACATCGCCGTTTTTCTGGTGCTCATATATGCGGTCGTACCCTGGGCTATCCTCGCCTCGGGTCGGACCGACTTCTTCTACACGCTGACTTCTGTGGCGCTCTTGTCAATCGCATCGGCTGGCGTTTGGCTCACGTTCTATATTGGCCGCATCAACATAGGACAAGGAGCTTACGCCCTGGCTGGTGGCTATGTCTCGGCCATTCTGGTAATGCAGTATGGCGTGAGCTTCTGGGTCACTCTGCCGCTGGCCGGGCTTTTCTGCGCAGTGCTTTCTGTGCTGATTGGGTTGCCAATACTGCGGCTACGCGGCGTGTACTTTGCCATGGTCACCCTGGTGCTTACTGAAGTGATGCGATTGAGCGCGCTGGCTGCGCCCATCACACAGGGCGCAAAGGGAATCACCTCGATTCCGCTACCCGGAGAGCTTAGCGTGTTTGGCATCACGCTTATACCTGACTTTGCATCATTACAAAATCCAAAGATCGGCTTTTACTGGATGGCCGTCACCCTCATGGTCCTGGCCTATGCCATGCTTTGGCGCATTGTCAATTCACGTCTGGGTCACTTGTGTCGCTCACTACAGCAAAACGAGGAGCTTGCCTCGTCCATCGGAGTCAATATTTCCTATCTGCGCGTCCTAGCTTATTCCATTTCGTCGTTCCTCGGGGGTATTGCGGGCGCGAGCTTCATTGCTATCACCCAGTCAATCTATCCCTCAGCATTTCAGGTGACCGACAGCGTGAACTTCATGCTCAACTGCTTCCTCGGAGGACTTGGCTATGTTTTCGGGCCGATGCTGGGGACCCTGATGCTGTATTTCGGCTGGGACTTGCTCTTCACAGCCGGCTCCTTTCAACTCCTGATTTATTCCTCGCTGATGATTATTTTGATGCTCACCCTGCCCAACGGCGTATTGAGCCTGTTCGATCAGAAGAAGAACTGAGATCATGGCCGCCATTCTCGAAGTCAGACAGGTCAGCAAACGTTTCGGAGGGCTCACAGCGGTCAACGATGTAAGTTTCTCCGTTGAGTCTGGAGAAATTCTTTGCGTGATTGGACCCAATGGCGCAGGCAAGTCCACGCTTTTCAAGCTGATTTCCTCTTTTTTAAAAACTAGCAGCGGCGAGGTCGTGCTTGAAGGTCGGCGCATCAACAACCTAGCCCCCCATGTTGTGGCCCGCTTGGGCGTGGTTCGAACCTTCCAGGAAACCACAATTTTTCGCTCGATGACCGTTAGAGAAAACATCATCGTAGCGCACCATCTCCGATCAAAAGCCTCCTTGCTGGGGTTTTTCCTTGGTAGTCAACAGGCCCGTGCTGACGAAACTACGTTTGGCAGATCGGCCGATGGCATCGTCGACTTTCTTGGGTTGCAGTCCATTCGCGATGAATTGGCGTCCAACCTTCCGCAGGGTCACTTGCGCGCATTGGGTATGGCCATTGGCCTTGCGACTAACCCTAAGGTTTTGCTGCTCGACGAACCCTTTGCAGGCATGAACCATCAGGAAACCATGCGCATGGTAGATCTGGTACGTCGGCTGCGTGATGATCGTGGCCTGACCGTCATGCTGGTGGAGCACGACATGCCGGCGGTGATGAAAATCGCCGACCGCATTGTGGTCTTGAACTTTGGGGAAAAGATTGCCGAGGGCACGCCACAAGAAATCCAGAACAACGAAAAAGTCATCGAAGCCTATCTGGGCTCTGAGGACGCTGCAATTGGAATTTAAGCCGTGAGCAAGATTCTGGAATGCCATAACATCGAGCTGTATTACGACCATGTCTATGCGCTTAAGGGCGTATCGGTCGAGGTTGAGGAAGGTCAAATCGTTGCGCTGATCGGTGCCAATGGTGCCGGCAAGTCGTCGATTCTTCGGGCCATCACAGGACTCTCCAGAATCAAGTCTGGAGAAATACTCTACAACGGCGAACGCCTCGATGGAACCATAGCCTCCCGCATTGTTCAAATGGGCATCACCATGGTGCCTGAAGGTCGCAGGGTGTTTCCTTACATGTCGATCAAAGACAACCTGCTGATGGGCGCCTTCACTCGGCAAGACAAGGCGGGTATTCAAAAAACACTCGACAGCGTGCTTGAGCGGTTTCCACGCTTACGTGAGCGCTTCAAGCAGCAGGCCGGCACACTCTCAGGCGGTGAACAACAGATGATGGTGATCGGCCGCGCCCTGATGTCACAGCCCAGACTGCTGTTGCTGGATGAGCCCAGCCTGGGCATTGCGCCCAAATTGGTTCAGGACATCGCAAGATCGATTGTTGCGATTTCCCGCGACGAAAGAGTCAGCGTGCTTCTAGTCGAACAAAACAGCCGCATGGCTTTGTCGATATCAAACAAGGCATACGCCATGTCCACAGGCAACATCGTTTTCAGTGGGGAATCCAAGACTTTGATGAACGATCCGAGAATTAAGGCTGCCTATCTTGGGGGAGACCTGTAACCATGACACGAATTTTGGTCATCAACCCCAACACCACACCCGGGATGACCGACAACATCGCCGTTGCCGCACGGAAAGCGGCTGGGCCGAAAACCGAAATCGTGGCGCTGACTTCGCCTAGCGGGCCACGTTCGATCGAGGGTTACTTTGACGAGGCCACCAGCCTTCATGGTCTGATGCAATGCATACACACCAGCTCTGCCTTTGATGCGGTAGTGATTGCATGTTTCGATGACACCGGTCTGGATGCCGCCCGTTGCCTGACCGAAAAGCCTGTGATTGGTATCGGCGAGGCGGCCTACAAAATGGCTTCACTCCTGTGTAACAAATTCTCAGTTGTCACCACGCTGGCCCGCTCGGTTCCGGCACTCGAACACAATCTGCGCCGATATGGAATGCACCAACATTGCGTCAAAGTACGCTCATCTGAGGTGGCCGTTTTGGACCTAGAGCAAGCAAACTCTGCTGCCTGTAACAAGATCGAAGCTGAGATTGAGCGGTCCATCCTTGAAGATAAGGCTGAAGCGATTGTGCTGGGCTGTGCCGGCATGGCCGATCTAGCGGGTTCACTAAGCCAGAAATTTGGTTTACCTGTCATTGACGGGCTGGCATGCGCTGTGGCTTTGGCTGAAAGCACGGCGCGCCTAGGACTTCAGACATCCCGACTGGGTGGCTACGCGCCACCTCCAGCGGATAAACTGGTTCATATTTTTGGGGCTACTACCTACTAGCGCCCCCATCAAACCTGGGCCGTCATCGCTCAGCCGGGCATTGATTAGTACACAGAGATTTTCAAAAGTGCTTGGGTCATAAACCCAACAAAATAGGCCGCACCACCTTTGAATTCACGCCATGATTTCTTAGGCACCACACCTTGACCGTACCCCATTGGCGAGGTGACACCTCTCTGGACCGCTACAAAAAATATGGGTTGCCCCTGCCACGTTAGTACCTGAGCTGGCTGTTGGGCCTTTTTGTCATTGAGATCGGTCCGCTCAACCAGGTTCCATATCTGTGCCTATGACAGCCTGAAAGATATGGAACAACGCCTCGCCAACATGAACGCTGATCGGCAATGGCAAGCTTTCAAGGAAACCAACTGCGGATCCTTTGTTGCCCAAGATAGGAAAATCTTGCGCGGGACGCCTCTCAACCCCAAGCCTGTGTGACCCAGGTTCAGCGCCCGGTTCAGCGCCCGGTTCAGGCGCTGGATTTACCAGGTGAGCCAGATGAACTGGCTGTGCTTGGCAGCAGGCTCACCACGGCTTCGATACTTTGATACGTTTGAGATTCTTTTCTGACAAAGTAGAGGAAACGTGCAGCTTGTCCCTTGGTGCTGACTCACCTGCGTTCAGGGCACGCAATCTTCCTATCGCTTGTCTGACGGTTTTGGGTTTATCGATAGTCGGCTTGATCATCTTGATCTCACCAAGTTTTGATGCCAGCAACACCATGCGGCGGCGAGTCTGAGGTACGCCGTACTGAGAACTGTCGACAACATCAAACCAAACGTCGTACCCAAGCCGTCTAAGCGTATCAACGAAGTCGTGAAACACCTCGTGTTTGGCAACTGTTGGAACGTTCTCCATCGTGATGACATCTGGTCGAGTGCCTTTTGCAAGACGGGCGAACTCGTACAACAGTCCCCATTTCCCATCTTTGCCGTCCAACTCATATCGTTGTGCATAGGTGGAAAAGGGCTGACATGGGGCACAGCCCGCAAGGATTTTCAGATCAGCATCGCCAAACAGCGCATCCAACTCAGCTGTAGTGACTTTGCTGATGTCTCGCTCTACAAACTTGGCGCTATTGTTGGCCTCATACGGAAAGCGACACGCGGGATCCATATCGATACCAGCGGCAACAGGCACTCCCTCCATTACGAATCCATGCGTCAGCCCACCAGCACCACAGAACAAATCCACACACGATATTTTTTTCATTTCAAAATCCCGAATAACTGCAGCACAAACCTGAATCCACATGGACTTCACCATTGGGCTGCACACCCTAGCCATGTCCGATGTTTGCACCATTATTTGCAGATCAAACTTTACACATTGGTAAAACTGCTCTTGCAATAAGAAGCATATCCAATCACCCCCGGGGCTCATTTTTGCGATCCGACTACCCCCCCCACCGATGCACCCCGGGCAGAAGCGTGGCATTAGCCATTAAAACAAGACACTGAAGTAAACTTGCGTCTAAGTGTCCCCGATCCACACCCCTCAAGCAGTTCAAGCGCCGGTTTAGCTGTAGCTGCTTGTGTAGCTAATTTCCATGACATCAGAAAAAATCATGCAACTCGTTGATTTATATGAGAATTCAAACATCAACGAGAAGCAAGTGCAGAACATAGAATAGTTATCCTTCCTACCTACTTTCGTTGTCATTCCAGCCTTCATGTACTCCTCTGGCAACCTGTTTGTCATCACGGCCCCCAGCGGGGCTGG
>Ga0129336_10000660_pt1 | contig 20330 bp, 23 predicted proteins | sample CPB6_02_DNA_FD_96878 | JGI IMG/M metagenome (GOLD analysis project Ga0129336, IMG submission 96878) | Freshwater to marine salinity gradient microbial communities from Chesapeake Bay, USA - CPBay_Sum_0.6_0.2_DNA | ecosystem: Environmental > Aquatic > Marine > Coastal | place: USA: Chesapeake... | reverse complement strand
TTCAACCGTCTGGCGCAATGAATATGAGTCGTTTTACAAATGTACAACTTGAATTTACAACAATTTCTCCTCCTGTAGACCCATACGCACAAGTTTTAACTATATGTGATCCAGCAACAGGTGATATAGTTGGTATAAACAAACCAACATGGAGAATTTATGATTATAATTTTAATATGTATTTAATTGAAGAGAGAGTTAATATGGTGATATTTATGGGTGGAAACGCTGCTTTGATGTACGCTACCTAATTTATGTATTAAGTATAAACTACGGCAAAATAGAGTTAGAAGCGTAAGGTCCATCTTCTATTAAATCACCTGTTAAACTGTAACGTTTTTCATAATTAGGCATATATTCTAAGTTATCAGGTTTATATCTCTTATCAAACATTTTTTTTTGTTCATTATAATCATTTATCCAATAATTAACGCCATAATTGGGTTGAGGAGGTTTAGAATAGAAATTAGATGATACCATATATTGTTTTGTACCATAACCGCTTGTTAAAGATGAATATGTAGGTGTAACACCAACTGTTAATTTTCCGGCGTCATTGTCACCTGGTATAGGTTTATCTTTTGTTTCAGATAATGGTGGCGAATAAGGTTGGCAACCTGGACAATCGATATCTGTAAAACATTGTTGTCCTGTTATAGAACATCTAGCAGTTGGTCCACAAAAATTTTGACAACTATATGTTGTCGTTAAAGGTAAGTCAACAGTATGACTAGAACCCGAAGTAAAGCATTCGACTATATAATTATTATCACTTAAATAATCAATCCATTTAAATATCGATATTAGTAATATAAAACTTGTCATAGCTAAAAAAATGATATTATATTGATTTGAAGATAAACTCATATCTATATAATATAAATTAATATAAAAACTTATTAGATTTTAGTAAATAATGTTTATATAATTATTTTATATCATTTTAATATAAGTAATGTCTGACGACTCAACAGATACTTCTACAATTGATGAAAAAAAATCTGATTCATCTGTTAATACATACGCAGCAAACGCTTTTAAATTTATAATAACATTAACAGTATTAATAATTATTATTGGTTTTTATTTTACGACAAGTGGATTATTATTGTATGTATGTAAATTGGCGCAGTCAAATATTTTACCAACCGAATTAAATTGTTACCCATATACAGAAACAAAACCAGATATTCAACCGGTTGAATCTAATATTTTCGCTACAACTGATGACTCTGGACCAGTCTCAATGAAAATAAAATTTCCGTATGATGAATATAATGCGTCAAATAAGGTAATAGATATGTTTCGCGAATATAAAAATAAACCAAACTCACATTTTTTAGCTAATTATTTAATCTCTATAACAGAATGTATAATTGGTTTTAATTATTCTACGATAAATATGATACTAAACATGTTTAATGAAATGACTGAATTAATACCAGAATCTGTTTTGGTTTTTGTTGGTCCTATATTAATTGGATTTTTTTCAATAATATTATTAATAATAGATTATATTTACATAATATATTTATGGTTCGCTAAAATGTCTTGGTTTTTTAAACAAAATACAAACGATAGTTCAACTGGAAAACCTAATTGGGAAGATGTTACTTTTATGAGTCCTATAAATTATTCTCTCTCAATATTATTAGTTATAGTGTTTGTTATTTTATTATTTATAGCGTTGCCCGTTTTATCGATTATACCATTATTTGCTATATCGTGGTGTATGTTTTCATGTATTTTTTATAGGTCGATGATGAACGATAAGAAAACATCAGTTGGCGCTGTAATAAAAGACGTATTTAAATACTATAAAACGCAAATAATGGGTTTATTAAGTATTTTAACTATATTATTGGCGTTCGCTAATTTAGGTCCTATTCAAGGATTATTTGCATCATTTGTTTTATTTTTAATAAATTTTGGCATAATCCCTGTTGATATATTTAAACCAATAAAAATAGAGGATTTAAGTAAATTAGTAAGTTTTAAGCAAGCAAAAAAAACATGTACATCAATTAACGAAAATATAAAAGAAAAACATGGATTTTTATATAATTTAATATTTGGTCAAAAAGGTGGTAATATAACAAAAGAATTAAAAAAAATAAATAAAAAACTTAATAATGTAAAATAATACTTAAACAATACTTTATAAATAGATGTAAAGTATGGGAAAAGACAAAAAAAAATTGCCAAAAAAACCTTTTGTTAGCGTATGTACACCGACATTTAATAGAAGACCATTTATACCAATGATGATTAAATGTTTTGAACACCAAACGTATCCGAAAGATCATATTGAATGGATAATTATTGACGATGGAACAGATAAAATAGAAGATATGGTATCTCATATTCCACAAGTCAAATATTTTAAATATGATGAAAAAATGACTTTAGGAAAAAAAAGAAATTTAACAAATGAAAAAGCAACTGGCGATATTATTGTTTATATGGATGATGATGATTATTATCCACCTGATAGAATAAGTCACGCAGTAGAAACTTTGAGACAAAATCCTAAAGCATTATGTGTCGGTTCAAGTGCGATGTTTATTTATTTTAAACATATAAATAAAACTATACAATTTGGACCGTATGGACCCACCCACGCTACGGCTGCTACATTTGCTTTTAGAAAAGAATTATTACAGCAAACGAGATTTAGTGAAGATTCAGCAGTTGCTGAAGAGAAAAATTTTTTAAAACAATATACAATCCCGTTTGCTCAGTTGGAGTCAAAAAAGACAATTTTTGTAGTTTCACATGATCAAAATTCATTTGATAAAAAAACATTATTAAATCAAGGTCCAAACCCAAATATGCGTGAAACCGATTTAGTTCCATCAGATTTTATTAAAGAACCTGATATTTTAAAATTTTTTATAGAGGATGTAGAAAAAATATTACAAAGTTATGATCCAGGCAGACCAATACATAAAGATGATGTAACAAAACAATTAAAAGTTATACAAGAACAGAGAGAAGAAATGATAAAAGATTATATGAAAAAACAAAATGATTATCAAAATACTATGAGTAAATTAATGACGTTAAATCCTCAGATGTCAGAACAAAGAATAAATGAATTAACGCATATTATTCAAGAATTAAATATAGAAAATGGTCATTTAAAAGAAAAAGTAGAATATTTGGAAAGTAAGATAAAACAGTTAGTTGGCGAACTCATTCAAGAGAGAAAAGAGAAAAAATTGCTCTCACAAAATTCTTCTCTTCTTAATGCTCCTCCAAATCCTTAAATCTTTAAATCCTTAAAACCTTAAATCATTAAACAATATGATATCTAGAGTATATTTTGAATAACATTAATAATAATTATAAAAATAATTTAAAGATATAATGATTATTATTAATAACAAAAAATGGATGACGTTGAAGTGTATAATCCCGAATATGAAGTTTTTAATAACGAAAACGAAGAATTACAAAATTTAAAAAAAATAGATAGAGGTGTCAATTATATAAATAGACTTACGTTACAAAAAGATGGAACATGGAAACGTAAATCTAAGACTATTTATACGTCAAGTGGTTTCGGTTCATATATTAGAGACGCAGAAACAGGTCAATTTTATAAATATAAGGTAGGATCTGCTGATGAAGATTTATTTTTTAAAGTAACTCTTGCAACAGGAGAATGTAAAAGTAATAACGGTTCTTCAACTTTATTTTTTTGTGGTCCAAAAAATTATATGAATTACCTAAACGCAGAATTATCTCATGTTACAATTGATAATTGGGAACAAAAAAGAAATAACAGAATAAAAGTTATCAATAAACGAAATGTTAAGTATACAGCAGAATCAATTACTATTAATTAATTTACATTATTATTTTCATATCTGTTTTTTATAATAAAATCAATTAAATAAATGATATTTGACTTATCAAATATTGTTTCTTCATAAGCAAATATAAATCTAGGTGTATTTTTACTTGATTCTATTTTAACGATACACAGGAATAAGTTATTACCATCGTCTTCATAAATACAATTAAATAATGAAGAAACTTTTGTATAGTTTTTGTAATTTTTAAATATTTTATTAAAATACTTAAAATCTAACTGTGTTTTATAAGATAAAATTTTATTTTTATTATATATCGATAACCATTGGGGACAAAAATTATTAAAACAATTTGAACCAAAAGTAAAATTAGAACCAACATCAGTCTGAATAATATCATTTTGAAGTGTAGTTGTATCGTATATTGTTCCATCCTGAAATAACAATATAATTCTATCATGTACTGTAAATGATTCACCACCTAAAAGTCTATCAAAATATTCAGCAAATGATTCTTTATCATAATCGCGTACAACAGTAATCTCACCAAATTGAATAGTCATTATTTTATTATAAATAATTATAACTATTTATACTTAATTATTTAATCATTAAATAATTTAATTATTTAATAATCAATTTTATTTATATTTCCTCTTCTTCTTCATCTATTTCTTCTTCTATTTCTTTATCAGTTGTTCCTGTAGCGTTTTCTTTTATATATTTTTCAATATATCTATAAAGTCTATTAATATCTAATTTACTTATATCATAATTTTCCAAAATATCACTTATTTCATTATCATCATTATTATTTTTGAGTTCAATAAAAAAACCAAACAAATCTCTCTTATCCATCCCCAACTTTTGACATAATTTCTGAATAAAGAGAGAATTATTATATTCAGTTGAATACTTGGTTAGTACTTTAGTAAATCTAATATTTTCAGAATTTTCTGTATTATTTTTTTGTTTTTTAGATGAACAATTTTGCATTAAAATATATTTTTCATGAAATAATTTATTATTTTTAAATGTTTTAATTAATGAACTCATTTCGTTGAATTGCCATATTTGTTTCTGAAATGTTATCCTATCGATATAATCCGCAAAACAAATATTTTCTAATTGATTTAAATAAAAAGGAATGGATATTTTTTTATCTATTTTTTCAATAACATCAATAATATTTTCATGCCATAATAATCCTACACTAGTTCTATCTGTTTCATTCATTATGTTATTATGTTCATTTATTGTATAATAATTATTAATTAATTTATTAGTTATTTTTTTGGTGTCATCATTGTAAGATTTCACCTGAAGTATATTGTTTATTATGTCATTAGAGAGAATTTCTGTTTTGTTGACATAAAGGTTATAAATATTATTAAGTTTTCTGAGATCACCTTGGACATAATTTAATATATTACTTTTAATATTTAACTCGATATTAGGTAATAAAGAGTTTAAAATTGTATTTATATTATCATGTGATGGTGTTTTAAGTTCTATTATATTACATACTTTCATTAATTCTTTTATTTTTTTATCGACACGATAGTTGCCAATACAAATAATAGGATTAATGGTAATTTCTTCTAATTTTTGTTTTTTTGTTTTTTTTGGTCTTATGAGTTTAATTAATGTATTTATACCTCCTTTATCGCCATTATTCATTCCATCAATTTCATCCATTATGATAGCTATTTTTTTTATTTTCTTATTAAATATACTCATTATATTTTTATCAGACATGTTATGCTTAGTTATATCTTCTATAACAGAAGTATTTCTTATGTCACCAGCGTCATATTTAATAATATCATAATTTAATTCTTTTAAAATATTTGTAACAAACGTAGTTTTCCCGGTTCCGGGATCACCATAAACATAAATACCTTTTTTAAATAACATATTATTTTTATTGATTTCAAAATCTGATAATATTTGTTTTATATTTTTTTCTTGTTCTTCTCTAGATAGAATATTGTTTAAATTTAATTTCTCCATTTTATATATTTAACAACATTCTTTTTATGTAGATTTTTACACAAACCTTGTTCTGCTAAAAAATTAGAGAGAATATTTCTACAATTTTCAGATTCATTCTCAATACAATAGTTTATTACAAAATAACAATAATTATAAAATACCATATTTTTATATGCATATCGTTTAATTTCTTTCCAATTCATATAATTCTCTCTAACTATTTTATCAAAAACATATTCGTTATCTCTTCTAATTGTATCTCTTATATAATTTTCATAATTTTTTATAGATTTTTTTAAAAGATGATGATATAAATTATAATTTTCTTTATTGGTAAACACAAGTGTTTTTTTAGGAACAAATTCTTTTATCACACGAATTAAATCATCTGGTAACCTTGAAAAAAAATCCATAATTAATTATATATTATAAAAAATAATTTTTATACTTTTTATAATATAAATAATTATAATATAAATAATTATAATTCAATTATTGGCATGGATTATTTACACCATACGTGATACCATCCCACGATACTTTACATTTTTTTGCCCATTTATATTTATAACAGTCGCCATCAGAGTTTGTAAAAGGAGCAGCGTTAAAATTCATTACTTGATGTTTAGCGTTGCCACGGGGAGGACATACGCCTAAATCTTTTTGATTAATACATACAGCATTATTTCCTGAACCATCCATCATCCAATAATCGGGACAATCTGGAACAACAGGCGGCCAATCTTGGTCTTTAGATGACGCTAACGCAACTCCAATTATAACGAGAATTATAATTAATAGAATTATTGAAACAAAAAGTACTGTTTTTTGAAACGGTCCCATATAAATTAAATAAATATAATTTTTTCTATTTACTTATTTTATATAAATGAATAAAGTAAATAATGGTCGTGTAGATATTAAAACTCCTAATACATTAAGTTTATTTCAAATGTATGATAAAATACCTGCTAATCAATGTGTAACATTTAGGAATCCTACAGAAGGATTATGGAATGATACTCCGTTGTCTTATACATTTTTTTCAAAGGAAAATATACAAATTCTTCAAAATGGCATTAGAGCTGGTGTATATAAAAGATCAAATGGACAATATGTAATTGGACCACAGGATTGTGATTCTCTCAAAATTATTATGAGAAGTGTCTTCTTACAATACGCTTCTAATTTGCCTAATAATATATCACAACAAATAGAACAATTAAATAAATTTGTTCTTGAATATTGTATTCAACAGGTATATAGTGAAGCTCAAGGTTATATGAAATATGTAGATGATGTCAGTACTTTAGTTGTTCCTATTGCTCATCCTGTTCAAGCAAGTAATACAGACAGACAATTAGAGTTTAAATCATGGTTTTAGTAATATAATTATAATTATATGAATGACAAAATTGTTTTAATATGCGCTACAGGAAGGTCCGGTTCAACAACATTACAAAGAATAATTAACACTATACCTAATTCTAATATATGTGGAGAGAATTATGGAGCAATTAATAGTTTATTAGATTTTTATATTAAATTACACGCTTCAACATGTGATTATGTACCAGGGCATTATAACCCGGCAAGTTATGAAGAAATTATAAGTAAAAATATTAAACCTGCTTGGTATAATTCTTATAAAATAAAAGATATGGAGCAAAAAATAAAAGAAACCATAATAACGATGTTTAAAAAAGATACAAATAATAATTTGTGGGGTTTTAAAGAAATAAGATATGATAATAAAAAGATAAATTTAATAAAATATTTTAAAATTTTATTTCCACAAACAAAAGTTATTATACAAATTAGAGAGAATATTTTGGCTCAAAGTCAAAGTAGTTGGCATAAACAAGATAAAAATGCGTTTAATAATATTACAAAAATGAATAAAGAACTTATTGATTTTTATAATCAAAATAAAGATTGGTGTTATTTAACTACATTTGAACGAATGTTCGATCTGAATAACTTACAAAATATATTTTTATTTATCGATTGTAGAGAGAATTTTAATAAAGAGAAAATAGTTGAAGTTTTAAATAATAATATTAAAGATACTTAAATATATTTCAATATATATAATTCTATCTATTATATGAGTGAAATAATAAAGGGTAAATTATATTTAGGCGATATTTTAGATGCAAATAATAAATCATTTATTGAAGAAAAAAAAATAACGAGTATTATATGTGTTGCAAAGAAATTAAAATTACGAAAAGATTTGTTTGGTGTTAAAGTATATAACTTTGATTTTGAGGACAACGAGGGGTTTGACATTATTAATTATTTTCATGAAATAAGTAATTTAATAGATAGAAATAAAACAGTGTTAGTTAGTTGTAATACAGGAATAAGTAGATCATCTACAGTTGTTATCGCGTATATGATGAAATTTTTTGATTTATCTTTACAACACGCTTTCATATTTGTTAAAAAAAGTAGGCAACAAATTTGCCCTAAGATAGAATTTATAAGACAATTAATGAAATTCGAGTTACAATTATATTGTAAAAATAGTGTTACGTATGAATTTTGGAGAAAAATGAAAAATTAAATTTGTTGTTAAAAATATAAAAAAAGTATTTTATTTTTATATTTTTTATATTTTATATTTTTTATATTTTATATTTTTTATATTTTATATTTTTTATATTTTTTATATCTTATATTTTTTATATTTTATATTTTTTATATTTTATATTTTATTACATTTAATTTTCATCTTCAATAACTTGAGATTGTTTTTTAACTGTTTTCTTAACACCGACCTTTGATACAACCCTTTTTTTAGGTTTTGTTTCACCATTCATCAATCTATTTCTCTCTTCTTTGTATTCAATATATTGATCTTTTAAAATATTTAATTCATTTAACCACATTTGATTTACAGTTGTATCTCTTAATGTTTCTAGTTCTTTAACTCTATTTTCATGTTCTTTAAGTAAATGTTCAACATTTTCTTCCGTAACAGAGTCCATTGGCATTTTTAATAAATAATTAAAACTTTCATCATTATCAACGATGTCGTATTCTTTTGATAATAACATTTGAATAATTTCATTCTTCTTTTTCTTACGTAAATCAATAGTTCCTTCTAAATTTTCAGTAATGTATTTTGCTTTATTGCTTAATAAAACTAATTCTTTTTCAAGACTCTCTATCATATAATCTTTTCTAGTTTGGAACATTTTAAGTCTCGTCTCATAATAAGCGTCTATAATTTCAGATACACTTTCATATTTATGTAGAGTGTCATTCGCGTCAAATAAGTGCATATTGGTAGTTGTATTTGTTGTATACAATTTAAGCAACTTTTCTAATCCATTACATCCATGTTCACCCTTAGAACTTTCTAATTCGTCAAGTTTACCCTTTACAAAAGTTATCGTAAAGTCGACATTAGTATCTTTGCTCATGTCTTCATAATCTTTTATGACTGCTGAAATTTTATTTTTATCTTTATCTTCTCCGGGATTAACCCAATATTCGAGTAATTCTTTAAAATCTTCTGTCCAAAAACCAACCGGTAATTCTGTAACCCTAATTTTATCTACAGATATTTTTTCATATATTCCTTTTATTAAGAATTTTTCGTTAGAAATTTTTGAGATTTGCCCTTTGAAACCTTCATAATATGGAATAAACTCATATTCATCGTCTTCAATATTTTTTAATTTAAATACTAAATATTCAATTATTTGAATAGGATTATAACACATTATGTCAGTACTAAATCCAGTTCCAATTCCTTTAGTTCCATTTACTAGAATCATAGGAATAATTGGAGCGTAATATATAGGTTCAACTTTTAAACCATCATCGTTTAAATATTCAAGGATATTATCGTCAGATTTTTGAAATATTGTTCTTGTAATTTTATTTAAAAGTGTAAATATATATCTTTCAGATGCGCTATCTTTCCCACCTTGAATTCTGGTTCCAAATTGACCATTAGGTACGAACAAGTTAATGTTATTTGAACCGACAAAATTTTGCGCCATTCCAACAATCGCTGCGTTTAGACTCGCTTCTCCATGATGATATCCAGCGTTTTCCGATACATAACCACTAAATTGCGCCACTTTTATTTCTGTATTTAAATTACGCTTAAAAGCTGCGAATATAATTTTTCTTTGCGATATTTTAAGACCATCCATTAAGTTTGGAATACTTCTATCACAATCATATTTCGAAAAATGAATAAGTTCTTTATTAATAAACTCTTCATAACTTACATTATTTTTATTTGTATCTAGATAAGAATCACGATCATAGTATTTTAACCAATCCTTTCTATCATCTGCGCGTTTTTTATTAAATACCATGTCAATCGCATCATCCGATTCTTTACCGTTAAATTCAAAATTTACTAATTTTCTATTTTCAAAATATTCTTTAAATTCTTTTCCCGTACTGGTACCTAAACCTTTATAATATTTTATAGTCCATCCATTTATGTTATTTTGTTCTTTCCATTCTTCAAATTCTCCTTCATTATAAAAGTTTAATTCATTTGTACCTTTTTTTGCTTTTAAAATTGGTGTATTCATAAATCCAATAAATCCAGGAATTTGAGAAAGACTTGGCCATTCACAAGAAAACAAATTAATACCAAGACCTTTAATGTGACTACCATCTAAATCTTGGTCAGTCATAAATATGATTTTTCCATATCGTAGACATTTATTAACATCTTCTATACTTTCATATTTTTTTCCGGTTACAAGACCAAGAATTTGTTTTAATTCAGCAATTTCTTTATTGTCAGCAATTTTCTTTATTGGTTCGCCTCTCACATTTAAAAGTTTGCCTTTTAATGGATAAACACCAATTGTATTACGGTCATCAGAAGATAATCCAGATATAATGCCTGATTTCGCTGAATCTCCCTCACAGAGGATTAACATACAATCTTTTGATTTATCGGTTCCTGCCCAATTAGCGTCTGTTAATTTAGGTATACCTCGAACTGATTTAGATTTTGTTCCATCCGTTTTTTTAGCCGCTTTGTTTTCTTTTACTTCAGTAAGAGCGCACGCAGCGTCCATTACACCCATCTTGGCTACTTTTTCAATAAACTTATCACTTACTTCGCATCTTGAACCGAATTTGGATGAAGGTGTATTCATATAATCTTTTGTTTGACTATCAAATGCAGGATTTTCAATATCACAACGTAAAAACAATATGAGTTGTTCTTTAATTGAATTAGGATTTACTTTTACTTTTTTCTTTTTTTCAATAAAGTCAACTAATTTACGTGTTATTTGGTTCAAAATATATTCGACATGTTTTCCACCTTTTACTGTATGAATACCGTTTACAAAAGAAACTTGTATAAACTCATTTGTAGGTGTTAAAGCAACTGCGTATTCCCATCTATCTCCTGAATCTTCATATACTCGAGGAGAAGCGTTTTTATCTCCAATATATAAATCAATATATTGTTGAAAATTTTTAACAGGAACATTCATGTCATTATATTTAACTCTAATATTTTTATCTGTTACTGCCGAAATATCATATACACGTTTTTTTAATAGAGCAATAACGTCTGTTGAAAGTCCACTTAATCCTAATCTTTGGTAATCAGGTTTAAAAGAAATTTTTGTGTATGGTTTATTTTTACATTTTGTTATATTAGGTTTACATATTTCGTCTAAATTATTTTTATATTCTTGAACATATTTTAGACCTCTAATGTGGTCAACAGTTTCAACTCGTCCATAACTAGACCAAATTAAAACAAGTTTAAAACCAAACCCATTTTTTCCACCAACTATTTTTTTTTCATCTTTATTATAATTGGTTGAAGTTCTAAGATGTCCAAATACTAATTCAGGGAGCCAAACACCATCTTTTTCAGCGACGTCAATGCCGTTACCGTCATTCACCATTGTTATCATTCCATCTTCGTCAATTGAAATGTCAATATGAGTTACGGTTAAAGCGTTATCAACCCCTTCATCGACCATTTTTTTCATTCTAACAACATGGTCGCGGCAATTGACAATTCCTTCATCAAATAACTTAAATAATCCAGGAATATAATTTATATTTTTTTCTATAATTTTATTACTATCTTCGCTCATAATCCACATGTCTGAATCGATACTTTCAACAGACCCGATATACGTATCTGGATTATCCAAAATATGTTGTTTATCAGTCTTTTGTTGGACGTCGAAGAACAGTTCTGAACTCATTGTTATATACTATGTAATTTAATTTTTAACTTGATTTTTTAAATCAATTTTATTTAAATTAAAAAATAATTAAATTATTATATATTATGTTTTCACAAACACAATTTACACCCGGAAAAAAATCAAATTCTTCGAAAATGATAAGGTATGTTGCTGGTTATAATGCTATATATCCAGATCAAACATTAAATTGTATATGTATACCGGATAATTATGATAAAACAGTAGTAGGTTCGGATTCTCCATCAGTCAGAATCTCAAATAGTAGAAGAATTTCACAAATAATTAATTATACAAAAGGAGGAAAAATACAATACGGTAATTTCTATTTAGGACAACCTCTTAATGTAAATTATTTAGGTAGAATTGAGGGTATGCCTGGTGGTAGTGGTTCTCCTCCAACTAATTTTTAAAATACTTATAATGCGTAATTTATTTTTAGCGATTTCAAAACAAAACAACATTCAGTTAATTTTATTTTCTTATTTTATTATATAATGACTCAACAAACTATAGGTACTCGTGCACAAGTTTGGCATGGAACTGCTAAAAAAACATCAGGTGGTCTTACTAAAACTCATCTAATGATGAACAAACATGGACGTATTGTTTCTAAAAAGAAGCACGCTACTGGGAAAAAAACCATTAAGCATCTTAAAAAGTTAGGTTATGTCGCTAAAAAAGGCGAATTTAAACTTTTCCGTAAACATTCTAGACGTCATCGTAGTCGTAAAATGAAGGGAGGAATGGCTCACGGTGGTCCTCTATCGCCCCATAGTTATGATGGACAAGGTGTCGGAACTTCAGGAGTTGATCTTCAATTTGTTGCTGGAAACGCTGCTTAAATTATATAATAAAATAAAAAATATTATACAATTTAATCGAATTTGTTAATCGAATTTGTTAATCGAATTTATTAATTGAAAATCCAATTAGTATTAATAAATTTATCATAAACAATATAATTGGGTAACTTATAATATATGTAATTTTCAAAATATCTTTTGCTTACAAGTAAACGCATAGAATTATGGTAACAACATTCTTTATAATAATTATATATATCGTCAATTGGTACTAAATTTGAATCGTCGTCTAGGTGTAATATTTTATTTTTAATAAATTCAAACGAACTATATATATCTTCATTTTTATCCCAATAAATAGATCTTACATTTAATATGAATTTATTGTCAACTATTTCTATGTTCGGAAAAAAATGCGTTAATATTTTGAGGACAATTTCTTCACTAATACTTTGTTTGGTTTTAATTTTAAACAAAGAACATATCTCATCTATTTCAAGTTCATTATAAAAATTATTGTTAGATAATTCAGTATCTATTTTAATGGTTGAATTCCAAAAATTAATAAAATCTCTATAAATAGGTAAATATTTACTAGTTATTCCTTTAAAAGAATCAGAAACTTCATCGTATGTATATTTTTCTTTTAAGATATTCTTGAGAGAAGTTGTATACATTATATTAGGTAAATTATTATCAGATAAGAATTGTTTCCATAAAAAATGAATATTTTTCCATTCTAATTTATTGTCATTATTGTCATTATTGTCATTATTATTATCTAGAATAAATTTATTACAGAATTCATTAGCGATATATTCTTGTTTATTATTTTTTAAATAATATGTATATGTTTTTAATTCTTCATCTACTTTTGTTTCAATAAATTTATCTGAATTTTCATAACAACTTGAATAATACGCTGATACACACATCATATCTAACCCTATTTTTTTTAATAATTCTCTCCAGACATTGTTTGAATAATTGTTTATTTTTATTAAACGACAATTTTCATACGAATGATTTTCATGATATTTAACCATAAAATTATTTGTTACGTTGGAGTGTCCTATCGATAAAACTGCGACATTATCAACCTCATTTATAAATTGTTTCATTTGTTGACTTATATAAAAAATTAAATGACTACTTTTTTTATGGATATTATCTCCAATAATCGTTAAAAAGTATTTCGCTGAATTTTTTGAAGTAAAATAAGAAGGACAAATCGCGTTTAATACATTTTGAATTGTATCAGTTTCTGGAATACAACTAAATAAACTTCTCTCTTTTATTAAATTGATAATGCTAATTTTTGTTTTATATTTCCATTGAATCAATACTCTGTCTTTCGATATTGTAGTAAGTATTTTATGGATAATATCATCTTCTTTTATAATTAAATATTTTTCACCGTCATAATAATAAAAAAAATTATTGTTTGACAAATAATAATATTTATTTTTATTTAAAAATACTTTTATAAATACTTTTTGTTCGTTTGTTAAAAAATTATTACGATTAACACGTTCTTCGTGGTTTTTCATCTCTATTTCTAATGTATTAGGTAAATAATTAACAACATGACTATATAATCTCTGATACATATATTCATTATCCTTATATTTTTCTAATAAGTTTTTTAATGTTTCAGAGCAAGTAATTTCAATATTAGTATCAGACATATTAATTTTTATATTATTGTTTTTAAATTAGTTTTTAATATATATTAATTATATAAATGAAAATAAATCTTAGATACTTACCTAAAAGATTAACAAAAAAAGATAAAAAAATCCAAGCGAAGCAATTGATTAAGTCAAGAAAACTATATAAACAAGGAAAATATTTTACAAGAAAAAATGTGTCATCATTTAAGTCAAAAAAATCGCAACATATTGTTAAAGCAGAAAAGTTATATGGTGTTTCAAAAATAGGACCTACAAATGAATTATCAAAAGCAACAGGATGTTCTAAACAATCACTCGCAAAAATTATTAATAAAGGTGCTGGAGCGTATTATTCGTCGGGTTCAAGACCGAATCAAACAGCGCAATCATGGGGAATAGCGCGTTTGGCTAGCGCAATAACATCAGGAAAAGCAGCTGCCGTTGATTATAATATTTTAGAAGAAGGGTGCAAATCTAATTCTAAAGCTTTAAAATTAGCGAAAAAAGCAAAAAAAAAATATGGTCACGGAACAAGAAGAGTTCCAAAAGTAAACATATAATATTATATAATTTATAATTGATAATTTACATAATATTTTTAATATTCAGGGGTGTGTTTTTTAAATATACAACCTTGAGGTACTAATCCTTTAATATCATTTGTGACTATTGCTGGATTTTGATTATCGCAATTTGTCATCCATATTTTTATAATACAAAAATTTTTTTTTGGAGAAATTGTTATCCCTGTCACACATCTTACAAAACTAACATTATTACTTACGCTTTCACCAGCAATTACATAAGTTAATTCTTTCCAAACTTTATACACATTTTTGTTTAAAATTTTATAAGAAAAACATCCTCCATTTCTATTTTTTGGGTCCTCCCATGTAGGTTTGATTCCCTCCTTCATTAGAAATAACATACAATTTTCCACTAAAATACTAGGCAACGTTTCTGTTACGGCAATTGTTTCTTCAATTGTACTAAATGTATAAATTGGAATATAACTCTTTATGCTCCAATCGGTATTATGAGGCAAATGCGCCCATAATGTCCATCTATTAGATAATTTATGAAATGTTTCCATGCTAGAACTTGTAGTTTCTAATGTTGTATGCTGGGATAACATATCTAATGTATTATTTTGATATTTTTTTAAATTGTTTTAATTTATATTAATTATCCATATCATTTTTTATGATTTTATAATCATTTTTCGCTAAAAGAATTGCGTCCCCATTTTCTGTAAATTCAAACTCTAACTTATTAACGTTATGGTCTATTATTTTTAATTTCATATTATCATTTGAATCTATGTTAGTCAAACTTAAAATTGTTTTTAAATAATAATAAAAAAATTCTCTCGTTAATTTATTTCCAACTATGTAAAAGTTGTATTGTTCTGTTTTCAAATATATATTATAATTATTTTTATCTCCAATTTTTAATTCAATTAACATAAAATTTACATTGGATATTTCATAGTTATCTAGATTTTTAATTTCTCCATAAATTAACTTCTTATGTACATCTGTATTTTTATAGTTATTATAAATTATAAAATCATATGAATTTAGCGCTACATCAGAGGATATTCCATCTTTTATGTATTCAATATATTTTTTAGGACCATAAAGCAAATCAAGCAATTCATTTTTAATTGTAAATAAAAATTCATTATTGTCTATAGTAAAATTAACGTATCTATTTAATTTATTAATGTAAATTTGTAATTTGCTATAAACATATAATACATTATATGATAAATTTATTAATTCGTCAGACAATCTTATCCAAATTGTATTACATAAAAATATACAAAAACCAATAAATTTTGAATATTGCAACATCATTATAAATAATTGTAATGATATTTTTTTAAATCATTTTTATATTGTTAAAAATCATAATAATTTAACTTTGGTACGCTGGACTACTGGAACCATATGGCACTAATGGTCTATTAGTTACAATTGGTTGAGGAGATAAAATATCATTTCTACTTGGATTTGGTATTATGATATTGGGAGACCTATAATAAACTGGATAAATGGATGGATTATATTCAGGATCATAAATTAATATATTACCTGAAACATCTATAGTTATATCTTTTCTGTTTTCATACTTTGATGGTATACACGCATAATCAGGAGAATCTGATAATATTTCAGTTCCGAATATATATATTAACATGCCTACTATAACGGTCATTAACATAAAAGGTATAAATACTATAAACCAAGCTACAACACTTAATCCTTTATTACATAAAATATTTAACAATAAAGTAACCATTACTGTAACAATAATTTTTGTTACTGCTGTGTTATGTAAACCGTTATAAATATCAATAAGTATTTGAGTTATTGAAAATAGTAAATATATAATTGATGGAGCGCAAAGATTTAACATAATTTATAAATTATATTTATATTTTATTTTATTTTTCATCAGCGTAAAAGATAGGTTCTTCATCCTTAAAATATCCCAATTTATTTCCAATAACACCATCCTCCACAAACTCATAAATATATCCATTAACTTCATCATTTGTATAATATGTAACTTCGTCTATTTCGATTTCAAATACTTCTTCATCCTCTTCTACATTTGTTTCATCAATTTCTTTATTTACTTCATTATCACTAGTCTCAGTCTCAACTTCATTATCACTCGCCTCAGTCTCAACTTCATTATCACTCGCTTCAGTCTCAACTTCATTATCACTCGCTTCAGTCTCAACTTCATCATCAATATTTTCTTTGTTGAGATTTTCCTCAATATTTTTAGTTGTAAGATTTTCAATAACTTTAATTGTTTCTTGTTCTTCTTCTTCTTGTTCTTCTTGTTTTTTTACCTCTTGTTCTTCTTGTTCTTCTTGTTCATCTTGTTCTTCTTCTTCTTGTTCTTCTTGTTCATCTTCTTGTTCTTCTTGTTCTTCTTGTTCTTCTTCTTGTTCTTCTACCTCTTGTTCTTCTTGTTCTTCTTGTTCTTGTTCTTCTTGTTCTTCTTGTTCTTCTTGTTCTTCTTGTTCTTGTTTCTCTTCTTCTTGTTTTTCTTGAACTTCTAATACAGTTTCTTCAATAATAAATGTAATATTTTCATTAATACAAGAATTTAATATTTTAGTTTGTACTTGTGTTTCTCCATTTTGTTTTATTTCATGGTTTTGAATTAGATCATGTTGTTCCATTAATTTTTGTTCCTCATTAATAACAGACTGTGATTCTTCAATAACAATATCATGTGGTTTTTCATGAATATCTGGTTCTTGCTCTTCAATATCAGCATGCTTGGGAAATTTTTTAGACAAAACTTCAATAATATCTGTGTTTTGTTGTGTATTATTTGGTTTGGTATTATTTTTTATACTCCTAATATCATTATTTAACACTTCAAGTTTGTCTAATAGTTTATCAAAATTCATAATCATAATATTATATTTATTTTCTAAATAGTCTATTTTGTTATTAACCTCTTCTAATCCATCTTCAACCATTTCTTGCGTCATATCTTGAATACTTTTATGTATAGGTTTATCATAATCATCCATCTCAAAATCAAAGTTGCGTTGGTTTGATTTATTACCATTAATTTCTTGTAGCACTGAAGGAAGGTTCATAATTAGTTTATGTGTTTTTTCTAATAATTCATAACGATTCATATATTGAGTTAAATAATCATTTAATCCTTTTTCAATTGTATATTCAATATCAGTTAAAATGTTTCTAATAAAAATATTTTGTGATTCCATTGTTATAATTAATATATATAACGATTCGTTTAATATGATTTAAAAAATAATTTATCTAATTCATATATGGAAAATACTATTTCTTTAGTTGCAACAGACGAAATTAGAGAAAAAATAGAAAAAATAATGAGACAAACTGATTATACGGAAGATATTGCGAGAGAAAAATTGAAAGAATGTAATTTTGATGAAATTTTAGTTATTAAATCATATTTTGGTATAACTATTAAAAAAGAAACAAAAGTAAAATCAGTTAATCAAGAAATATATAAACAATTAAGAACTAAATTAGATTCAAACATGAAGGATTATAATTCGAGAGTAGAGAGAGGCGAAGCGAAAAAAATAATATAAATATCCACAACAATCTCTATTTATGATGTTTCTTTTTTTTGATTATAGGAATTCCTGAATATATTACAGTGTTAAGATTATTTATATAATCAACAATATAAATGATTACAAATACAAAAATAAGTAATAAAAATTGTGGAAAGTTATTAATTATATGATTCAGGACAGAATTGATATTCCAAAAAGAAAAATCGTCATCTATTTCATCCATATTATATTAAAATATAAAATAATATACTAAATTAGTAACTGAGTATATTATTAGTTCTGTGTTAATCCGAATTTTTCTGACAATATATTGATTTTAGTTTGTTTTTTTTGTAAACGCTTTTTAATTTGATATGTATTAGACGGAATAATTTTATTGTTGATTATAAAATCATCATTATCTTCATGTAATTCAGGTAATATTCTTGTAAGCGGTTTGTCGACAATTAAAAATAAACGTTCATTTCTTAGTAAAGACCTATATTCTTGGATTGATAAATTTCCGTAATATTTTTCAAGCATGTAATACGGATTAGGCGCTGGTTTTATATTTTTTTTATATTCAAAAATTTTAGAATAAATATGGTTAAGTAAATGATACCTTTCAAATTTTGATGAACTATCAATATTTTCTTCCATTAAATGAGCTACAGCGCATTCTGGACTACAAAAACAACCATATACATGATATGTATCTTTAATATAGTGCTTAGGTATATAAATAGGCGGATTATCAAAATCATATGTACACCAAAAGCAAGCAGATTTTTTATCACATATGTTATTTGTATGTAAATTATGTTCTAATGATTTAAGTTTTTTCCAAATATCTCTAATGTCATTATCTTTAGAATATCTATCATCATCATCACAATCGTCGTATTCCAAAACGTCATCTATTTTAATGTTATTATATTTATCGTTAACTTGACATGTTTCATTCATTATTACATCATAATTCAAAGAATTATTTAATTGAAAGTTATAACTCTGAATTTCAGAAGAAATTACATTATTATTATGTAAATCTTTTAAGTTACATTTAAGGTGTAATATTATGTTGGGTTTATCTATTTTATTGTTATTAATTGGTAAAGGTTGTTGAATTATTTTTCCGCCTTTAGGTTTACGCCCCCTTTTTTTAGTTGCGGGTTTATTTTCATCTGTAATAGTAATATTATCAATTGTTACATTTTCACAGGCGTTGGTAAATTCTGTACTTTTTAATAGATCATCTATATTATTTTTTATAATTTCATTCGTTTCATTCGTTTCATTCGTTTCATTCGTTTTATTTGTTTCCTGAATTGAAATGTTAATATTATTTTCAATGGGGGTTTTGGGTTTGCGTCCCCTTTTTTTTACTATTACATTATTATTTAAATTACTAACCATTATTTATAATTAATAAGTTGAATTTAATTTAAATTGTTTTAATAAATATTATAACTATTACACTTTTGGACATTTAAAATGACGATTTTTATGACATATAAAAAATAGACATTTTATTTATCATAAAAATATCAAGAGAAACATGAATAATTATAAAACCTTTATTCTGTAAATATTCTACAATAGGAACACTAACATCATTATAATTATTTTCAAATCCAATAACATCTATAAATACTTTATTGAAATTAATAGATTTAATTACTTCAAATTCAGCACCTTCAACATCAATTGATAAATAATTTATATGTTTTATA
>Ga0129336_10000659_pt1 | contig 20352 bp, 17 predicted proteins | sample CPB6_02_DNA_FD_96878 | JGI IMG/M metagenome (GOLD analysis project Ga0129336, IMG submission 96878) | Freshwater to marine salinity gradient microbial communities from Chesapeake Bay, USA - CPBay_Sum_0.6_0.2_DNA | ecosystem: Environmental > Aquatic > Marine > Coastal | place: USA: Chesapeake... | reverse complement strand
CTCGCCTTGCTCGCGGTGGGCGGCCTTTGGAGCTTCGTCTTCCCGTTGAACAAGAACCTCTGGACCAGCTCCTTCGTCCTGTGGACCTGCGGCTGGGGCAGCCTTCTGCTGGCCTTGTTCTATTGGACGATCGACGTCCGGGGCTGGGCTCGCGGATTCGGCGCCTTTTTCGCCGTCATCGGCATGAACTCCGTGCTCATCTACATGTCGTCGAAGTTCCTGAGCTTTGACTTCACCGCGCAGGCGTTCTTCGGTGGCCTCGCCCGCGCCTTCCCGCCCGCCGTGGCCTCGCTGATCATGGTCACCGGCATCTTCGCCGTGAAGTGGGCGCTATTCTGGTTCCTCAAGCGTCAGAAGGTGTTCCTGAGGGTGTAGTTCGGCTTTTGTATCTTGGTAGGGTCAGCACTGCGTGCTGACCTAGGGGGTGCGGTAGGATGGGTTCGAGGGCTATGTCGTGACGCTGTTCCGACCCTACCCAAGGCAGGGCTTGTCATCGGGCTTCCCGTGCGGACGCTGTTGGGATGGACGAAGCCGAGTTCAAGGTCACCCGGGGCGACATCATCGCCCGCGGACTTCGTTGCGCCTGCCCCAATTGCGGTGAACGCGGCCTCCTCGCGTCCTGGTTCCGTCTGGGCAAGGCCTGCCGTCACTGCGGCATGGATCTCGAGCGCTCCCACGGCTTCTATTCCGGCACGACGTCGATCGGTTACGTGGCCGCGATCGTCGTCATCCTGGTCCCGCTCTGCTTTCTGGTGGTGAGCGACGTCATCAGCGCGCGCGCCGCCGTCCTCATCGGCATGTTCGGCTCGGCCGCCTTCATCGTGGCCGTCTACCCGCTGATGCTCTGCTGGATGGTGGCCGCCTGCCACGTGGCCCTGCCCGGCGACCTGCCCGCCAACGGCGGCACGGGGCGGCGGGGTGATGATTGACATCCATCATCTTATCATGATAAGATGATAGGAATGAGTGAAAACCCTCTTCCCGGAGTCTTCCGTCGTGCCGGCCGGCCGGCCGTCTCGGTGGAGTTCTTCCCGCCCAAGGACCCGGCGGGCGGTGAGCGGATGCTTGAGGCGGCCCGCGTGCTGAAGGGGCTGGGCGTGGATTTCGCCTCGATCACCTACGGCGCGGGCGGCACTTCCCGCGACACGACGCTTCACTACGGCGCGAAGCTGGTGGCCATGGGCTATCCGATGGTCGGACACCTGACCTGCGTGGGCCACACGCGGGAGGAGCTTTCCGGCCTCATCGCGCGCTACGACGAGGCGGGCTTCTCGGGCATCCTCGCCTTGCGCGGCGACCCGCCGAAGGGGCAGGCCGCCTTCGTGCGGCACGAGGGAGGCTTCGGGCACGCCCATGAGCTCGTGCGGCTGATCCGTGCCGAGCGCCCCGGCCGTTTCTCCGTTTCCGTGGCCGGATTCCCCGAACGCCATCCTGATTCGCCGGACGACCTCTCCGACGTGCGTCATCTGGCCGGCAAGGTGGCCGCCGGCGCCGACTTCGTCACGACCCAGCTGTTCCTGGACAACGCCGACTACTTCCGCTTCGTGGCGCGGGCGTGCGCCGCCGGAGTGCGCGTCCCCGTCGTGCCCGGCATCCTGCCGGTGCTCTCGCTCAAGCAGGCGCGCAGCTTCTGCGGCTTCTGCAAGGCCAGGATTCCCGCCGCGCTCGAGCGTGAGCTCGCGGCCTGCGGCGAGGACGAGGAGGCGCAGCGCCGCGTCGGCGTGCGCTGGGCCGTCGCGCAGGCCCGCGGCCTGCTCGCGGCCGGCGCGCCCGGCCTGCACGTCTACGTGCTCAACAAGTCCGAGTCCGCCCAGGAGCTGTTCGCCGCCCTGCGCGCCTGAGCCGGGCATTAGGTTTGTCATCCCGTCCCGTCCGGGATGGGATGCCTCATGCCCATCGCCCATGAGATCGGCGTCACCGGCTGGCGGCGCGGCTTCTGGTGCCTCATGGCGACCCAGTTCCAGAACGCCTTCAGCGACAACGCGCTCAAGAACCTCGTCATCCTGCTCGTCATGGCCCGCCCGATGTCCGAGGCCGACCGCCATGGCCACGTCGCCCTCATCGGCGCCCTGTTCGCGGCGCCCTTCATCCTCTTCTCGATGCTCGGGGGTTGGATGGCCGACCGTTTCAGCAAGCCCGCGGTGATGACCGGAGTGAAGGCGGCCGAGGTCGGCATCATGCTGTTCGCCGCCGCCGCCCTCTGGCTGCGGGCGCTGCCCCTCGAGCTGGCCGCGGTCTTCCTGATGGGCGCCCACAGCGCCATCTTCGGTCCGTCCAAGTACGGGGTCCTGCCGGAGGTCCTTCCGCATGATCGCCTGTCCTGGGGCAACGGCATCCTGGAGCTGCTGACCTTCATGGGCATCATCCTCGGGATCGTGGCCGGCGCCTTCTTTGCGGAGCATTTCTCCGCGCAGCCAGGATTCGCGGGGCTGATCCTGGCCGGCCTAGCCGTCGTCGGCTGGCTGTTCAGCCGGGGGGTCACGCGGGTTCCCGCCGCGGTCCCCGGCCTCGCGCTGCCGACCAACCCCTTCGCTGAGTTCTACCGGCGGATGGGGCTCATGCGGCTCGACCGTGACCTCTGGCGTGCGAACTGGGGCAACGCCGGGTTCTTCTTCCTCGCCGCCCTCGTCCAGGCCAACGTCCTGATCTTCGCGCGCGACGTCCTTCGTCTCGGCGAGACTGACACGGGCCTGCTGAGCGCGGCCCTCGCGCTCGGCATCGGCTTCGGCAGCCTCGCCGCCGGCTACGCCTCCCGCGGCCGCATCGAATACCGCCTCGTGCCCCTCGGCGCCGTCGGCCTGGCGCTGAGTTCGGCGCCGCTCGGCTGGCCGGGCGTCACCGTCGCCGGGTTCGCCGGCGGACTCGTGGCGCTCGGCTTCTCCGCCGGCCTCTTCATCGTCCCCATCGCCGCCGTGCTGCAGCACCGTCCTTCGCCGCAGGACAAGGGCGCCGTCCAGGGCGCCGCCGGCCTGCTGAGCTGGATCGGCATCCTTGCGGCCTCCGGCGCGCAGTGGCTGGCGTTCCGTTGCGGCCTGGGGTCGGGCGAGGTCTTCTGGCTCTGCGGCGCGTGCGCCCTGGCGATCGGCGCCTACTCCGCCGTGTCGCGCGGCAGGTTCATCGACGCCGAGGCCTGAGCGGCCTCAGACTTCGGCCAGGATCCGCCGCCGGATCTCCTCGACCGGCATCGCGGCCAGCTGCGCCGGCGGGATGCGGTTGGGATTCAGGGAGGGCAGGGCGGTGATGCGTTCGCTCAGCGTGAGGTTGCGGTTGGCGGCGACCTCGTCGACGCGGTCCACGGGCGTGAACCGCGGGGCGGACTTCAGCACCTCGGGCTTTTCGCGGATGAGCGCGCCGATGGCGATGACCGCTTCGGCGAAGCGGTCCAGCTCGGCCTTCGTGTAGGATTCCGTCGGCTCGATCATCAGGCCGAAGACCTCAGGGAAGGCGACCGTCGGCGCATGGAAGCCGAAGTCGAGGAAGAGCTTGCCGACGCGGGCGATGACGGAGGCGCGGGGCACGCCCGCGGCTTCGGCGCGGCGGAAGTCTTCCTCGGTGAGCGTGAGGATGAACTCGTGCATCCGCGGCACGCCTTCGGCGCCGGCGGGCAGGGAGGGGAAGTGGGAGCCCAGCCGGGAGTGCAGGTAACGGCTCGAGAGCACGGACATCGCCGCCATGCGCCGGACGCCTTCCTTGCCGAGGCGGCGGAGGTAGGTGAGCACGCGCACCTTGTGGGCGAAGTTGCCCCAGTGGCGGTGGAAGGAGCCGATGCTGCGTCTCGGCCGGACCGGCACGAAGCGTCCGTCCTGCTTCTCGACCTGGAAGCCGGGCAGGAATTCGACCAGCCTTTCGGAGACCGCCACGATGCCGTCGCCGGGGCCGCCGCCGCCGTGCGGGACGGTCCAGGTCTTGTGCAGGTTGTTATGGACCGCGTCGACCCCGAGCGCTCCGAGGTCCACCCAGCCGGCGATGGCGTTCATGTTGGCGCCGTCCATGTAGACGAGTCCGCCCACACGGTGGACGGCCTCCGCCATGCGTCGGAAGTCCGTCTCGAAAACCCCGGAGGTGTTGGGGTTGGTCACCATCATGCCGGCGATGCGCGGACCGTGCTCGGCGATCTTGGCGTCGAAGTCGGCCTGGTCCACGCGTCCGTCGGGGAGCGCCTTGAGGATCACGATGCCCGTCGGCGAGCCGTCGGCGCGGCGGCCCGTGGCGTAGCCCGCCGTGGTCGCCGTGGCGAAGTTGGTGCCGTGCGCGGTCGCCGGGATGAGCAGGATGTCGCGGTTCTCGCCCTTGGCGCGGTGATAGGCCTGGAAGAGCTTGAGGCCGACCAGTTCGCCCTGGGCTCCGGCGACGGGCTGGGTCGTCAGTCCGGCGAGCCCGGTGATCTTGCGGAACCATTCCTGGATTTCCCAGAGCAGGGCGAGCGAGCCTTGCGCATCCTCGGTCGGCGCCTGCGGGTGCAGGCCGGTGAAGCCCGGCAGTCCCGCCGCCCAGTCGTTCACGTGCGGGTTGTACTTCATCGTGCACGATCCGAGCGGGAAGCAGCCCGTGTCGGGCGACACGTTCAGCTCCCCGAGACGCAGGTAGTAGTCCTTGAGTTCGGCCAGGCCGAAGGAGGGGAGTCCGACCGGTCCGTCGCGCAGCAGCTTCGAGGGCACGGCGGGCAGGGCGGCCGGGGCTCCGGCCTTGCCGTAGAGTCCTTCGAAGAAGGCGACCAGCCGGTCGCAGTCGGCCACGCTCTGGAGGTCGCTGAAGGACACCTTGAGCAGGTGGCAGCCGCAGGGCGTGCGGCCGGTGACGTCGACGCCGACGTGCAGTCCGGCCGCCCGTCCCTTGGCGATCACGGCGGCGGCGGACTCGGGCAGAATCAGGCAGAACTCGTTCCAGAAGGATTCCTTGGCGTAGCAGACGCGCAGGCCGGGGACGGCGTGCAGGCGGGCGGCGGCGCGATGCGCGAGGTCGCGTCCGGCGGCGCAGGCGTCGGCCATCCCCTTCTCGCCGCGCGCGAGCACCGCGGCGCCGGCGATGGTGGCGATGAAGGCCTGGTTGGAGCAGATGTTGGAAGTGGCCTTGTCCTTGCGGATGTGCTGCTCGCGGGTGGACATCACCATCACGATGCAATCCCGGCCGGAGCCGTCCTTGGCCTTGCCGACGAAGCGACCCGGGGTCTCGCGGACTTCGTTCTTCTTCTCGGCGTTGTGGCGCACCGCGAAAAGCCCGAGTCCGGGGCCGCCGAAGTTGGGGCCGATGGCCAGATGCTGGCCTTCGCCGACGACGATGTCCGCGCCGCGCCGACCGTAGGCGGACGGAGGCTTGAGACCGCCCGTGGCGAGCAGCATGGGGTCGACCACCGCGACGGCGCGGATGCCGGCGTCGGCGCAGGCGTCCGTGAGCGCGTCGACGTCCTCGAGCAGCCCCAGGGCGTTCACCTGCGGGAAGATGAACGCGGCGAGGGACCGGCCCAGCCTGGCCGCGGCGTCCCGGACCGAGCCGGCGGCGATGCGGCCGGTGTCGTCATCGGGACGCAGGACCTCGATCCTGACCGAGGTGCCTTCGACGTGCGTGCGCAGCACCTCCAGGTCCGCGGGCAGCAGATTGCCCGCGACGAGAACGGTGTTCGCCTCGGCGTCACCCATCCGCACGGCGCACACGGCGGCCTCGAAGAGCGCGCTGGCGCGGTCGTAGAGCGATGAGTTCACCGCCTCGAAGCCGCTCAGCTGCGACATCGCCGACTGGTAGAGCCAGTGCGTGATGAGCGTGCCCTGCGAACGTTCCGGCTGATAGGGGGTGTAGGAGGTGGTCAGGTTGCGGATCGAGCAGACGTGCCCGACGATCTCGTGCACGCGGTAGGCCTGGAGTCCGTCGCCGAGGAACGCCGTCCGCACGTTGTTGCGCCGTGACAGTTCCTCCATCGAATCGGCCAGGGCCTCATAGGAGAGCTCTTCCGGCAGGTCCGGCGCGGTCCTGAAGAGCACCGCGGGGTCGATGTGCGAGTAGAGCTCGGGGAAGTCCTTCGACCCGACGGCCGCGAACATCTCCCGGATGTCCTTATCGCCGGCCGGGACATAGTGCCGGGCGAGTTCGCGGGGCAGTCGGCTCGGGTCAAAGGGCAGTTTCGCCATGGATGTATGATGGTTTTTGAAAGGCCTCCCGCCGCCCGCAACCATCCCCCGGATTCGGGTGGGGGTATTAGGCCGCCGAGCCCCCTTCATAAGCCGGCTTCTCGTCCCTGCGGTTGCCTCCGTGAAGGGGGCTGTCACCCTCGGGCAGATGACCAAGCAGGAGCGAGCCCGCTTTGTGGCCCGGGAGCTCGCCCGGCTCTATCCGACCACGCCGATCCCCTTGGACCACACCGACCCTTTCACGCTGCTGGTGGCGGTGGTGCTTTCGGCCCAATGCACGGACAAGAAGGTCAATGAGGTCACCCCGGCGCTGTTCGCCGAGGCGGGCACGCCGGCCAGGATGGCCGAGATGACCGAGGAGCGGGTGCTGGCGCTCATCCGCCAGCTCGGTCTCGCCCCGCAGAAGTCCAAGGCCCTCGTCGGACTCGGCAAGATGCTCATGACGAAGCACGGCGGCCGGGTTCCCCGGACTTTCGCGGAGCTCGAGGAGCTGCCCGGCGTGGGTCATAAGACCGCCTCCGTCGTCATGGCTCAGGCCTTCGGCGTGCCGGCTTTCCCGGTGGACACGCACATTCATCGGTTGGCGAAGCGGTGGAAGCTCAGCCCGGGCAAGTCGGTCGAACAGGTGGAGAGGGACCTCAAGCGGCTCTTTCCTGAGGACAGCTGGAACAAGCTCCACCTGCGGATCATCTTCTACGGCCGCGAGCATTGCACCGCGCGCGGGTGCGACGGGAAGACTTGCGGGATCTGCGCTGCGTTGCGCAGCCGAGGGTAGAGTGCTGCGTTCTCTACCTCACTAGCGCCTCGTGCTTCGCGCGGAACTCGTCGCTCCATGGCGCCGGCTGGTGGGTCGATCCGTCCATCCGGCATGCCGTGCGGGAGGCCTTGGCGTGCAGCACGGCGAAGTCGGCGCTGCGGAACTCGAAGTCGACCGTGAGTCCGGCGGCCCGCACCTTGCGCACGCTGAGGACCAGCTTCACGTCGCATTCGGGGCGGATCGGGGCAAGGTAGTGCAGTTCGAGGTCGCGCACGACCACGTAGACGTCCGGAGCCACGGCCGGGTCGAGCGTGTCCTTGCCCATCAGGGCGACGAACATCGCCTTCTGGGCGCGTTCCATCAGCAGCACGTAGTGCGAATGGTGCAGGATTCCCAGTCCGTCTGTTTGGTCGAACCAAGTCCTCATCGTCACGACGAAGGTCCGGTCGGGCTGGAGTCCGTCGGCGGGCATGCGGTGAGGGATGAGGTGAAAGCTTCCCGGGGCAAGCGAACGCGTCACTTCGTGCGCAAAGTCGCCGCTAGTCGGTCGAGCTCCGCCCAGGTGTCGACGGCGGGCCGCAGGCCGAGGTCGCGACGGGCCGCGCTGACGTCGAACCAATGGTCCTTGGCGAGCTCGACGGCGACGAACCGGGTCATGGGCGGTTCGCCCTTGAGGCGGAAAAGCGTCCAGACGCCTTCGAGCGCCGCGCCGATCCAGTAGGCCGCGCGCTGGCTGATCCGCTTCGTGACCGGCCTTTCACCGGCTCCGACGAGCAGTCGGTTGATGAACTCCCAGAGCTTCACCGGCTCGCCTTGCGAGAGGAAGTAGGCCTTGCCGTTGGCGCGTCCGGCGAGGAGCGCGTCGAGCGCCGCAAGGTGGGCGTCGGCCGCGGTGTCGACATGCGTCACGTCGACCCGGTTCCCGCCGTCGCCGACGATGCGCAGTCGGCCGGCCCGGGCGCGGGCGAGGATGCGCGGGAAGATGTGCGGATCGCCCGGGCCCCAGATCAGGTGAGGCCGGAGCGCGCAGACTTTGAGGCGCCCCGAGGCGGCCTGCAGCGCGATCCCTTCGGCGACGGCCTTGGTCTCGGCGTAGGCACAGAGCCAGTTATCACCGCAGGGCAGGGACTCGTCGGCGCCGCGGAAGGCCTCTCCGGTGAACACGACGCTCGGCGTGCTGGTGTGCACGAGGGCGCGCACTCCATGGGAGCCGCACGCCTCGACGACGTTCCGGGTGCCGTCGATGTTGACGCGGACGTAATCTTCCCAGGCGCCCCAGACGCCGGCCTTGGCCGCCACGTGGAAGACGTGGTCGCAGCCTTTGACGGCCGCGTCGACCGCCGCGCGGTCGGCGACGTCTCCGCGGAAGAATTCCACCCTGGCCATGAGCGCGTCGCTCGGCGGAGTGCGGCCGAGCACGCGAACTTTGTAGCCACGGGCGAGGCAGCGGCGGACCACGGCCCGTCCGAGGAAGCCGGCGCCGCCGGTGACGAGGACCAGGGGCGCGTTCATCGGGGCAGGCGTCCGGCCCACTCCCGCGCGAGGCGGAGCCGGTGAATCTTGGCGTTATGGCGCACGTCCACGGGGAGGGCGCGTTGGAAGACGATGTGCCGCACCAGGCCGGCGCGGGGATTCACTTCGGCCATGCCCCGCAGCTCCGCTTCGAAGCGCCCGCGCGCCTCCGGCGTCTCGGGGAAAAGTCCCGCGCGCGGCTCCACCACCAGGCAGGGCGTCTGGTCGGGCGCCTCGCCGGTCCCGATGAGCGCGCAGCGCGCCACGTGCGGATGCTGCCGGAACGCCGGTTCGAGGCATTCGGTCGGCAGGTCGCCGGCGGCGCAGCGGACCTTTTCCGCCCTGCGGCCGAGGAAGAACAGGCGTCCGTCCGGCCCGATCCGGCCGAGGTCGCCCATGCGATGCCAGACCCGGTCGCCGTCCCTGATCTTGGCCAGCCGCGTGGCTTCCGGCAGGGCGTCGTAGTCGCGCGTGACGCTGGGTCCCGTCACGATGATCTCCCCGGTCTCCCCCGTCGCGCAGGACGTCGCTTCACCGAGCGTCGCGAGCGCCCGGTCGGTCTCCCGGATCACGCGCACCTCGACCCCGTCCACCGGGCGTCCGACGCACGTCCCCTCGCCGCGCAGGGCGAGCTGCCGCGCCTCCCCGAGCAGCTCCTCGTCCGTGATCGTCGTGACCGGCAGGCATTCCGTGGCGCCGTAGGGCGTGTGCGTCACGCAGGACGGCGCGACGATGCGCAGCTTGGACAGCAGTTCTCCTGAGACCGGCGCGCCGGCGATGAGCAGGCGGCGCAGCGAGGGCAGGGTGACCCCGCGTGACTCGCAGTGGTCGGCGACCTTGCCCCAGATGGCGGGGGAGCCGAAGGAGGTCGTGACCTTCTCCGAAAGCAGGGCCGAGACGAGGGCCTCCGCGTCCGCGGACATCGGACGGGACGGGTCGAGCGCGGGCGTGACGGTGGTCACGCCCAAGGCCGGATTGAAGAGGGCGAAAAGCGGAAGCATCGCCATGTCGACCTCCCCCGGGCGGATGCCGAAGGTCGAGCGCACCAGGCCGATCTGGGCCTCGAACATGCCGTGCTCGTAGCGCACGCCTTTGGGCGTGCCGGTTGAGCCCGAGGTGAAGAGTATCGCCGCCAGGTCGTCCGGCGACTTGTGCGCGAGCGGACGGGGCGCGCCGGCCGGGGCCGCCATCGCCTCGCGCCAACGCTTCCCGCCGCAGGTCAGTCGCACGCGGAGGGAGTCCAGCGCCGGCAGCGGAAGACGGCTGAGCAAAGTCGCCGTCCGCACTCCCAGGATGGCGGTCGGCGCGGAACTCCTCACGCATCCCAGGAAGAGCGCGAGGCCCATGCCCGGATCGATCGCCACGGGCACCGCGCCCAGTTTCAGCAGGCCGAACATGCCGATGATGAGTTCGGGGCCGGGCCGGACCGCCAGCAGCACCCTGTCTCCGGCCCGGATGCCTTCGGACTCCATCAGGGCGGCCGCCGCATCACTCTCCCGGTCGAGTTCCCTGAAGGAACGCGCCGCATGCCGCACCCGGCCGTCCTTTTCACGACCCGACGGTGACAGCGTGGCGGTGGCCTCCGGAGTGCGGAGGGCCGCCTCTCGCAGGTGGCGGGCGACGTTGGCGCCGGGGTCGTTCATGTCCTCAAATGAAGAAGCCCCGTCTCCGGGGCTTCGGCGGGGGAGCCGGCGAGGCTCAGTAGTCCGAAATCGTGATGGCGCCCCAGAGCAGGGTCACGCGGTCGCCGCTGGAGTTGCGTCGGGCCATGATCTCGTTGGTGCTCAGATTGACCTTGGTGCCGGAGTTGTAGCCGTAGGAGGCGGGCTCGGTCTTCACGATTCCGAAGAAATTGTGGCTGGGTTCGGCGGCCACCGACTTCGCGTGGTACGGGGTGTCGTAGGTGGTGCATCCTGCGAGCAGCAGCAGCGAGGCGAAGGCGAGGGACTTCATGGTCGGGGGTGGGGTTTCCAAGATGGGAAGGGGGGAGGGGGTGACAAGCCCGAACCTTGCTCAGCCGGAGACCCAATGGTGCCAGGCCCGCACCAGTTCCGGCCCTCTGAGGAACCAGAGCGCCCCGGCCACGGCCATGCTGGGCACGAAGGGCACCACCCCCTCGTATTCCGCTCCCCGGACGCGGGCTGAAATCACGCCGGGCAGCGCGGTGATCACGCCCACGATCGAGCCTCCGAACAGGCAGAAAAGGGCCCCTTCCCAGCCGCACCAGGCGCCGACGCCCGCGCACAGGATGATGTCCGCCTCACCCATGGCTTCACGCCCCGCCAGCACCGTCCCGACCGTCCTCACCCACCAGACGACGGCGGTGCCCACCGCGATGCCGAACAGCGAGTCGCCGGCCGAATGGATCCGGTTCATCGCCGCCACGGCATGACCCGTCTCTCCCTGCAGTTCAGGCAGCAGCATCGAGGCCATGAGCCCGGCGCCCACCAGGGTGAAGTTGGGAGCGTCGGGCACGAGCATGTCCTCCAGGTCGCATCCCGCCAGCAGGATGAGCAAGGGAAGGAAGAGGCATGCGGCGAACGCCTTCGCGGGAGGCAGCAGCCACCATGAACCGGCGAAGGCCAGCGCGGTGAGCAGCTCGACCACCGGATAGCGCGGCGAAATCCTTCCGCCGCAGCAACGGGCGCGGCCGCGCAGCAGCAGCCAGCCCAGGACCGGGAGATTGCACCACCAGGGGATGGGTTCGCCGCAGGCGCAACGGGAGCCCGGAGTGACGACGGATTCCCCTTTGGGCAGACGGTGGATGCAGACGTTGAGGAAGCTCCCGACGCACGCGCCCACCAGGCCGAAGCAGACCAGGACGGCTCCGGGGTGGAGCGCGGCGAATCTCTCAAAGGCGGCGGTCATGGAAGGGGCTTTTCGCCGATGGCGTCGCGCATCGGTCCGGAGGGAGGCAGGATGCCGGTCCAGATGCGGAAGGCGAGGGCGCCTTGCCAGCGGAGCATCGGGCGTCCGTCGCAGCCGGCGGCGCCGGCCGCCCTGGCTTCCCGGAGAAGCCGCGATTCGGACGGACCGTACGTGGTGTCGAAGATGAAGTGGTCCGCCCGGAGCGCCTCACGCGCCAGCGGCGAGGCGTCCTCCGCCTTGAGCCCCAGGACCGTGCAGTTGACGATGACCGCGCCGGGCGGAGGACGGAGCGCGGCCGACAGCGCCGTGGCCCGGGCCCGTCCGTCGTCGAGGCCCGTCGCCACCGCGGCGGCCTTCGCCTCGTCACGGTTGGCGATGAGCAGCGAGGCGCAGCCGGCGTCCAGGCAGGCGGCGGCCACGGCGCGCGCGGCGCCGCCGGCCCCGAGGATGACGACCGGCCGTCCGGCCGCGCCGGCGCCGGAACGTTCCTTCAGCGCCTCGAGAAAGCCCGGCCCGTCCGTGGTGCGTCCTTCCCAGCCGGCCTCGACGCGCACCAGCGTGTTGACCGAACCGGCGCGGCGGGCTTCGGGCGAGAGCGAGGTCACCAGGCCGAGCGCCGCGACCTTGTGCGGCACGGTGAGGTTGAGTCCGATGAAGCCGGCGGCGTGCAATGACCGCAGCGCCGCGCCGAGCTCGTCCGCCTTCACGTGCAGGCGCAGGTAGCGCAGCCGGCCGATCTCCGGGGAGGAGGAGGCCAGCGCCGCGATGGCCGCGGAGTGCATCTGCGGGCTCAGCGAATGGGCGACGGGGTCGCCGAGCACGCCGAGCCGCGGGCCGTCGTGCCGCAGGGCGGCGATCGCCGCCGCGTCGAGGGCTGCGTGCGGGTTCATGCCGGCTCCTCGAGCTTCTGCGCGAAGCCCTGATACATGCGGCTCAGTCCGTCGTCCCCGGCCGCCTCGCACTGCGAGGTCAGATTGCGGCAGCAGCGCGCCAGCGTCTGCCGGGCGGTGACCGGACCGAGGAAGGCGTCGTCCGCCGGCAGGTGGTTGTCGAGCAGCATGAGCTGCACTTCGGCGCGTGAACGGAACGTGCCGCCCTCGAAGCAGTCCACGTAGAAAGTCTCGGGACCGGTGAACATCCCGAGCATGAAGCGCCCCGGCAGTCCCACGGGTTCCAGCGGCAGGCCGAGACGGCGGGCCGTGAACAGGCAGAGCAGGCAGAGCGAGATGGGGATGCCGCGCCTCGAGGCGATCACCCGCGACAGGAGGGATGAGGCGGGGGAGGACATGCTCTCCCGGGCTCCGCGGTATCCTTCCTCCCCGAAGACCACGCGGCAAAGGAGCCGGCAACGGTCGTGCATGTCGAGTGGCTCCGCCAGCAGTTCCTTGACGCGGGCGGCGAGCCGGTCGAATTCAGCCGAGTGGGCGTCGTCGGCCAGCGACGGATCGGCCGCCCGTTCGAGCAGCAGGCAGGCCCTTTCCAGTTCCGCGCCCTCCGTCGCGACGTAGCGGAGGAACGCCCGGGCGGCGGATTCGGGGGTGCGCAGCGCTTCCAGAAGCGCCTTGGCGTGGGCTGAGTGCTCCTGGTCGGCCAGTCTCGCCTCCAGCCAGGTCACGCCCTCCGCGCCGGCCTCACGCAACCTTTCGAGCACGGCTCTCCTGACGACCGGGGAAGGATCGTCGAGCAGTCGCCCCAGCGGGGTCAGCTGCGCGTCCTCTTTCATCGTTTCGGGTATGTCAGCCCCGCCCCCTGACCGCAACAAGGGACTCCGTCCCGCGTCCGAGCGACATCCCGTCGCGGGAGCGACGCATTGTCGCTGGCCTGTCCCTTCCGGCCTCTGAAAAAGGCCCCTCGGGGCCGAGAAGTCCGGGAACGATTCCTGCACTGTCCATGGCATGACCACTCCTTACGGAAACTTCACGGACAAGGCGGGCGAGGCCCTGGGGCTCGCCCAAGCTGAGGCCCAGCGTCGGCGCCATCCCGCGGTCGAGCCCGCGCACCTTCTTCACGCCTTGCTTGCCCAGGAGGGCGGCGTGACCGCTTCACTCTTCCGTCGCGCCGGCAAGGACGAGCGCGCCATCAACGCCTCCGTCGCCGCCGTCCTCGGCCGACAGCCCAGGCTTTCCCAGCCTGCCGGTCAGCCCGGCCTGTCCTCGGAGTCCCATCAGGCCCTCGTGAAGGCGGGCGAGGAGGCGGGTGCGATGAAGGACGATTACGTCTCCGCCGAGCACCTGCTCCTCGCCCTTTCCGAAGTCCCTTCGCTCCGCGGCGCTTTCGCCGAGGTCCAGTTCCAGCGCTCCGCCATCCTGGCGGCCCTGCAGGCCGTGCGCGGCAGCCAGCGCGTCACTTCCTCCAATCCTGAGTCCACCTACGAGGCCCTGGCCAAGTACGGCACCGACCTCACCGCCCGCGCGCGGGCCGGCAAGACCGACCCCGTGATCGGGCGTGACGAGGAGATCCGCCGCGTCATCCGCATCCTTTCCCGCCGGACCAAGAACAACCCGGTGCTGATCGGCGAGCCCGGCGTCGGCAAGACCGCCGTCGTCGAAGGCCTCGCGCAGCGCATCGTCAACGGCGACGTGCCGGAGGGCCTCCGTGACAAGGTCGTCTTCTCCCTCGACATGGGCGCGCTGCTGGCCGGCGCCAAGTACCGCGGTGAGTTCGAGGAGCGGCTCAAGGCCGTGCTCAACGAGGTGAAGTCGGCCGAGGGCGGCATCCTCCTCTTCATCGACGAGATGCACACCCTGGTCGGCGCGGGCAAGGCCGACGGCGCCATGGACGCGGCCAACCTCCTCAAGCCCATGCTCGCCCGGGGCGAACTGCACTGCATCGGCGCCACCACCCTCAAGGAGTACCGCGAGCACGTCGAGAAGGACCCCGCGCTCGAGCGCCGCTTCCAGCAGGTGCTGGTGGAGCCGCCTTCCGTCGCCGACGCGGTCTCCATCCTGCGCGGACTACGGGAGCGTTTCGAGGTGCATCACGGCGTGCGGATCGAGGACGCCGCGCTCGTCGAGGCCGCCGCGCTCTCCGACCGCTACATCACCGCGCGCTTCCTGCCCGACAAGGCGATCGACCTCGTCGACGAGGCCTGCGCGCAGATCCGCACCGAGATCGACAGCGTGCCTTCCGAGCTCGACGCCCTAAACCGGCGCGTCCTGCAGCTCGAGGTCGAGGAGAGCGCCCTGAAGAACGAGACCGACGAGCCTTCCAAGGCCCGTCTCGCCGCGCTCCGCAAGGAGCTCGCCGTCGCCCGCGAGGAGCAGACCGCGCTGCGGGCCCGCTGGACGGCCGACAAGGAGGCCGTCACCAAGGCGCGTGACACCCGCGCCAGGCTTGAGTCCGCCAAGGCCGACATGGCCAAGGCCGAGCGCGAGGGGCGGCTCGATGAGGCCGCCAAGCTGCGTTACGGCGTCATTCCCGAGCTCGAGAAGGAGTCGGCCGGCCTCGAGACCAAGGCGCGCTCCGCCGGAGCGCTCTTCCGCGAGGTCGTGACTCCCGAGGAGATCGCGGAGGTCGTCGCCCGCTGGACCGGGGTCCCCGTGAGCAAGCTGCTCGAGGGCGAGCGCCAGCGCCTCCTGCAGCTGGACGAGCGCCTGCGGTCGCGCGTGATCGGACAGGACGAGGCAGTGCGCACCGTCGCCGAGGCCGTCCAACGTGCCCGGGCCGGCGTGCAGGACCCCCGCCGCCCCGTCGGCTCCTTCCTGTTCCTCGGTCCCACCGGGGTCGGCAAGACCGAGCTCGCCAAGGCCTTGGCCGCCGAACTCTTCGACAGCGAGAAGGCCATGATCCGCCTGGACATGTCCGAATACATGGAGAAGCACGCCGTCTCCCGTCTCGTCGGCGCGCCTCCCGGCTACGTCGGGCACGAGGAGGGCGGCCAGCTCACCGAAGCCCTGCGCCGGCATCCTTACGCCGTGGTGCTCCTCGACGAGGTGGAGAAGGCCCACCCCGAGGTCTTCAACATTCTGCTCCAGGTCCTGGACGACGGGCGGCTCACGGATTCCCAGGGCCGCACGGTGGACTGTCGCAACGCGATCTTCATCATGACTTCCAACATCGGAAGCCGCCATCTCGCCGACGCCGCCGTCTTCGGCATCTCGGACTCCGTGCGCGAGTCCGTGATGGCCGACCTGCGCGCCCATTTCCGCCCTGAATTCCTGAACCGCGTCGACGACATCGTCCTCTTCAGCCCCCTTGGGGAGACGGAGGTCCGTTCGATCGCGCGGCTGCTTCTCGACGGACTCAACGCCCGCCTCGCGGGGCGCAGGGTGCGGCTCGATTTCTCGGACGAGGCCCTCGCCTGGATCGCCGACAAGGGGTTCCTTCCCGTCTACGGGGCCCGTCCGTTGCGTCGTCTGATCCAGCGGGAGGTTGAGACGCCCCTGGCGAGGATGATGCTCTCCGGAGAAGCGCCTGACGGCTCGGCGGTGGCCGTCGGACGCTCCAAGGCGGGCGGCCTGGCCTTCACCGTCCGCACCGGCGGGTTTTCGGATTGAACGCCCCGCCGCGCCGCCGAATCTTCCGGCATGACCGCCAGCCGCATCCGCTGCGGGGTCGCCGGCACGGGTTCGCTCGGCCAGCACCACGCCCGCATCTACGCCTCCCTCCCGGGTGCCGAGCTGGCCGGAATCTATGAGCCCGACGACGTCCGGGCCGCCGAAATCTGCGCCCGGCACGCCTGCCGCCGCTTCGCCACCCTCGAGGAAATGGCGCAGCACTGCGACGCCGTCAGCGTGGTCGTCCCGACCAACCATCACGCCTCCGTGGCGCTGCCCCTTCTCCAGAAGGGAGTGCACCTGCTCATCGAGAAGCCCATCTGCGTCACTCTTGAGGAGGCCGCGCGCATCCTGGACGCCGCCGCCAAGGCCGACCGCATCGTGCAGGTCGGCCACATCGAGCATTACAACCCGGTGATGTCCTTCCTCGAGAAGACCGTCACTGACGCCCGCTACATCACCGCGGAGCGCCTGGCTCCCTTCACGCCGCGGGGCACGGAGGTCGGCGTCGTCCTGGACCTGATGATCCATGACATCGGCATCGTGCTCCAGCTCGCCAATTCTCCCGTCGAACGGATCGACGCCGTCGGCGTGTCCGTCGTCACGAGGACCGAGGACATCGCCAACGCGCGCATCGCCTTCCGCAACGGCTGCGTCGCCAACCTGAGCGCCAGCCGCGTCTCCCTGAAGAAGAACCGGGAGATCCGCGTCTTCCAGAACGGGAGCTATCTCTCCATCGATTTCATGCAGCAGAAGGGGCATTCCGTGCGGGTCGACCCTTCCGCCGAAGGCGGTTTCGCCAAGGAGGACCTGCCCATCGAGAAGGGCGAGCCGCTGGCCATCGAGCTGGGCTCCTTCGTCGCCTGCGTCCGTGAGCGCGCCACGCCCAAGGTGGGCGGCGAGCTCGGCCGCTCGGCGCTCGAAGTCGCGTTGCGCATCACCGAGCAGATCCGCGCCGGCATGGCGCGCCGATGAGCGCCTTCCCGGTCATCCCCGCGGAATTTCCGCGCCCGAGGGCCGGGGGCGTCGACGTCCTCGTGGTGGCCGGCGAGCATTCCGGCGACCAGCATGCGGCCGAGATGGTCCGGGCGCTCGCCGCCTCGCGGCCCGGCCTGCGCGTCGCCGCCTTCGGCGGCCCGGCGCTGCGCGAGGCCGGAGCCCAGCTGCTGCTGGACATGACCGCTTTCTCCGCGGTCGGAATCGTCGAGGTCGTCTCGGCGTATCCCTTCTACCGGCGGCTGTTCGCGGCGATGCGCGCCTGGACCTTGCGCTGGCGGCCCGCGCTGGTCGTGCTGGTCGACTATCCGGGTCTCAATCTCAGGCTGGCCTCGGAACTCCGGCGGGCCGGCCTCTCCCGGCAGGGCGGCGGCGAGACGGCCGTCATCCAGTACGTCAGTCCCCAGCTCTGGGCCTGGAAGCCGAGGCGTCGTTTCCCGATGGCCCGCGACCTCGACGCCGTCGGCACGATCTTCCCCTTTGAGACGGAGTGCTACGCCGACACCTCGCTGCCCGCGACCTTCGTCGGACATCCTTTCGTTGACGCTTCGCACGTGCCCCCGGTCCGGCATGACCCCGAGGGTCCGGTGCTGCTGCTTCCGGGCAGCCGTCCCAAGCCCGTCCGGAAGATATTCCCTTCGCTGGTGGAGGCCTTCGCGCGCTACCGCCGGCATGACCCGCGGCGACGCGCCCTCGTGCTCCACACCGGCGGCGCCGTGCACTCCGAGCTTTATCGTCTGCTTGCGGAGTACGGCGACGCCGCGAAGGGCGTCGACCTCCGGCCCGTGGGCGAAGGTCAGGCCGCAGGCTGCGCCGCATTGGTGAGCTCCGGCACCATGTCGCTTTCGGTCGCCCTGGCCGGCATTCCCGGCGCCGTCGTCTACCGCGCCAACCCCTTCACCTGGTTCCTGGGGAGGAACGTGCTGGCGCGCGGAGTCGACCGGCTGGGCATCGCCAACATCCTGCTGAAGCGTGAGGCCTGGCCTGAGTTCCTGCAGACCGCCTGTGAACCCGAGGCCCTGGCGGCCCGACTGCGGGCCTGCGTGGGCGCGCCCGAGCCCCGTGAGCGCGCCCTGCGTGACGCCGCGGAGCTCAGGGAGATGCTTTCCGCCCGGCCCGGTTCCACCCCTGCCGAGTGGGCGGCGTCCTTTCTTCCGTGAGAAAAGTCGCGGTCCTCGGCTGCGGATACGTCGGGGCGCGGGTCCTGCGTCTCCTCCGGGCGCGCGGGATCTCCGCTTTCGGCGTGGTGCGGTCGGAGTCTTCCGCCGCCGCGCTGGCGGCGGAAGGGCTCGTCGTTTCGGCCTTTGACATGGATGAGCCGGACTGGACCCGACTGCCGCGCGACTTCGACTGCGTCGTCTGCGCCGCGAGCGCCGGCGGCGGAGGTCCGGAGGCCTACGTCGCCGCCTATGACCTCCGCGTCCGGCGTGCCGTGCAGTGGGCGAGGTCGGTCGGAGCGACCCGTTTCATCTTCACCAGTTCCACCGGCGTCTACCGGCAGGATGGTGGAGTGACCGTGGACGAGGATTCACCGGCGGGCGGCGAGCCGGCTTCGGATGCGATCCTCGCCGGCGAGGCGGCGGTCGCCGCCGGCGGATTCGCGCAGGCCCGGGCGCTCAGGTTCGGCGGACTTTACGGCCCCGGCCGGCATTACCTTTTGGACGCTTTCCGTCGGGGCGAGACCGTGGTCGGCGGCCGCTCGGACCATCTCATCAACTATCTTCATGGTGACGACGCGGCCTCGTCCGTGATTGCGGCGCTGGAACGCGGCCCGGCCGGGTTCCGGGTCTACAACGTGACCGACGGTGCGCCCGTGACCAAGGCCGACCTCGCCCGCTGGATCGTCGCCGGACTCGGGCTGCCTCCGCCGACGTTCGCACCTGAAGCCGAAGCCGGTCCGCGCTTGCGGCGTGGCGGCCGGACGCAGCCCAGCCGCAGGGTCGATTCCTCCAGAATCTTCAGGGAACTGGGGTGGAAGCCGTTTCATCCGGACGTCTATTCCGGCCTGAAGGACTGCCTGCGTCCGGGGTGACGTAACAGGTTCGTAACTAGAGGGGCATGGGTCCGTGACGGGGGCGTGACAGAGTGTTCACGCCGCAGCCGCCATACTGCCATTCCTCCGTGAGAGGATGCTTTCGCACATCCGCACCACCCACATGAAGAACATCCTCAAGACCACGCTGCTGGCGGCCTCCGCCCTGGCGGTCATCCCTGCCGCCGCCCAGGAGCGCAACCCCGCCTTGGACCTTCTCGTCAAGAAGGGCATCATCACCGCCGAGGAGCGTGCGCAGGCCCTGCAGCAGGCCGCGATCGCCAAGCTCAACTCCCCCAAGGAGACCGCGTGGTATGACAAGCTTTCGATCGACGGCTACACTCAGGTGCGTTTCACCGAGCAGCTCAATGACGCCGCCTACCTGACCGGCGGACTTCCGGCCGACCGTTCGGTCAGCAGGGACGAGTCGTTCGTCATCCGCCGAGGCCGCTTCAAGATCGCCGGCGACGTCGGCCGCGTCTACCTCTACTCGCAGCTCGACTTCGCCGCGAACAACGGCGGCTCCACCTTCGCCCTTCAGGCGCGCGACATCTATGCGGACATCTCCCTGGACGAGGCCAAGGAGCATCGCGTGCGTATCGGACTCTCCAAGGTGCCTTACGGCTGGGTCAATCTCCAGTCCTCCCAGAACCGTCTCGCGATGGAGCGTCCTGAGGCCCTTAACTCCGCAGTCGAAGGCGAACGTGACCAGGGCCTCTACTACATGTACGCCTCGAAGGAGTCGCGCGACCTCTTCAAGTCGCTCGTCAAGGACGGCCTCAAGGGTTCGGGCGACTACGGCGTGTTCACCGTCGGCGGTTACGGCGGCTCCGGCCTCAACCGTGCGGACAACAACGGCGAGCCCCACCTGCTCGCTCGTCTGAGCTATCCTTGGAAGACCGCGAGCGGCCAGATCTACGAGGCCGGCGTCGGCGCCTACCACGGACGCTTCAAGGTGACCACCGCCTCGGGAGCCGTGACAACCAACACCACCGCCGCCTACCCCGGTGAAGTGGCCGAAGGTTTCAAGGACCGCCGGGCCTTCGCGACATTCATCATGTATCCCCAGCCTTTCGGCATCGAAGCCGAATGGACCACCGGCCAGGGGCCTCAGATGAATGACGCCAACACCCGCGTGGACCTTCAGTCCCTGCAGGGGGGCTACATCATGGCGAATTACCGCATCCAGTCAGGGCTCTCCGAATACATCCCCTTCGTCCGCTGGAACTACTTCGACGGCGCCCGCAAGTTCGCCACCAACGCCCCCAAGATGTGCGTGAATGAAATCGACTTCGGCATTGAGTGGCAGTGGCGCAAGGAGTGCGAGCTCACGCTGATGTACACGATGTCCAACGAGCGCAGCAACAGCAGCACGTCGGCCCCGACGATCATCACCGACTCACGTCGTCTCGCCCTGCAGCTCCAGTTCAATTACTGATCCGCAACGGTCAGCCTTCATGGCGGGGCCCTCCGGGAGGAGGGCCCCTTTCTTTGGCGGAGCAAATGAAAGAGGCCCGCGGGGCGGGCCTCTGTTCCGTCAGTTCCGTAAGGACTCAGATTCCCCGGTAG
>Ga0129336_10000658_pt1 | contig 20383 bp, 17 predicted proteins | sample CPB6_02_DNA_FD_96878 | JGI IMG/M metagenome (GOLD analysis project Ga0129336, IMG submission 96878) | Freshwater to marine salinity gradient microbial communities from Chesapeake Bay, USA - CPBay_Sum_0.6_0.2_DNA | ecosystem: Environmental > Aquatic > Marine > Coastal | place: USA: Chesapeake... | reverse complement strand
GCATGGGAGAACGCCCCGGCCACATGCTAGGCGCGTGGAGCGGGCGTCGGGCAGTCGGCGGTCCGCGTGATCTGCCGCGTGAATTTCGCGAGCGCGTGGCGCGTGAAAACCCCGAGTTGCTCGAGGCGCGCTGGCGCGAACTCGACAAACCGCTGTCACCGCTCATGAAGGAGGCACTCCCCGCATGAATCGTCGAGACCTCTTGCCTTCGGTGCTCGCCGGGCTGGTCGCCGGCAGCACCTCGATGCCGTCGATGGCTCGTCTTGCGGGCGAATCCGACGCCGAGCGCGGCGTGTCGGAGTTTCTCGCGCTGGATCCCGTCGACAACTTTCGGCAAGCGATGCGCTTGCAGCGCAGTCTCGAAGATGCCGATGACATTCTGCACTGGTATCACTTCACCATGGTCGCAGTACCGCTCAACGCCACGCCGAAGCCCGTCGTACGCTGGGAGGGCATAGAGTTTTCGCGCCACCAAAAAATTGGTGAAAACCGTTATCGCATGCACGGTCACAACTTGTCTTTCCCCCGCGATCTGCGCTCCGGAGAATTCGTCGCCGAGGTTCGCAACCCCGTCACGGGCAAGAGAGTCCCGGTGCCGCCGATGGCGCTCACCCAGGACCCCGGACTCGTGCGCTCGCCGGCGGGGGTGATCACGCTCGACAAACCTTCGGCGCCACCGCGTCCTGATTACAAGGTGCTGCGCCGCGAGAGGGGTCTCGTCAAGGTGGACGGGATCCGCGTGCCCCCGGACTCGTGGCCGGTCACCTTTCTCGAGATGGGTACCGAGGCGACTCCGGCACACTTGTTCGACGATTCGTCAAAGAAATGGTTGCCTACCGAAGTATCCGGCGCCTACGTTTTTCCGTGGCCGGCATGGATGCAGATGGGTGATGCGCCGGGCCACATGTTCGCAGCCTGGAGCGGTTGCAAACTGAGATCGACCGAAGAATTGCCGGCCGAGTTTCACGCGCGGGCGCAGCGCGACTTTCCCGAATTGCTGCGCGTCGATCGTCGGGCGTTCGATCGACCCTACCCGGATTTGCACCCGGGTTGACATGACGCGCCTGCTCACCATGTTGCGGGTCGTGCTGTTCGGGGTGTTATTTTTCGCGGCGTTGTTTTTCGCGGGTGGCCCGACTCCGCTCTGCGCCGCCGAGAAGTTGGCAAGTTTTCGTGATTGCGCCGATTGCCCTGAACTCATCGAGGTGCCGCTCGGTAGTTTCATGATGGGCGCCGACATCGCCGAGCCGCGCCGTCTCGCCTTGCCCGAGTTCTGGGCCACGCGCGAGCAGCCGGTGCACCGCGTCGACATCCGCACGCGCTTCGCGCTGGGCAAATACGAACTGACCCGCGCGGAGTTTCGGCGCTTCGCGATCGAGACGGGCTATTCGCCGGAGCCCGGATGTTGGCACTTCGTCGGCACGGAATGGTTGTTGGACGAGTCGCGCAGTTGGCGTGATGCCAAGATCGGCGAGAGCGACGATCACCCGGTCACTTGCATCAATTGGCACGACGCGACGGCATATCTCGACTGGCTGAGTCGCAAAACCGGCCAACGTTATCGATTGGCGAGTGAAGCGGAGTGGGAATATGCGGTACGTGCCGGGACCAACACGGCATTTTGGTTCGGTGACGATCCGGCGACGATCTGCCGCTTCGTCAACCTGGGTGATCTCGACACCCAAGATCATTTTCATTGGGATCAGACCCGGATCAAGTACGACAAGATGACCGATTGGAAAGGGCAGCCCTGCCGCGACGGCTTCACGACGCTCGCGCCCGTCGCCATGACCATCGCCAATCCCTGGGGTTTGCACGGCATGCTCGGCAATGCCAACGAATGGGTCGCCGATTGCTGGAATGACGATCACAAAGCCGCAACGGCCGATCAACGGGCGCGGCTGATCGGCGCCGATTGCGGGATGCGGGTGATGCGCGGACAGGGTTGGACTGCGGTCGCTGCGGCTACTCGCGCGGCGTTCCGACTGAAGATGAACGCCACCGACCGACGATTCACCTTCGGATTCAGGGTCGCGCGAGATCTTTGAGTCGACCGCTCTTCGCCGGTCGCGCGCTCAACGGCTGTCGAGCGTCGAGCGGATTTCTTCGAGCGCTGCCGGATCTTCGATGGTGGCCGGAATCTCGTAGGGCCTGCCGTCGGCGATGGCGCGCATCGTGGCGCGCAGTACCTTGCCGGAGCGGGTTTTGGGCAGGCGTGCGACGACGTGGCAGCGCTGAAAACTCGCGACCGGGCCGACCTCCTCGCGTACGCGCGCGATCAGCTCGGCGACGATCTCCGCGGCAGTACGCGTGATGCCTGCCTTCAGGACCACGAGCCCCAGCGGCACCGTGCCCTTGAGCGCATCGGCGACGCCGATGACCGCGCACTCGGCGACGGCGGCGTGTCCGGCGATCGCCTGTTCGAGTTCGCCCGTCGAGAGGCGATGCCCGGCGACGTTGATGACGTCATCGATGCGTCCCATGACGAACACGTAGCCGTCCTCGTCGAGGTAGCCGCCATCGCCGGTACGGTAGTAACCCGGATGTTCGCGCAGGTACGCATCAAAGAATCCGCGTTCGTCGTTCCAGAGCGAGGGCAAGCAGCCGGGCGGCAGCGGCAGGCGTACGGCGAGCGAGCCTTGTTTGCCGGCGGGGAGGGGCTGATTGTCGGCATCGAGCACCTCGAGCGCATAACCGGGCAGGGGCAGGGTCGGGCTGCCCGGTTTCACGGGCAGGCGTTCGAAGCCGAGCCCGTTCGCCACCATCGGCCAGCCGGTTTCGGTCTGCCACCAGTGATCGACGATCGGAATGCGCAACAGCTCCGCAGCCCAGCGCACGGTATCGGGGTCGGCGCGCTCGCCGGCCAAAAATAGCGCGCGCAGCGAGTCGAGTTGGCTCGCGCGCATCAACAGACCCTGCGGGTCTTCGCGCTTGATGGCACGCAGGGCAGTCGGTGCCGTGAACAAAGTATTCACCCGATGGCGCTCGACGACTCGCCAATACGTACCGGCATCGGGCGTGCCGACCGGTTTGCCCTCGAACAAGATCGTCGTGCAGCCATGCACCAGCGGCCCGTAGACGATGTACGAGTGGCCGACCACCCAGCCGATGTCGGACGCAGCCCAGAAAGTTTCGCCGGGTGCGGTATCGAAGACGTATTGCATCGACCACTCGAGCGCCACCAGATAGCCGCCGGTGTCGCGTACCACGCCTTTGGGTTTGCCCGTGGTGCCCGAGGTGTAGAGCACGTACAGCGGTGCCTGTGAGGGCATCGACACCGGTGCTGCGGCGACTGCGCCATCGATGAAATCGTGCCAATCGAGATCGAGGCCTCGCCGTAACGCTGCGGGTGACTGCTCGCGCTGCAGCACGACGCAATGTGCGGGTTTGTGGGCCGCGAGATCGAGCGCGCGAACCAACAGGCTGTGATAGTCGACGACGCGGCCGGGCTCGAGGCCGCAGGAGGCCGACAGTACGACCCGTGGCGCTGCATCGTCGATGCGCACCGCGAGTTCACGCGCGGCGAAGCCACCGAACACGACCGAGTGGATCGCGCCGAGACGTGCACAGGCGAGCATCGCGAACACGGCCTCGGGGACCATCGGCATGTAGAGAATCACCCGATCGCCCGCGACCACGCCCAATCTTTGTAGTGCACCGGCGACACGCGCGACCTCATCGCGAAGCTCGCGATAGGTGTAGCGCGATTCGCTACCGGTGATCGCGCTGACCTGTACCAGCGCGAGTTGCTCGCCACGGCCGGCATCGACGTGACGATCGACGGCGTTATAGCAGGCGTTCAGTCGACCGTCGGCAAACCAGCGTCCCGAGGGGCTATCGCGAGTCTCGCAACCGATCGTCGGCATGCGGTCCCAGCTGATGGCTTGCGCGGCCTCGAGCCAAAAACGCGAAGGGTCTGAAGCGCAGCGTTCGTGCGCCTCGCGCTGCGAGATCATCGATCTCTTCGCCGATCGGCGCGGATCAGGGCGCTCGCCTTCTCGGCGATCATCATGGTCGCGGCATTGGTATTGGCAGAAATCAAGGTCGGCATGATCGAGGCGTCGATGACGCGCAGGCCGCTCGCCCCGCGAACACGCAATTGCGGATCGACGACGGCGTCGCCGTCGACACCCATGCGACAGGTGCCAACCGGATGGTAGCCGAGAAAACTTGTGCGACGAATGTGCTCCTGCCACGCCGCATCGTCTTCGGTGCCCGGACCCGGCAGGTATTCACCGGTGACGTACGGTGCGAACGCCGGTGCCTGCAGCAGTTGGCGAGCGATGCGACAGCCTGCGACCTGACGTCGCAGGTCATCCTCGTCGTCGAGCAAAGAATGCGTGATCCGCACGGGTGATGAGGGGTCGGCATTGCGCAGGCTCACCGACCCGCGCGCCCGCGGTCGGCAGGTGTTGACGACGATGGAAACCGCCGGCCCGAGATACGGCAGGATGCCGCGCTCGTCGAAAGAAAACGCAAACGGCCCGAACAAAAACTGCAGATCGGGCGTCGGTTCGTCGGGCGAAGAACGCAGAAAACCCACCGCATGCGGATACGGGCTCGAGGCGGGTCCGCGCCCCGTGAAAAGCCAGTAGAGCGCGTTGCACAACATGGGCCAGGGCTTGGCGTCCATGTTGAAGGTGTGCACGTTGACGCTCGCGCAAACGAGGGAGTTCGGATGCTCCTGCAGATTGGCGCCGACCGCGGCGCGCTCGAGGCGGATGTGAATACCCTGTGCCCGCAGCGCACGCGGGTCGCCGATCCCCGAGAGCATCAATATCTTTGGTGAACCGAGGGCGCCCGCAGCGAGCAGGACTTCGCCCCGCGGCGCGAGCAGGAAGCGCCCGCGGCGGGTCTCGACGCCGGTACATTGGGTGCCGTCGCCTTCGAAGAGCAGCCGCTCCACATCGACTCCGGTCATCACCGTCAGATTTCGTCGCGATCGGACCGGCGCGAGAAAAGCACCGGCGCTGCTGCACCGCCAGCCCTTGTGTTGCGTGACCTGCGGCGGTGACACGCCTTCCTGCGTGCGACCGTTGTAGTCGGGATTGATGGCGAAGCCAAGCTCGCTCGCAGCGCGCAGGAACACATCGCCCAAGGCATGTGTGGTTCGCAAGCGCGACACTGATAGCGGGCCGTCGTGGCCGCGCACGTCGGCCTCGCCGACCTCGGAGTTCTCGAGGCTGCGAAACGCCGGCAGCACGTCATCGTAGGCCCAGCCGACGTTGCCGAGCGCCGCCCAGTGATCGAAATCCTCGCGGCCGCCGCGTACGTAAAGCATGCCGTTGATCGAGCTCGAGCCGCCGAGCACGCGACCTGCAGGCCACAAGTCGACCTTGCCGTGACGCGAGGGGTCGGGCTCGCCGAGCAGGCACCAGTCGTAGCGCGGATTGCCGACGGCCTTGATGAGTGCCGCGGGCACGTGCAGGTAGGGGGAGCGGTCTGCTGGGCCCGACTCGAGCAGCAGCACTCGTAGCGCTGGGTCGGCGGAGAGGCGGTTGGCGAGTACGCAACCCGCGGAGCCTGCACCGACGATGATGTAATCCCACTCGCTCATAGCCCCCTCACGTTTGCAGTGTCGCCGTCGCCATCGTAGCCAAGCCAATCATTTCCGGGGCACAATCCATGCATCGGCCGCATCGCAGCGGTCATTGCCCCCATCGTCTCTGGTGTCACCGTGGAACTGCGTCAGCTTCGTCATTTCGTGGCCGTCGTCGACTGTGCGAACCTCTCACGAGCCGCCGAGCGGGTGGCGATCAGCCAGCCCGCGCTCACTCGCAGCATCAAGAACCTCGAAGATTTACTGGGCGTCGAGTTGCTCGAACGCAAACCGCGTGGCGTGACGCCGACCGAAGCGGGTCTCGCGCTGTATCACCATGCGCAGATCGTCCTGAACGCGTGTCAGCGGCTCACCCGCGAAGTGCGTGAGCTCGAGCGTGGCGTGACGGGCACGGTCTACGTCGGCGTGGGCTCGATGTTCGCCACGCATATCACGACGACCGTGGCGCAGAGTCTTGCGCAAGCGCATCCGCGGCTTGCCATGGTGGTCAACGACGGATTCTTCGAAGAGTTGCTGCGACGCCTGCAGGACGGTCGGCTCGATCTTATTTTTTCGAATTTCCCGCGGGTGACGGTGTCGCCCGAATACGTACTCGAGCCGCTGATCACGGTACGTCCAGTGGTGATGGCGGGTCGTAGTCATCCTCTCGGTCGCCGCAAATCGCTCACTCGCAGCGACCTCGTCGAGCATCGCTGGGTGATCGCCGATCAGCCGCACGCCCAGGACAGCTTCGAGCGTTATTTTTCCGAAGAGGGCTTGCCGGCGCCGCGCGACGTGTTTCGGACCAACTCACTCAACCTGATGATGTCGCTGGTACGTGGCGGCAAATTTTTGAGCTTGCTGCCGGCGCATTTGCTCGGTGGCCCGGGCACTGAGCCCGAGATCGTGCAATTGCCACTCGATTCATCGCTCGAGCGCCAGGCGGGGCTCATCTATCGTGCCGGTGCAGCTTCGCGACCCGCGGTCGAGCATGTGCTTGCCGAGTTTCGTCGCGCCGCGCGCGCCTCGAACTGACGCCTCAACTCGACGCCTCAGCCCGATTTGGCTCCGGCGCGGGCGGCCGCAAGACTTTTTTCAAAGACGTCGTATTCATTGACGTCGTCCTTGCGGGCGCGAGCCCAGCGGGTTGCAAAACCGCGCGGAAACTGGCTGTCGCCCTCACGATGACCCTCGGCAGACCACACGAGTGGGCAGAGCGGTCCTCCGGGGCGTTCGCCCGGAATCATTTCGTCGAAACTGATGCCCGCGAGGTTGACGCAATCGGGGCGCGGATCCCAGCGGATATCATCGCCGAAGATGCGCACCGAGACAGCGATGCGCCAGAAGTCCTCGGGATTGCCGCCGGAGTAGTGCAGCGTCCACGGATGCACGATGAGCAGATCGCCGGGCTCCATTTCCCAGGTAAGAAAGCGGTACTGCGGATCTTTGCGCCACGGCTCGCAGTCGACGTGCGGTACGCGATCGGCGGGTTTGATCATCTTGCGGGCATTCGGCGAGAACAACCAATAGCGCACATCCTGCCGATGGGTGCCGGCGATGCATTCGAGGGAATTGGCGTGCGTGATACGGGTCAACGGCATCCACAGCGAGGGCACCATCTTGCCACTGACCGGCCAGCCCATGCGATCGGTGTGCCAAATGGTCTTCTCGGGCGAGCGCGGCGCCTTGGCAAAGATTTCGTCAAAGAAAAAATGCGCTTCGCGCGACCCCATCACTCGACACGCGGCCTCGGCGAGCGGGCTCTCGAAGGCGAGTTCGCGGAACTCCGGGATCGTTCGGGCCATGTACCGGCCGGGGTAAGAGGGCAAGAGACCGAAGTCTTCCTTGTCGATAACGAGTCGCTTGGCGACCGGCATCAGGCGTTCGATCCACTCGGCGTTGCAGACTCCCCGCAGCACGACGCAGCCGTCGCGCTCGTAGGTGGCGATGTCTTCGTCGGTGATCGGGTTCTGCGGGCTACGGTTGAGCGCCATCGGCGTTTACCTGAGGTTCTCGGGACTACGGACATTCCAACCGATCCACACCGGCCAAATATTGAATCGCCGCGACCTGCCATAACGGCCGTGCATGGGTGGAGCGGCATAAAGTATTGGCTGCAGGATTGGCCTTGGCGAAGATGTTCCCATGAGCGATTCCAACACCGCCGCCGTTGCCGCCGTTACTGGGCGCCGCGTGCCCATCGGCCACGCCGAAATCTACGTCGAGGAGCACGGGCCATCCCACGGGTCATCTCACGGGTCATCCCAGGGGGTAACCCGCGATCCCGTGCTGCTCGTTGCCGGGCTCGGCGGCAGTGGTCGTTTCTGGTCGGCGCAGGTGGCCGATTTTGCGCGCGAGTTCCGGGTCATCCTGCACGATCACCGCGGGGTCGGTCGCTCGGGTCCGGGGCCGATCATCTCCAATGCGCGCGATCTCGCCGACGATTTGCTGCGCGTCATGGATGCACTCGACATCGAGAGGGCCCATCTCGTCGGTCACTCTACCGGTGGCGCGATCGGCCAGCACATCGCACTGCGGGCGCCCGAGCGTCTGGCCTCGCTCGTACTGAGTGCGAGCTGGGCGGGCCCGACACCGCTATTCGTGCAAACCTTTCACACCCGTCGCGACATCTTGATCAACTCGGGTCCGCTCAATTATTTGATGACCGGCACCTTGCTCGCGGCGCCCGCGTGGTATCTGAACGACCGCTTCAAAGATGCGCGCAGTTTCTTCGAGACCCGGCTCGCCGAGTTCCCGGGACTCGAGATCGAGCTGGGTCGACTCAATGCGGTGATGTCTCACGATCTGCGACATCAGCTCGATGCCATTCGTGTACCCACCTTCGTGATCGGTGCTCGCGACGATCAGCTCACGCCATCGCCGTTGTCCGAAGAACTTGCGCAGCGCATCCCGGGTGCGCGACTCTGCGTGCTTCGAGAGGGCGGACACTTTTGTCCGCAGACCGTGACTGCCGAGTACAACGCGGCGGTGCTCGGGTTCCTGCTCGAGCAGTCTGCGCGCTCACACGGAGAACGAAAATGGCAGGAGAAAATGTCGGCAGCAGCCGTCCGTTAGCGACCCACACGGTCGTCAGCGGACCTGACGAGGGCCAGTCTTTGTGGCAGCCCTTGCCCTCGCGGGGCTACGTCACGGTCAAATTTTCGCCGCAGAACACGCCTTACGAAGATTTCTCGGCCGGTACGCAATTGTTGCCGCCCGGATGCCACATTCGCGAGCACGGGCATCTGCAAAATCACGAGTTGGTGTTCGTCTATGAAGGGCGTGGCACCGTCACCATCGATGAGGTGACGACACCGCTCGAGCCGGGCTCGGCCGTGCTCTTCTGTCGCAATGCCCGACATCGTATCGACAACACCGGCGAGACGGACATGAAGCTCTTCTGGGTCTTCATGCCTCCGGGACTCGAAGACTGGTTCAACGCCATCGGGCGCGCGCGCAAGTCCGGCGACCCCATGCCCGAACCGTTTGCGCGGCCCGACGACGTGGCGGCGATTCAGGAGCGGATGCGCTTCTTGCCGCCGCGGAGCTGAGCGTGCGCGTATTCACGCGCTCCGACGTCGAGACACTGCTCGGCTATCCGGCCTGCATCGAGGAGATGCGCGCGGCCATGATCGCCACGTCCGCGCGGCGCTGCGTCTTGCCGCTGCGCCAGTTCATGCCGATTCCCGAGCGACCCGGCAAGCTCGGGCTCATGCCGGGCTACCTCGGCGGCAACGACGAGTGCTTCGGCGTAAAAATCGTCTCCAAGTTCGAGCGGCCGGCGGGAGATCCGCACGGTTCGCACGTGGGCGCGGTCATGCTGTTTGCGGCGGCGACGGGACTGCCCGTCGCGCTCATCGAAGGCGGGATGCTGACGGCGATCCGCACTGCATCGATGACGGCCGCAGCGACTGCGGCGCTCGCGCGCGCCGACTCGCGGCACTTGCTGATCGTCGGTGCGGGCGAAGAGGCTTGGCATCATGCGCGGGCGGTGCTCGGCGTTCGACCCTTCGAGAGCGTGACGATCTGGGCACGCGACTCCAAGAGGGCTGGGCAACTCGTCGCCCGATTGACGATGACCCACGACGAAAATTCGGCGGGGCAGAGGCCACGGTGGCAAGTCGCCGACGATCTCGCGCGGGCTTTTTCGAGCGCGGATGTGGTGTGCACCGTGACCTCGGCGAAGACGCCGATCATCTCTGGCGAGTGGTGTCGCGCGGGTCAGCACCTCAATCTCGTCGGCTCGGCGATTCCGACGACGGCCGAGGTCGACGATCTGACGGTCAGTCGCGCACGATTCTTCGTCGACTATCGTGAGGCGGCGTTTGCGGCCGCAGGCGAATTATTGGGCGCCATCTCGCGCGGTGTGGTCGATGCGTCGCATGTCCGCGGCGAAATCGGCGAGGTCTTCGCGGGGCATTGCACGGGCCGCGAGACGGACACCGACATCACCCTCTACAAATCACTCGGTGTCACCACGCAGGATCTTGCGGCCGGCATGCGCCTGATGCGCGATGCGGCGGCGATTGGGGCTGGAGTCGAACTCGCACTCGACGCCTGAGCGCTCGACACCGGCGCTTTAGAGGCTCAAAAAAAACGGGGCACCGCAGGGTGCCCCGTTCTTTTCGTCTGCGACGAGTCAGGCTGAGGATCAGAACTTGTAGCGCAGGGTCATGCCGTACGTCTGGCGCTCACCCATGGCCACGCTGTAACCCGTGCCCGAAATGATGAAGAAGGAGTTCGAGATGTACTTCTTGTCGAGGATGTTCTTGCCCCAGATGTCGGCCGACCAGTTGTTCTTGGCGAAACCGACACGAGCATTGACGAGCGTACGCGCCTGAATCTGCGCGATGTTCATTTCTTCGACCTGCATCTGCGACTGGTAAGTCACATCGCCGCGGGCGAACACCGCGATGCCATCGCCGATGGTCGAGTTCCACTCGACGCCACCGATGAGTTGCGTCTTCGGCGTGCGTGGCAGCGTTTTGCCGCCGATGGCGGTGTCGAGCGGGCAAACCACGCCGTCGCAGCGACCTGCGAAACGGAACGAAGTGGTGCCGTCCTTGTACTTCGGATCCGAGAACGAGGCGCCGAAGTTCAGCGACAGGTTGTCGGTGGCCTGGAACAAGCTCTCGATCTCGATGCCGCGTGAGCGCGCGTCACCGATGTTGCGGTAGATCACCGGGATGTTGGTGATGTTCGCCGGCGCGTTCGAGGGCAGGGCCTGGATTTGCATGTCGGTCCAGTCGACGTTGTACACGGCGACGTTCAACAGCATGCGGCCGTCCATCAGCGTGTTCTTGCTGCCGACTTCGATGCTCACGTTGGTCTCGGGACCGAAGGCCTGCTCACCGAGCGGAATGGTGAGGGAGCCGGCGGTGACGCCGTTGAAACCACCGGTCTTCAAGCCCTTGCCGACCGACGCGTAGAGCATGCGGCCTTCGGCAAGGTTGTAGTCGACCGTGAAGCGCGGAATGACGTCGCTGAAGCTGTCGCCGAGGGTGACCCGGGCGCGGGTATCGATCACCGACTTGTCTTCTTTGCTGTAGCGCAGTTCGGCACCGGCCGTGAGCTTGTCGGTGAAGTCGTACGACACCGCAGCAAAGTACGCCGTCGTCTTGCCGATGTTGGTCTTGTCGGTCAGACCGAACGCAAAGCCGGTCATGTCGAGAAAGCCCGAGGTGGGATCGTTCGGCAGGAACTGGCCCTTCGGCAACGAGCCGAGATAGAAGCGATAGACGTCGTTGAACTTCGAGCGATACGCGCCGACCGTCGCCTTGAGCGGGCTGCCCGAGGGCGCGTAGTCGAGACGCAGTTCGTGGCTGTCGAAGTTGTTGGTACTGCCTTCTTTCTGCACGCTATTGAAAAAGCCGAGCTGCGTCTGGCCCACGGCGAGCGCCGAGAAATTCAGACCGAACGAGGGGTTCAGCGCGTTCGAAGCCGGGTTGCTGATTTCCTGGCCTGCAGATTTGACCTTGCCGTACTGATAGGTCACCGACACGGCGTCGGAAACTTTGAAGTCGACGTCGGCACGATAGAAGTCGGTTTCGTTGACGAAGCCCGGCGTCGGCACGTTGATCGAGTTGGCACCGACGGGACGCGTGGAGGCGGCCGTCTGGAAGGCCTGCGGCAGCAGCGGCAGCGTGCCGCAGACGTAACGCAGTCGGGTCGACGGCGCTACGGTCGGGCCGCAGTTACCGCTGTTTTGCGCATCGCCCGTGCTGATGTTCCAACCGGCACGGTTACCGACCTCGCGATCGACGCGCATGTACGAGAGTTCGATGTCGACGGCTTCGGACGGGGTGATCGTCGCGAGCAGGCTGTAGGTCGCATTGTCGCGGTTGCCCATCAGAGCGAGATCGCCGGTGAGCCCCGGGTATTCGTTGCGCCAGGTGCCGTCGAACTCGCTGTGTCCGTAGTAGGCGCGCAGGCCGAGCACGCCATCGACCACCGGGCCGCCGAGCACGAATTCGTAATCGAGACGGCCTTCGTTGCCGAAGGTCACTTTGGCATCGCCCGCCAAGCTCTCGCCCGGACGATTCATGACGTAGTTGATGGCGCCGCCGAAGGCGTTCTGGCCGTAGAGCGCGCTCTGCGGGCCCTTGACCACTTCGATGCGCGCCATGTCGGCAAGACCGACGTCGATCGCGTAGTTGCGCTGGATGTAGACGCCGTCGATGAAGGTCGCGACGTTTTGGATTTCGGAGGAAACGTTGACCTGCGTGAGGCCGCGCATGACCGGGGCAGCGTTGAGGTTGGAGGAGTAGTCCTCGAAGGCGAGACCCGGTGTGCTGAGCGCGATGTCTTCAAGTTCGGTGACGCCGCGTCGAGCGAGTTGCTCGGCCGAGAACGCCGTGATCGCGATCGGCACTTCTTGCAGCGATTCTTCGCGCTTACGCGCCGTGACGACGATTTCGGTGAGCTCCGAGGCTCCCGAGGATTGCGCGGCGGCCGGCGTCGATACGGCAGCAACCGCGGTCGTCAGTGCCAATGCCGACAGCGTGGCGATGCCAGGCTTGCGGTTGACTGAATTTCCATTTCCCATCTGCTTCTCCCTCCAAACAATGTGGCGGATCGGACACAAGGCCCGATTATCGCGGCTATTGAGTTTGCACCCATGCGTTGGGTACAACGCGGTATACCTGACACGCATGGTAGAAACAACGAGTGTCAGACAGAAAATACACTATGGGTTATTTGCAAAATCGAGTGGTCGCGGTCATCGGCGGGTCGAGCGGCATGGGGCGCGTCACCGCGCTCGCTTTGGCGCGTGAGGGTGCGGCGGTTGTTGTGGGCGCGCGACGCCAACAACTCTGCAAGCAGGTGGCAAGCGAAATTCGCGCTGCCGGCGGGCAAGGCGAGGCGATTGCCCTCGATGCGACCGATGCGGACAGCGTCGCCGAATTTTTCCGCGTGCTGCACGAGCGTCACGGTCGGCTCGACGGGGCGTTCAACAACGTCGGGCGCACCCTAGGTAGTTCGTCCATCACCGAAACGACGCTCGAGCGCTTCGAGCAGACGCTGGCGTTCAATCTGCGTTCGACATTTCTTTGCCTGCAGCAGGAAGTACGCCTGATGAGAGACCAGGGTCATGGCGCCATCGTCAACAACAGTTCGATCGGCGGCTCGCGCGGCTTTGCAGGCTTGCAAGATTATTGCGCCGCCAAGTGGGGCGTCGTCGGTCTCACCAAGGCGGTGGCCCTCGAAAACGCCGCGCACAACCTGCGCATCAACGTGATTGCTCCGGGGCTCGTGGCGACGGAGCGTTTCGAGCTCATCCGCAGTCAGCAACCGACCATCATCGGCGATCGACTCAAAGAAATTCCGCTGGCGCGGCCCGGCAGCATGGCGGAGATCGCCGAGACGGTCCTCTGGTTACTGGGCCCGGCGTCGGGCTTTCTCACGGGCGCGGTGATCCCGCTCGATGGCGGGGAGTGTGCCAAATGACAATTCACGATTGCGATCGCGCCTTTGCGCGCATCGACTGTGGTCTGCTGCACTACCGACACGTCACCCCGCATGAGGAAAGCTCCGAGCGTGCAGCCAATCTTTTGCCGAGCGTATTGATGCACGCATCGCCGTCATCGTCGCGCAGTTTGCAGTCACTCGCACTCGCGCTCGCCAACAGCGCGCGAGGCGAGGTCATTGCGCCGGATACGCCGGGCAACGGTGACTCGGCGCCGTTGCGGCAAGCGACGCCCGAACTCGCGGACTACGCGAGCGCCATGGTGCAGCTGCTAGATGAGCTGAAAATCGAGCGCGCCAACCTGTACGGGTTTCACACGGGTGCCCACATTGCGATCGAGATGGCGATTGCCCATCCCGAGAGAGTGGGGCGAGTGGTGCTCGATGGCCTGCTGTGGCTGGATGACGCCGAGCGTGCCGACTTTCTCGCCCACTATGCGCCACCGCTGATCGCAGATCACGCGGGCACGCAGGTTTTTCAGGCGCTGCAATTCATCCGTGATCAGGCTTGGTTCTTTCCGCACTTCAAGCGCGACCCCGCGCACAACTTGGGCGGTGCTGCGATGCCCGCCGAATTACTGCACGTGCTGACGGTCGAACTTTTGAAAGCGGCGCCGACCTACCATTTGGCTTACCGGGCAGTGTTTCGACACCGACTCGAGGAGCGGCTGCCGCGGGTGCGGGTGCCCGCCATGCTGATGGCCGATGACACCGACCCGACCCGTGAATCGGTCCGTCGCGCCGCAGCGCTGCTGCCAGGCGCGAAGCTCGCCGTCGGTGGCGAGGGTTGGTCTGCGGAGGGAGTTGCGCGCAAGGCGGCGCGCATCGCCGAATTCTTCGACGCCTGATTCAGGCGCCGCGAAAGAGGCTCGCCGGCGGCGCGATGTCAGGATCGCGAAAGTACTCGATCGAGTACATCGGCCGATCCGTTCGCAGCATCACGTAGTGTCCGCCGAGCTGACCGAGTTGCACGCGCACCTGATCGTCCATGTAGGCCACTTCCGACCATAGTTTCGGGCGCGGCTGCAGTTCGGCCGAAAGCAGCGCCGGGTCGTCCACGCCGATTTCGTGCGCGAAATCCTCCATCGACATCGAGGCGTCGGCAGGTACCACCTTGAAGCCCGTGAACTCGACGAAAAACCGCCGCAAATTTTCCTCGCGGCGATGGTACTTGGCGAACGAGAAGTGATGGCTCGGGATGCGGCGCTCACCGAGCAGAAATTGCGCGACGAAGTTGTAATCACCGGTCTGCGGGTCGATCTCGAGGCCGTTACCGAGAAAAGTCGACGGGATGTCCGGTAGTCGACCCATCGAAAATACTTTGAGTGACACGGTGACGCCGATGCCTTCGTCCTTGGCGGCCGCACCCCCCACGAGCCGGCCGATGTTGTGGTAATCGGCTGCCCAGTGGCCGCGGAAGACCTCAGGGTGATCAAGTGCATTCGGATACGGGCTGAGCGGTGAGAGCTCGTCGATCAAGGCGTCGATGCGCTTGGACTCGGGCGTTCCCGATTTGAAGCCCTCTTTGTGCGTGGAAATCAGTCGCAGCAACTCCTGCAGCAACGTATCTCTTGATGACATCTTTCATTTCCCCAAGGTAGATCGGTCGTTCAGTCGATGAAACGTAGCACTCCATCGAGTTGGTCGACGAGTCCCTGACCATGCACGACGTTCAGTCGGCGAAAAGTTTCGGGCAGAGCACGGATGTCGTCGATCACTCGTCCGTAGGCGCGGGTCATGGTCGTGCCCTTGATGTTCCCCATCAGCATCCAGGGTCGCCAGCCGAGCACATTCACCTTTTGCACGCTCGCCGCGACGTGCGTCTGCGAGCGGTCGGCGAGATCGGCCGCGCTCGCCTGATATACGAAGTTTTCGTGGAACCCGAATCCCGGCACGCCGGGGGCGGGCGAGGGCATCACGGCATCGAGCATTTCGGTGATCCAGAGATCGTCGGCGCTGCGATCGATCGCGAAGCGGTGGTTGAAGGGCACGCCGCCCGAGTACTGCAACTCGCGTTTGGCGATGCGCTCCGGGGTGATGACGTACGGCGTCGGGCCGAGCACGGTCTTCGGTACCGCGACGGTTGATTGCGTGAACGGATTGCGCCAGTTCTCGAGCAATTCGCGTGTTTCGAGATCCGCAAAATACGCGAGCTCGAAGACCACGCTGTCGTAACCACCGTCGCGGCGTTGGCGATGCCGCGAGAAAATTTGCGACATCACGCGAAAGAGCGGTGTGGTCACCGAATCGATGTGTGCGGTGAGGATACCGTCCGTCCAACGTATCGACACGCCGCCATCGTTGCGGCCGATGATGCGGATCAGATCGTCCAGCGACACCGTCGAGTTGGCCGGATCGGAGTGGGCAGGGCTCGGCGGTGTTTGCGTTTCGACGACGCCTGCCGCGAACGCGGCGAGGCCGCCTGCGAGCAACGTACGGCGAGCGAGGGTCATGGTATGAGTACTCCGCATGGATGGCCAAGTTGACGACTCAACGAAGCGGACTATAGCCTGCGATGCCATGACGCGCTCGCAGCGCTTCAAGTCGAGGGACATGCAAATGAATCGTGGTCAGCTCGGTGTTCTGCCCCGCACGCCTACGCTCGAAGACGAGAGCTATCTCGACTTCATGGAGAGCCTGCGTAACCAACACATCCGCGCGATGTTTCCGAAGATCATGGCGGTTGCCGAAGCGAGTGACGTCGAGTCGCGCCCCTATGTGCGTACCTGGAAGCGCCTGATGCGCAGTCAGCAACAGCAAACGTGGCAAAAACTTCAAGAGAGTTATTCCAGTCGGCGTGCGTACTACGAGGCCGAGCTCGATGCCGCCGAGCGCCACCATCCGGGCCGATTGCATTACGACCCCGCGTTCGAGGCGCCGAAGTACGCCACGCTTGATATTCATCTTCAGCCGGGTGGCTATTGCGGCGATTCGCTCGCCGGATACGTCTTTCACCACGGTACAAAAGTTTTTTATCAGGGCGACAACGACCAGGACGAACTGCATCGCCAGGTGGTCGAGAGCGTACTCGCGCCCGCCGATGGCAAGGTGACGAGGGTGCTCGATCTTGGCTGCTCCATCGGGCAGTGCACGACGGCGCTCAAAGATCGGTTCCCGACGGCCGAGGTCACCGGTCTCGATGTGGGTTTGCCAATGGTGCGTTACGCACACAAGCGCGCCACCGACTTGGGTGTCGAGGTGCATTTTCGACAGGGGCTCGCCGAAGACACTCGGTTGCCCGCGGGTCAGTACGACGTGATTCTCGCGTACATCCTCTTTCACGAGGTGCCCGAGCGGCTCTTCAAGCCGATACTCGCGGAGGTGCATCGTTTGTTGCGGCCCGGCGGGTGTTTTACGGTGGTGGACGCGCCCAATAATCGCAACCTGCCCGCGGCGAACCGGCTGTGGCTGAAGTTCGACGCGCATTACAACTGCGAGCCGTATTCCCCGGCGTTCGTGGCCAGCGATTTCACGTCGCTGCTCGGCGAGGCGGGGTTTCGTATCGACTCAGCCGGCCCAACGCCGACATTTCTGCACTGCACCACGGCAGTCAAGGCGTGACTCAAAGAAAATGACGATCGACTCCGACCCGCTGGCCGGGTTTCGTGCAATGCTCGGCGCGGAGCGCGTCATCACCGACCATGCAGCGCGCGAGCTCGGCTCTCAAGACGTATATCGCTCGGGCGTGCTGCCACTCGCCGTGCTGCAGCCGCATTCCACGGCCGAGGTCGTCGGTATCGTGCAACATGCGCGCCGCGTGGGCGTGGCTTTGCACACGCGCGGCGGGGGCATGTCGTATACCGATGCGATCACTCCGCAATCTGCGCGTGCCGTCGTCGTCGATCTGAACGGCATGACTCGAGTGCGCGCCATCGCCGACGGTGATCTCGTGGCAACCGCCGAGGCGGGCTGTACCTGGGCTGCACTCGATGCGGCACTCGCGCCGCGGGGTTTGCGCGCCAAATTTTGGGGGCCGATGTCGGGAGCGCGAGCCACGCTGGGCGGCGGGATGTCGCAGGGTGCGGCGACCTTTGGTTCAGGTCGACACGGCAGCTCTGCCGCAGCGGCGCTCGGCTTCGAGGTGGTGCTCGGGACGGGCGAAGTCCTCGACACCGCACGTATCGGTGCTGCGGAGCGCGAGGCTTTTTTTCGCCCCTACGGCCCTGACGTCACGGGACTCTTCACGGGTGATGCGGGCGCGCTAGGCATCAAGACGGCAGTCACGTTGCAGCTCGAGCCGCGTCCCGCAGCCCAAGACAGTGTCTCTTTTGCCTTCACCGACTTCGAGTCGATGTCGAAGGCAGTCGCTGCGGTCGCTCGCCGAGGCCTCGCTACCGAAATCTTTGGTGTCGAGACCGCACTCGCACGGGTCGCGGCTGGCGACGCGGCGCTCGTGCAGGATGTACGGCGTTTGCTGCAGGTGGTGCGTGCGCAGGGCAGTGTGGGCGCGGCGCTTCGACAGTGCTGGCGCATGATCCGCGGCGGGCGGAGCTTCCTCGCCGATTCGGCTTTCCTCGCGCACTTTCTTTGTGAGGGCGCCGACAGGCGCCGCTTGCGGCTCGATCTGACCGCGATCCGCGAGGCCGTGGCGCCGCTCGGGCGCGAGGTTGCCAACAGCATGGCTGCCGTCGTGCAGGCAACGCCTTTTCCGTCACCGATGGTGGTCGGGCCCGCAGGCAAACGCTTGCTACCCCTGCACGTGATCTTGCCGCACTCGGCTGTCGCCGGTTTTCATGCCGATTTCCTCGCATTACGTGACTGCGAGCGTGCTCGACTGCAGCAGCACCGTGCCGAGGCGTTCGTGGTGTTTGCCGCGGTCGGTCCCTCGGCCTTGCTCTACGAGCCGGTCATTTATTGGGAAGACGAGTGGCTGCCATGGTTGTCGGCGACGCTCGCGGAGGAGTACCGGGCGTTCATGAAGCCGGGCCTCGCCAATCCGGAAGGGCGAGCCTACGTCGAGTCGCTGCGCGTCGAAATCATTGAACTGATGCAGCGGCATGCGGGCGCGCATTTGCAGATCGGTCGGGCCTATCCCTATCTCTCGGGTCGTTCGACGGCGTTCGCTGCGCTGCTTGGCGATCTCAAACGGGCCGTCGACCCCGACGGCATCATCAACCCTGGCGCACTCGGCTTGACACGGTGAACGTCGTCATCGTCGGTGCCGGGATCGGCGGCCTTGCGACGGCGTTGGCGCTGCATCGTGCAGGCTTGCGCCCACGGGTCTACGAGCAGGCTGCGATGCTCGGTGAGGTGGGCGCGGGGCTGTCGGTGACCCCGAATGCCGTCAAAGCGCTCGATTGGTTGGGTGTCGGGACAGCGTTGCGGGCGATCGCCGATGAGCCCCCACAACAACTGACCTGTCACTTCGCAAGCGGCGAGTTGCTGGTGGGATTCGATCGCAGCAACACGGTCTTGCAGTACGGGGCCCCCTACCTGCAACTGCACCGCGCAGACCTGCACCAGATCCTGCTCGAGCGTTTGCGTGCGCTCGATCCGGATGCCGTGTGCACCGATCGTCGATTCCTCTCGCAGACCGGAGCGGGATCTCCGGGCGAGGGGATACGGGCCGATTTCATTGACGGGAATGGTGTCGTGCACGCGGTATCTGCCGACGCGCTGATCGGCACGGACGGTCTCAAATCGGTCGTGCGGGAATCCGCCTTCGCCGTCACCCCGCCCGAGTTCGGAGGCTTCGTCGCTTGGCGAGGCCTCGTGCCACGCGCTGCGCTCGAAGGCCGCGAGCTGAGTCCAGGCTCAAAAGTATTCGCGGGGCCTGGGCGATTGTTCGTTCGCTATCCCGTTCGCCATGGTGCGCTCGTCAACTACGTCGCCTTCGCGCGAGCCGAGACCTGGCAGCGCGAGGGCTGGTCGCAGACCGGCGCGATCGAAGAAACGCAGCGGTTATTCGCAGGTTTTCACGACGAAGTGCAGTCGATTTTGGCGGCGACGCCCGGAGGGCGCTGTCACAAGTGGGGGCTCTTTGCCCGCGAGCCCTTGCCGCGATGGGCCAAAGGTACGCTCGTGTTGCTCGGGGACGCTGCGCATCCGATGATGCCGTGGTTCGGCCAGGGGGCCGCATCGGCGCTCGAAGATGCGGTGGTGCTCGGTCGCTGCGTGGCGAGCGGCAACGGCGAGCTGGCGGCGGCATTTCGTCGCTTCGAGGCGACTCGACATGCGCGCGTCACGCTGCTGCACCGCGAGTCCGGGCTCGGGGGTGAGCGGCTCGCGGGACTGCATCCGGAACAGCTGCGCGACGCGCCCGTACGCAACGAGGACTCGCTCGGCATATTCGCGCATGATCCAGTCAACGAGGAATTGGCAGCATGAAGGTATCGGCAGCATGAACAACGGGGAACAACAAACGCACGACGAGCCCGGTTGGCCGAGCGAGGCCTACGGTTGGTACGTGGTGTTGGTGCTCTGCGTCTGCGGGATGGTGGCCTTCATCGATCGTCAGATCATCAACCTGCTCGTCGAGGACATCAAAGCCGATCTTTCTTTGAGCGATACGCAGATCAGCTTGTTGCAGGGTCTTGCATTCGCCTTGTTCTACGCCATTGCGGCGATTCCGCTCGGTCGTCTCGCCGACTCGGGCAGTCGCAAGCGCATCATCGCCGTCGGTATCGCGGTGTGGACCGTCGCAGCGGCCTCTTGCGGACTCGCCAAAAATTTCCTGCAGCTCTTTTTGGCGCGTATGGCCGTGGGAGTGGGCGAGGCGACGCTGACCCCGTCGGGCTTCTCGATGCTCGGTGATCTTTTCCGGCCACACCGCTTGTCGCTGCCGGTGAGCGTCTTTACGGGCTCGAGTTTCGTCGGCTCCGGCCTCGCGCTGCTGATCGGCGGCTTCGTGATCGCGCATTTGTCGGCGTCGCCACAAGT
>Ga0129336_10000655_pt1 | contig 20431 bp, 18 predicted proteins | sample CPB6_02_DNA_FD_96878 | JGI IMG/M metagenome (GOLD analysis project Ga0129336, IMG submission 96878) | Freshwater to marine salinity gradient microbial communities from Chesapeake Bay, USA - CPBay_Sum_0.6_0.2_DNA | ecosystem: Environmental > Aquatic > Marine > Coastal | place: USA: Chesapeake... | reverse complement strand
GGGCGATCTGGATCATGGTCGCATTGCCCGCGACGGCCACCTGGTAGATGTCCGTCGGATCGACGCCGGCCGAGGCGCACACGTCGGCGGCAAGCTCGGCCAGCGTGGCCGAGGCCAGCTCGCGCAGCCGCGGAAGGGCCTGCGGATCCATCATCGTCGCGCTGATGCGCGTGATGACATCTGCGCCGAACGGCTGCTGCTTGTTGAGCATCGACGCCACCGCCATCGGAGTGCCGGTCGCCAGGTCGAGCAGCGTGCCCACCACGGTCGTCGTGCCGAGGTCGAAGGCGATGGCGTAGAGGCGGTCCGTCGTGTCTCCCGGCTCGATCGCCACGAGCTCGTCGTCGACGACGACGGCGGTGACCGCCCCGTCCGACGCGCGCACGGCACCCGGCAGCGAGCGGAGCACGGCGGGATCGACGGACTCGGCCAGGTCGGTGATCTCGTCAAGGACGCGCCGGAGGTCCGAGCGCTGGTCGGAGAGCGTCGGGTCGGACAGCTGCAGGGCGCGCTTGACGACGGACGGGCGCAGGATGACCTGGCGCCCGACCCCGACGGTGGCCGCCTTGGGGCGGGTGGTGAGCGGGGGGACATGCACGCGCAGGCTCTGCTGGGCCTGGGCCAGGCAGGCCAGCCGCCACCCGTCGCGGATCTGCTCGGGCCCGAAGGCCCGATGGTCGAGGCGGCTCTCGGGGACGGAGCCCTCGAGGATCTGCACCTTGCACTTGCGGCACGTGCCGTGACCACCGCACGTGGAGTCGATGGCGATGCCGTTCCAGCTCGCCGCGTCGAAGACGGAGACACCCGCGGGGACGCGCACCGTGGTGCCGGATGGCTCGAAGGACAGGTCGACCCGCGCGAGCGGCGCGGGAGAGGCGTCGGAGGTCACGTCGATCAGCCGGCTGCCTGCCGCGCGCGATGGGCAGCGATCCAGGCGCCGCCCCACTCGTCATTGCCGCGCATGAGGTCGGCCGCCTTCACGGCGGTCACGATCTGGGGGGTGCGCGCGTCCATGATCGCGCTGGTGAGCCCGGACTGGATGGCCATGGGCAGGAACACGCTGTTCAGGGTGTGGCGGTCAGGCATCCCGAACGAGACGTTCGAGGCTCCGACGGTCATGTTCACCCCGATGTGCTCCTTGATGAGCGCGATGGTCTCCGTGGTGCGCACGACCATGGTCGGGTCGGCTCCGATGGGCATGGCCAGGGGGTCGATGACGATGTCCTCGATGGGGATGCCGTACTTCGTGGTCGCGACGTCGACGATCCTGCGGGTCAGCTCGAGCCGCCGCTGCGGCTCCTCGGGGATCTCGACGTCATCGTTGGGCAGCGCGATGATGGCCGCCCCGTACTTCTTCACGAGCGGGAGAATCAGCTCCATCCGCTCGTCCTCGGCGGTGACGGAGTTGACCAGCGCCTTGCCCTGGTACGCCGCGAGGCCGGCCTCGAGTGCCTCGACGACGGAGGAGTCGATGCACAGCGGCAGGTCCGTGATCGACTGGATGAGCTGGACCGCACGTGCGAGCATCTCGGGCTCGTCGACGAAGGGCGCGCCCATGTTGACGTCGAGCATCATCGCGCCCCCGGCCACCTGGTCGGCGACGTCCTTCTCGACGGCCGACAGGTCGCCGGCGCGCAGCTGCTCCTGGAAGGCCTTGCGGCCCGTGGGGTTGATGCGCTCACCGATGATGCAGAAGGGCTGATCGGGGCCGATCACGACCGTCTTCGTCGGTGAACTAACCGTGGTGTGCATAGGTCATCTCTCCAGTCGCTGCGATGGACGGATCGTGGACCGGACCGATGCGCAGCTCCCTGACGAGGCGCTCCACTGATCCGTCATGGCGGAAGTCCGTGATGTGCAGGCCGGCCACGCCGGGCAGCGAGAGCGCATGGGCGGCCAGCTCCCGGACCAGCACGAACGCCTCCTCCGCCGGGTCCGCGGCCCCGGCGACACGGGCGATGGTCGCTGCCGGCACGTGGATCCCGGGCACCTTCTCGTCCATGAACGTCAGCGCCCGGGCATTTCGGGTGAGGCAGACCGAGGGCAGGATCGCGGCACGGGCGGCAGCTCCGTTGCGCACGGTCGCGGCCATGAAGTCGGCGAGGCGGTCGGGCAGGTAGCAGATCTGCAGCTGGAGCAGGGACGCGCCCGCATCGACCTTCAGCCTGGCTCGCTCGGCGCGGTAGTCCAGCGGTGGCGCCGCGGGATTCTCGACGGCGGCGACGAGGAACTCCCCGGGCGGGTGGAAGGTGCGTCCGGAGAGATAGGTGCCGCGCCCCATGCCCGCCAGCACTGAGACGAGCTGCGGACCGTCGAGGTCGAAGACGCGCCGCGCCTCGGGCTCGTCGCCGGCGGTGACGTCATCGCCCGTCAGGGCGCAGAAGTTGGTGATCCCGAACAGCGCTGCACCGGCGACGTCGGCCTGGAGCGCGATCCGGTTCTTGTCGCGGCAGACGAGCTGCATAAGCGGCTCGACGCCGAGTTGGGCGAGCGCGATGGCGGTGGCGAGGTTCGATGCGTGGGCGTGAGCGGCGGGATTGTCGGTGGCGTTCATCGCGTCGACGTACGGGGCGATGCGTGCAATCCGCTCGCCGAGGTCGGCGACGGAGCCGCCGTCCATCGAGGGGCACTCGGCGGTGACGATCATGCGGGGCCGATCGCGCACGAGGTCGCGCAGCATCAGTGCTCGACCCCCTGCCAGCCTGCGGGTGTGACCCGATCGCGCCCGGTCACCAGGTTGCGCCATGAGGACGTGCCCTGGAGGGAGTTGTCGACGGGCGGGCGCAGGTGGCCGACCTCGGCACGCCACGAGGCGGGGAGCAGTGGCAGGGTCGCGGCTCGGTGGTGGGCCTTGACCCAGACGCAGCGCATCTCGGGCTTGACCTCGCAGTGACCGTCCTCGCGGACCCCGCCGCAGGGCCCGTTGCGCAGCGTCTTCGGGCAGGTCATCGGGCACGTCATCCCGGTGGAGTGCAGGACGCACTGACCGCACATGCGGCAGTCCCACACAGGCTTCTTGACCGCATGCTCAACCAGCGGCAGGAGGCCTGGCATCAGCCGCGCCTCTTGGCGGCTATGAGGTCCTTGGCCCGGCGGACGGCGGTGGCGGCATCGGCGGCGTAGCCGTCCGCCCCGCACGCATCGGCGTACTCCTGGGTCACGGGCGCGCCGCCGACCATGATGATCACCGAGTCGCGGAGTCCGGCCTTCTCGATCGCGTTGATGTTCGCCTTGAACATCGGCATCGTGGTGGTGAGGAAGGCCGACATGCCGACGATGTCCGGCTTGTGCTCCTCGATGCCCGCGATGAACTTCTCGGGCGGGCACTGGACGCCGAGGTCGATCACCGTGAAGCCCGCGCCCTCGAGCATGATGTTGACGAGGTTCTTGCCGATGTCGTGGACGTCGCCCTTCACGGTGCCCATGAGGAACGTGCCGACGCTCTCGGCCCCGGTCTGCGCGAGCAGCGGTCGCAGCACGTCAAGGGCGCCGCTCATGGCCCGGCCGGCGATCAGCATCTCGGGCACGAACCAGTCGCCGCGCTCGAATCGCGCGCCGACCTCCTCGAGCGCGGGGATGAGGGAGTCGAACAGCAGGGTCTCCGGACCAAGGCCCGCGTCGAGGCCGGCGTGGGTGAGCTCGAGGACGGCGGGCGCGTTGCCGACCATCGTCTCGTCGTAGAGGTTCTTGAGCAGCTCGTCCGCGTTCATGCACTGGCCTTTCGTGGGGGTTGCCAACCGAGGTCCTGCGACAGTCGGGCAGCGTGGTGGGTGAGGAGCCCTGCGACATCGTCAATGCGAGCGTGCAGCCGGAGAGAGGGGCCGGAGACCGACAATGCGGCCACGACGTCGCCGCCCCGCTCGAGGATCGGCGCCGCGAGCGCCACGAGGCCGGGCTCGAGCTCCCCGTCGGCCAGGGCCCAGCCCCGGTCGCGGTGCCGCCGGACCTCGTCCGCGAGGGCTGCCCGATCGCAGATCGTGTTCGACGTGCGGCGCTCGAGGGGTCCGGGCGGAAGCGCCGCGCCAGCGGCGAGGAACACCTTCCCCTGGGCCGAGCAGTGCAGCGGCACCCGTTGGCCCACCCAGTTCACGCTGCCGAGGAAGTAGCGGGAGTCGACCTGGGCCAGCTGCTCGACCTCCCCGTCGACGAGCACCGCGAGGTTGACCGTCTCGCCCGTGGACTCGGCGAGGGCGTGCAGGTGGGGGTCGGCCAGCGCCCTGAGGTCGTCGTCACGACGGCTCGAGTGCGCGTAGCGCTGGAGAGCGACCCCGGGGCGCACCCGGCCGTCGGTGTCCCGGGACACGAGGCAGTGGCGCTCGAGGCTGCCCACGAGGCGGGAGAGCGTGCTCTTGGCGAGCCCGGTCGCAGCCTGGATCTCACCCTGGGTGGGCGGCTCGGCGGCGTCGATGACGGCCAGCAGCACCTGCGCCGCCCGGTCCACCGCCTGGGTCCCTGCCATCTCCGCCCCTCTCGCGAATCGGCTCCGCTCCCGGCTTCCGCCGTCTAGGATCGAGCCGTTCCATATGGTGGCACAGTTGTTCCACAACGCGCAGGCGTTCCGGGGCGCACCGGCGTTCCCGAGCGCTCAGCCCAGCCGGGGAGGACCCATGTTCGTCAACCGCATGCCCCGTTACGACATCCTCAGCGAGGAGGCACTGGCCACCCTCGATCGCGGCTGGCAGCGCCTGCACACCGAGATCGGTGTCGAGTTCATGAAGCCTGAGGCCCTGGACCTGTTCCGGGCCGCGGGCCAGAAGGTCGTCGACAACACGGTCTTCCTGGACCCGGAGTTTGTGCTCGAGCAGGTGGCCAAGGCCCCGCGCGAGTTCGACATGCAGGCCCGCAACCACGACCACGACGTGCACATCGGCGGCTCGCACATGGTCTTCTCGAGCAACTACGGCTCGCCCTTCGTCCGCCGTGGCGACTCACGCGGCGACGGGACGCTCGACGACTTCACCAACTTCTGCAAGCTCGCCCAGTCCTTCGACGCAATGGACTCGGTCGGTGGCGTCGTCGTCGAGCCCAATGATGCGCCCCTCGACTCGCGCCACCTCGACATGGTCTCCCGCGCGCTCATCTACACCGACAAGATCATCATGGGCAACGTCGTCAGCGCCCGGAACGCGCTCGACACCATCGCCATGGGGGAGATGGTGTTCGGGTCTCGGGCCTCCATCGAGGAGAAGCCCTTCTGCATCTCGCTGGTCAACTGCAACTCGCCGCTGCGGTGGGACGACCGGATGCTCGATGCGCAGTTCGAGTACACCAAGGCCAACCAGCCGGTGATCATGACGCCGTTCCTGCTCATGGGGGCGATGTCGCCCGTGACCATCCCGGCGGCCCTCGTCCAGCAGATCGCCGAGGCGCTGTCGGGCATCGTGCTGTCGCAGCTCATCCGGCCGGGCGCCCCGGTGGTCTTCGGCTCGTTCCTGTCGAACATCGACATGCAGTCCGGGTCCCCGCAGTTCGGCACCCCGGAGTCGGCCATCGGCCTGCTGTGCACCGGGCAGATCGCCCGGCGGTTCGGCCTGCCGTTCCGCACGGGCGGTGGCCTCAACAGCTCTCAGGTGCCGGATGCCCAGGCGGGCTACGAGTCGCTCATGACGATGCTGCCGACCTTCCTCGCCGGAGCCAACTTCGTGATGCACGCGGCGGGCTGGCTCGAGGGCGGACTCGTCGCCTCCTATGAGAAGTACGTCATCGACATGCAGATCCTCGAGATGCTCGAGCGCGAGTTCACGCCGCTGGAGATCGACGAGGACTCGATGGCCTTCGGCGCGCACGAGGAGGTCGGCCACGGCGGCCACTTCCTCGGGGCGATGCACACCATGGAGCGGTTCCGCACCTGCTTCTACCGACCGTTCCTGTCGAGCAGCGACAATTTCGAGCGCTGGACCCGCAACGGCGCGCTCGACACCGCTGCGCGGGCCGGGGTGATCGCGCAGAAGCGGATCGACGAGTACGAGATGCCGCCGATGGATCCCGCGCTGCGTGAGGAGCTCGAGGCGTTCGTGGCGCGGCGGCGAGCCGAACTGGGAGACTGATGTCACGCTCCTACGACGTGATCATCGCCGGCGGGGGATCCGCGGGCAGTGCACTCGCAGCCCGGCTCACCGAGGACCCCGGCACCAGCGTCCTCGTGCTCGAGGCCGGTCGCCCGGACTCGCTCTGGGACGTCTACGTGCACATGCCGGCGGCACTCACCTTCCCGATCGGCAATCCCCGCTACGACTGGATGTACTCCAGTGACCCCGAGCCGCACATGAACAACCGGCGGATCACCGCGGGGCGGGGCAAGATCCTCGGGGGATCCAGCAGCATCAACGGGATGATCTTCCAGCGGGGCAATCCGCTGGACTACGAGCGCTGGGCCGCCGACCCCGGCATGGCGGACTGGGACTACGCCCACTGCCTGCCGTATTTCAAGCGGATGGAGACTTGCCTGGCCGGGGCGGACGAGTACCGCGGGGGATCGGGTCCGCTCGTGCTCGAACGCGGCGAGGTGCGCAACCCGCTCTTCGGGGCGTTCTTCGCCGCCGTCCAGCAGGCGGGTCACGAGATCACGGCCGACGTCAACGGATACAAGCAGGAGGGCTTCGCGGCATTCGACCGCAACCTCGTGCGAGGACGACGCCTCTCGGCGGCACGCGCCTACCTGCACCCAGCCATGCGCCGGCCGAACCTGCACGTGCGGACGCGCGCCCAGGTGTCCCGCGTCCTGATGTCGGGCACCCGGGCAACCGGTGTCGAGGTGCGCACCCGCTCTGGAGTCGAGCGGATCAGCGCCGGCGAGGTGATCCTGTGCGGTGGCGCGTTCAACTCACCGGCCCTGCTCCAGCGCTCGGGGATCGGCGACGCGGACCATCTCCGCTCGGTCGGGGTGGCACCCGTCCATCACCTGCCGGGCGTGGGTGAGAACCTGCAGGACCACCTCGAGGTGTACGTGCAGCACGCCTGCACGCAGCCGGTGTCCCTGAACCCGAACCTGAAGCTGTGGAGGCGCCCGTTCATCGGAGCCTCATGGCTGTTCCTGCGCAAGGGGCCGGGCGCGTCCAACCAATTCGAGGGGGGAGGGTTCATCCGCAGCAATGACGAGGTCGACTACCCCAACCTCATGTACCACTTCCTGCCGATCGCAGTGCGGTACGACGGCTCCTCCCCGGAGGGCGGGCACGGCTACCAGGTGCACATAGGGCCGATGTACTCGGACTCGCGTGGTCGGGTTCGGATCGTGTCGGCCGACCCCGATGCGCCCCCGTCGATCCTGTTCAACTACCTGTCCACCGAGCAGGACCGCCGCGAGTGGGTCGAGGCGATCGCCCTGTCGCGCGAGATCCTGCGACAGCCGGCCTTCGCCCCCTTCGACGGCGGAGAGATCTCCCCGGGCCCGGAGGTCCGGACCGACGAGGAGATCCTCGACTGGGTGCGTCGTGACGGGGAGACCGCCTACCACCCGTCCTGCACGTGCCGCATGGGTGTCGATGAGATGTCTGTTGTCGACCCGGCAACCATGCGGGTCCACGGACTCGAGGGCCTGCGTGTGGTCGACGCCTCCGTCATGCCGTACGTCACCAACGGCAACATCTACGCACCGACGATGATGATCGCCGAGAAGGCAGCGGACCTGATCCGCGGTGTGCCGCCCCTTTCGGCGGAGCCCGTGCCGTTCTATCGTCATCGCGACCATCACCCCCGGGGCGCCTGATCGCCCCACGACGCTCGGAGGCCGGCATGCCCACGCTGTACATCGACGGCGAGTGGGTGGCCGCCCAGGGCGGCGGCACCCGGGACATCACCTGCCCGGCCGACGGCGTCGTGGTGCGCACGGTCGACGAGGCCACGGCTGTCGACACCGAGCGAGCCATCGCCGCCGCGCGTCGGGCCTTCGACGACGGGCGATGGAGCGAGCGGCCGGTCACCGAGCGCGCCGCCCTCGTGCAGCGCGTGGCAGACCTCCTCGAGCGCGATGCCGCGGAGATCGCCCGCACCGAGGCGCTCGACACGGGCAAGCGCCTCGTCGAGGCCGAGTACGACGTCGCCGACGTCGTGCGCTGCTTCCGCTACTTCGCGGGGCTGGGTGTCGCCGGAGGCACCGGGGGCCGCGTGGTCGACACCGGCAATCCCTCGGCGATCTCGCGGATCGATCTGCTGCCCGCCGGGGTGTGCGCCCTGATCACCCCCTGGAACTATCCGCTCCTGCAGGCGTCCTGGAAGGTCGCCCCCGCCCTCGTGGCGGGGTGCACGTTCGTGCTCAAGCCCAGTGAGCTGACGCCCGGGACGGCCATCCACCTGATGTCGCTGCTCGAGGAGGCGGGGCTCCCCGCGGGCGTCGCCAACCTGATCCTCGGCGCTGGCGCCACCGCGGGGGCGCCCCTGGCCGTCGATCCCCGCGTCGACCTGGTCTCCTTCACCGGCGGCCTCGTCACGGGCCGCGCGATCATGGCCTCCGCCGCGGCGACCGTGAAGAGGGTGGCGCTCGAGCTCGGCGGCAAGAACCCCAACATCGTCTTCGCCGACGCCGACTTCGACGCGGCCCTCGACAACGCACTCACCGCGGTGTTCCTCCACTCCGGCCAGGTGTGCTCGGCCGGCGCGCGGCTGATCGTCGAGGAGTCGATCCACGACGCCTTCGTCGACGCGCTCGTCCGCCGGGCCGAGCGGATCACCCTCGGCGGTCCCTTCGATCCCGACGCCGAGACCGGCCCGCTGATCTCCGAGGCGCATCGGTCGAAGGTGCAGGCGTACGTCGATGCGGCCGTCGCCGAGGGCGCAGTGCTCAGGTGCGGGGGGCGCCCGCCGGACGACCCCCGCCTCGCCGCTGGCACCTACTTCTTGCCGACGGTTCTCGACCGCTGCCACACCCGGATGACCTGCGTGCAGGACGAGTCCTTCGGGCCGGTGCTCACGGTCGAGACGTTCCGCACCGAGGACGAGGCCGTCGAGCTGGGCAATGACACCTACTACGGGCTGGCCGGTGCGGTCTGGACGAACGACGGCTCCCGGGCGGAGCGCGTGGCGGGCGCCCTGCGGCACGGGACGGTGTGGATCAACGACTACCACCCCTACCTCCCGCAGGCCGAATGGGGCGGATTCGGCCAATCCGGTGTCGGGCGCGAGCTCGGTCCCACAGGATTGGCGGAGTATCAGGAGCCCAAGCACACCTACCGCAACATCCGGCCGGGGGTCAGCGGGTGGTTCCGCGAGACCGACCGGAGGGATGCGGATCAGTGACCGTGACGAGCAGTCCTGACGCGACCATCGCGGTCCGCTCCCTGTGGAAGGTGTTCGGCCCGAAGGCCGACACCGTTGTCGGCACCGACCTCGCCGAGCTGAGCCGGGCGGACCTCCTCGCCCAGACCGGATGCGTCGCCGCGGTGCGCGATGTGAGTTTCGACGTGGCTCCCGGCGAGGTCTTCGTCGTCATGGGACTCTCCGGCTCCGGCAAGTCGACGCTGGTCCGCTGCCTGACGCGACTCATCGAGCCCACGTCAGGCTCGGTGCTGCTCGACGGCGAGGACATCGCGCAGGCCTCGCCCAAGCGGCTCCGGGAGCTCCGGCGCACGAAGTTCTCCATGGTGTTCCAGCACTTCGGGCTGCTGCCCCACCGACGCGTCATCGACAACATCGCCTACAGCCTGGAGATCAACGGCGTCGGCCGCGAGGCGCGCCACGCGCGGGCCCGCGAGGTCATCGAGCTGGTGGGGCTGACCGGCTACGACCAGCACTACCCCGAGCAGCTGTCGGGCGGCATGCAGCAGCGGGTGGGCCTGGCTCGCGCGCTCGCCGTCGATCCCGAGGTCATGTTCCTCGACGAGCCGTTCAGTGCGCTGGACCCGCTCATCCGCCGAGACATGCAGGCGGAGGTCATGCGGCTCCACCGTGACCTCGGCAAGACGATGGTGTTCATCACCCACGACCTCGCCGAGGCGATGAAGGTCGGTGACCGCATCGCCATCATGCGCGATGGCGCCGTCGTGCAGGTCGGGACCGCCGAGGACCTCGTCGCCCGCCCGGTCGACGACTACGTCGCGGATTTCACGCGCGACATCCCGCGATCGCACGTGCTCACGCTTCAGGCCATCGCCCGGCCGGTGCGCGGCGACGACGACCTCACGGGTCCGCGCCTCCCGGGCACGACGATCGTCCGCGATGCCGCCCGCGCCATCCTCGACTCCCAGCACCCGGTGCAGGTGGTCTCGGGGGATGACGTGGTCGGCGTCGTCACGAAGGACGAGGTCCTGCGCCTGATCTCGGCGGACGATCCCGCGTGAGTGCGCCGGTGCTTGAGGAGGCGCCCGCACCGCCGGCGCCCCGGGAACGCTGGTCCCTGCACCGCGTCTTCAGCAGCAAGGCGTCGTGGGTGCTCGTGGTGCTGGCCGTCTGGATCATCCTGGGCTCGATCCTCAGCGGGATCCACACGCTCACGCTCGCCACGGCCGCGCAGTCGCCGTTCACGAGCTGGCTGACGGAGGTCGCGTCGGCGATCCGGGGAAACCGGACCGAGAGCGTGGCCTTCGTCTACTTCTTCAACCCCGTGCGCGGAGGCATCGAGGGGTTCATCGAGGTGATCCGCTCCGTAATCGCCGTGCCGGGTGCCGGTGACGTCATCCCGGTGATCGGCTGGCTCGGGGTCATCGCCATCGTGGGATTCGTGGTCTTCGCCACCTCGAACTGGCGCACCTCCCTGCTGTGCATGGCCCTGCTCTTCGCGTGCGGCGCCCTCGGTGTGTGGTCCGACACCATGGACACCCTGGCGATGACGCTCGGCTCGGTGGCGCTCTCGCTGGCCATCGGCCTGCCGCTCGGCATCTGGGCCGGCCTCAGCGACCGGGCGCTCGCCGTCATGCGCCCGGCCCTCGACCTCGCGCAGATCCTGCCCACGCTCGTCTACCTGGCGCCGCTGGCGCTGGTGTTCCTCATCGGCGTCGCCTCAGCGACCATCGCGACGATGGTCTACTCGATCCCCATCTGCGTCAGGCTCACGTCGCACGCCATCCGTGAGCTCCGCGGCTCGGGGGCCTTGGAGGCCGCCCGGTCGATGGGGTCGACCCGCTGGCAGATGCTGCGCAAGGTGGAACTGCCGATGGCGAAGCGCACGATCATCCTGGGTGTCAACCAGACGACGCTTGCGGCGCTGTCCTTCGTCGTCATCGCGGCCCTGATCGCCGCGCCCGGCTTGGGCAAGCCGATCGTGACGGCCCTGACGATCCGCAATGTCGGCGACGGGGTGGTGGCCGGCCTGGCCGTGGTGTTCCTCGCGATCATGCTCGACCGCGCCACGACCGCTGCAGTGGTGCGCAGCGACACGATCCTCTCCGACGAGGGTCGCGTGCGTCGGCGGATCGCGCTGGCGGTGGCCGCCGTTGCCGCTGTGGCGGCGATCATCCTTTCGCGCCAGGTGCTCTGGGCGGCGGTGTTCCCGCCCGCGCTCGTCATCGGCGAGCCCGTGGGAGCCGCTGCCGATGCCGCGACAGAGTGGTTCACGTCCACGTTCAGCTGGCTGACCACAGGGGTCGCGGAATTCCTCACTGTCTGGGTGCTCAACCCGCTGGAGTCGCTGCTCGTCAACTCCCCGTGGTGGCTCACCGTCGTGGCCATCTCGCTCATCGGCCTCCTGATCGGCGGTCGCGTCGTCGGCGTCGTCACCGTGGTGCTGCTGACGGCGATCGTCGTCATCGGCCTGTGGTCCGACGCGATGGCGACCTTCGCCCAGGTGCTCATGGCCACTGCCTTCACGATGATCGTCGGCGTGGTCCTTGGCGTCCTCGCCGGCCGGAGTGCGAAAGTCGAACGCGCGCTGAAGCCGATCCTCGACGCGGGCCAGACCCTGCCGGCCTTCGTCTACCTGGTGCCGGTCCTCGCGCTCTTCGGCCCCACCCGATTCGCCGCCATCGTGTGCGGTGTGTTCTACGCAGCTCCGGTGGTCGTGCGCGTGGTTGCCGACGGCGTGCGGGGGGTCTCGAGCGACATGGTCGAGTCCGCCACCGCCCAGGGCTCGAGCAGCTGGCAGATCATCCGCAAGGTCCAGCTGCCGGCCTCGAGCAAGTCCCTGATGCTCGCCGTGAATCAGGGCCTGATCTTCGTGCTCGCCGTGGTCGTGATCGGCGGTCTCGTCGGCGGCGGGGGCCTGGGCTACCTCGTCCTGGTGGGGCAGTCCAAGCCCGAGCTGGCCGGCAAGGGGCTGGCGGCGGGTCTGGCCATCGTCCTCCTCGGCGTCGTCCTCGACCGCATCGCCCAGTCCAGCGCCCGACGCCGCTCGTGATCTGACCCGGGGCCTGCGCGGATGACCCGCACGGACGACCCGGACGCGTGATGTTGCCGGACTGTGATCCCGGTATCAGCCGCACGCGGACCTGAAATGACTACGCTCACCTCAATGGTCCTCATCGGAAGGAAGCCCATGCGACATTCTCGACCCACCACCCGCATCGCCCTCGTCGCCGCCATCGCGTCGACCGGGCTCGTCCTGGCCGCCTGCGGCGGCGGGGTCAACGAAGCTGCCGAGGAGCCGGCTGCCGAGGCACCGGCGGCTGAAGCCCCTGCAGCGGAGGAGCCGGCTGCCGAGGCTCCGGCCGAGGAGGCGCCGGCAGAAGAGCCTGCCGCTGCGGCACCTGCCGAGTGCGGCGAGTGGGGCATCGCCATGCACCCATGGGTCGGCTACACCGCCTCGGCCCAGGTGATCACCAACGTGGCCCAGAGCGCGCTTGGCTGCACGATTGAGCAGGCGCAGCTCGATGAGGCCGGTGTCACCTACGACGCCATTGAGGCCGGCTCGACCGACGTCGTCATCGAGGACTGGGGTGGCGGGCGCTGGCAGGAGTGGGTCGACCGCGGCGCGGTGCAGGAGGTCGGCAACAACGGCAACGTCGGCCTCATCGGCATGTACGTCCCGCAGTGGATGTGCGACGAGTACCCGGACATTTCCGATGCGGCGAACCTGAACAAGTACGCCGAGCTCTTCGTGACGCCGGAGTCCGGTGGCAAGGGAGCCTGGTACGAGGGTCCTCCCGGCTACACCACGATCGGCGAGAAGATGATCGAGGCCAACAAGTTTGACTTCAAGGCCATCAACACCGGGTCGGAGCAGGCGCTCATCGACGTGCTCACCAAGGGCTCGGAGGAGAAGACCCCGGTCATCGCGTACTTCTACGAGCCGCAGAACTTCCTCGCGAAGGTCCCGCTGTGCCGGGTCAACTTCCCGGCCAACGACTGGACGGACGCGGCTGAGGCCTCCGGCCTGACGGACTACCCGAAGACGGAGCTGAAGAAGCTGGCCAGCACCGAGCTGATGGAGTCGGGCTCGCCGTTCGCCACGCTGGTCCAGAACTTCTCGTGGACCAACGAGGACCAGAACCAGGTGGCCCTGGACATCGAGTCCGGGACGTCACCGGAGGAGGCGGCCCAGAAGTGGATCGACGCCAACATGGACACGGTGAACGGATGGCTCGAGGGCACCGGCGCATCGATGTAGGCGCATGACCCGGTGGCTCCGGGATCTCGTTCGGCCACGGCTGACCGGGATCCCGGAGCCTCGTCGTTTCAGACGAAGTTCCTGCACAGCCCGTCGGCACTCACTGCGTGGCACCCCGTGGCGGTACGCGCACGAAAATGGTGCGCCCGGAAGGACTCGAACCCTCAACCGACCGGGTAGAAACCGGTTGCTCTATCCATTGAGCTACGGGCGCTCAGCAGCATTCTCCCGAACGGCGACCTTCCTCGAATAGCGGCCTCCTCCTTGGCCTGGGAAGTGCCTCGTGCCCTCACTCCGGCTCATTGACGGTGTCCTACGCTGAGCGGGCATCGACGAGCGGGTGGGCCGGGCGTCGTGCGTGATCCTTCATGTCGGCCCAGATGAGAGGTCGACGCCATGCCACGCAAGGTTGCTGCGACGCCGCAAGTTGCCGTGCCGCGACGCCGGTCGGCGCCCCCAATCCCGGTCGTCGACACGCCGGCAGAGATCTGGAAGGAGATCCCCGACGACCACGACTACCCAGCAGCCCGCTCCTTCCTGTCGCTGCTGATGCCGGCGAAGCGGGCGAAGAAGGTGGCCGAAACCTTCCGGAACGCGCCGATCGAGAGGCATCCGGCAAAGGACATCCTGCGCAGCGCCCAGTTGGAGCTGCTTCCCAAGAACGACCCTTCGGTCGTGCGGGACCTTGCCAAGGTCAAGGCCGGCGACAACCTCTCGCCGGTGCTCATCGTGCGCGGCGACAGCGAGAGGGGCATTCGGGCAGTCATCGCCGATGGCTACCACCGGGTCTGCGCGAGCTACCACCTAAGCGAGAACGAGCAGATCCCCTGCCGCATCATCGACTACCCGAGCAAGTAGTCGCATGGCGGATACCGCTTCGACCATCGGGCCAGATGGCAATCCCGTCATCGACCATTTTCGTGACGTCATGGACGACGTCGATGACTTCGCCAATCCGAAGCAGGAGTGGCGTCGGCTGGTGTCCGAAGCGATCGGCACCTTCTTCCTCGTGCTGGTCGCAGCTGGTGCGCCGATGGTGGCGGCGCAGTACCCGGGATCGATCCCGACCGCTGCGATGGTCGTCGCGCCCGGACTCATGGTCATGGCGATCATCATGTTCATGGGGAAGGTGAGCGGCGCGCACCTCAATCCCGGCGTCAGCATCGCGTTCGCCCTGCGAGGTGACTTTCCGTGGCGGCGGGTGCCGGGCTACATCGTCGTGCAGTTCGCTGCGGCGACACTGGCAGCGCTGGTCGTGGTGGCTCTGACCGGCCAGAGCGCCATGATCGGCGGGAGTTACCCGGGCAGCACGACGAGTCCGCTGATCGCGTGCGTGACCGAGGCGATCCTTACCTTCGGCCTCGTGAGCGTCATCCTCGGCACGGCGTCCGGGGCGCAGAACATCGGCATCATCGCCGCGATCGGTGTGGGCGGCTACATCGCGCTCGCGGGCCTGTGGGCGGCGCCGCTGTCCGGGGCGTCGATGAACTCGGCACGCACCTTCGGGCCCAACCTCGTCGGTGGCGACCTCAGCACCTACTGGGTTTATGTGGTGGGTCCGTTGGCGGGTGCCGTCCTCGCAGTCGGCGTCGCCTATCTGCTGCGCGGTCGCGGTGGGGGAGTGTCCGGCTCTCGCGCCGCGCAGGGTGTCCTCGACACGGACGTGCGCCGACCCGGGAAGCCCTGAGCCGCTCCGGTGCAGGAGTCGTGAAGGATGGTGCGTATGGAGCCGGTGACGTCGCAGGGTGTGTGGCTCGAGGGGATCGCTCGCTACAGAGCGGAGAACCTCGCCAACTGGAGTGAGCGAGCCGGGCTTCATGCCAGGTCCGACGATTACGGCACCCGCGCCCTGATCGACGATGCGGCCGCGCTGAGTGACGTCGTGCGGTTCGACCTAACCCGACTTGGCGACATCACGGGCCTGCGCGTGCTGCACCTGCAATGCCACATCGGCACCGACACCGTCTCGCTCGCCCGCCTCGGGGCCATGGTGACCGGGTTGGACTTCTCCGGCGCTGCAGTGGCGGAGGGCCGTCGGCTTGCGGAGGCCTGCGGAGTCGATGTGCGATTCGTCGAAGGTGATGCCTACGACGCGGTGCGCCTGCTCGGCGCGGAGTCCTTCGACCTCGTCTACACCGGGATCGGAGCGCTGTGCTGGCTGCCGCGCATAGATGCATGGGCTTCGGTGGTCCACGACCTGCTGGTCCCCGGCGGGCGGCTCTTCATCCGCGAAGGGCATCCGATGCTGTGGGCGCTGGACGAGAACGTGCCCGACGCCCTCGTCGTCCGCTATCCGTACTTCGAGACGCCCGAGCCGCTGTCGCTCGACGAGGCCGAGTCGTACGTGACCATCGAGCGCCCCCTGACCGCGACGATGGCCCACTCGTGGAACCACGGCCTCGGCGAGGTGGTCTCCTCGCTCCTGGCCTCCGGGATGACGATCACCTCGCTGGCCGAGCACGACTCCGTGCCATGGAATGCGCTGCCGGGCCAGATGGAGAAGGACGAGCACGACGAGTGGCGGCTGGTCGCCGGGCGCGAGCGCCTGCCCATGACGTACACACTGACCGCCACTCGATCGCGCTAGTCAATCCTCGGGGCGGCGGTAGCCTCTGCCGGTGAGTGGCGGGACGCGGCGCTGGCGCATCGACATCTCACCCCTGCGCTCCTCGCGCGACTTCCGCCTGATCTTCGCGAGCGGGATGATCACCTACCTCGGCTCGATGGTCACGTACGTCGCGATTCCCTTCCAGGTCGCTCAGCTGACCGGCTCATTCATCGCGGTGGGCCTGATCGGCCTCGCCGAGCTCGTGCCCCTGATCGTCTTCGGCCTCTACGGAGGGGCGCTCGCCGATGTGGTGGACCGGCGCATCATGGTCATCGCGACCGAGGTGACCCTCGGGCTGCTCATCGCCGTGCTGCTCATCAACAGCCTCGCCGCTACGCCGCAGGTGTGGGTGCTGTACTTCGTCGCGATGCTCATGGCGGCCGTCGACGGACTGCAGCGTCCGTCGCTCGAGGCGATGATCCCGCGGGTTGTCGCGCACGACCAGCTCGCCGCCGCGAGCGCACTGACATCGCTGCGCTGGCAGGTCGGCAGCATCCTCGGACCGGCCATCGGTGGGCTGCTGCTGAGCGTGGGCGGCGCGGCGGCGGCCTACGGCGTCGACGTGGTGACCTTCGCCATGTCGATCCTCCTGCTGTGGCGCTTGCGCAGCATCCGGGTCGAGGGCGCTGGTGAGGAGCGCGCCTCCCTGCGCCACATCGGCGAGGGTCTGCGCTACGCGTGGAGCCGCAAGGACCTGCTGGGCACGTACGCCATCGACCTCGTCGCCATGGTCTTCGCGTTCCCGTATGCGATCTTCCCGTTCCTCGCCGAGGACCTCGGTGGCGCGTGGACCCTGGGCCTGCTCTACGCGGCCCCTGCGGTCGGCGCCCTGGTCGTCTCCCTCACCAGCGGCTGGACAGCGCACGTGCACCGGCACGGGCGCGCCATCGTCCTCGCGGCCATGGCCTGGGGTGCGGCGATCGCGCTGGTCGGTGCGTGGGATGTGCTGCCGCTCGTGCTGGTCTTCCTCGCGGTCGCGGGCGGTGCGGACATGGTGAGCGGGATCTTCCGGGGGACCATGTGGAACCAGACGATCCCGGACGATGTGCGCGGGCGCCTCGCCGGGATCGAGCTGCTGAGCTACTCGGTGGGACCGCTCCTGGGCCAGCTGCGCGCCAGCACCGCCGCGTCATTGACCTCCCTGCGCATGTCCTTCGTCAGCGGTGGTGTGCTGTGCGTTATCGGCGTGGGACTCACGGCCATCGCCCTGCCGTCGCTGTGGCGCTACGACAGCCGGACGAGCCCGCACGCGCAGGCGCAGCGCGATGCGCGCGAGGCGCGCGGGGAGTGAGTGCCCGACGCGGTGCGAGCGTCAGCGAGGGGCGACGACGCGCACGTCGGTGTGGTGGAAGTCGTCTCCCTTGAACAGGAGCGGTTCGTCGACGTCCTTGGCGAGGGCGTACGAGAGGCAGTCGCCGAAGTTGAGGCGTGCGGGATGTCCGCTACCCCTGCCGAAGTCGCGGTACGCCTCCCGGGCAATGCGGGCCTGGCTCGTCGTAGAGGTCTGCAGCGATCTCCCAGAGGCTCGGTCCCTGCCTTGCCCTGTCGATCCTCGCGAACCGTCCGGCGATGTCCTTCATGGCCTCCGCCTTGGCCGAGCGGTCATCCTCCCGTTGGCGACGCTCCACGGCCTCGCGCAGGGCCAGGATGACGGCATCGGTCACGGTCGTGTGCTCGAGGGCGGCGAGCTGCTTGGCGAGTTGATGGGCCTCGGCGCTCCTGATGTTCATGGCCATGGTGCCAGCGTGTATCAAGGTCTAGTGCATGTCCACCTTGGTACCTGTGGGCTGCGTCCGGGGGATAAGGAGTGCCGCCAGGGCGGCCAGCACCGCCAGGGCCCCGGCCAGGTACCAGGCGGTGGCGTAGTCGCCGGCGATGTCGCGGATGGCTCCGCTGGCGGCGGCGGCGACCCCGCCGCCGATCATGTGGGCCGCGAAGACCCAGCCGAACACGATCGGACCGCGCTCACGGCCGTAGATCCGGGTGCAGAGGATCGCGGTGGGCGGCACGGTCGCGACCCAGTCCAGGCCGAACAGGATCATGATCACCACCAGCGGCGGGTCGATGCTCGGCCCGAGGAGCAGCGGAAGGCCCAGCAGTGCGACTCCGCGCAGGCCGTAGTACGCCGCCAGCAGGTAGCGAGGATCGAAGCGGTCGGTCAGCCAGCCTGACCCGATCGTGCCGACCAGATCGAAGATGCCCACGATCGCGAGCAGGGCCGCCGCTGCGGTCGCCGCCATGCCGTGATCGTGCGCTGCCGGGACGAAGTGCGTGCTGATGATGCCGTTGGTCGTCCAGCCGCAGACGAAGAACGTCCCGGCCAGGAGCCAGAAGGCGCGCGTGCGTGCCGCACTGACCAAGCCGTCGATCGCCAGGCGAGCGGCCGACCAGCCGCTGTGGGTGGAGTTCTGCTCCTGCTCCTCCGCCGTGAGGTCACCCTCCGCGCCGTACGGTCGCAGCCCCACGTCGGCGGGCCGGTCGCGCAGGACCGCCCACACCAGGGGGATGAGCAGGGCGCTCAGCAGGCAGACGAGCAGCGATGCGTAGCGCCAGCCGACGTTCTGGACGATCGTCGTGATCAGCGGCAGGAAGACCAGCTGGCCCGTCGCCCAGGCTGCGCCGAGCAGGCCGAGCACCAGGCCCCGGCGCTTGACGAACCATCGATTCGCGACTAGCGCGCCGAACACCAGTGCCGTTGCGCCGACGCCGAGGCCGATGAGCACGCCCCAGGCGATCACCAGCTGCCACGACGCGGTCATGACGAGGGTGAGGCCGGAGCCGACGCAGATGAGGACGAGGGCCGCGCTGGCCACCTGGCGGATCCCGAAGCGCTCCATCAGCGCTGCGGCGAACGGCGCGGTCACGCCGTAGATCACCAGGTTCACGGACACCGCGAGGGAGATCGCGGCGCGTGACCACCCGAACTCCTCCTCGAAGGGCACCACCATGACGCCGGTCGAGGAGCGGAACGCCGCGGATGCCAGGAGGACGAGGAAGGTCACGCCGGCGACGAGCCACGCGCGGTGGACCCTCGTCAGCACCCGATCACCCTAGGGGACGCGCACGGCCCACAGCGCGGTTCTCGTGGGCCGACGGTCCACAGGGGCGTGCCGGCTCATGGTCACCCTGCGGTCGGCTGCACCACTGTCGTCGCAGCCGGGTCGACCCGGGTCAGACACCAGGAGCAGACATGAACGACATCGTCCTGCACGTCGTGGGCAACCTCATCACCGATGTGCGGCTGCGCTTCACCAAGAGCGGGGAGCCGGTGGCGAGCTTCCGCCTCGCGGCGGGCACGCGCCGCTTCGACAGGGCCGCCGACCAGTGGGTCGACGGCGACACCCACTTCTTCGAGGTCTCGTGCTGGCGCAACCTCGGCCACAACGCGATCCAGAGCTTCAGCAAGGGGATGCCGGTCATCGTGGTCGGCAGACTGCGCAGTCGCGAGGTCCACAAGGAGTGCGGCGACCACGTCCACTCCGTGACCTACCGTGACCTCGATGCACTGACGGTGGGGCATGACCTCGCCCGGGGCATCGCGTCCTTCCAGCGAGTGAAGCACGAGGCGGTGCTCGAGGCCGAGCAGCGCGCGACGGCAGACGCCTTCGCCCACGCACGACTCGTCGCTGCGGGTGGCCTCGCTGCGGAGGTCGGCGACGACCTCGACGACGTGGACGACGAGCTCGACGACGACCTGATCGACCCGCAGACGGGCGAGATCCTCGAGCGCCAGGCTGTCTGATCACCCTGCAGGCACCGCGGGTGGGCGCCCCCCCGTCGTCCATCCGCGGTCCAGGCAGCGCATGCGTCCCCACTACTCTGGCGCCATGGCTGAGTTCATCTACACCCTCCGCAAGGCACGCAAGGCCCACGGCGACAAGGTCGTCCTCGACGACGTCACGCTGGCCTTCCTCCCGGGGGCGAAGATCGGCGTCGTCGGCCCCAACGGCGCCGGCAAGTCCAGCCTGCTGAAGATCATGGCCGGCGTCGACGATGTCTCGAACGGCGAGGCCATGCTGCACGAGGGCTACCGCGTCGGAATCCTGATGCAGGAGCCCAACCTCGACGAGACCAAGACCGTCCTGGAGAACGTGCAGGAGGGTGTCGCCGAGACCAAGGGCATGATCGACCGCTTCAACGAGATCTCGGTGCAGCTCACCGAGCCCGACGCGGACTACGACACCCTCCTGGAGGAGATGGGCAGGCTGCAGGAGGCCATCGACCATCGCAATGCCTGGGACCTGGACTCCCAGCTCGAGCAGGCGATGGACGCCCTGCGGTGCCCGGCCCCCGACGCCGACGTCTCCGTGCTCTCCGGCGGCGAGAAGCGCCGGGTCGCGCTGTGCAAG
>Ga0129336_10000654_pt1 | contig 20444 bp, 25 predicted proteins | sample CPB6_02_DNA_FD_96878 | JGI IMG/M metagenome (GOLD analysis project Ga0129336, IMG submission 96878) | Freshwater to marine salinity gradient microbial communities from Chesapeake Bay, USA - CPBay_Sum_0.6_0.2_DNA | ecosystem: Environmental > Aquatic > Marine > Coastal | place: USA: Chesapeake... | reverse complement strand
ATTTTTTTTTCAGAAAATAAGATTTTAAGAGAAACACTCGATACGCTTCACGAGGTATATCGATGGCCAATTTTTTCTTTAAATAAAAGAGTTTTTTATAGAGATAATCAAATTTTTATAGGGGATTCTTCCCATGGAACTGTCCCGTTTCAAGCCCAGGGAGCTGCATTAGCAATAGAGGATTCCTATGTTTTGTATGAACAGATTGTTAAGAATGTTACTAATAACCTAGGTATATTTTATTTTAATAAACGCAATAGCAGGGTTAGAAGAATAATTCTTAGATCACATTTAAATGTTTTTTTATATCATCTAAAAAATCCATTTTTCATTATTTTGAGAAGCATATTATTCAAGATAATAGAGAAATCTTTTCTGGCAAAAAAATTTATGTTTGGTTGGATTTTTAATTATAATCCGAGAAGTTCTAGTTATTTTTTCTGATCTTTTCTCTCAAGTGGTCGAGCGGGTATAGTTTATTTTCCATTTTGATATGCCAAAAAGACCAGCCATTGCAGCTTTCGGTTCCTTGCGCCTTTGCACCAACGCTATGGATAGATCCTGTTATATCTTTATATACAATGCTACCATCAGCCATCACATGTGCTTGAATTTTATTTTTAGCGTCAAATAATTTTAATCCAGGCTCTATTATCCCACTTTCAATTAAATAACCAAATGGTATTCTTTTTTCATTTCTTTTATTTTCTATAGTTTTTAAGTAACTTTCATCAATTTTTTTTATTTTTCTTATTCTTGCTTCAGCAGTTTGAAAATATTGTTTATTACTCTCTATTCCATAATAATTTCTTCCTAGTTTTTTAGCAACAGCCCCAGTTGTGCCAGTACCAAAAAAGGGGTCTAATATAAAATCATTTTTTTTAGTTGAGGATAGAATAATTCTGTACAATAAACTTTCAGGTTTCTGAGTTGAGTGAACTTTATTTCCTTCCTCATTTTTAATTCTTTCATTTCCAGTGCAAAGAGCCAATTCCCAATCTGATCTCATTTGTTTATCATCATTAAAACATTTTAATGATTTATAATTAAAAGTATATTTTGAATTTTTGCTTTTAGCGGCCCAGATTAATGTTTCATGAGCATTAGTAAATCTTGTACCCTTGAAGTTTGGCATAGGATTTTTTTTATTCCATATTATGTCATTTAGTATCCAGAAATCTTTATCTTGTATAATTTTGCCTAATCTAAAAATATTATGATAAGTTCCAATTACCCATATTGTTCCATTTGGTTTTAAAACTCTTTTACACTCATTGATCCAAGAAATAGAAAATTCATCATATTTTTTTAAATTATCAAATTTATCCCAATCATCGTTAACAGCTTTGACTTTGGAGCAGTCTGGTCTTTCTAAATTATTTTGTAATTGGAGATTGTAAGGAGGATCTGCAAAAATACAGTCAAAAGTCTGGTCTGGTATTTTTTTTAATTCTTTTAATGAATCTCCAAGAACAATCGTGTCTTTGTTTATTGTCATACAACTATGGAGAGAAAATAATATTAGAAGACTCCCATAGTCAACTCATGTCTGTATATTGATTGTGTCTCTAATTTTTAATTTATCAATAGGTTGTGTATAGGCGAAAAAGTCTTTCTATGATGCTCAGTAATTCCATATTTTTTTATAGCTTCTAAATGTTTTTTCGTTCCGTAGCCACAATTCTTTTCCCAAAAATAATTTGGATACTTTAAAGATAATTCTTCCATAAATAAATCTCTAGAAACTTTTGCTATTATGGATGCAGCAGCAATAGAAATACATGTTTGATCGCCTTTAATAATAGTTCTAATATTTTTATTTGTATTAGGAGAAAAATTTCCATCTACAAGAATAACATGATTTTTAATATTAATTTTTTCCAAGGCTCTATTCATTGCAAGCAAAGAAGACTGTAGAATATTTAATTGTTCAATTTCTTTAACAGAAGATATGCCAATACTATATTCACATTTTTTAATAAGTACTTTGAATATTTCTAATCTTTTAAATTTATTAAGCTTTTTAGAGTCATTAATTCCTTCAGGAAAATTATTTTGATCTAACTTAATAGCAGCCGCAAAAACGGGGCCGGCTAAACATCCTCTTCCAACTTCATCTACACCAATTATATTCTTTCCAAACTTAAAATCATTTAAAATATTCATTAATTTTTAAATATTTCATCTCTAAATTTTTTAAGATCTTCCCATGATAATTTTTTATTTTCAGGTTTTTGTAATAAGATTTCTGGATCGAAAGTAGTAAATGTTATAAATTTATCTTGATTTATAACGATCGAGTCCCATTTTCCATGAATGTCTAATATTTTTTTGTTAGTATTATTAAAAAAATTATAAGCAATTTCTCCAAGTAATAAAATATATTTTGGTTTAATAATTTTGACATGTTTAATTAAAATATCTTTATAAAATTTATGTCTATTTTTCATATCGACATTTTGATCAAAATAAATATTAGATAAATAATATTTTTCTTTATCCAGCGATATTGATGATAACATTTTATTCAAAAGTTCGCCTCTGGATCCTGACAAAATTTCTTGATTTTTAATATCTTCATCAGTTGGGCAATCACTAAGTATCATAATTTTAGAATTTGGATTTCCTCTAAAGAAAAAATTATTATTTATTTTAATTTTTAGTGGATTATTAATTTCTTTAAATAGTTCAGTTATTAACTGTTCCTTATTAGTAGGGAGATACTGTTGTTTAGATTTAATTACTTCATTAGAAAAAAAATTATTAATATTTAAAGTTGAATAGTATTCCAGTAGGTTTATAGTTTTATTACTTAAAGATTTTTTAAGCATTTTTATGAATAAAAAGATTTTTTACACATTTTCTTTATTGTTATTTATAACAAATTATTCGAATTTAAATGCAAATATTTTAGATAATAAAAAAAGATTAGTTAAAAATTCTAATTATTTTTCTAATTATTTATCTGGCAGTATTTCTTTGCAAAAAAATGACTCACTAAAAGCTTATAGTTTTTTTGAAAATATTGAAAATTTAGGAATTTATCATTCAGAATTTAACCTAAAGTATGTTGAAACGTTAGTTAACAATGGAAAAATTGAGGAAGCATATATATTTATAAAAAAGTTAGATAAGTCTTATCATTCCCTATATCCATTTAACTTAATATTGTTTGTTCATGATTTTAAAAAAGAAAGATATTCAAGATTAAAAAATTATATTTCACTACCAAAACAAAATTTTAGCGACCCACTATTGTTAGAGCTTTATCAAAATCTTAGGCTTTGGTTAGATTTATCCAATAAAAATGTCGAAGAATTAAATGAAAAAATCAGTAAATCGAATTCTAGTTTTAAAAACGTTTCTTTAACGCAAAAAATTCTAATTAATTTATATTTGGATAATCAGAAAAATATTGATTTATACTTTAATGAAATTTCTAATAAAAAGGAATTGGGTAGATATAATTATTTTTATTTATCTTATTATCTAGAAAAAAATAATAAAGATAAAATTAATGATATTATAAATCAGAATTTAGAAATATCCTCAGAAAATTTATTATTTAAACAACTCTTTCTAGATTCTCGTGATAATAAATTTAATAAAATTGATAAATTTTACAAAAGAAGAAATATTAATCATGGGCTTGCCGAATTGTTTTATTTATTTGCTAATTTTTATCAGAACTATGAACAGGTTCAGATTTCAAATTTTTATTTAAATTTAAGCGAATATTTAAACCCCAATTTTCTATCTAATAAAATTTTAAAAATAGAAAATCTTATTATATTAAATAATTTAGAGCAGTCGGAGAAAGAAATTCAAGTTATTGAAAAACTAGGAAAAGAATTTTACTGGTATGCAAATTTAACAAGACTAAGATTTTTGCCAAATATTAATTCTGAGAGACAAATTAACATGCTTGAAAAATTTTTAGAGAATAATCATTTCTTTGTATCTGAAAAATACTTCGAACTAGCAAACTTTGTGAGGATTAATAAAGATTATTCTAAATCCATAGAATTATATAAAAAATCAATAATATCAAAAAAAGACACAAAGGAAGTTGATTGGATTTATTATTATAATTTAGCTATTAGCCAAGAACGATCAGGGCAATGGGAGAGTGCAGAAAAAAGTTTTTTAGAAGCTCTTAAAATTTCACCTAAGCAGCCCGAGGTTCTGAATTATTTAGCATATAGTTGGTTAGAAAAAAAAATTAATTTAGATAAAGCAAAAGAAATGTTAGTTGAGGCAGTTAGTATAAGCAAAGGACGAGGATATATTTTAGACTCATTGGGGTGGGCATATTTTTTACTAAAAGATTTTGATAAAGCAGAGGAAATTTTGCAAATCGCTTATGAAAAAGAACCCTCTGAAGCAGTGATTTATGATCATTATGGTGATGTACTTTGGACTAATGGAAAAGAAATTCAAGCTAGATATGTTTGGCAAAATGCAATTAAGCTCAAAAATATTGAGCATGACTTAAAAGAATCTATAAATAAAAAAATAATTTTTGGATTAGATAATGCTGTTAAAAACGAGTCTTAAAGCTTACGGTAAAATAAATTTATATCTAAAAGTAATTAAAAGATTAAAAAATAAATATCATGAAATAGAAACATTATTCTGTTTTTTTAATATTTATGATCAGATTTTTGTATCTTCGAATACAAGAAATAATCAGATTATTTTCACTGGAAAATTTTCTAAAGGAATTAGCAATACTAATAATACAGTATCGAAATTATTAAATATTTTAAAAAATTACCCAAAATTTAATATACATAAATTTAAAATCACAATTATAAAAAACATACCACAAGGATCTGGATTTGGAGGTGGCTCAGCAGATGTTTCAGCATTGCTTACTTTTTTTAATAAGTATTTAAAGTTAAATTTAAAAAGAAAGACACTCTCTTCAATATGTAAAAAAATTGGCGCCGATGTTGAGCCTTCACTTAATACTAACTTTAAGATTCTTTATGGACCTAATAATAAAATTATAGAATTTAAGAAAAAGCCAAAATTTAATTTATTACTAATTTATCCAAATTTTTTGAATTCTACAAAAAAAATTTATCTTTCAAATAAAATATTTTCAAAAAGAAATAATTCTGAGATTTTTTCTTTAAGAAAGAATATTTTAAATGAAAATTATTTATTTAAATTTTTAAATTATAAAGGTAATGATCTTGAACAATGTGCTTTCAAAAACAATAGAAAGATTTTAAAAGTATTAACTTTTATTAGGAGAATAAAAGGCTGCAAATTAGCAAGAATGACCGGTAGTGGATCAGCATGTTTTGCTATTTTTGAAAATAACACACAGTTGGCACAAGCTATTATTGCTCTAAAAAAACATTATAAAAGTTATTGGATAAGGAAAGCAAAAATAATATAACCTTATTTCTAAAATAAATATTGGGGCTTAGCCAAGCGGTAAGGCAGCGGGTTTTGATCCCGCCATCCCAGGTTCGAATCCTGGAGCCCCAGCCAAGTTATAAATAATTACTGTGATTAGAGAAGAAAAAAAAACAGATAATAAAAAAATATTTTTACTCGAAGAAGATGTTTTGGGACCAGGAAGATATGCCAGACCCAGCTTTAGATTAAGAGAGAATCTCGAGCATAATATAAAATTTTCAAAAGTTTGTTGCCAAGGCCAAAAAATAATTGGCAGCATTAGATTTTTTAATTGCCAAATACAAAATAATAGAGGGCTAATGCTGGGCCCCTTGATAGTTGATCAAAAATTTAAAGGAAGAGGGATCGGAAAAGAATTAGTGAATAATAGTATAAGCAGTATAGATAAAAAGAATATTGATTTTATTATTTTAATTGGAGAATTTGATTATTACAGACAATTTGGTTTTGAAGTTAATACTAATATATATTTTTCATTAAACGTTAGAAAAGAAAAAATTTTAATAAAAAAACTATCGGAAAAAAATATTACATTTTCTGGTAAAATAGAATTATTTTAGTTTTTTTAATGAAAAAAACATTTTTATTTTCAAAAGAAAATAAAAAATTAATTTCAATTCTAAATCCCATTAAATTACAAACTCACACTCAGTTTGTTGGCGGGTGTGTTAGAAAAGCGCTAGAGGGGAAAATAACAACGGATATTGATTTGGCTACTGTTTATAAGCCTGAACAAGTTAAGAAAATATTATTAAAAAATAATTATAAAGTCCTAGATTTAGCAATAAAATATGGATCAATTACAACCTTCTCTAAGAATTACAGATATGAGATTACATCTTTAAGAAAAGATATAAAGACTGATGGCAGACACACAGAAATTCAACTTACTTGTGATTGGTTTGAAGACTCCTTAAGAAGAGATTTCACAATCAATGCAATTTATTGTGATAAATTTGGAAAAATTTATGATCCTGCAAATGGTGTTGAAGATCTAAAAAATAAAAAAATTAATTTTATTGGAAGTCCAGATTTAAGAATTAAAGAAGATTATTTAAGGATTTTAAGATTTATAAGATTTTCATTAGAATATAATTCAAATATTAACGATCCTAATATTATTAGGATTATTGATAAAAATATCAAATTTTTAAAATCTATCTCTCGAGAAAGATTATTTATAGAATTAAAAAAAATTTTGGAATTAAAAAACTTTTTTAAAATTAATAATATGAATTATTTCAAAAAAATTACTAGCCAAGTATATAAAATAGAATTCTTTGATAGATTAAATAGAGTTCAAGTTTTGAATCAAAAATTAAGATTAAATCTTAATTATCTTCAATTACTATCGATATTATTAGTTGGATATAATAAAAAAAAGATTACCTATTTTTTTAATGAATTTCGATTATCTAATAAGGACAAAGAATATATAAATTTTATTTACGAGCAGTTTAAGTTAGTAAAAAAAGAACCCTATAGTTACAAAACTATTCGACGTCAAATGTATGTTCATAAAAAGAATTTAGCATTAAATTTTTTAAATTTTATTTTTTGTGCAGAAAAAAAAATTAATTTCAAAATTTTCTTAAGGTACAGATTATTTATAAATAAATTTAAAGTTCCAAAATTTCCTATTTCTGGAGATTTTTTAATTAAAAAAGGATTCAAGCAAGGAAAACAACTTGGAAAAAAATTAGAACTTTTAGAGGAATATTGGATTAAAAATAATTTTAAATTAAATTTAAGTAATATTTAATCCTTAAAATTAAATATATTTAACTTCAATAATCTCATAATTTTTTTCTCCAGCTGGAGTTTTAACAGAGACAAAATCACCTTTATGCTTTGAAACTAGTTCTAATGCAATTGGAGATTTATAAAATAATAAACCTTCCTTGGCATTTGCTTCATCTTTGCCAACAATTTTATATTTTTTTTTTTGATTATTTTCTATGTCTAATAAAATAATTGTTGATCCAAAAATTACTTTGTTGTCACTTTTAATTTTTGTGACATCTACAACATTAGCAGTTGCTATTGTTGTTTCAATTTCTTGGATTCTTCTTTCATTATGGCCTTGCTCTTCTTTTGCAGCATGATATTCAGCATTTTCTTTTAGATCACCATGCGCTCTTGCCTCAGCTATTGCACTAACAATCTTTGGTCTAGTGACAGAGATTCTCTCTTGTAATTCTATTTTAATTTTTTCTAACCCTTGAGGAGTAATTGGTTCTTTTTCCATTTAGATTTTTACCATTTTGCAAGTGGTGGTAGCGACATAAAAATAGCTTCAATATTTCCATTAGTATTTAAACCAAATTTAGTACCTCGATCATATAATAAATTAAACTCAACATATCTTCCTCTTTTGATTAATTGTTTCTCTTTATCTTTATCATTCCACTTTAAGAACATTTTTTTTTGTATGATTTTAGAAGATACTTTTGAAAAAGTAATTCCGACATCTCTTGTGTAATTAAAATCTTTATTCCAGTCGTTAGAATTAAGATAATCATAAAATATCCCCCCATCGCCTCTAGGTTCTTGTCTGTGAGGTAAATAAAAATATTGGTCACAATTTTTTTTATGCTGTGAATAATAATTTCTATTATGAAGATTGCACATTTTTTTTATTTCTTTATGAAAATATTTTTTTTGATTTACGTCTTTTACACATGGGGTCATATCCATTCCTCCACCAAACCAAGATTTTGAGGTAACAATAAATCTGGTGTTAAAATGGAATGCCGGAACTTTGGGATTTTTCATATGCGCTACAACAGAGATTCCAGAGGCCCAAAAATTAGGGTTATTTACTGCCCCTGGAATTTTTTTTCTAAATTCTTTATTAAATTTTCCAGAGACTGTAGAAATGTTAACTCCGACTTTTTCAAAAACTGAGCCATTCTCAATTAATGCAAATGTTCCTCCGCCTTTAGAACTTCCGCCAGCATTCCATTTTTTTTTTTTAAATAAAATCTTTTTTTTAGACATAATATGTTCGATTTTTTCAAACTCACTACAAATGGAATTTCTTAAACTTTCAAACCAATTTTCAGCAATAATCTTTTTTTCTTCTAAATTTGAATTCATTATTAAATATTAAAATAATTATTTTGCCTAAGTGCCTCAGATAATACAATAGAAATAGAAGTTACAACATTTAAAGATCTGGTACTTTTAGAGATGGGGATTTTTAATCTTGCATTGACTATTTTGTGCACGGAGTCTGGTGCACCAGCACTTTCTCTTCCAAATAATATTGTGTCATTTTTTTTGAAATTAAAATTATAATAATTTTTTTTTGCTTTAGTTGTTAACAAAATTATTCTTTTATTTTTTTTATTTTTAATAAAATCATCAAATGATTGATATCTTATAATTTTACAATTTTTATAGTAATCCATGTAGATGCTTTTGAGTCTTTTTTCATCAAATTGAAACCCACAAGGTTCAATAATTTCTAAAGTTGTATTTAAACATGCGCACAATCTTATGGTTGCAGCGGTATTTTGAGGAATATCGGGCTGAAATAATGCAATATTAATCATATAAGAAATTTATTATTTATGCGTCATTCTGGCTATGGAAAAGAAAATAGTTTAGAAATAATTAAATTAAATATTTATGTCAGAAAATAATAATAACTCAGATAAGAAAAATAGAAGAGATTTTTTAACTGTCGCAACAACAGCTGTTGGCGCAGTAGGGGTTGGGGCTGCAGTTTGGCCAGTTATAAACCAAATGAATCCAGATTCTTCTGTAAAAGCTCTGGCATCTATTGAAGTTGATTTATCAAAAATTAAAGAGGGACAAGAAATAACAGTGTTATGGAGAGGAAAGCCTGTCTTTATTAAAAGAAGAACTAAAGATGAAATTACTAGCGCTGAAAAAGTTGATCTTAAAGAATTAAAAGATCCTCAGCCTGACAATAAAAGAGTAAAAAAATCTGAGTGGCTAGTTTTGATTGGGGTTTGCACTCATTTAGGTTGCGTTCCAATTAGTGGAAAAGGTGATTATGGCGGATGGTTTTGTCCTTGTCACGGTTCTCACTATGATAGTTCAGGAAGAATTAGAAAAGGTCCTGCCCCAACTAATTTGGAAGTACCAACTTATGAATTTGTTGGCGATAATAAAATTAAATTAGGATAAAAATTATTATGAATGGCAAAGATTCTAATCCTAATCAAAACGATATTAAACCTGTTCACACAAATAAAGTAGGAGGATCTCCATTCAAAGGAGTTGTTGGTTGGATAGATAATCGTCTCCCAATTATCAGAATGTTTAAATACGAATATTTAGATTTTCAGGTTCCAAAAAATTTAAGTTATCTCTGGAGCTTAGGCGGAATATTAATGATATGCTTAATATTTTTAATTGTTACAGGCTTAGTTCTTGGAATGCATTACAAGCCATCTTCGTCCGAAGCTTTCGTGTCTGTTGAAAAAATTATGCGAGATGTAAATTATGGATGGCTTCTTAGATACGCTCACATGAATTTTGCCTCTTTCTTTTTCATAGCAGTATATATTCATATTTTCAGAGGACTTTATTATGGTTCTTATAAAGAACCTCGACAATTAATGTGGCTAATTGGAATTATTATTTTTTTTATGATGATGGCTACTGCTTTTCTAGGTTACACTTTGCCATGGGGGCAAATGAGTTATTGGGGAGCAACAGTTATTACAAATTTATTTTCAGCTGTACCGTTAGTAGGTAAAGCAATAGTTACATGGTTATGGGGAGATTACGCAGTTGGAGATTCTACTTTAAATCGATTTTATGTTTTACATTGGCTTTTGGCTTTTGGAATATTAGGTGTAGTAATTTTTCACGTAATAGCGCTACATATTGTTGGCTCAAATAATCCTTCTGGTATCGAACCGGCAGATACTAGAGATACAGTTAGTTTTGCGCCTTTTACAACCAGCAAAGACCTATTTGCGATGTTAATTTTTTTATTAGCCTTTGTTTTAATTACTATGTACGCACCAAACTATCTCGGACATCCAGATAATTACATTCCTGCGGATCCGTTGGTAACCCCCGCCCATATTGTTCCAGAATGGTATTTTTTACCGTTCTATGCAATTTTAAGAAGTATTCCTGATAAACTTTTAGGAGTTTTGCAATGGTAAGCAGTATTGCAGTTTTAGGTTTATTACCTTGGTTAGATTTATCTAAAGTTCGATCTTCAGTTTTTAGACCGATATGGAAGCAGTTTGTTTTTTTATTTGTTCTTGATTTTTTTATATTAATGTACGTAGGAGGAATGCCAGCAGAAGGTATCTATGTTTTAATTGCAAGAGTAGGAACTATTTATTGGTTTTTATTCTTTTTAGTTATAGCTCCTATAGTTTCATTAACAGAGAAAACTTTACCTATGCCAAATAGCATTCATGAGTATGAGGATTGGAAAAAAAAAGGAAGAATTAAAACATTTAAAATTTTTTAGATAAAATATGAGTTATTTATTAAAATTTTCATTATTTTTATTCTTTTTAATATTTAATATTTCAAATTCTTTTTCTGCAGAAAAACAAGAGAAGCTTTTAAAGCAATCTTGGTCTTTTGATGGTTTTTTTGGCAAATTTGACAGAGCATCTCTTCAAAGAGGCTATCAGGTTTACACAGAAGTTTGCTCATCTTGTCATTCAATGAATCTTTTAAGTTATAGGAATTTATCAGAAGTAGGTGGACCAAGTTTTTCAGAGGAAGAAGTTAAAGCCATAGCGTCAAAAGTTGAAGTTTTAGATGGTCCTAATGATAAAGGAGAAATGTTTAGAAGACCTGGAAAACCATCTGATAAATTTGCAAGTCCATTTCCTAATGAAAAAGCAGCAAGAGCTGCAAATGGTGGAGCATATCCTCCCGATATGTCAGTTTTAGTGAAAGCTAGAGCCGGAGGTCCAGATTATATTTATTCGATTTTAATGGGTTATGACGACAAACCTCCAAAAGGTTTAAAACTGGAGGATGGCGTATATTACAATAAATATATGGCAGGTAATAAAATTAAAATGGCACAACCATTAAATAAAGATTCTGTAAATTATTCAGATGGAACCGTAGCAACACAAGAGCAACTTGCAAAAGATGTGGTGACTTTTTTAACTTGGGCATCAGAACCTCATTTAGAGGCTAGAAAAAGAATAGGGTTTAAGACCGTAGTTTATTTATTAATTCTGACTGTGTTAGTTTATATAGTTAAGAAAAAGATTTGGTTACGTGTTGAACCTAAAGTGTAAAACATCTCCATCAGCTACTTGATAATCTTTTCCTTCGATCTTTAATTTTCCATTATCTCTAGCTCCCACTTCTCCCGCATGCAGAATATAATCTACGTAAGATATAACTTCTGCTTTGATGAATCCTTTTTTAAAATCAGAGTGAATAACTTCTGCTGCATCTGGAGCTTTACAGTTTTTTTCAATAGTCCATGCATGTGTTTCTTTAGGACCTACTGTAAAATAAGTACTTAAGTTTAAAATTTTATATCCAGCTTTTATTATTTGATCTAATCCTGATTCTTTTATTCCGATTTCTTTCATAAATTCACTAGCATCAGAATCTTGAAGTTCAGTAATTTGTTGTTCAATTTCAGCAGAAACAATTACCACTGTATCATTTTTAAACTTCTCTTTTATTTTATCAGAATAATTATTACCTGAGCTGACACTATTTTCATCTACATTGCAGACTAAGATTCTGGGTTTAGTTGATAAAATACCTAAATTTTTAATTAATTTTTTATCGAATTTTTCCTCTAACTTCTCTGGACGGAATCCATTTTTTAGAGATTCATAAACATATTCTAAAATTTCAAAAGCATCTTTATTTAATTCATTATTTTTATTCTTTTTTTGAGACAATCTTTTTTCAACAGACTCTAAATCAGAAATCATCATTTCAGTTTCTACGGTCTCTAAGTCTCTTATAGGATCTACTGTTTTATTGACATTTTGTATTTCACTTGAGTCAAAACATCTCAACATATGTATTACAGCGTCAACTTCTCTAATATTTGCAAGAAATTTATTGCCCAAACCTTCACCCTTTGATGCTCCTGCTACCAATCCTGCAATATCTACAAAGGTTATATATGTTGGAATAATTTTTTCTGATTTTGCAATATTTGAAAGTTTTTCTAATCTTTCATCAGGAACTGTAACAACTCCAATATTTGGTTCTATTGTACAAAAAGGAAAGTTGGCCGCTTGAGCATTCTTAGATTTTGTAAGAGCATTAAATAACGTTGATTTACCAACGTTAGGCAAACCTACTATTCCACATTTAAAACTCATATAGACTTATTGATTACTTTTAGAAGTAAAATCGTCTAGTTTTTTTTCTATAAGAAGATTTATATTTTTAAATATTTTCTTAATAACCTGATCTATTATTATTTTTTCTTCTTCAGTGAAATCATTCAAAACATGTTTATCTACTAATTCTTTGTCACCAGGGTGTCCTATACCAATTCTAATTCTATTATAATCAGTGCCTATAGAGTCGTCTATTGACTTAATGCCATTATGACCACCACTAGATCCACCAATTTTAGTTTTGATCTTTCCAATTTCGATATCCATGTCATCATGAAATACAAAAATATTGTTAGTTTTAATTCTATGGTAATCAGTTATTTCTCTAATACACATTCCAGAATTATTCATAAAAGTTAACGGCTTTACGACTATAACTTTATTATTTTGAACTTGCCCGTTAGTTAAAAGACCTTTGAATTTCGGTTTTTGTTTTGAAAGCCCAAAATTTTTATTTAATGCATCTATAAGTTTGAATCCTACGTTATGACGATTATTCGCATGTTTTGGATCTGGATTTCCTAACCCCGCAAATAATAACATTTAAATGTTATTTCTTTTTATCTGCAGGTGCAGCAGCGGTAGCAGGTTTTTTTGCAGCCTCAGGAGATTTAGCTGCTTCACCTGGTTTAGCGTCACCTGCGGCAGTAGCCCCACCTTCAGCTGGAGCAGCAGCATCACTCGCGGCAGCATCACCAGCAGCGACAGCAGCTGGCTCAGGTTCTTTAACAACTGTAGGAGCCGCAATGGTTGCTATAGTAAAGTCTCGATCACTAATTACAGGCTTTGCGCCCTCAGGTAATTTTACTGAAGATATGTGAATACTTTCATTCATTTCTTTATTGGCTAAATCAACTACTATTTCAGCAGGAATATTTTCTGCAGCGCATCTTAATTCTATTTTTCTTCTTACAATGTTTAGAACTCCGCCCATTTTTAATCCTGGACAATTATCATTGTTAATGAATCTTACTGGAATATTAACAGTTACTTTTGTTCCAGGCTTAATCTTTTGAAAATCTATGTGTATCGGCTCATTATTTAAAGGATGAAAATTGATATCTTTAGTTAGAACTTTATGTTTTGATCCTCCTATACTCATTTCAATAACAGAGCTCATAAAGTTAGATGACTCTAACATTTTTTTAATTGATATTTTTTTTACTGATAGAGGTAAGTTTTGTTCTTTATCACCATATAAAATACCCGGAAGAAAACCCTCTAATCTTAATTTTTTAAGGTCTCCTTTTGAATTGATTTTTCTTTCTGAAGCTTCAAGCTTTAAATTTTCCATATAATCAAGATCGCTTGTTTTATATTAACTTCAAAAAAAAAACAAGTTATTGTTATTTATTTGAATAGGCTAGAAACTGAAGTTGATTGAGATATTCGTTTAATAGCTTCAGCGATTAGAGGAGCAATACTTACTACCTCTATTTTAGAAACTCCTCTAATTTTTTTTGTATTATCAATTGTGTCAGTGATAACGATCTTTTTCATCTTAGATTTTTTAATTTTATCAATAGATGAGCCCGTAAGAACACCATGAACAACGTAACAATAAACTTCCTTTGCTCCTTTATCTACTAAAGCATCAGCCGCGTTGCAGATTGTCCCACCACTATCAATTAAGTCATCAATAATAATACAAGATTTATTTTTAACTTCCCCAATAACATTCATAACTTCAGATTGTCCTGGACGTTCTCTTCTTTTATCAATGATTGCCAAACCAGCATTCAGTCGTTTACCAATTGCTCTTGCTCTTTCTACTCCTCCAACATCAGGAGCTACACAAACAATATTTTTCATTCCAATATTTTTTAATATGTGTTTTAAAAGAACTGGTGCTGCATATAAGTTATCAACAGGAATATCAAAAAACCCCTGAATTTGATTTGCATGAAGATCCATCGTTAAAACTCTATTTGCTCCAGCATTAGTAATTAAGTTTGCAACTAATTTTGCGCTTATAGGAGACCTTGGTACAACTTTTCTATCTTGTCTTGCGTACCCGAAATAAGGGATGACGGCAGTTATATTTTTTGCTGAAGATCGTCTTAAAGAATCTATGCATATTAGTAATTCCATAATGTTGTCGTTAGCAGGATAAGAGGTCGATTGTATTAAATAGACATCGTTACCTCTCATATTCTCTTTAATCTCAACATAGACTTCTGAGTCAGCGAATCTTACAATTTCTCTTTGTGTTGGTTTTGTTTTTAAATATTTACAGATTTGATCGCTAAGGGAAATACTGCTTGTTCCAGATACAATCTTCATGAGATCTTTTTATATAATTTTATAATTGTTTAATCAATTAATATCTATAAATCACAGAGATACATCTTCCATAATCCATTTCGTTTTTATGAATAGACCTTCTATAGCTAAAAAAATTTTTATAATCGCTATAAGTATCCCTATTAATATGATCAATGTTTTTTTGTGGGACTCCAAGTCTTAAAAATTTGTTATTTACAAATAATCTCAAATTAAAGTAAATTTTTTTATTATTATCTCTAAAATATTTTTTATAATCATAGTTCTTAATTTTAATCTTTTTTACGAAATCTTCTTTTACTTCATAACTTTTCTGCGCAATACAAGGTCCAATTGCCACAATTAAATTTGATATTTTTGATCTTTTTTCTTTAAATTTTTTAATTAGATTTTCTATAATTCCAGAATTTGCACCTTTCCATCCAGAATGAATAGCTGCTATTGTTTTATTTTTTTTATCAGCAACTAATATTGGTACGCAGTCAGCAGTTAAAATTCCAAAAGAAAATTTTGGATATGAAGTAATAATTCCATCAGCTTTGTATCTTTTTTTTACTAGAAAATTATCAAAATTGATTATTTTATTACTATGATATTGTTTGAGTATAATAAGCCTATTTAAGTTACAGCCAGTTTTTTTTGCAATAATTTTAATATTATTTTTAATATCTTTTTTTTTATCATTAGATCCTAATCCGCAATTTAAGCTTTTATAAATTCCTTTGGACAGACCATTTTTTCTGGAAAAAAAAAAACTTTTTAAACCAGTTATTTTGTTAATTTTTTTTGAATAAAAAATCATTAAATAAACCCAAGTTTAAATTTACAATCTTTTTTGCAAAAAGCTAACGCCTGAAAAGTATTGCCCATTTCATTTGGATTTAATAGTTTATTAATACTTAGAATTAAATTCTTACTATTAAAAACTTCTTCTTTTTTGACTATTTGACTAGCTCTTTCCATAATTCCCATTTTTTTTAAAAAAAAATTTTGCGGTACTATTCCAATATTGCGAATATTATTTTTTTTAAATTTTTTTTTTAATATATTGAAATTAATGTCGAAAGTAATATCGCAATCGGTATATTCTTTTAATAAATTTACAACCCTATGTTTTTTTATTGCTTTGATAGTATTTTTTCCAAGAATACTTGAGTAACCGTAATCAAACATTAGAAATATTCCATTATTTTTTTTTATAACTCTTGATATTGAATTAACATAACTATCTATATTTATTGGATATTCGATAAACTTACTTTTATTAATATTGTAAAACTTAGAATATTTTTTAATATAGTTTTCGTTTATTCTGTTTTTATAAAAAGTAATCTTTTTTTTATTATTATCTTTGAATGAAATGCATTGCTCATACCAACTATTTTTTTGTTTAAAAAATTGCTTAATAGGAAACGCATCAAAAAATTCGTTAGCTATAATTATTGTTGGTTCTTGATTGATCTTATTAATATTTTTTATCCAAAGAATATTTTTAAAATCATTTAAGTTATTCTTTTGTACTTTGATTAATTTCTCACTTATTTCATGTAAATAAACTGTAAGTTTAGCATCAAAAGTTTTAATTTTTTTAATACAATTTATTATTTGTTTGATCATTAGGCCATTTCCAGGACCTAATTCTAAAATGTTAATATTTTTTGGTTTTTTTATATAAATCCAATAAGAAACAATCCATATAGATATCATTTCTGAAAAAATACTCGATATTATTGGAGATGTAATGAAATCTCCATCTCGACCAAATATTTTTTTATTTTGGTAGTAGCCTGATTTTTTGTCATATAAAGCGATATCAATAAATTGATCTAAAGGAATAAATTTTTTTTTATTAATTAATTTTTCTATACGATTCATCTTTAATTTTTTTAAATGCAATTAATCCAAAAATTAAAAAACACAGGCTTATACATGTCCCTAAAGAAAAATTTAAAATTACATAGCCTAAATGCTTGTCTGGCTCTCTAAACGTTTCTGATAAAATTCTAAAAACAGAATAAAAAATTATAAAATAACAAGATAATTCACCATTAAATAATTTTTTTTTGTATTTTAAGATAATATTTAACAACAAGAACAATATTAGCCCCTCAAGAATTGCTTCATATAATTGTGAAGGATGTCTTGGCTCCATGTCTACTTTTGGAAATATTACCCCATAATTTGAAAAAGTTTTTTTTCCATATAATTCTCCATTTATAAAATTAGCAATTCTTCCAAGAAATATTCCTATGCAAGCGACACTGACAATTATATCTGTTAAAATAAGTGTTTTAATTTTATTTTTTTTTGCAAAAATTATTGAAGCGATAAAAACTCCAATTGCCCCTCCATGAAAAGACATTCCGCCCTGCCATAAAAATAATATTTCAATAGGATGATAAAAATAATAGTTAAAATTATAAAATAAAATATATCCAATTCTTCCTCCTAAAATAATTCCTAAAATTAAATAAATTAAAAAATTATCAAGATTTTCAATTATAATTATTTCTTTATTCCAATATTTTATAATTAAATATTTAGCGTAGTAAAAACCCAAGAATATTCCCGCAATGTAAGCTAAGGAGTACCAACGTATTTCTATAAAACCAAAATTGATAATGACTGGATTTAGATTGTGAATAAACATTTAAATAATCCTAGAATTATTTATAACTGTATTATCAAGAAGAATATATGAATAATTATAAAAAAATTATTAATGATTTTGTAAATTTATTTCAACTTGGAATTTTAACTGCGAAAGATATTAAGCAAGAAATAGGTAATATTATTCAGTTCAAAAAAGAAAAAATCATGCACCATTTTAATAGTTCTTCCCAGGAAGATTTGCAGCAACTAAAAAATAAAATAAATAAACTAAATTTAGAAATCGAAAAGCTGAAGAAATTAGTTAGGAAAAGATAAGGAAACTCTCAAACCTTTCCCTTTTGGATTGTTTAATAGTTTTACAGTTCCACCATGAGAATTAACTATATCCTCAACAATTGAAAGTCCTAATCCGACATTACTATCTTTGAGAGATCTTGACTTATCTATTCTGTAAAATGGTCTAAAGACTCTTTCTTTATGTTCGTCTGCAATTCCAGGACCGTCGTCATCAATATTAATCTGAATATTTTTTTTAATTTTTTTACATGTAATTAAAATATTTTCACCATATTTTTGAGAATTATTTATAATATTAGCAATACATCTTCTTATTAAATTTTTTCTTCCTGAAAATATTAAATTTTTAGGACTTTTTATTTTAATATTTTTTTTAAAACTTTTATCAATTAAATTTTGAATTAATTGAATAATATTAAATTTTTCTATAGGTTGTGAATATTGGTTACTTGCAAAATCAAGATATTCATTAATCATTTTTTCCATTTCAATAATTTCTTCTTTAAGAGAATTTAATTTTTGATTTTTATTTAAAAGTTCGATTTGTAATTTTAATCTAGTTAGAGGTGTTTTGAGATCGTGGCTAATACCAGATAACATAGCGGTCCTCTGACTAATATGTTTTAAGATTCTTCTTTTCATCTTTTCAAACTCGTAAGAAGCCTGTCTGATTTCAAGAGCTCCTGATACTTTAAAATCACTATCAAATTGCCCCTTACCAAATTTTTCCGCTGCTTGAGAAAGATGAATGATAGGTCTTATTTGATTACGTAGAAAAATTATTGAAATAAAAAGAAATATTAATGAAGGTACAGTAATCCACAGCGCAAATATTCTTCCAGATGTAGACCTTATTTTAGATTTCGGTATTAAAAATTCAATAACTTCATTCTTATTTAACAACACTAATACTTGAACAAATGAACTGTTGAATCTGACATTATGCCAGTACGGATTTTTTATTTTATCTGAGAACTCTTCTATAACAATGTTATCGTATAAACTGTACCACTTCACTGTTTCTGTAGATGGAAGTTGCTGGGTGTCTTTTTTGATTGAAATTACTATGCCACTTTTGTCTTTGTAAATATTTATTAATTCATTACTTTTATTTTTTTGTTTAAATTCAGGGTAAAGAGCTAAAAATGTATTAATTTCATTGGCAGCAGATCTAACCAAACCCCTATTTGTTTTATACCAAATGCTATCAAAAAAAACTCCCCCTACGACAATTTGAATAAGTATTATAGGAGCTATTACAATTAATAATGATCTAAAAAGTAAAGTTCTAGGAAATATCTTTCTTAACATTTCAATCTAGCCATAAAACATAGCCGGTACCACGGACTGTTTGTAAATACTTTGGATTTTTAGGATCTGGTTCAATTTTTTGTCTTAGCCGCGTAACTAAAACATCTATGCTTCTTTCTTGCGTTAGGTTTGTGATTTTTGAAATTTCCTCCCTTGAAAATATTTTTCCCGCAGAACTAATCATGTTCTCTAATAAAATTTTTTCACTAGCATTAATTTTTATTATTTTTTTATCTTTTTGGATTTCCATTTTTTTTATATTAATATTAGCTTTTCCTATCTTAATTGAAGGAATTATATGTTTATCCTTTTTGATTCTTTTAATTACATTCTTAATTCTTAATAAAAGTTCTTTTGGTTCAAAAGGTTTTGGTAAATAATCTTCTGCTCCTAACTCTAAACCTCTTACTCTATCATCGGCCTCACCTTTCGCCGTAAGAAGAATTATAGGCAAATCAATATTTTCTCTAATTTCTTTTGTAAGTTGCAAACCGTCCTTGCCCGGCATCATAATATCAATAATTGCTAGATCAAATTTTACAATTTTTAATTTTTCTTCTGCATCGGATGCATTAATCGCTGTAGATACAAAAAAATTATTATTTTTTAAATATTGTTTTAATAGATCCCTGATTTTGTCATCATCATCAACAATCAAAATATGTATTTTTGAATTATCCATGAATTATTTTTTTCATTATTGATTTAAAGTTTGAAACTTCATCCGAGCTAGAATTTTTAAGCGCATTAATTATTCTTTTTTTTTGTTTATTAAATATTTCATTGCATAGTTTTACCCCTCTTTCGGTTAGGACTAATTCTCTTTGTCTTGCGTCTTTTGTTCCTTTTTTTTGTGATATAATATTTTTTTTGATTAAATCTTGTAGAACTCTACTTAAACTTTGTTTAGTAATTTTTAATTTTCTTAATATATCAGCAATGCTAATATTAGGGTTTCCTTCTATAATACAAAGTAATCTATGATGGGCTCTACCAAAAGAATTTTTTTTAAGCACTTCATGTGGATCTGAATATGAATCAATATACACTTGAAAAATAAGTTCTATAATTTCTTTTAAACTTTTTTCTCTTAAATATAAAAGATCTTTCATTTTAAAATTATATTGTATGTCAGTTTTATTGACATATCTACTTTACTTATTTACCAAT
>Ga0129336_10000651_pt1 | contig 20535 bp, 21 predicted proteins | sample CPB6_02_DNA_FD_96878 | JGI IMG/M metagenome (GOLD analysis project Ga0129336, IMG submission 96878) | Freshwater to marine salinity gradient microbial communities from Chesapeake Bay, USA - CPBay_Sum_0.6_0.2_DNA | ecosystem: Environmental > Aquatic > Marine > Coastal | place: USA: Chesapeake... | reverse complement strand
TGGGTGATCAACACGATGCCAAGTTGCGGCCGCACCTTGCGAACTTCGTGGATTCCCTTGGCGACGATTCGCAATGCATCGATGTCGAGTCCTGAGTCGGTTTCGTCAAGGATCGCCAACTCCGGCTCGAGGATTGCCATCTGCATGATTTCGTTGCGCTTCTTCTCGCCGCCAGAGAAACCTTCGTTGAGGTGGCGATCGACGAACGTGGAGTTCATGCCGAGTCGCTTCATCCAGTCCATCGCACTCAGACGCAACTCGAGGACGGAGAGATCGATGCCTTTGCGCGCTGACAGTGCCTGGCGCAGGAATTGAATCACCGACACGCCGGCGATTTCTTGCGGGTATTGAAAGCCGAGGAACATGCCCGCCTTGGCGCGAGCATCGGTGGGCCACTCGGTGATGTCATCGCCACGGAAATGGAGCGACCCCTGCACCACTTCGTACTCGGGGGAGGCGAGCAAGGTGTTCGCCAAGGTGCTCTTGCCACACCCGTTCGGGCCCATGATCGCGTGAACTTCGCCCTCGTTGACGGTGAGTGAAACACCGCGGAGAATTTCGTCCGTGCCCTCGGTGGGCTTGGCGTGGAGGTCGTCGATCCGGAACAGTTCGGCCACGAAACGCAGTGTAGGCGCGGTCATCGCTATTTGCACTACGGAGATAGTGCAAATAGCAGCCGTGAGTCAGGAGGAGTGGCTACCAGCCACGCTCGACCCATTCGGCGAGATGCGGTCGCTCGGTGCCGATGGTCGTGTCCTTGCCATGGCCAGGCAACACGATGGTGTCGGGCGGGAAGGTGAAGAGTTTGGTGTCGATCGAGTGGATAATCGTGGCGAAGTCGCCCCCCTCAAAAGTCGTATTGCCGGGGCCACCGGGAAACAGAGTGTCGCCCGTGAACAACAGCGGCGTGCCCTCGACATGGAACGAAATCGATCCCTCTGTGTGCCCCGGATTGTGGATTGCGCGCAGTCGCAAACGCCCTACTTCGATCACCTCGGCGTCGTCGATGAACACGTCGTATCCAACGTCTTTCAGGCGGGGGGCGTCGCGCGCAGTGACGGCAACTTCGTACCCAGCCTCGCGCATAGCAGGTACCGCTTGGATGTGATCCCAGTGGCCATGGGTTTCTAGTACCCGTTTGACTCCAAGTTTCGTGCAGAGCTCGAGGAGTTGCTCGTGCTCGTTTGCGGCATCGATCAACACGGCGTCGCCGCTTTCCGTGCAGCGCACCACGAATACGTTGTTTTCGAAGGGCCCAACGACGACCTTGTGCACTTCGACGCCACTTTGACGCCAATGCAGGGAGGTCGTCACCTCCTCAGTATGGCGTGAGTGGTTTTGGGGGTGCTGCAAAGGAGGGGAAAAGACTCAATGGATTGGCGGTTGGTAGCCCACACGAGGCAGAATTGCAGGATGAACTTTGCCTTCACCGAAGAACAGGAAGAGCTCCGCAAGACCGTCCGGGCGTTCCTTGACTCCAAGTCGCCCGAAACCGCGGTCCGTGAGCAGATGGAGACCGACAACGGTTTCGATCCAGCAGTGTGGGCTCAGATGGGTGAGCAGATGGGATTGCAGGGTCTTTCCATCCCCGAGGAGTTCGGTGGTTCTGGATACTCGTTCATCGAGTTGGGAGTAGTGCTTGAAGAGATGGGTCGCGCCTTGCTGTGCGCGCCGTATTTCTCCACCGTCGTCTTGGCGGCTAATGCGCTGTTGCACTCCGGTGATGACGCTGCGAAGAAGAAGTGGTTGCCGGGCATCGCCAGTGGCGAGACCGTCGCCACCTTGGCTGCCACTGAGCCGTCGGGCGCGTGGGACGAATCTGGCATCACGATGTCGGCGAAGGGTTCGGGAAGTGATTTCACCCTGACGGGCACGAAGATGTTCGTTCTTGATGGTCACACGGCGAACTTGATCGTCGTTGCCGCACGCACTGCGAAGGGCGTGTCGCTGTTTGCAGTCGAAGGAAATGCCAAGGGTCTCACTCGAACTGCGCTTTCCACGATGGATCAGACTCGCAAGCAAGCCAAGCTCGAGTTCGCTGACACTCCGGCAACCTTGATCGGCACCGAAGGCAAGGGCTGGGACGTGTTGTCGACGGTATTCGACCTCGCCGCTGTCGCGCTCGCCGCTGAGCAGGTGGGTGGCGCGCAGCGAGTCCTCGACATGGCAGTCGAATATGCGAAGGTTCGCGTGCAGTTCGGTCGTCCGATTGGTTCGTTCCAAGCGATCAAGCACAAGTGTGCAGACATGTTGCTGGAAGTCGAATCTGCCAAGTCGGCCGCCTACTACGGCATGTGGTGTGCAGCAGAGATGAATGAAGAACTTCCCTCGGTGGCTTCGCTGGCCAAGGCTTATTGCTCAGAGGCCTACTTCCACGCTGCGGCGGAGAATATCCAGATCCACGGCGGAATCGGCTTCACGTGGGAGCACCCGGCGCACTTGTACTTCAAGCGCGCCAAGTCGAGCGAGTTGTTGTTCGGTGACCCGAGCTATCACCGCGAGCTTCTCGCACAGCGCATCGGCATTTAGGTTTACTGCGCGGCATGTCCGCCGTGACCATCTTCTTCTTGGTGATCTCGGCACTTGCCGTTTTCGCCATTGCTGCAGTCACGATTGGCCGTGAAGCCCGAAGGTTGGACTCGGTGGCACCACGCGCCGTGTATGACATTGACGAAGCAGTGGAATTCGTGGCGGCTCGCCTGCCTGGCGAGTCGCAGGCGCGCCTGACCTACGAGGAGTTGCGCAAATTGCTGAAGGCGCACATGGGCTGGCTCCATGCGAAGGGTTTGCAGCCGAAGGACGTGATCGATCGGCGCCAGGACATCATCGAAGAGGTGGTCGTTGGCGAGGAAACGGTGACCGCCTATTTGCTCGGTCAGGCCGAGTCACTGCGAATCGAAGTGCTCGACGACGTCGATGTCGTGCATGTGGTGCGGGGGCACCTGGATTATTTCGAGGCGATAGGCGCCGTTGGGCCGAGGGCCAACGACACCGACTCCTGACCCACGACGTTCTGCTTCCAAATCGATACGTAACGCTCGAGGTTTGGATTCGAGTACGGATCGTCATCCAAGCGATCGCGCCAACGTCGGCCGATCGTCTCCACCTCGAACGGCTTCAGCAGAGGAGAGCGTGTCTGTGATTCGAAGTGGTACACCCGAGCATGCGGTGTCCACACCACGCGGTAGCCAACTTCCTGCAATTTCAGACTGAAATCGACGTCGTTGTAATTGGACGGAAACTTGGTGCACAACCCACCAACCTGCTCGAAGGCACTCTTGCGGATGAGCGCAAAAGCAGCAATCACTCCGGAAACTTCGCGTTGCACGCGCAACATGCACTGTGCACCAACGTGCTCGGGGGAGCGATGTCGGTAGAGGTCGTAAGGAACTGGGTTCAATAGGTGCCCTGCGCTCTGGATGAGGCCGTCCTCGTACAGGAGCATCGGCCCCACCATTGCCACGGTGTCGTCCTCGAGCAACCCGAGCATCGTCTCCATTGCGCCGGCCGAGATGACCTCGGTGTCGTCGTTGACGAGGAGCAGATGTTCGCCCGTGGAGTGGGCCGCGCCGATGTTGACTTTTTCTGCAAAGTTGAACGGCTTGTCGTAGTCCACGAAGACACTGCGATACCCGCTGCGCATTGCCGACGCTTCGATCGCTTGACGGGCATCGGCAGGGGTGTCGTGGTCGAACACCACGATCAACTCAATGTGGTGATAGGTGAGTGTCGTGTTCAGCGAATCGATGCAGTGTGCGGCGAGAACGACCTCACGTTCGCCGATCGTTCCACGCGTTCCTCGTGTGGGAATGATTGCCGAGACGAGCGGACTGCCGGAGAGTCTGCGTCGAACTCGTACGACGGGCACGGCCGGGTCGAGTTCGCACGTGGCGTCGATGGCGAGCCGGCGGCAATGCTCCTCAACGGCGTTCAGTGACGCGTTGGGCTGCAGCGACTCGTCCTCGCTGCGGTAAAGCAGATGGGGCAAGCGAACGGGATTACTCACTTCGCACAAGCGCAGTGCTCGATCGTGTTCGTGGGCGATCGCGAGTGATTTCACGCCTCCGACGCGCTCTACGAGATCCAAACGGACTGCAATCAAGGTGCCCAGATAGTTGTGCCCGCGAAGTCGCTCGGGTGACCAACCTGGGCGGCGCACCTCGGCGTCGTGTTCGAAACGCCGCGGCGCGCGATGCTGAGAATCGCCGTAGACAATTTGGGTCGAGGGGTCGGCAAACGCGGCATCGAGTTCGGTGAGAGCCGTTGGGGTAAGCGCATTGCCCGTGCGCAGAAATACCACGACGGAGTCGGTCGGCAGCGGCACCATCTCACGTGCGACGGAGATTCCGGACAGTCTCATCGTTCGCATTCGAGTGATTCGCTCGTGCTCGATACTGGAGCCGAGCAGCAACCACTGTGCTGGCCGAACCTGCGATGCAAGTAGTGACTCGGCGGTGCGGCGAACTTCGGTTGAGTTCGCTTTGGAGGCGTCGCAGACGACGACGAATCGCGCCGTCACCCGAGCAACCTCTTCAGCCCATAGCGCACGGGACGTGGAAGATGTCGATAGACGAATCGTGCCGCGCGGTAACGATTCTCGTGTACCCAGTCCACGCGATGGGTGGCCTGATCCTGTTTGGCGAACGAATCGTCGAAGCGGTAGCCATCGAGCGAACCGTCGCTTCCATAACGCGCAGATACTCGAGCTTCGACGCGTGCACCGATTTCGTCGTCGCGGCGGGCGAGTTCGTTCAGGTAGCGCTCGACGTTGACGGCCGCTTCGTCACCCATTCAGATCATCATGTTGAGGTTGGTCGTGATCGCCTTGCCCAACTCTTGATCGCCCGCAATGTCGACTTTCGAAGACGACGGATCGATGCGACCCATGGCAAGGGCGCAAAAGGTGTTGCTATCCATCTTCAACGTCGAGATCGGGTCGGCAACTTGATCGACGATTGCGGCACGGCCGTTGGTGACGAGCACCGGCACCGTTCGCTGCACGGGCCCGGTGATTTCGATTACGACACCGCGACCTTCGGGGGTCTGTGCGCGCTTACCTACCACGATGGGGATGGTGCGCAGCAGACGATCGATGGTGTGCTCAGCGGCGGGACCTCCCTCGTTGCCCGGCTTGCCAAGGGCACGACGTATGTCTTGTTCATGAGCCCAGCAGTCGAGCACACGTATGTGCAGGAAGTCGGCCATGGTTCCCGGGCCAGTGGGGGTCATTGTCTCGCGATTGAAATACTCCTCGCCCGCATCCTCGAGAAAGTCACGACTGTCTTCGATCAGGTCATTCCACTCGGCAAGAACCTCGGCACCGGACAGTGAGCGTCGCACATCGACATCATGTTCGTTGAACTCACCGATCGGGTTCTTTACGTGCGCACCTTGAATTGCGCGGTGCTTGGTGACGGGAAGTCCGATCATCATGCGCTCCACACCGATGAGGTGCGACAACGTGTCTTGCACCGTCCAACCCGGGCAGGCGGTCATTGTCTTCCACTGATCCTCAGTGAGATCAGCACATAACGCGGAGATCGACTGCCACGTGTCGGTCAGCTTGTCGATGGTGTCGGTGGGCCTCATCGGTTTCTCCTATCGGGCGGGATTTTGAATCGTTTGCCACTCACGATTCTTCAGGTACGGCGAGAATGCCTCGCCAATCGAGCGTAGGTCGGCATCGGTCTTGGGTGTCTTGATTTCGTAGAGCCCGGGAAAGGTCGAGTAGTTAATCGTCATATCCCACAGGCGCAGCGCGTCGTTACCGGTGGGCGCGGGCACGACGACAGGACCGAACACGGCGCGGCCTCCGAGCCGGTCGAGTACGGGCACACCGAAGGCGGCCAACTCACTGACGGCGAAGTCGTGATCGCGCTTGATGTCGTCGTGAGTCGTGGGATCGGCCAAGGCCTCGTCCCAGATGGAACCCGGTTGACCAATGTCGGCGAGCAATTCGATCGCCACGTCGTGCTCGTACGGTCGGCGACCTTCGTAGTGCAGCGCCGTCGCAATTCGTAGGTACCACGCACCACACAGCTCGTTGTCGAGTCGTCGCAGGTAGGCGCCGATGCGCATCGGTGTCCAGCCGTAGGCGATGTCGCGCTCCCAGGGGTGCTTCTTGCCCTCTGTTCGATTGATCTCCTCGAGGCTGAAGAACTTCCAGTTCACTCGAAGGCCCGTGAGTCGGGATACTTCGCGAATCCACAGCGAGGTTTGGAATGCCCAGGGGCAGATCGGGTCGAAATAGAAGTCGATCTCGGTCGGACGTTGAACCAATCCGCTCATTCGCTTGGAGACGCTACACGACTAGATTTGGACTCATGGCCCGACACAGTCGATTCGAACACACGCGTTTTCTCGGCGACAAGCGCACGCAGTTGGTGTATGACACCGATGAGTGGGCGGATCAAACGGTGATCGACGAAATCGCCGAGAGTGGTGTCGGATTGTGCTTCGGCCCGGACACCTTGGCTGAGGCGCGCAACCGCGGCTACACGCTCGCCACGCCGGGCAGGTCGCGGCGCCATCTCAAACCGCGTGCCTGACGTTTCGTGAACGGCACCCTGCTCTCCGGCGGGTTGAAACTTGATCGTTACCTGACGCAACCAACTGGCAAGAACGGCGCGTTGCCGGCACTCGTGTTGTGCCACGGCTATCCGAGTGGCGGAATCGACGCGCGACATTCCGCGGGTACTTTTCCTGAACTGTGTGATCGAGTGGCGAGCGAACTCGGTTGGGTGGCGATGACGTTCACGTTCCGTGGATGTGCGAACAGCGAAGGCGACTTCTCCATGCAAGGTTGGGTGGATGACTTGCGTGCGGCAGTGAGTCACGTGGTGGCAGAGACGTCACCTGGGGGGATCTGGCTTGTCGGCAACAACACGGGTGGCTCGCTCGCGCTATGCGTGGCAGCTGACGATCCGCGAGTAAACGGTTGCGCATTGTTGGGTGCTCGCGCGGATTTCGACGATTGGGCCGAACAGCCACGACGATTCCTCGAACACTCGCGCGAGATCGGCACGGTGCGGCGCCCGAGTTTTCCGTCCTCGGTGGAGGAGTGGGGACGTGAGTTGCGGCGATTTCGTCCGACGGATGCGGCGAAGCGGTATGCGCCTCGTCCGCTGTTGTTGATGCACGGTGCCGACGACGACGTGGTGCCTACTGCAGACTCACGCGTGCTCGCTCAGGCGCACGGTTCGGCTGAGTTGCAGATTGTTCCGGGGGCGGGGCACCGTTTGCGCCACGACCCTCGGGCAATGGCGATGTTGCTCGGTTGGTTGGATCGTCAGCGCACTCAGGCCGGCTTGTAACTGTGGGAGTGCCACTCCCAGGCGCTGCCCACGATGTCGCGCAGATCGCGCGTTGCTTTCCAGCCAAGAATTGCTCGCACGAGAGTGGGGTCGGCAAACACCGTCGTCGGGTCGCCGGCACGGCGAGGCGCAAACTCGTATGGCACCTTGCGACCGCTCACTTGTTCGGCCATGTCGATGATTTCGAGCACCGACGTTCCCATGCCCGTTCCCACGTTGCACGCAATGCTCTTGCCACCTGTGGCGAGGTAGTCGAGTGCCTTGATGTGAGCATCTGCAAGGTCGACGACGTGGATGTAGTCACGAATACACGTGCCGTCTTGCGTGGGGTAGTCGTTACCGAACACTTGTAGTGGACCGCTTGCCCCGAGCATTGCCTTCATCACCCGAGGAACGAGGTTTTGCGAGTGCGACCAGTCTTCACCGATGACCGCGTCGTCGCTCGCACCAGCAGCATTGAAGTAACGCAGGCTGACGGAACGCAAGCCGATTGCGTCGCACGAGGTGAGGAAGCTCTCCATTGTCGACTTCGTCTCTGCATAGACGCTCTCGGGACGAAGCGGGGCTTCCTCGGTGACGGGGACATGTTCGGGATTGCCGTACACGGCGGCGGACGAAGAGAACACGAGGCGCTCGACACCATTGGCCAGAAGCGAGTGCACCAGTGAGATGGTGCCGGCCACGTTGTTCGACCAGTAGCGCAGCGGTTGCTCCATCGATTCGCCGACTGCCTTGTACGCGGCAAAGTGGATCACGTCGGTGACGCCGTACTTGCGCACGGTTTTTTCGACGAGCCGCTCGTCACGGATGTCACCCTCCACCAATGGAGTGCTACCTAGTCGCGAGCGAATCCCGAGCTCGAGCGTGTCGAGGACGACGACGTCTCGACCGAGTTCGACGAGCGCGCGTACCGTGTGCGAGCCGATGTAGCCGGCACCTCCGGTGACGAGGATGGTCATTCGCTCACCCTAACGAGTGGGTTTGCGTGCTGATTTCTGGGCCGACTTCTTTGCGGGTTTCTTGGGGCGATCCTGCTTGTCGAGGTCTGCGGCCTTTTGCATCTTTTTGAACCCGCGCACCTTGAGCAGTGCGGCAGGAGAATGAATGTCAGCCACCGATCGAGGCTGAGCATCGGAGAACACGCCTGCCGCTTTCTTCCAGCCATTTGGCCGAAAGCCAAAACGCTTGCCGAGGAGCGCGATGAAGATCTCAGCCTTCTCTTCGCCGTATCCGGGCAAGATGCGCAAACGTCGCTTCAGTTCTGTCGCTTCACTCACGCCCTTCCAGATGTTCGATCCCTTGCCGGCGTACTCGTCAGCGATGATTTCGCACAGCGCATGGATGCGTCGAGCCATGCTGTCGGGGAACCGATGGATAGCAGGCTTTTCGCGACACACCGCGACGAACTGCTCGACATTCATGGAGGCGATCTTCTTTGCGTCGCAATGACCGAGACGTTGTTTGATCGTGTACGGGCCAGTAAACGCCCACTCCATCGGAACCTGTTGATCGAGCAGCATCCCAATCAACAGCGCGGTTCCGTCGCGGCGAAGCAACTGATCGCCAGCAGGAATACCGGTGATGTACAGCGGTTTTGGTGTGGTGGTCGTCGTCACGAAAGGCCTTACTTGTTGAGTGCAGATGGAGTTTCGGGATCGATTCCGTAGCGGGCGATCGCGTCGGACACGACTTTACGATCGAGCGAGCCGGCATTGGCGAGTTCTGCGAGTACTGCGACTACCACGTGGGCTGCGTCGATCTCGAAGTGACGGCGTAATGCCTCGCGAGTGTCGCTTCGCCCCATTCCGTCCGTGCCCAGCGCGACGAACGTGCGCTGACCGACATACGGTGCGATTTGCAGCGGCACCGATCGCATGAAGTCGCTGACCGCGACGATGGGTCCCGTCGAATCGCCGAGGATGCTCTCGACACGGGACTTGCGTGGTTCGGCAGTGGGGTGCAGACGGTTCCAACGCTCAGTCTCGAGACCCTCTTCGCGGAGCAACTTGTACGACGTTGCTGACCAGAGATCCACGCCGACGTCGTAGTGCTCGAGCAAGTCGGCTGTGGCGCGACGAGCCGAACCGTGAGCCGAACCGGAGAAGAGGATCGAGGCGCGGTGTTTGCCACCAGTAGCCGCTTGCCACTTGTAGAGACCGCCCATGATCTCGTCTTCGATGCTCGCGTGCTCTGGTCGTGCTGGCATCTCGTAGTTCTCGTTGTACAACGTGAGGTAATAGAAGATGTCCTCTGGATTGGTGCCGTACATCCGTTCGATTCCGTGCTTGATGATCGTGGCCACCTCGTAGGCAAAGGCCGGGTCGTATGCCTGACAGGCGGGGATCATGCTTGCGTGCAAGAGGCTTTGACCGTCTTGATGTTGAAGGCCCTCACCGAGCAACGTGGTCCGTCCTGCGGTGGCACCGAGGAGGAACCCCCGAGTGCGCGAATCGGCTGCTTGCCAAATCAGATCACCGACACGCTGGAAGCCGAACATTGAATAGAAGATGTAGAACGGCACCATCGGAACGCCACGGGTTGCATAACTCGTTCCCGCAGCGATGAAACTCGACATGCTGCCTGCTTCAGTGATGCCTTCTTCGAGGATTTGTCCTTCTGAAGACTCCGAGTAGCTCAGTAACAACGCGTGGTCGACCGGTTCGTACTTCTGGCCGTGCGATGCATAGATCTTGAACTCGGGAAACAGTGAGTCCATGCCGAAGGTGCGAGCTTCGTCAGGGATGATCGGTACCACGCGCGAACCGAATGCCTCGTCGCGACCGAGATTGCGCAACAAGCGTGTGAAGCCCATTGTCGTGCTCACCGATTGGCCACCACTACCCGAGTTGAATTCTTCGAACGCCTTGGGGTTGGGCAGTGCGAGTGGTCGACGAACGGTCGTTATGCGACGCGGGACTGCACCACCAAGTGCTCGGCGGCGCTCCATCATGTATTGATACTCAACGGAATCTTCCGGAGGTCGGTAGTAGGGCGGTTGATCGCCGGTGAGTGCCGAGTCGGGGATTTCGTCTTCGAGATGCAGGCGCGAACGCAGCGTGCGCAACTGTTCCTCGCTCATCTTCTTGATCTGGTGCGTGGCGTTGCGGCCCTCGATCTCTGGTCCGAGCGTCCAGCCCTTCACGGTCTTGCACAGAATTGCGGTTGGCCTACCAGAACCAAGGTTCTCGCTGGCTGCCTTGAATGCGGCGTAGAGCTTGCGGTAGTCGTGACCACCGCGTGGAAGCAGACGCAGGTCCTCATCCGAGAGATGGGACACCATTTCCCTGAGGCGCGGATCTGGTCCGAAGAAGTTCTCGCGAATGTAGTTGCCATTTTCCACCGTGTAACGCTGGAACTCGCCGTCGACAGTGGTGTTCATCTTGTTGAGCAATGCCCCCGTGGTGTCGCGGGCGAGGAGTTCATCCCATTTCGAACCCCAGATCACTTTGATTACGTTCCAACCGGCACCGCGGAACACTGCTTCGAGTTCTTGGATGATCTTGCCGTTGCCGCGCACTGGTCCGTCGAGTCGTTGCAAGTTGCAATTGACAACGAATGTGAGGTTGTCGAGATGCTCGCGAGCGGCAAGCGAAATCGAACCGAGAGTTTCTGGCTCGTCTGTTTCGCCATCGCCGATGAATGCCCACACACGGCTCTGCGAGGTGTCGTCGAGTTTGCGATTGTGCAGGTAGCGATTGAAGCGTGCTTGATAGAGCGCCGTGATCGGGCCGAGTCCCATCGACACGGTGGGGAACTCCCAGAACTCGGGCATCAAGCGCGGGTGTGGGTAACTCGACAGACCAGCACCGTCGCGACCGATCTCGCGGCGGAAGTGATCGAGGTCGTCTTCGTGCAGGCGGCGTTCGAGGAATGCGCGCGCGTAGATGCCCGGTGCCGCGTGACCTTGGAAGTAGATGTGATCACCCGGTTGACCGGCGTCGCGGCCGCGGAAGAAGTGGTTGAAGCCGACTTCGTACAAACTGGCTGACGAGGCGAACGTGGAGAGGTGGCCACCGATTCCCTCGGCTGCCATGTTCGCGCGTACCACCATCACGGCCGCGTTCCAGCGGATGTAGGCGCGGATGCGCCGCTCGATGTGTTCGTCGCCAGGGAACCACGGCTCTTGTTCGCGAGGAATGCTGTTGACATACGGAGTGGAAACGGTGGCGGGGAAACTGACTTGCGCATCTCGAGCGCGCTCCAAGAGTCGCGAGAGCAAGTAGCGGGCGCGCGTCTTGCCGTGGGTATCGACCACTGCGTCGAGCGAGTCCAACCACTCGGCGGTTTCGCCGGGGTCAGTGTCGGGGAGCTGATGCACTGAACCGTCGAAGATCATGCACTCATTCTCGCAGAATGACTCGAACTACTGGATATCGACGGGTGCGCGGTAAAGACGTCCTGATCAGCAAAGATGCTCGGGATGGTTCTCATCTATACAGACGGTGCGTGCTCGGGAAATCCCGGTCCAGGCGGATGGGCGTGGGCCGTGGCGCCGAGTGGTGAACCGCAGGCCAACGGCGGGGAAGCCCATACCACCAATCAACGGATGGAGCTCACCGCGGTGATCGAGGCGATCAAGTCGGTATCGGCCGACGAGCCCGTCGAGATTCGCTCGGACAGTACCTACGTGGTCAATTGCTTTCGGGACGAGTGGTGGAAAGGCTGGCTTGCCCGAGGGTGGCGAAATTCACAGAAGCAACCCGTCGCCAATCGGGATTTGTGGGAGCCGCTCATCAACATGGTCAACGAACGTGGCAATGTGACTTTCTCGTGGGTCAAGGCGCACAACGGCGATCCGCTGAACGAGCTCGTCGATCGACTTGCGGTAGCGGCCTCTCTCGGCTTCACACGCTGATTCGCCACCGTTCGTTCGGCTTGGCTGATTCAGCAGGCGTTGCGTAGTGTTTCCGCATGGATCTCAACGGAGCAAGTGCAATCGTCACCGGTGGAGCGTCGGGAATTGGAGCAGCGTGTGTGCGCCTGCTCGCCCAGCGCGGAGCGAAAGTAGTCGTCGCCGACATTCAAGATGAGAAGGGCAAGGCGCTGGCCGACGAGGTTGGTGGCGCGTATTGCAAGGTGGACGTCACCAACACGCAGGACATCATCAATGCCACCGAGATGGCCAAGTCGATGGGGCCGATTCGCGCACTCGTCAACTCCGCCGGCATCGGCTGGGCGCAGCGCACGGTGGGCAAGGACGGCTCATACGAGTCGGCAGCAAACCTTGATGCATTCAAGAAGGTGGTGGCAATCAACTTGATCGGAACGTTCGACTGCATCCGCATTGTCGGCACTTCGATGAGCACCAATGAGCCCCTCGCCAATGGTGAGCGTGGCGCAATTTGCAACCTTGCTTCAGTGGCGGCCTTCGACGGCCAAATTGGTCAGGCTTCCTACTCCGCGTCGAAGGGTGGCGTCGTTGGCATGACTTTGCCGATCGCACGTGATCTTGCGGCGATCGGAGTGCGCGTGAACACGGTTGCTCCAGGATTGATCGACACGCCGATTTACGGCAGTGGCGATGCCAGTGAGCAGTTCAAGGCGAACCTGCAAAAGGGTGTGTTGTTCCCGCAGCGACTCGGCTTCCCCGAAGAGTTGGCGAGCATGGTGGTCGAGACGATCACCAACAGCTACGTGAATGCCGAGACCATCCGCGTGGACGGCGGCATTCGCATGCAGCCCAAGTGACCTTCGTTCTCCACCAGGATCCGTTCACACCTTTCGATCAATCTCCGTCGCGCGATCTCACTGGCTTTTCGCCGATGGGGTTCTACGACGAGATGATTCCCGCTGCGCCAAGCGATGAGTTTCGACATCGCGTCGGCACCAAGCCACTCGATGTTTCGCGTTGGCTTCCCGACGACAAGGAGTCTGCTCCCACCATTGCGATGAAGCGCGAGTTGCTCGTGAGTCGCCGTGAGGAAGTGGTGGCGATTCACGAGGGAGGCGAGGGAGCAGCAACCGAGGCGGCGCGTCTGGTGGGTGACTTCAAGGGCGTCACGATCGAAGCCGAGGGGCTGGATGCGCTCATCGATGCAGCTCTGCTCGTTCCCGATGATCTCACGGTGCTTGCACCGCGCGTTGCCGCAAATGGCGAAGAACAACTCCTCTTCGTGGCTGGCGTCGTGTGCTCACCGAGTCGGTGGCGACTCAACACGAAGATGGGCAAGGACATGTTGGCGACTCACCAGCCCGTCGCGCGTTACGGCGAACACATCGGCGCGCCCGTCGACACACTTTTGCGTCGCTTGACGGTTGATCGCCCGCTGTGGCGATCCAACTGGACGCTCGAGGATCATCCGGCGTTGTTCCAGCCGGAGCCGCCCGAGAAGCCTCTCGGTGTTGCAGCCGATCAATTGTGGATTCGCATGGAGCGCGAGACCTTGCGCAGATTGCCGAACACGGGTGGCGTGTTGTTCACGATTCGCGGGTTTCAGCAATCACTTCCGGACTACGTGGGCGGCTCTCCTGAACGCGCGCGAACCCTGTATGCATTGATCGAACGCCTGCCCGAAGACGTAGCGCGGTACAAGTCGATCTTCGCCTATCGCGAAGCGGTGCTTGGTTGGTTGCGCGAGCGCTCCTGAACGCTCAGGTCGTGTAGTCGGCGTTGATTCGCACGTAGCCATCGGAGAGATCACAGCCCCAGACGGTGGCGCTCGTCGTGCCGGTGCCCAGGCTGACGTGAATGCGGACGTCTTCGCCCTTCATGTAATCGCTGAGGGCACGTAGATCGCTGTCGCCGAGCGGGGTGGGGAACACCTCCTGGGTGCCGAAGCGGATGATCACTCGATCCTCCGACACGTCAGTGAATTCGTGGCACTTGCCGATGGCCATTGCGACTCGCCCCCAATTCGGATCGGCACCGTGGATGGCGGTCTTGACGAGGGGCGAGTTGACGATCGACTTCGCAATTGTCTTGGCCTGGTGCTCATCGCGCGCCTGATCCACGCACACTTCGATCAACTTCTCGGCTCCTTCACCGTCGCGCGCCACCTGTTTGGTGAGCGACAGCGCCACCTCATACATCGCCGACTCGAGGGCCTCGAGATCTACAGGACCTGCAGCACCGCTGGCCATGACGATGGCGGTGTCACTGGTTGAGGTGTCGGTGTCGATGGAGACGCAATTGAACGTCTTGTCGATCACACGACGAAACATGCGGTCGAGATCCGCGCCATCAACTGCGGCATCGGTGAACATCAAGGTGATGAGCGTGGCCATGTTTGGCTCGATCATGCCGACGCCTTTTGCCACTCCGACCACACGTGCCGAGCCAGCGTTCGCCTCGGCAACCTTGGGCACGGTGTCGGTAGTCATGATCCCGCGGGCAACAGCGAGTGCATCTACGTCGTGCGGGTTGTTGGGAAGGTTCATCAAACCCGCGCGCACCCGATCCATCGGGTAGCGCCGACCGATCACGCCCGTGGAAGCAATCAGCACGTCCTCTGTGGCACAACCGAGTGCATTGGCCACGCCCTCGACCACTTCCATCGCGTCGTCCATGCCAACGCTGCCGTTAGCAACGTTGGCGTTTTTCGAGATGACGACGACGGCGTGTGCGCGCAGGTTGGCGACATGTCGACGACTGACGACCACACTCGGTCCAGCAAAACGACTCTGGGTGAACACGCCGGCTGCGGCACACTGGCCTTCGGCTCGAACCAAGGTGAAGTCGGCGGATGAATCCTTGATGCCAATGTTCGTGACGTGACTGTGGAAGCCGAGAGGCAGGCTGATGGTCACGACTTGGCGAAGTGTCGCTCGATGTTGTCGAGGGTGGTAAGAATTGCCTGCTCATTGCGTTCGATGGCATTCATCACCTTGAGCATGGGGCGAGCTCTGTTCGTGGAATAGTCGAACTCCTCACGAAGTCGAGTGCCGTTGCCCTCGGGCGTGAGCACGTAGCGCCAAACGTGACCGCCGACATGGCGCCAACCGATACGACGGCCATCCTCGAACTCGACCACCGTGTTGGTCATGCGATAGGGAAGAACGATTCGCATATTCATGCCGAACTTCGCACCGAGCGTGAGTCGTGCGGGGTACATGCCGTGTGGATCCCGCACCGTTCCCGAACCGTCGAAGACCTTGTGCATTCGCGGATCGGCAAGTAGATCGAACACTTGTCGTGGTGCTGCGGCGATGACTCGCTCAGCGAAGACGACCTCAGCACTTGAATCGTGTGGCATGGCTCAAATCTACGGGGTGTGACTGGCCAAGGAAGCGCGCACTTCCTCTGCTGTTCGTCGACCTGAATACATGGCTCCTTGGATCGAACCGGTGTCGCGATGGTCGCCACATACGAAACGACCGTCCCCGAGTGCAACGGATTGCTTCGGTGAAAACGGTGGCGCTTGCACCGGTCCGCCGTGGTGGATGCGGTACGTCTCGAGGTGTTGCCAAGTGTCCACCTGGTTGCCCCACCAAGTTCGCAATTGTTGACGAGCCATCGCCTCGAGGTCGCCATCGACGACTCCTGGAAGCGCGGCGACGATGAGGTGCTGGTCTCTCGGAGCGTATGTGGGGGCGATGTTGCTCATCACGGCGACGTTCAGCACGGGTCCTTTGCCCGTGCCATCCAAGATCACCATCTTCTTCTTCGTTGGAGCCTCAGGTGCGGAGAAGTACACGCACCCCACCTGCCGAGAGTGCACCTCCGGAATGCCGAGCAGTCGTGATGCAGTGGGTCCATCGGTGGCGACTACGACGTTGCGGGCGCGAAGCGATTCACCGGATGCGAGCCGCACGGTGGTGCCGTCGAGCCGTTCGACAGGGGAGTGAAGACGAATGCAATCGTTGTTCAGCTTCGCGGCGAGTGCGTGAGGGAGTGCCTGCATGCCGGTTCGCGGCACGGCACTGTGACCGTCGCTCAGCATGCGGAAGATGATGTCGAACATGCGGCGCGACGTGGCCAGCGCCGGATCCAATTGAATTCCGCCAAACAGCGGTCGCAAGAAGCGATCGATCATCGTGTTGGAGAAACCAAATGCGCGAAGCGCCGTTGCGGTCGAGATGTCTTGGCCGCGAAGCAGCCTGTTGGGTTCCACGCGATGGGCGCGGTGACGCAACCACGCGATGCGCCACTTGTCCATCGGCGAACCGATTGGTGCAAGCACGGTGGCGGGGAGTGTTGTCGGTGCCCTGAACGGATCACCGACAACATGCCCCTTGCCGTTCAGCCAGACGAGAGCACCGTTGTCGAATCGCCGCAGATCCAATTCGGCAAGGTCGAGGTATCTCGACAACTCGGGATATGCGGTGAGAATGACTTGAAAGCCGCGGTCGAGGAGAAAGCCGTCCCGTTGATCGGTGCGAACACGCCCGCCAACTTGATTGCCAGCCTCGACGATCAGTGACGAAACGCCGTGTCGCTGCAATTCGAGCGCACAGGAGAGGCCGGCCAATCCGGCACCGACGATGACGACATCCCGGTCAATCGTCATGGTGGCTCGCTATTTGTTGAGCAGTGCCCGCAGCGCCGACTCGAGATTGCGGTGGGCGAAGCGGTAGCCGCTTGCTTCGAGGCGACCTGGCAGCACCCGTTGTCCGGTGAACAGCAGCGCGTCGGCAAGTTCGCCGCCGAGCAAAATGCGTGGGCCAAATGCGGGCACGGGGAAGAGCGCAGGACGCTTCAGCACTTTGGCGAGCACCTTGGTGAACTCTGCATTCGTCACCGGCTCCGGTGCGGTGAGATTTACCGGACCTTCGACGTTGGCGGTGAGCAGGTATTCGATCGCGTTCAACTCGTCGGTGATCGAGATCCAGCTCTGCCACTGCTTGCCGTTGCCGAATCGCCCACCGGCACCCAAGCGGAACAATGGCAACAACTTCTTCAAGGCGCCGCCTCGTGGACTGAGCACGATTCCCGTGCGCAAGAACACCGTCCGCACGCCAGCTTGTTTGGCGGGTGCAGCGGCAGCCTCCCAATCACGACACACGTCGGCGAGGAAACCAGAGCCGAGGCTTCCCTCTTCAGTGAGTTGCTCGTCTCCACGTGCGCCGTAGAAACCGATGGCCGAACCCGAGAGGAACACCTTCGGCTTGGTGGTCGCAGCGGCGATGGTGCGAGCGAGAAGAGCCGTGCTGAGTGTGCGGCTCTCGAGCACCTCACGCTTGTATGCGGCAGTCCAACGCTTGTCGCCGATGCCTGCGCCCGCGAGGTGAATGACCGCGTCGGCGCCGTCGATCACCGTGGCATCGATTTGACCCGTGCGAGGATCCCACTGGGACTCGCCAGTGCGTGCAGGTCGACGGACGAGTTTGGTCACCTGATGACCGTTCTTGACGAGCTGTTCAACGAGAGGCGTGCCGATCAAACCGCTGGCACCAGAGATGACGATCTTCATACGGTCAGGCTACGACTCTGTCCTGAGACGGTCGCTGTCGAGCGTCGGGGAATGACGTATCTCAGGGAATAACTACTGGCACGGAGGTGACCACCGTGTTTGGTCGGTACAACAAGCGGGCCTTCAGTTGCAGTGCCGACTGGTTGTGCAGCCACTGCGTGCTCAGGCTGGTGACGAACTCAGGGATCACCACGGTGATCAAGTCGTCCGCTGATTCACCTTCGAGCTCGTCGATGCGCGAGAGGATCGGCTCCGCGAGGTCGCGGTACTCGGAGTACACGGTTTCGAGCTCAACATTGAGCCCGTACTTCAACCACTCATCAGCGAGTCGCTGGCGATCCTCCTCGGAGTGCACCACCGACATCGCGATGAGGCGGTCGGGGCGCAGACTCTCGGCGTATTGGACCGCCTGCAGCACACCGCGGTTGACCGAGCCGACGAGCACGATCACGAAATGTGTGTGGAACGGGGCGACGTAGCCCTCGGATGCCTGGAGGTACGAGCGCACGCGCGAGTAGTGCCGGTGCACCAGCTTGAAACCAATCATCAAAGTTGGGATGACAACTGCGGGGATCCAGGCTCCATCGAAGAACTTCACGGTCAGCACGATTCCTGCGACGAAGAACGTCGTCACCGCTCCAATTGCGTTGATGACGATGTGAATCCGCCAACGTTCCTCGCGATGGCGGAAATGGTGGATGCACATTCCCGTCTGGCTGAGAGTGAAACCGGTGAACACGCCGATCGCATAGAGCGGGATGAGTGCGTTGACGAGTCCGCCGAAGGCGACCAACAGACCGATCGCACCAAGGCTGAGGAAGATCACACCGTTCGAGAACACCAATCGGTCGCCCCGATTCATCAATTGGCGCGGTAGGTAGCTGTCTCGAGCAATCACGGAGCACAGTCGTGGAAAGTCGGCGTAGGCAGTGTTGGCCGCGAGGATGAGGATTCCGAAAGTGGCGAACTGGGTGATGAAGAAGAAGATGTTGCGTCCGCCGTAGACCTGCTCCGCCAACTGTGCAAGCACCGTATTCTTGATCAGGCCTTCATGGTCCTTCACCGGCTCGAGATGCTGGGCCAGAACACTGAGTCCGAAGAATGAAGTACCGAGGATCACTGCCATCATGATCAGCGTCGCGGCGGCGTTCTTCGATTCTGGTTTCTTGAACGCGGGTACGCCATTGGAGATCGCCTCTACACCGGTCAGGGCGACTGCTCCCGATGAGAACGCCTTCAAGAAGTAGAAGAGCGAGACGGCTCCCTGCATTTCGAGGAGTTCCTTTGCTTCACCAGTGTGTTCGATCGGCGGGAGATCCTGGAAGTACACGCGGTAGAGCCCGACGCCTATGAGCATGATGAGCGAAATGACATAGAGATAGGTAGGAGGGGCGAACAGCGCCCCCGACTCTTTGAGGCCGCGGAGGTTCGCCACCATCATCAGAATCACGAAGCCGACGCACAGTTGCACGCGGTATGGCGCGAGACCATTAAACGCGGAGATGATTGCTGCCACGCCACCCGCAACTGACACGCACACGGTGAGCGTGTAGTCCACGAGAAGTGATCCTCCGGCAACCAGTGAGGGGTACTCGCCGAGGTTCTCCTTGGAGACGGCATACGAGCCGCCACCGTTGGGGTAGGCGAAGATCGTCTGGCGGTAGCTCGTGACCACGATGGCGAGCAGGACGATCACCATGATCGAGATCGGGACGAGCTGGGTGTATGCAGCCATGCCAACGCTGGCCAACGACAGGAAGACGATCAGGATTTCCTCGGTGGCGTACGCGGTGGACGAGATTGCGTCGCTGGCGAACACCGGCAGGGCAATCTTCTTGGGGAGTCGCTGATGGATGTCTTCGCTGGTGCTGATCGGCTTGCCGATCACGAAGCGCTTGAGCCAGGAGGAGCTGCCCGCCGATTCCATAAACGCATAGAGCCTGCCACAACCAGCCCAATCGTTGGCAGTTGTTGGAATAGCCTGACTAGGTCCGAAAACCGGTCGGGATAGAACTCCCATCGGTGAGCCTTCTGGCAATTAAGGAGAAGTTGTGCACGTAGTGATCGTCGGTTGCGGGAGGGTTGGTTCCACGCTCGCTCGTGAATTGACCGGGCAAGGGCACACGGTGGCAATCGTCGACCGCAAGCCAGAGGCGTTCAGCCGCCTTGGCGAGTCGTTCAACGGCACGAAGATCGTCGGCATCGGTTTCGACCGCGACATCTTGATCGAGGCTGGCATCGAGAAGGCAGGCGCCCTTGCTTCGGTGACGAACGGCGACAATTCAAACATTCTTGTGGCACGTGTCGCGCGCGAAGAGTTCGCGATCGAACGCGTAGTCGCACGCATCTACGACCCGAAGCGCGCCGAGATTTATGAGCGTCTGGGAATCGCCACCGTGGCCACGGTCAAGTGGACTTCTGAACGGATCCTGCGCCGAATCTTGCCCGACCTTCCTGCGGTTGAGTGGACGGACCCTAGTGCAAAGGTCGTGCTCGTCGAACGTGAGCTTCCGAAATCGCTCGTCGGCTCGAATGTGTTCGAACTCGACAGCGAGCATGCGCGCATCGTTGCGGTTCGTCGACTCGGGTCGGCGATGATTCCGGACGCGGACACGCTCGTGCAGGAAGGCGATGTGGTCTACGTTGCGGCGACGATTGCGAACCTTGCCAACTTTGACGAGTTGCTCATCGCGGGAAAGGGTCACTGACATGAAAGTGGTGATTGCTGGTGGAGGAAGCGTTGGTCGATTCACGGCGGAACAACTCGTGCAGGCCGGGCACTCCGTAACCATTCTGGAAAACGATCGCGCAGTAGTGCGTGAGTACAAGGAGCAGAACTCGACGGGCGTCACGTGGCACTTGGGTGACGCGTG
>Ga0129336_10000650_pt1 | contig 20587 bp, 19 predicted proteins | sample CPB6_02_DNA_FD_96878 | JGI IMG/M metagenome (GOLD analysis project Ga0129336, IMG submission 96878) | Freshwater to marine salinity gradient microbial communities from Chesapeake Bay, USA - CPBay_Sum_0.6_0.2_DNA | ecosystem: Environmental > Aquatic > Marine > Coastal | place: USA: Chesapeake... | reverse complement strand
GGTGGCCTCAGATACACCACACTTCAAATCCTTTTCAATGATGCGTTCAATCACCTTGGCTTTTTCGGCAGGCAAATTACACAACACATTTTTCAAATGTCCAATGGCAGCATTACCGGTTATTGTCCTACTAGACAACAGATGCAGCTGATTCAGTGATTCTTCTAGTCCAATATCAGTATTACCAATTTGCTCATATTGGGGAATTTTACGAATATAGAATTGTGTGTATGGGTCAAGAGCAAGAAACAACACACGCTTCAATGTTTCATTGGCGTGATGCTTCTTTAAAATGGCTTCTTTTTCTAAACGACTGCTTGTGGCAGCAAGTTCTGTAAAAATGGATTCCATAGTATCTCCTGTTGAGTTACTATGGAATATAGTATATTATTGTGGATTTGTCAAGTCCTGTTTTATGTAATTACCAATATACTCACCAATGAAATGATATCCCTTTTCATTGGGATGATAACAAATATCTGACATATAATCCACTTCGTTAGGCAACATTTCCACTATGGCAGAATGTTCTGGATGTAGCAACGATGAGGATTTAGGCAACTGTACATCTTTGAAAAATGCAGACCCATAATAGAAATGATATCCATTAGCCTCACAAAAATTCTTCACTACAGTTAGATAAAACAAAGCCTCATGAGCTTCATCTTCTGGTACACTTAAACAATGTTTCAGAAATTCTTCCATGAACAAGGAACCATTGCCAGGAAGAAAAGATTGTATTATATGGTTGTTAAAAAAAGAAAACCGGGCAGGGTCAGTCATTAAAAACACCACAATGACATCATCATAATACTTCTTACAGTCAGAATACGGTCCCATTAACAATCGTTTGGCTGATGCGGAGTTGGCATCTCCACCTAATGCAATGTTCTTCACATCGGCATTTAAAATTCTAGCAGCATGCGTCACCCAAGAGCATTTGGAAAATCGTTCAAAGGATCCAAGAAACAAGTCTTGCATCGTGGCTTCACCTTTGTTCAATTTTTCTCGTAGTTCAGGCTCATAACATCCTACACCTTGAGTCCAACTATCACCCAAAGTGATTAGTAACGTACTCATAACACCTTTACATTGTATTTTGTTTGAAAGTCATCGGCATCCTTTCTATCATTCACCATGGGTTTACCTTTGATGTTTAAACTGGTGTTCAACACCATGGGACATCCTGTTTCACGATACCATTCTTGAAGAAATTCATAGAAGTACGGTGAATCAGTTCTGGATACAGTTTGCACCCGTGATGTTCCATCGGCATGAATGATGGCAGGAAACTCTAATGGACGCTTACACAAAGCCGTGTATTGCATATACGGACTTTCTGTGGTTGGCATATGGAAATATTCATGAGCATGTTCAGCAAGAATGGCGGGAGCGAAAGGACGGAACTTCTGACGCTTCTTGATGGCGTTCACCTTATCTTTGATGTCATCTCCACGTGGGTCTGCCAATAAACTTCTATGTCCTAATGCTCTAGGTCCAAATTCAGCACGACCAAATGCCACACCTGCAATTTGTTCTGTTTGTAATGTATCAATCAATTGTTCAGTAGGATATTTCATACCCATGTCTTTGCCAAGATAAGGACCATGCCAGTTTAAAAATTCTTGTTGGTAAGCGGCAATGGCACCTAGACTATTGCCTGCATCTCCTGGGTTCGGCATAATCCAAACATTATCGAAATATTGAAAAGCGATGCTGTTGGCAACACAATTCAAAGCACATCCCCCACCCAACACCAGATTCTTACTACCTGTCAACTTCTTGGCTTCATCCAACAAATCATGAAAACACATTTCATAGATGAATTGTGTGGCGGCAGCAATATCATATTTGTCTTGTTCTGTGTTTAATTCTGGACGCCACCACATGCATCCTCGATGAAGATTATGATTCAACTTCAACATATGTCTACTATCAAAGAAATCTTCCAATATCATGGCGGTGTATTTCAATGGGTCACCATATGCTGCCATACCCATCAAGATGTATTCTTCTTCATTGGGTTTCAATCCCACACGTTGCGTCATGGCAGAATACCATAATCCCAAACTATGAGGATAACCAAGAGAAAACTTCTTTTCTAATTTTGTTCCTTTGCCATGCCAAATACTGGTGGTGTCAAACTCACCTATAGCGTCAATCACCAACACAGCAGCTTCTTGATACGGGGAAGTGTAATATCCTCCTGCGGCATGACTATGGTGATGTCCCACAGAGGTGACGGGAGTATCAATGTTGTATTGCCGTAGATAGACATCAGGTTCATTACTGAAGAAATTGAACCCTTGGCCAGCTCGAATTTGCCGAAGTGATTTCAACCAGGATTTTTCATACCAGACAATGACATCAGGCTCACCATAACGCTTGGCATCATCAATGATTTCAAAGTTTAAATGTGCATCATTCTTCACACCAGAATATCTTTCTGATTGTGAGGCAAACAAGATTTCTTTATCTTTCACCACCGTGATGGCGGCGTCATGACTATTGGCAGAAACTCCCCAAATCAACATATCAATCCTCCATCATGTCCGCTAGTTCTGGGAACACTTTCACAAATGATTCTCCCCGAACATCATCAATGGCTCGTATAGTATTTCTGAAATCTTCCTTTTTTTCTTCCCAATCATGCTTCATGAACATCCATCTATCCACAGAATGTAACCAATATAGAAATCCACTCTCAGGTGTATAGTTATGTCTTATTTTTTGTAAGTAGGTGGAATAGCTTTTAATTTTTTCTGAGGCTTGTTCCTTCTTTGTCACAGGCAACACATTGGATGCCAATTGTGAAGGAGAACTCATGGCATATAATTGAAAGCTATTTGTTAACCATCCTTTACTATACAAATAGCTATAAAAGTCTGTGATGGTTAACGCATTAAACACGCTGAATACCGTGTTCATGGCAAGTTTCACGTTAGGGGTGGTTTTAAGTTTTGCAATGTTATTTTCAATTACACCCCAATCAGTACCATGTCGAATATACTCAGCTCTTTCTCCACAATGATCCACACTGGCATAAATTTCCACAGGCTTTGTGAAATGCTTCCACAAATCCAACAAATCCTTGTCTTTATATTTCAAGTTGCTGATGTTGCTGTTGTATCGAAGTTGAATATCTGTTCTTCCTTGACGAATCATGTCCTCAAGAATTACATAATGTTGTTCACTAATTAATGGTTCACCACCAGCAAAATATGCCTCCATCATGTTGGGAATATGTTCCAACACTTCTGGTAGAATGCTGGGAGGTGTTTTGAAAGGAATGGGACCCATGGTTCCATTTTTCACCATCTCGGCTTCCCATTGTGAACTGAACGCAGGGCCGCATGTTCTGCACTTGAAATTACACAAATTACCAAAACGGATATCATAATATCTCATTTTGAAATCATCAAGTTGTCCATCTGGTTTCGTGGGCACAACATCTGTATCAAAAAATTTCTCGTATCTTTCATTAATATCTATTCTGGCACTCTTGATGTTTTCACTTTCATGATTGTAACAAGCAACACAAGTGTCATTTTTAATTTCATTCAACAAATCCACCCGAAGGCGTTTCATGTTGGGATGATTCACAGATTCTTTTAATGTTTGACTGGCGGTGCTTCCAAAATCAGAACGAACATTGGAAATACAACAAGGTGCTGGTTGCCCGATAGGATTCAAGTGTAAACTTATCCATGGGTACATGCAAAAAGTTTTACTGTTGTTTAACAGAAATTCTTTTTTCTCAGAAAGATTTTCTACTTTGGGTTGTATTATTTTGAACATCTTGTATTCCCGTAATGTACTATCTTACAATCTGGAATATCCGAGGTGTGTAATGTTCTCCAAATATCAATGATAATGGAACCAGGGAGTATCTTGGTGTAGAACTTTTGTTCTTGACTACCAATGACACGACTATGACTATATGTTGTGGGAGCATGATGAGCCATTAAAATCACACCATGCACTTCATCATGCATATCATTAGTTAATGGGTCAATGTAAGACACACTTCCCCCTAGTTGTTGAACATAATGTCCAATCAATAAACTATAACTACCCTCGGTGTATTCCACACCTGGCTTGTATGCCTTGCCATGAATGTAAATAGGCATATCATATTCAGATGCATATGCAATCAAAGATTCTGCCACTTTCTTGGCTTGAAGTTCTCGACTTTCCATGATGGCACCAAACAAATCATATCCCAAATTCAATTCTTTTGACAACCACCGAAGTGCAATGTTGTCTCTGGGATGACAAGCGCCAGCATCACCCATGCCTGCTCTCATATAGGCGGGTCCCATGATTCTTCTATCACTCTCAGCCAACGCCTTGGTCACCACATCCACATTGATGTTACCAGAAGCCTCAGCCACATCTTGAATCATGTTCACCAACCCAATCTTGGCAGAAATGAAGGTGTTGTAGAAAATCTTGATGCACTCAGCTTCATCCCAAGTTCCCACAATGTATCTTGGGTCATTCTTCATCATGGTCTTGTAGAAGTCAATGACAATTTGAGCATCACCTGTCAAAGAGCCATCTTCGGTACCAATGATAACCATTTCAGGATTCACCATGTCCCAATTCACGGATCCCATGGCAATCAAATAGGGATTGTAAATGAAACGATAATTTGTGGCGTGTTGTACAAATTCTCGACGAACAGTTCCAGGTAAAACAGTGCTGATAAGCACCACAAGTTGATTCTTGTTACAATGGTTGTTCAATTCTTTTAAAATGTTCACTACAATGGAATAATCAAAATCTTTAGGCTCTAGATGAGCTGTGGGAGTTTCACCACCATAGGACTTGTCATGCGGAGTAGGTACGGCAATGAAAATCAATTCACGGTCTTGGACCGCTTCTTGAATGGTGTCCTTCATTGGAAAATCTGGGAGGTCGGATTTCACAACATCATATCCCACTACATCATGACCAGCATATTTCATTTCATTGGCACATGGTGCGCCTAGTTTACCACAACCAATCATAGCAACTTTCATTTCATTATACTCCCTGTGCTAAATCAAATAAGTGATACCACATTTCTGGAATTCTACTTGTACGAACATTTTTCATCTTGGTGTAATTGTGTTGTAACACACCTTTACTTTCTTCAAGAAATTGTATTCGTTTATTTCTGTCCCAACTATGTATGTCTTTGCAAACATTGCCTATTGCAATCATTCTATCATAATGGTCTTCAATGTTGTCGTAACTTTCATCCCACCATCGTGAGAATGTTTGATATCCATGTAATCGTAGATAATGCAATGCCTTGGGAGCGGCAGCAATGATGAAAGGTTGCTTGTGTGCAATGGCTTTCAGTGTCTTTTCTGTTTCCGTGACAGCTTCATCATAACACAATGTTTCAGTAATGATGGACACTAAACTTTTAGTGTAATAATCCTTTAATTCTCTTTGGTCATCATGTGTCATTCTGAAGTGATTGGCATGACTAGAAGGTAAATCATCAATGCGTAATGGAAGTTTTGCTTCCAGCTCATTTAATTCTTGTTCGGTCATGCCTATTTTGGCAATGAACGCAGGATTGATGTTCACACGAAAAGCATCCTGGTACACTTCAGGATTTCTAGCGGGAAGCGTGAAAAAACTGTCTTTCAACAAGTCATACTTATGAAACATCATACACATATCAAGACGATGTGGCCGATATCTGTAATTTAAACACATGAAAGTTTTTTCAATGAAATCAATGTGTTTCTTGTTATCATATTCTTCATTGGCATATCGAACAGACCAGATCCATTCTTGTGAATCCCAGGAAAACACCTTGATTCGAAGATTGTCTGGAATATTGTTCTCACGACAGAACTTGTCATACAACTCGGCAGCATTAGACGCACCGGTTTGGTAAATCACTTTGTTGGTGGGAATTTGCCAGTTATCAAAATACCGGTGCATGGCACGGAACGTGGTGGGACTGACCCAGGCTTCCAATGCCATGTCCATGAACAAATATCCATTCTGGAATCGGATGTTGTGCATGATGTTGCCTGACATTTGAATACTTTCCAACAACCCACTTGGAGCTCCCTTGGCAAAGAAATCCAAGTACGGCCACTTGTGATGTAGTTGATAATCATAGATGAAGAAATCTCCATCTTTGATGGCAGATGCTGAACTTAATTCAAACAAATCTGGGTGATATTGGAATATTTGTGTCCAAAGATAGGCACCCCCACCTTTTGTGGCATCCACATGAACACCATGTAAACCACTGGCAATATGATATAAGTCAGCTACTGTATTGTTGGATAATGGGCCCCGAGGACTAATCCACTCATACACCACTTTAATTTTTTTCATGCGTCACCTTGTAAATTTGTGTAGCAACTGGAAGTTGATGTTGCCATCCATGATGTACACCGTCAGCTGCAGGATAAATGTTTACTCCGTCACCAAATTTTTTCCAACCTCCGGGAACATTGAAGTCAACAATGGTACCAGAAAATTTAGTGTGTTCTTCTAATATATCAGTGAATGCTTTGTTCCAGAAAAAATCCGGGAAAAAGTTATACAACTCAATATTAGATGATTTGGCAATCAAGTTCACAGTTGTATATACATCAACGAATTTATTACTCCATATAGAGTTGTGATTCAATGATGTTTGATACAAACTATTTATCACCTCATCGCTATAGTTAAAAATTTCCCATATTTTGTTCCACCCAGGATTTAAACTAACATATGAACCACTTTCTCGGACAAATGTATCTCGACTCGGTTCTGTCCATAACACTATGATTTTTCTGGGTTTCGGAAATTTTCCAAGAAGCCAAGCTACTAAATTAAATTTAGTTGCTGTATTTGAAGCACCACCTTTACCTAAATTTACTAACTTCACGCCTGAAAGTTTCTCATAGTGGTGCAACCATGTTTCATGTTGGCGTAACCCAACGCCTTCAACATATGAACATCCTAAGGCTAAATCGAACTGACCTTCTTTTAGCTCAGAAAATTCATAGGTTCTGTATCCTAGAGAATTAAAAGAATAGAAATCATCTTCAATTTCGTAATATGGCCAAACAGAAGGTTCAATTCCTAATGCTTTGGTTTTTTCTGAAAACTTCTCCCATCTTTGTTGGTCATATGACCCGTGAAACTTTTGTTTCCCCTTTTGATTATAGTAACTAGCATAATCAAACAACACAGAAGGTTTATATGAAGGATTAAAATTGGTATCCATGAGAACGTTTAGGTATAATGATGTCTGTACCACAAACACAATGATATTTTGTGCATGTGATGGTTTGAGGTTTGATATTACTTATGTCATGTAAAATATGTCCCACACTTTCTGATATTCCACAGCTCGCCATGGATACCATGCCACGTGGATTGATAAACACGGCATCACCAATATCACACTCCCATCCTGTGAAGAAGTTTTGTCGCTTCAAGATGATTTCATTACTGTTCACAAATGTATCCGTACCATCCTCCCATCGAGCAATGGAAACAGCGGGAGAATCCTTCCAGGGTTTGTTGGGACTATGTTTCATTTCCAAGTTTTGATGTTGATTCAACCATTCAGTTTTCTTGACATCTTGATATTCCCAAGGCTTGGCATTTCCTGTCATTTCATCAAACAAAGGTGTCCACTCAATGGTATAGGCAGGAAGCTTTTCTTTCAACATCTCGCCAAACTCCACAACTTCCCAGAATCGTTCATCATGCATCAACATTTTGTTGCAGCAATAGTTAATCTTGTCACATAACAGCATACTATTGTTGAAATATCTTTCTTGATTAGCATGTTCAATGTGAAATGATGCTACAACATCATCAAAGATATGATAATGTTGTTCCCACCATTCCGTGGCACGACTTAAATTTGTATTGATGGCGACTGTGTTGTTAGGAGCATATTCCTTGAAAAATTCTGCAACAGGAATGAGATTTTTCCAGATGGTGGGTTCACCACCACTGAAATAAATTTTAAATGCTTCGTATCCTTGATCCAAATATTTGTCAATGATTTGTTTTACATTCTTCACATAAGTCTCGGTGTTATCATCATTCTTATGATGACCTCCCCAATTGCCTTCATTACAATAAGGACACCGAAAATTACAATTATCACTGACTTGCCAGGTGATGGCAAGATATTTCTTTTTCGGATAGATGCTTAAGAGTTGTTTTTCAGCCATTTCTCTAAATCCACCATACCTGGTATATGTTCAAAAATGTTTTCATTGCGACCTGGACTAATATCATCATTGATTTTGAAAAATTCTCGCACTCCATCAATGTTTCCCTTGGAATTACTCAAAGCTGTGCAAACCGAGCGCAATTGTCCAAGATGTTCTTCATCATGGGGATGTTTAAACTTTAAGTAATGGTAATGTTCCCACCATAAATCTTCAGCTTGTTCTGCCATGTGTTTTGGCAAAATATCCAAACCCATATACCAAGGATATGTTAAGATGTTTAACCGTAAATCTTCCAATCCTATCAGTTTGTTGTCCAATAGGAATCTATGAAATTTCGGAAAGTGAAACACGTTCCAAATAGAAATGGTAGGTGTGATACCGAACTTCACATGGGGTGCTTCAGCCTTTACTCGTAAAATGTTGTCGTGAATTTCATCCCACACTGCGCCATGTCGCATTACTTCCAACACTTTACCCATTCCATCTAAACTAGCCCAAACGCGAACATCCTTGAACTTGTTCCAATAATCTAAAGCATTTTTATTTTTATAACGAAGTGTTAGAAAGTTTGTAGTGTATGTTAATTCTACATTGGTGTGATTGTTTTCCAACCAGTAATCTAGAATATCATAATGTTCACTGGTAATCATGGCTTCGCCGCCAGCAAAATATACTTCTTCTACATCTAATAAATGAGGACGAAGTTTCTTTAATAATTCATCATTTTCATTGTTTGATGTAACAATTTTCTCCATGTTGAACACTTTCAAATGTTCTTTTCCATGCTTTTGTGAGAATTCTTCGGCCCATCTACTACTACAAGCTGGACCACACGTGCGACATTTCATGTTACATAGATTACTGAATCGAATGTCTAGATACTTCATTTTAAAAGTATCAATGGATCCATCTTCATTTGTGGATTCCACTAAATCACGAACAGATTCAAAACGTCTCCGATTGTTGGATTGGCGTAATGACCATACACCATAATCTTCCAGTGAATAACAGCGATGACATTCAGGAATTTTCTTGTCTTGAAGCATCTCTAAACGAATTTCTTTGAATCGCGGACTATTCATGATGTCTAGTATCGTGTCACCTTCTGTGGTTGACACTGGCATATTGGAATCCGCTATACAACATGGAAGAACACGCTTGTCAGGCCAAGCGTGCATATGAATCCACGGTAAAGTACAAAATCCTTTAGATTCTTCTATGTTATTCAATACCTTCATACCAATCCTTGAGTTCTGGGAAAGATGATACTAAATTTTCTTCACGAATGTTATCAAAGTGTTGTGTAAATTCTTTAAACTTCTTTTGCCATTGAATCTGTGGATCAACATCTTCTTGGATGAAATGATAGATGTCTGTTAATCCAGTTCGAATGGGACCATCAGGATGAGAATCCAACCATGCCTTGATTTTCCATTTTGCTTCAGCCTTCATCTCTTTTGTAAGCAGATTATTAAGATTGTAATAATCTGGATTGATGAGTTTATAGAAACTACACGTGGTTGAATCCCAACTAATCAATCCTTCATCATGAAGATGATTTAAAAATTCAGTGATGGTGAGAACATTGAACACACCCACAACACAATTAAATGAAATGGATACGGAAGGACAATTATCTTTCACACGCTTCAAATTGTTAAGAATGTTGTTCCAAACAGTACCGTTTCTCATATACTCGGCACGTGTCCCGAAACTATCTAAACTGCCGTACACTTCCACTTTCTTGAACTTGTTCCATAAATCAATAACACTCTTGTCCTTGAAATCTAATCTGCTACAATTTGTGTTATATCGTAATGTAACATCTGTGCTGTCATTGTCAATGAGATATTCAAGAATTTCATAATGTTCTGGTGTAATCAATGGTTCACCGCCAGCAAAATACAACATCTCCAAATTACCAAGATGTGGTTTGAATTGTTCTAACAAAGAAGGATCACCATTCGAGGCATGCATCAATCCATTGATTTCTCCATACCCTTGCTTATAGGATTCGGCCGCCCACGTAGAAGAAAACATATCTCCGCACGTTCTACACTTGAAGTTACAAAGATTACTGAAACGAACATCAAAATACTTCAAGTTCATTCCTGGTAGATATCCATCTTCCATGGTTTCATTCACTAAATCGAAATGATGTCCAAATTCATTATTGGCAAAATTTCTAAATGAAAAACCACCAGACCCGGTGGATTCATGCTTGTAACAGTTGGAACATCCCTCAACATATTCTCCCGCCAGAAGTTTTTTTCTAACTTCTTTCATCTTATCATTGTTCCATAATTCAACTAATGTGTTATTTCTAACATTACCAACAGGGTTTTCATATTTTGTGGTACAGCAGGGATACGCCTCCCCATCTGTATTCACATACATATGAATCCAGGGAAACATGCAAAATGTTTTATTAGTTTTTAATAAGTTTGATAAGGCCGGCGTTTGAGGCATCCTTTCCACTCAGGAAGAAGTTTTTATATTCTGGGAATGTTTCAAGGAAGTTGGTATCTCTACGTTTATCATATTCTGTGAACCAATTATAGAAATCATTGGTACCTTCTATCAACTTGTCCACAGGATACACAGTTGTTTCCATGTACTTCACAACACGCTTGAAACGTTCCAGTTCCAATTCAGAAAACTTTGTGACATCATTTTCATCGGTGTTGGCTTCCATGTAACTAAGTGTGTCGTACATATATGGCATGAATTCATCCTTAGGAAGAATGTTCATATCATATTGAAGAGGTTCCTTGAGATATGGAGTATCAAAACGAATCTTCCGTTCCAATGGCCGAATGGGGTCATCGGGAATCACATCATTGTATCGAACACGCCATTCAAGAATCTTTTCCAACAAACTCTTGAATGTGGTTACAGACAAGATGTTGAATGTAATCATGAATGTTACATGGCTGTTAGTCATGCGAACATAGGTGTCAAGATTGTTTTCCCACGTTTCCAAGTTCAATCCAGTACGAATATATTCGGCACGTGGACCCCAGGTATCAATGCTACTGAACAATTTAAACTTCTTGATGGAGTTAGTGTCTAATAGATGCTTGACATTTTCAGACAAACGAACCACCCACTCGTTTTTCCCACCTAAGTTGCTATTGATGTTCAATTCCAACTTCGGCATTGGGTCATCTTTCAATGAATCCAACAACCGCCAGGTGCTCTTATGCATCAAAGGCTCGCCACCTGTCAAACGAAGAATGTTCAATGTCTTACGAACCTCAGGCCACCAACGCCACCAGGCTTCTACGTAGGGATTGGTTTCTTCTTCATACATGGTGAACCAATCAATGTCATTTCTATGATTCTTCACCATGGTGTATGGACCATGTTGCTCAATTTCACGATAATAGCGTGACGAAGCCTTGGGATGACAATACCCACACTTGAAGTTACATTCATTACCGAAACTTAACTCAATGTATTCAGGATTGATGTTCATGTCCCAAGGACTCTGACGGATTTCTTCAAATCTTTCATCAGTGTAGATGGAGGCGGTACGAATATGGCGATCCGATACGTAATCAGGGCCTAGTGCCTCAATGTTCCAACAATACTGACACCCACTAGGCTTTTCTCCTTTGAGCATCGCCAAGCGTTCTTGTTTCTTCTGTGGTGTGTTATGTAAGGCTGAGGGATTATCCTTTAACTCCTCAACCGGAATTTTATGAGGTGCCGGATGATAGCAACTATGTGTCTCACCTGTTTGAAGATAGATGGTGACATGGTGCCATTTTGCCATACAGAAGGTGGGACTTAAATTGTCTGTGATAGGCAGTATTTTTTTAATACGCTCTAAATCATAACTCATAAGAGGTTCTCGTAATCATAGTATGTATTTTTGTAGACAACATGGTGGACATTTCATCATCCAACCCATTATATTTTTCCATGTTGTATCCCATCACCATGTAGCGTGTAAATTGTTTACAATCCAACTCACCAGAATACCATACCATGTCCAGTGGATTCATTTCAAGAAAGTGTTCTAAACTTTTAGCTGGGCGAACATGCTCATCTAACGTATTATAATTATTTCCCTGTAATATCACCCATGTTCTGGGAGGAACAGATTTAATCCACTTATCATATTGTTCTTGTGTGATATGTTCAGTGGATGTATTTACAACTAGAACTGTGTTAATAGGATTGTATGCACGTAGAGGAAACTCTTCCATTTCATACGTTTGAAATGCAATTCGCTTATCATGATGACACAGATGTTCACCCATCAATTCATTCTTGGCATTTTTATCAATGCTGTATACCAAATTCAATTCTGGGATGTTGTCAACAAGAAACATGGCAGCTAAACCGTGCCATCCTCCAAAAACATATGCAAAGCTTCCTGGAAGAACAGGTTTAGCCTTCCAGTCTGGGACACAAGAATCCACATAATCCACGATAACTCGCTTGAATTCTTTAATCATCCATTGTTTGCTTACAATTTGACTTTCCCAAAATGCCTCCATGTAATCATAACGAAGGGAAGGATCCTCAGTTTTTCTGATAAGATTCATCCAATCTATGAAACGTTGGGCTGGTATCTGGAAACTATCTAACGGAAGCGAGTACATGATTACCGATAGATGAACGGGTCACGCTTTTGTAGTTCCCGAATCTTTTTCTTGGTGCGATAGCTAGCTGCCCAAAAATAAATTTTGTCTACTAGCTTATCCATTAATGTTCTGAACATTTATGGCTCCTATGACTGGTAAAATTTTATTCTTTACTTTTTCTGGTTCTTGTTTCTTTTCTCTGGGCTTGATGTCCTCAGCACGTCCCCAATCCCCTGTATCAACATAATGATATTCAAAGGAAAAGTCAATGGTCTTGTTGAGATATTCTTCTTCTGACAATAGAATACCAAAATCGGTATCAGACCGTCCAGAATCACCCCAATGTGGCTTGGCAAGTTTTCTGGCCCGTGACGCTGTGTTAGACATCATTCTGCTGTAGTCTTGTGCGTAGAAAGGACCCTTTCTACCAGGTTGTCCATTAGCTTGTAGTTCATCTGGACGTTCACGGGTGTCTAAATGATTGTCAACTTGTTCAAACTTCATGTCAAAGTCTGCTATCCACTTACCATCATCTGTAATGGAGAACTTATACACAGCATTGTACATTCCGGGACCAAATTGCCATCCAAATTCCTTGATATCAATCTCAGGATTAAACTTCACCGTGGCATTATATCCACCACGTGTCTTCCATAACATACGGAAGAAAGGCCACATCTCGTTCACAAGATTATCAGCAAAAGGATTCAAGTTAGGCTTGATGATACGATAATCAAAATCTTCGTAATCAATTTCCTTGATGGTGTTGGGATTGTGTAATGTGATTTCATAATGTTCCTTTTCCAAATTCATACGAATGGGATATCCGAAAGGTACATCTGTACATCCACGCATGAAATCCAAGAAGGTGTGGAAGTTTTTCACACGATGCATCACGTGCGTGCCACCCTTTGTGAAATCCTGAGTGATCCAATGTCCTTGATATTTGTGAGCACTGACATTGAACTTATGTGTGTTCTGTCCCACAATGGTTTCTGGACCCACTGCCATGCCCACACCAGCACCCACGTTATTGATATTGTTGTTTCGCATTCTCCACAAGAAGGTCATGCTATCAGCAAAATCTTGGAAATCTTCATTAGGGAATCCCACAATCCAGTTGGTAGCGGCATAGATACCCACTTCTTTTCCATGACGGAAGTTGGCTTCCATTTCTTCAATGGTCACACGCTTATCCATGGCATCTAACACCTTTTGACTTCCAGATTCAATGCCATAGTTCAACATGATGCATCCACCAGCCTTTAAATCCTTGTAGTATTCTAAATCCATTCTTCCATCACACCGACAATATCCAGTCCAATGAATGTTCAATCCCTTGGCTTCTACTGCCTTACAGAAGGCACGAAGTTCCTTGAGATTGCCATTCACTAAACTATCAATGAACCAGATGACATCTGTGCCTTTGTTGTAATACAACCATTCAATTTCCTTGATGGCATCCACGGCACTACGTTGGCGATACTTCCAGAAATGTGTTTCTTCACAGAAGGTACACTTTGCCGTGCATCCACGACTGAATTGACTATTCACACCATTAGGAATCTCATATTCTGAGAAATCAATGCTTTCATAATCAGGCATGGGAAGATTATTGATGTTGATACGCTCACCTTCTGGTTGTACAAGATAGAAAGGCTCGGTACGAACAACACCATCCTCAACTTCTTGTAGAATATCAAGAATGGCGGCTTCTCCTTCACCTGCCACCACGTAATCGTAGTAAGGTTCTATTTCAAACCAACTTTTCTTGGTGTTACTACCACCAATGGCAATTTTAATGTCAGGCCGACGGCGCTTGATTTCTTGACACATCCACTTGGTGGGTTCTGCACTAATGTAGTACATGGTGAACCCAACAACTTGTGGGTTAAATTCTAAAATTTCATCTACTGCTTGAAGCAACAAAGGCTCCAACACAGGATGAATGTCTTGCATGTAAGTTTCTTGTAACCAATGCCAGCTGGCACTAGGATCCCATAAACGGAAAGGAAGCTTTTGATTGGGCCACCAATCTTCCTTGAATTGCTTGTAAGCTCGCATATTCAAGTCATAAATCTTGGTTTCATATCCTGCCGTCTTGGCAATACCACTCAACAATGCCAAGTTGTAGGGAGGAAAATGTGGTGCCCACTCAGGACACAACACTAAAGCCAGTTTTGTGTTGCGTGTTTTGTAATCAATGTACACAGGAGTGACATTGTGTTGTTCAAATGGCTTGGCAAACGGCTTGATAGCCTCAAACATGGCAACGTGCTTGGCATCTGCCAAGTCTGGCTCTAGTTCCTTACGAGCTTTTGCCTCATGTGCAAGTTTTGTGAGATTAAAATCAATAGGTTCAGTCATACCTTAATCATTGAATGGTGTAACGCTCAAGAGAACGATTTAATTGATTGTTAACTTGAATGAAAGTTGCCTTGTTTGGCATCTCAGAAATATTTAGTGCACCTATATAGGCACAAGTTGAACGAATTCCCCCTAAAATATCAGAAATTGTGTGTTCCACCAACCCCTTATACGGGAGTTGAACAACTCTGCCTTCGGATGCTCGATATTTTTTCACTTGATTGTGTTTTTCTTGGGCTGCACGACTACTCATCCCATAAAATGTCACTTTTCCGTCATGAATTGCCTGTTCCGACTCCTCATGACCGGCAAAAATACTGCCGGCCATCACCATTTGTGCGCCAGCAGCCAGTGCTTTTGAGAAATCTCCAGGAAAAACACATCCACCATCACTTTGCACACCACCACCGACACTTGCAGCGGCGGGAACACACTCTTGCAAGGCGGAAAATTGAGGATAACCCACGCCAGCTACTCGGCGAGTTGTACAAACAGCGCCTGTTCCGATGCCAACACGGGCTAAATCAGCTCCGCATGTGATGGTGCGATACACTGCCTCAGGTGTAACCACGGTTCCTGCCATGATATAGGCATCAGGAACAGTATCACGAACCTTTTTAATGAAATCATAGAAGGGATTCATGTATCCATTTGCCACATCAATGACAATTTTAGGAACAAAGTTGTCAACGCGTGATTTCCAAACCTCAATGATGTCAACAGCTTGTTTCAATTCATCATCATTCATGCCAATCGTGATGAAAGCATGGCTCACATCCTTCTGTGATACCCAATCTGCCAAGGTATGATGTTTTGTGATGGCAGTAAATGCATCAAATTTCTTCAATGAATGATGCATGCTGAAGGTTCCTACACCATCCATGTTGGCAGCAATGATGGGGACACCTTGAATTGTGGCTCCCCATCTACCTTTCATTGTTGTGTTCACTTCAACCTGATTGCGTGAAGTGATGTCCGAAAATTTTGGAACTATCAGTACATCATCAAAATCTAATTTAAATGTCATAACGTTGTATTCTCACCTTTCCAAAGTTTCTTCTTCTGCTATAAAAGATGTTTTGTAGAAATGTTGACTTGTCTTGTGTCTTATCTTCTGGGAAATCTAGAATGTAGCTGGTAGGTTTTTGTTGAAAACTGGCTCCCAACAAGTATTCATATATGTTGTAATCAAGAACCAGATGTTTATCATCAAACTCACCATATCGAACAACATAAGATTGTTGCAATTCAACAAGATTTTCCATCAAGTCTGAAGAAAGTTCATCAGAAAACTTGTTTCGGAAAAATTCTTCCACACTATCATGGACAAGATTATACTTGTTGTTGGCATGAATATCTAAAATTGTTTTACTGAAAGCATTCCATCCATGAATTTCCACGTTACCCATCACTGTGGTACGAATTTTTCCTGTTCGCATCCATCTATCATATAATTCATAGATGTCTTTTGTTTCTTGTTGGAACCATTCTTGTGTTTCAAGATAGGCATACAATTCATTATAAAACATTTCATAGGAGAAGTCAAGATGCTTTCTGACAAATCTACTGTAAAGTTGACTAAACCCACCAATATGGAATGTGTTGATGAACCAAGAGAACATGATGCTCTCTAGCATTTTATCATGAGACATGGTATCAGTACCCACCACCACTTCTACAGTCTCAGGAATTTCATCACTGGCATAACTTCCACTCATGTAATCATCTACGGAAATGGTTTTAATTTGAAATTTCTCTCGTTGTGTGAGATTCATTTCAGCATTTTCTAGAATTTGACAATGGAAAATTTCTATTCCATTATGTTGATTGATTTCAAACAACTTGTAGAAATTGTTTCTCCAACTGTCTGGTGTTTCTCCAGGCAATCCTAGAATCAATTCTGTACATACAGGTACATTGGCGTTAGATGCCAACTCAAACACTTCTTCCAATTTGTTGATGCCAAGATTTTTTCGTTTGATGTTTTCCAACACCGTCTCATCTAAACTTTGTACACTCAAAGTTAATCCGTTATTGAATGCTGTTCCCATCAACTTTTTAGCAATGTCCACAACTTCAGACTTTTGCATCTTGGCCCAGGCAACATTCATACGATAAGGACGACCTGTTTTCTGTTGTACATCAACAAGTTTATCAACAATTTCATTGTCACGGTCTGGAAAAATACCAAAGTTGGCATCAGCAACACTCATGAAGCCGCAATTGTTGGCACCGAACCATTCAAGTTCATTTTTCACTCGGTCCAAATCAAACTTTTTAATTTTATTGTATGTTAAGCTACCCCAATCACAGAAGGTGCATTGATAAGGACATCCACGATTCGTTTCTAGAATAACATTCCACTCAATGTCTTGGTGCTTCTTTACTAAGTCATCAAATATTCCAGACAAATAGGGACTTGGGATGGTTTCCAAGTCATCAATACGAATAGGTAATCCAGTATTCAAGACTTCATTGTTGTTGTTAATCAACAATCCAGGAACTTCTTGAAATGTTTTATCTCGGAACTTTAAAAGTATTTGATGAAATGTTTTTTCACCTTCAGACTGAACAACCAAGTCCATGAAAGGATATTTCTTGAAAATGTCTGGGTTGGTGATTTCAGGTTCAGGACCACCAAATACAATTACACAAGAAGGATTCAACTCCTTGAGTTTTCTTGCAACTTGATAATTGTATTGGCGATTCCAGATATATGTGCTGAATCCCACCAAGTTGGAACTTGATAAACGTTGTGCAACTTCATTGATGGGTTCTCGCTTAAAAATTAGTTCACCCAATTCCCATTGGTCTGTGACTTCAGAAAATTGCTTGGCATAAGCCCAAAGAACACCTACACTGTATGGAAGATAGTAGGCGTTCTTGCTCTTGGGTCCTTGTGGAAAATTAGGTTGTACTAAACTAACTCTAAACATTCTTTAGGCTTTCTTGGTTACCGTCTCATAAAGGGATTCAAAATCCTTGTGTAGTTCAACTTCTTCACTGTAATTACCCTTATGGTAAGTCCGTGCCAACTTATTTAGTACCTTTCTGTTCAACTGCAAATCATCACAAATGTCATTCTTCACGTTCTTGATAAGGTCGCGCTCAGCTTCCACACGCGCCATGCTTGCGGAAATTTCCTTGAGTGCATCAAGGAGCTTGAGCTTATCCTCGGGGGTGGTTGGTAGTGTCATTGTATATTCTCCATAATTGAAAATGTTCACCCGGATCCTTTTTCCGTTTTTTCGGATAAGCTACATCAGAATGTCCTAGAATAGGTTTTTCTTTGCTATCCGGATACCGCATATTAATGTAATTCACTAACAATGTCAATGCTTGATATTGTTTATCTGTGTATGGAAACAAATTGTTTCCTTGTAAACATATACCAATACTAAATTTGTTCCAATCTTTTACACCTTCATATAATGATACACCTGCATGAAGTGCTTGATACTTTAAATCTTTCCATTGATAGATGGCGCCTTCTTTGGAAATGAAATAATGATACGACAATCCTCTTCTTTGTAAAATTCTTCTGGTGGCGGATGCATTTAAACCAGCCCCATCATTGTGTATCACAATGTAATTTCTTGTGGTGTCTCTGAGTGTTTTACCCGGCAAGAAATTCTTTACTACCAGCGGAGCTTGTAGTTGTAGTGCGAGTGCTAATGTTGTCAGCATGGATTTCCCCCTTGTCTGGTACAATGAACCATGCTATAACATATCCAATCACAGCTGGGAATGGTGTCCAAATCAGCAGAAACCATGCAAACCGTATCAAGGCCACATCTACATTCAACATCTCACTTAATCCTGCACAAATCCCACCCAACTTCCCTTTTTTGGCATTACGATACCATCTTGTCATGTCTATTCCCCTCGTATAGTGTCCAGGCCAGTTCCTTCGCTTTCGTTTCCAAATCAACATCAATATTTAGTCCATAATCATCCAATGTCAATAGAGCATAATCGGAATGTGCTCGGGGATTACCTTGAACATTCTCATTCAAATTTTTGCTTTCACTGTAATGAAACAATGGCTTGTAATCCCAGGTCTCGGCGGCCATGGCGGCAGCTTCTTTGCTTGACAATCCATCTGGATGGAACGTGTGATGAAAATAATCAAATGTGATGGGTGTGCCAATGGCGGCATAGATGTCATATAGTTGCTTTACTGAATAGGCATTTGCCTTGTCATCATTCTCCACCACCAAACGTGCCTTGGTGGATGCGTTCAACATCTCAAATCGTTCTATGAACCGATTTGTGGTTTCATCACTTCTGTTCATGCCAACATGAATGTTGAGCGGATAATAATGTGTGGCAGGAAGTCCCATCATGTTCATGATCCAATCATGGTGATTCAAGTCATGTATGGAACGACGAACCACGATATCCTTCAATGTACCAAGTTTCACAAAATGGTCGGGATGGAAACTCACCCGTTGTCCAGATTGTTTAATGATTTGACCTGCCAGATGTAGATATTCCAGGATAAGAGAATAATCAGGCAATTGCGTCACTTCATATTCCGAATTCCAAGGAAAGATGTTGCTGCCAATTCGGAACACTCGTACATTATTCTCCTCGTTCCACTTCAATATCTTCACCAAATCTGTGGCATTCTGCAAGGCAAGCAAGGACGTACGCTCCAGCTTCGTGTCCTGCTTGAATGAAGCTTGGCGTAACGTCCTTCCTGTGGTAATCTTTTCCTTGCCTAACGTGAGATTGATACAGCAGTACCCAACTTGATGTGGCATAACACCTCACTTGAAGTCATACTGAAATATAATACATTTTTATGTATTTGTCAAGTCCTGTAAACCACATTCTTTAAAGGCCCATGCTCTTTCTTTACATTGCCAACATTCATTACAACGTCCTATAGATTGTTCAGTACAGGTATGTGTTAACCCTAACAATTCCATTAAATCATATTGAACATACATTTTCACAATGTCTGTTTTATATAAATGAAAAAATGGTTGTTTTTCTTTGGGATTTTTTCTTTCTGTTCTGCTAGGACCGTTGGGTAATACATCCTCTGGATATGAGTTTCCGGCAAAATAAAATACATCACAGGAATGATACACCTTAACCAGTCCTGTATTTACTTGCATTTTATGATTGGCTTTTGGGTTACCTATCAATATAGGTTCTGGTAAATTGCAACCCAATTTATTGTTTATCCAAGTCACTATGGGTCCAACATAATGTTCAGCACCATCATACTTAGGTATCGTGAAAATTTTTATTTTATTGGATTGTTGTGCCAGGAGGTATAGAAGCAATGCGCTATCCATACCTCCTGACAAAAACATTCCGATAGATTTTTCAGACGATACTGAAATATCCATGATTACTTCTTCTTAACCTTCTTTGGCTTATAGGTGGACTTTACACGAACCTTTTTGCTAG
>Ga0129336_10000649_pt1 | contig 20589 bp, 22 predicted proteins | sample CPB6_02_DNA_FD_96878 | JGI IMG/M metagenome (GOLD analysis project Ga0129336, IMG submission 96878) | Freshwater to marine salinity gradient microbial communities from Chesapeake Bay, USA - CPBay_Sum_0.6_0.2_DNA | ecosystem: Environmental > Aquatic > Marine > Coastal | place: USA: Chesapeake... | reverse complement strand
GAAACTGCGGGATTCACACCCGGTACCGACATTGCCATTGCCCTCGACCCGGCAATGAGCGAGTTGTACCGCGATGGCAAGTATCACCTCGAAGGACGCTCGTTTGCGGCGAGCGAACTTGTGGCGTGGTGGGTGTCACTCGTCGATCGCTACCCCATCGTCTCGATCGAAGACGCGATGGCCGAGGACGATTGGGATGGATGGCAAGCGTTGAGTGATGCCCTGGCCAGCCGCATCCAACTTGTTGGCGACGATCTTTTCGTCACCAATGCCAAGCGACTTCAGATGGGCATCGAGCGCGGTGTTGCCAACAGCGTTCTCGTCAAGGTGAACCAAATTGGCTCGCTCACGGAGACGTTGGAGACGATCCACCTCGCCAACACGAAGTCGTACTCCAGTGTGATGAGCCACCGCAGTGGCGAAACTGAGGATTCGACCATTGCCGATCTGGCCGTCGCCACGAATTGTGGCCAGATCAAAACGGGTGCACCCGCGCGCAGTGATCGTGTTGCCAAGTACAACCGACTGCTGCGAATCGAACATGAACTCGGCACCAATGCGCGATTCATCGGGCAAAAGGCGCTGGCCCCTCGCACGGGGTGAATGAGCACGGGGTGAATGGGCACGGGTGAATGCCACCACCCCAGGGCCAGTGACGGCCACAATTGTCGGGTGAGCGACACCGACCTTCACGTCCTACCGAATCGTCGGTTGCGCATTGCCGCGCGTCCCGTTGGCGTGGTGATGGTGGTGGCACTCGTCGTGATGCTGTTCGTCTTCCCCGTGCGCACGTGGCTAAACCAGCGCGAGATGCTTGCCGAGCGACGGGCCGAGTACGCCGCCTACGAAAACATCGTCGAGAACCTCCAGGACCAGATCACCTATCTGCAATCCGAACAGGGGCTGCGTGACGCGATCCGCACCCAGCTCGGTTTCCTTGCGCCGGATGAGCGTCGTGTTCCACTAATGGCCGCTCCGGAACTCTCGGCCGCGTTCCCCGAGCGATGGCCCTACACCATCGTCTCCTCGATGATGCTGGTACGCACGTTGCAGGCAACGGAGCGCGCCATTCAGGGCGAAATTACTCTTACGCCACTCGCTCCCTGACAAGCGACTTCAGTAGCGTCTATTCGTTGAAAGGCGACTCGTGACAGGCAGCATTCTCGGCAACCGTGTGTTGCGCAAAGAAGATCCAAAGTTCCTCACGACTGGTGGCCAATACGTCGATGACCTGTTGACCGAACCGCTCCTGGCTGGTGCGGTGCACGTCACCTACGTCCGCTCGACAGTCGCTCACGGGCGAATTCTCTCGATCGATACCTCCGTCGCAGAATCGATGGACGGCGTGATTGCCGTGTTCACTGCCGAGTCGCTCGGCCTGCAACCGGAGAACGCCACATACAACCCTGCAGCCAAGCGAACGTTGCTCGCCAGCGACAAGGTGCGCTTCGTGGGCGAACCAGTAGCGGCGATCGTGACGGAGCGACCGGAGCAAGGCGAGGACGCCGCCGAGCAAGTAATCATCGACTACGACGTGCTCGAAGCCGTCATCGACATCGAAGCTGCGATGGAAACGGACACGCTCATCTTCGATGACATCCCGAACAACGTTGTCTTCGACACCGCAGCAATCGGCATGCCCGACATCTCGGGAGATTCGTTCTTCGACGGTTGCGATGTCGTCGTCGACGGCAGGTTCGTCAACCAACGCGTTGCTCCCTGCCCACTCGAGGTGCGCGGATGTGCGGCCACTTGGCACGACGGTCGCTTGGTGCAGTGGACTTCCACCCAGCACGCTCAAGGCGCGCTCAAGAACATCGCCAAGGCGAATGGAATCGATGAAGCACTCGTCCGCGTGATCACGCCGGATGTCGGAGGAGGTTTTGGCGCCAAGATCGGTACCTATCCGGAAGAGGTGTTGCTCGGCACGCTCGCCAAGCAAATCGGTAGGCCCGTTCGTTGGCGCGAAACACGCAGTGAATCGATGGTGGCACTGGGGCACGGGCGCGCGCAGATTCAATACGTCCGAATCGGCGGATCACGCGACGGCCAGGTGCACGCCGTCTCCGCGAAAATTCTCCAGGATTCGGGTGCGTGGGTTGATGTTGGTGCGGTGCTTGCCCCGTTCATGACACGCCCGATGCTGTCCGGCGTGTATGCGATTGACCGCATCGAGTGCCGCACGATCTCGATCGCCACCAACACCACCCCCACCGTCGCCTACCGCGGCGCTGGTCGACCAGAAGCAACCGCGCTCATCGAACGCGCGATGGATCTGTTCGCTCACGAACTTGGGCTCGACCCGGTCGAGGTGCGCAGGAAGAACTTGATTGCACCGTTCAACGAACCCCACACCACGGCAATCGGCCAGCAATACGACGTGGGCAACTACGAAAAGTCACTCGACCTCGTACTCGAACGTGCCGACTATGCAGCTTTGCGCGCCGAGCAACGTGCGCGCCGCGAACGCGGAGACACCAAACTGCTCGGCATCGGTGTCAGCACGTACGTGGAGATCACCGGTGGTAACAGTGCGGGTGAAACCGCACGCGTGGAAGTGCAGCCCACTGGCCGCGCCATCGTCTACACGGGTACGTCACCACATGGTCAAGGTCATGTCACCTCGTGGTCGATGATCTTGAACGCCGAAACGGGCATCCCGCTCGAGAACATCGACGTGGTGTGGGGCGACACGGATCTCGTTCCCGTAGGTGGCGGCACTATGGGTTCGCGTTCGCTGCAACAAGGTGGCGCTGCCGTTCATCAAGCCGCCGTCGAATTGATCGAGAAGGCGAAAGAGACCGCCGCTCAGTTGCTCGAAGCAAGCGCAACCGACATCGTCTTCGACGTCGATAGTGCTGCATTCCACGTGGTCGGAACGCCGGCGCGATCGGTGGGCTGGAGTGACGTCGCCACCGCTTCTTCGCCGAAAGAAGGCATCGCCCACGACACCAACTTCGTGGCCGGCGGACCAACCTTTCCCTTCGGCGCACATCTAGCGGTGGTCGAGGTCGATCGCGAAACGGGCAAGACCACGCTGATCAAACACGTTGCGTGTGACGATGCGGGCAAAGTGCTCAACCCACTGATCCTGGATGGACAAATCCACGGTGGCATCGCCCAGGGCGCAGCACAAGCGCTACTCGAGGAAGTGCGATACGACGATGACGGCAACCCGATCACCTCGAACCTCGCCGACTATGCCTTCATCTCGGCTGCAGAGCTCCCCACATTCGAAGTCGTGCACATGGAGACGCCGACACCACGCAACCCGCTTGGCGCCAAGGGCATCGGTGAGTCAGGGACAATCGGCTCAACGCCGGCAATCCAATCTGCGGTGATCGACGCGCTTGCGCACCTGGGCATACGTCACATCGATATGCCCGCAACTTCAGAGCGGGTTTGGCGCGCACTCACTAGCGTGTCTACGTGACAAACAGCCCCTCGAACTCTCCGATTCTCGCCGAGAACCTCACCCGCCACTTCGGCGAGGTGAAGGCGGTGGATGGAATCGACATGCAGGTCAACGCTGGAGAAATCTTCGGATTCCTCGGCCCGAACGGCGCAGGCAAGTCGACTGCCGTGCGCATGTTGACGACACTTCTGCGCCCCACCGCTGGTCGCGCCATCGTCGCCGGCTTCGACGTGGCAACTCATCCCGACGAAGTCCGTCGCCGCATCGGCGTGGCGCTACAAGATGCGGCAATCGATCCCTTGATGACCGGCTCAGAGTTGTTGCAACTGCAGGCCGTGCTCTATGGAATTCCCTCTTCGCAGACGAAGTCACGCACCGCGGAACTGCTCGAGCGCGTCGGCCTCACTGCAGCCGGTGACCGTCGTGTCGGCACGTACTCGGGCGGTATGCGTCGCCGACTCGATCTTGCGCTGTCATTAATCCACCAGCCGACAGTGTTGTTCCTCGATGAACCCACCACTGGTCTCGACCCGATGAGTCGTCTTACGTTGTGGGAAGAGGTGCGCAGGTTGAATCGCGAAGGCACCACGGTGTTGCTCACCACGCAGTATCTCGAAGAGGCCGACCAACTCGCCGACCGCATCGCGATTATCGACAAGGGCAAGATCGTTCGTGAGGGCAAGCCACAAGACCTCAAGGCCGAGGTGGGGTTCCCCACACTCATCGTGAACGTACAGAAGGATCACCAAGATGCCGCGCGCAGCGTGCTCCTGCAGTTCGGGGAGCTTCGCCCCACCGCAGAAGGAACGCTTGGCGTCGGATTGCGTGATGGCGCACAAGTGGTCACCGATGTCGTGCGCAAGCTCGACGAGGCACATGTCCATCTCATCCACCTCGAGATCAACGAGCCAAGCCTGGATGACGTGTTTGCCGACGCCACCGGGCATCGGCTCGAGGGCGACAAATCTTGAGCACGGTGCTGCAACCAGTTGCCGCATCGCGAAGCTTCGGTCTCTCGCTACGCCAAACGCGCGCGATGGCGTGGCGCTCCACCAAGGAGACGTTCCGTCAGCCTGCGCTCGTCGGCCCCAGCATGATCTTCCCCATTTTCTTTGCGGCACTCGGCGCGTCGTCGTTCAGTAGGGCGACGAGCCTGCCTGGTTTCCCCAAGGTTGAGTCGTTCCTCCAGTTCTCACTGGCCGCCACCGTGGTGCAGGGCGTGCTGTTCGGTTCCGTCACTGGTGCAGCAGCACTGGCAACCGATATCCAAAACGGTTTTTTCGATCGACTACTTCTCGCCCCCACTAGCCGAACGGGAATTCTCATCGGGAGATTGGCAGGCAGTGCGATTTTTGGCGCAGTACAGGCAGCGGCATTCATCGCCGTGCTGTGGCCATTCGGCGCCACCATCAAGTCCAGTTTCGGTGGGGCGCTCGTCATGGTGTTGAGCGGCGGCATCGTGGCACTCGCCATTGGTTCGCTGATGTCGGCAGTGGCAATCAAAACGGCCTCGGCTGAAGCAGTGCAGGGAACGTTCCCGCTGCTGTTCATCCTGCTGTTCTTCTCCAGCGCATTCTTTCCGCGCGAGACGATGTCGGGTCTCTACCGCAACATCGCAGATGTCAACCCCATTTCTTACCTGGTGGAAGGTATGCGAGAACTCGTTCTCGTCGGGTTCAGTACATCGGCGATGGCCAAGGCGATCTTCATCCCTACTGCAATCTGCGTGGTGGCGATCCTGATCGCACTGCGTCAACTTCGAGTCAGGTTGGCATCACGATGAGCACGATGCGCAGCGCCGGACAGATCTCACTGCGCAATCTCCGTGCGATCCCCCGCCTTCCTTCGGCGTTCTTCCCTGCCTTATTGATGCCAATCTTCACGATGATTGCGTTCTCCGGAACGTTTTATGCCGTCACCAAGATTCCGGGCTTCCCCACCGACCGCTCGATCAATTGGTACATGCCGATCGGCGTACTCTTCGGTTCCTCGTTCAGTGGTATCGGTATTGGTTTCACCACCATTCGTGACATCGAAACGGGGTTCTACGACCGCCTACGCATGTCGCCCGCTCCGCGCAACGCGCTCATCATCGGGCCTCTGTTCACCGCCTGGATGCGCACGGTAATTCTGAATCTCATCGTCGTGCCCATCGGTGTCGCACTCGGCGTGCGCTTCGAAGGAGGAATCCTCGCCGTGCTCAGCCTGCTCGCCGCCTCCCTGGGCATGTCCACCTTGTCGCTCGGTTGGGGGCTCGGTCTCGCTTACCGCTTCCGCGACATGCGGGCAGCAGCGATCATGCAATTGTCGATCTTCATCGGTCTCTACCTCACGAGCGCGCAGATGCCCCTCGAGTTCATCGACGGCTGGCTGCATCACGTGGCCACCTACAACCCGATCACCTACATCTTGTACCTCGCCCGCCAAGGGCTCGTGCTTGATGGAACTTCCCATGACATGTCGTGGTCCAACACGTGGCCCGGCTTGCTCGCCATCGTGGTGTTGTCCGGTCTCGCCCTCGCGTTCGCGCGACGTGGCCTGGACAAACTAGACAAGTAATCGATCAACCGTGAAGATCTCGCTCACCGTCAACGGAAACCTCCACACGTCTGAAGTAGAGCCACGCACCTTGCTCGTGCACTACATCCGTGAGCATCTCGGTCTCACTGCCACAAACGTTGGTTGCGACACGTCCAGTTGCGGCGCGTGCACCGTGCACCTCGATGGCGAAGCAGTGAAGAGCTGCACGATCCTCGCCGTGCAAGCAGACGAATGTGATGTGACCACCGTCGAAGGACTCGCCAAGAACGGTGAGATGCACCCCATGCAGAAGGCATTCATGGAAAACCACGGACTGCAGTGCGGCTTCTGCACCCCCGGCATGGTGATGGCGGCGATCAGCCTGCTCAGAGAGATCCCGAACCCAAGTGAGGAAGAGGTGCGCATCGGCCTCGAGGGCAACCTCTGTCGCTGCACCGGTTATCAAAACATCGTCAAGTCCGTCCTCGATGCCGCATCCAAGGGCGCTGCCGGTCGATGATCCCCGCGGCGTTCGAGTATCAGCGCGCCTCGTCGGCTGACGAAGCAATCGGCCTGATCGGTCAATACGGCGATGAAGCCAAGTTTCTCGCCGGAGGTCACAGCCTGATTCCCCTAATGAAGCTGCGACTTGCTCAGCCCACCGTGCTCGTCGACATCGGTCGAGTAAAGGATCTCTCGTACATCAAGGATGCTGGCGACCACGTTGCCATCGGAGCACTCACGCGACACATGGACGTCGAGAACTCGGACCTCCTGAAGACGCATGTTCCACTGCTTGCTCACGCGGCAAGCCATGTCGGCGATTCGCAAGTGCGCCATCGCGGCACCATCGGTGGCTCCATCGCGCATGCCGATCCGGCAAGCGACTTGCCCGCCACCACCCTCGCGCTCGGTGCCAGCTACGTGGTGCGGGGACCGAAGGGTGAGCGGACGATTGCCGCCCGCGACTTCTACAAGGGATTTCTCGAGAGCGCGCTTGCACCCGACGAAATGATCACCGAGATTCGCGTACCGAAGATCACCGGTGCAAAGTGGGGGTTCCAGAAATTCAATCGCCGTGCACAGGACTGGGCGATCGTCGGTGTTGCTGCATGGCAACTGAACGGCGCATCCGGTGTCGGACTCGTCAACATGGGCTCTACACCAATCCTCGCGACAAGCTCCATGAACGCGTTGAACAGCGGCGCTGCGCTTGCGGATGCCGCTGCACTCGCGGACGCCGACAGCGAACCACAGGACGACCTGAACGCGACCGCCGAGTACCGCAGGCATCTTGCCCGCGTGTTGGTGCGCCGCGCACTGAGCTGAGGTCGAACAACTAGAGCAAGCCGCTGTAGGCACCACCATCCACTTGGATGTTGGTCCCTGTCACGAACTTCGCCGCGTCTCCACAGAGGAATGCCACCACCTTGCCGAAATCGGCGGGATCGCCGATGGTTCCCGTGGGGATCCCCAATTCCTTGCCGCTCGGCATCGAACCGTAGAGCTGGGTGATGCGATCGGTGGCGTGCGTGCCCGGTTGCACGGTGTTCACGGTGATTCCGTATGCAGCGACCTCGCGCGACATCGTCTTCAAAAACGACGTGACACCAGAACGTGCTGCATTCGACAAAATGAGGTTGCCGATCGGCTGGCGCACCGAGGTGGAAGTGATCGCCACGATCCGACCCCACCCTCGCTCCTGCATCGCGGGCACCACCTCTTTGCACATCGCCACTACCGACAACATGCTGCGCTCCACTGCCGGCGCATAACTCTCGAGTGGTGTGGATGCAAAGTCACCTGCGGGTGGGCCTCCACCATTAGCCACCAAAATATCGATGCCACCGAGCAATGCATTTGCCTGACGAATGAAGTCGATCGAGCCTTCAACGGTGGAGACGTCGGCAATTACACCTCGACATCCAAGCCTCGCCGTAGCAGCATCGAGACGCGCCTTGTCGCGCCCGCAAACGACCACCTCCACCCCCTCGGCTACGAGGGCGGCCGCGGCACCGAATCCGAGCCCAGCAGTACCGGCTGCAACGACAGCACGCTTTCCACGAATTCCCAGGTCCACAACGAGAAACGCTAGTTGGGGCACTGGTAATCTGCTTTTCCGTTAGGCGGTGAGATAACCCATGGTTGGGTTCAACAAAGACGAGCGTTTCCTCGATGCGATCGCCGATGCCGACTCGTTCCCGTACTGGTTCGACGATGCCGACGAGCCCGAGTCGAATCCGATGCTCGTCCACGACGAGCGCTGTGATCTGTGTGTCGTCGGTGGTGGCTACACCGGGCTGTGGACCGCCATCGTGGCCAAGGAACGCGACCCATCCCGAGATGTGGTGCTGATCGAGGCCCACGAGATTGCCTCGGCCGCGAGCGGTCGCAATGGCGGTTTCATGGACTCGAGCCTCACTCACGGCATCGCCAATGCCCAACGCCACTTCCCCGACGAGGTGGATGCCCTCGAGCGACTCGGCGTGGAGAACCTCGACGAGATTGAGCGCGCCATCCGCCGCTACTCGATCGATTGCGACTTCGAGCGTCCCGGCGCCATTGACATCGCCAACACTCGCCACTCACCGAGCTACCTCGACGAACTGCGCGAGGACTACGAGCAACTCATCGAGATGGGTCAGGCAGTCACGTGGCTCGATGCCGACGCAGTGAAGCGCGAAGTGAACTCACCGATCTTCACGGGTGGCATGTGGCGACGCAGCAACACTGCACTCGTCGACCCCGCGCGACTCGCCTGGGGTTTGAAGCGTGCCGCGATGTCACTCGGTGTGCGCATCTACGAAGACACCAAGGCAACCGCCATCGACGAAGACGTCAACCGTGTCGTCGTCACCACGCCACTCGCCAAGATCGATGCGCGTCGCGTGGCGCTTGCGACCAACGCCTTCAAACCACTACTGCGAAGGATGCGCAATTACATCGTTCCCGTGTACGACTATTGCCTCACCACCGAGCCACTCTCTGCCAGCCAACTCGACTCGCTCGGGTGGAAGAACCGCCAGGGCCTCTCGGACATTTCGAACCAGTTCCACTACTACCGACTGACCGCCGACAACCGCGTGCTGTGGGGCGGATACGACGCGATGTACCACTTCGGCGGAAAGATGTCGCACGAACTCGAGTCGCGACCAGAGACGTGGGCCAAGCTGTCGCAACACTTTTTCGAAACGTTCCCCCAACTCGAAGGCATTCGTTTCAGTCACGCCTGGGGCGGGGCAATCGACACATGCAGTCGCATATCGGTGTTCTGGGGCAGCGCGTATGACGGCAAGGTGGCCTACGCCATCGGATACACCGGCCTCGGCGTGGCGAGTTCGCGCTTCGGTGGCGTGGTGTTGCTCGACATGCTGGATGACGTGAAGTCACCCGCGCGTGAGACCGACTTTGTGTCGTCCAAGCCCATCCCCTTCCCGCCGGAGCCATTCCGTTTCCTCGGCATTCAGCTCACTCGCTGGTCGCTGCATCGCGAAGATCGCACGGGCAAGCGCAATCTCTGGTTGCGGTTGCTCGACCGCGTGGGCTTGGGCTTCGATACCTGATGCCGAACGACATAGCCTTGCCAGCGTGACGGGGTTGACGAGCGTTCCAGAGGTTTCTGCGGCACTCGCCCAGCGCAACTATCTCGCAGACGAGGGTCTCGCGACTGCCGTCTATCTCTCCTCCGCCTTGCGTCGCCCGCTCCTGCTCGAGGGCGAAGCCGGAGTCGGCAAGACCGAACTCGCCAAAGTGCTCGCGGCGATCACCGGCGGCGAATTGATTCGCTTGCAGTGTTACGAAGGCATCGACGTGGCCCAGGCCGTCTACGACTGGGACTACTCCCGACAATTGCTCCATCTCCGAGCAGCCGAGGCCTCAGGGGAGGCTCGCACACGCGGGGCCGAGGCTCTCGAGTCGGATCTGTATGGCGAGCGATTCCTCGTCAAGCGGGCGGTGCTTCGAGCACTCGAACCAGCGGCGCGCCAGCCCGTGCTCTTGATCGACGAGATCGATCGAGCAGACGACGAGTTCGAGGCGTATCTACTCGAGGTGCTCTCCGATTTTCAGGTGACGGTTCCCGAGGTGGGCACGTTCAAAGCCGCCACTCCACCTCTGGTGGTGCTCACCTCCAACCGCACTCGCGACGTGCACGATGCTCTCAAGCGTCGCTGCATCTACCACTGGGTGGAGCACCCGGCATTCGAGCGCGAGGTACGCATCGTGCGCAGCAAAGTACCGGGAATCGCAGCCGTTCTCGCCGCACAGGTTGCCGCTGCGGTTGAGTCGATGCGAACGATGCATCTGTACAAGCCGCCGGGAGTTGCCGAGACGATCGATTGGGCGACCGCTCTTGCCACTCTCGGCCTCACCGAACTGAATGAGTCTGTCGTGACCTCCACACTTGGCACGGTGCTCAAGTACCGCGAGGATCAAGAAAAGATTCGCGATCGTGGAATCGCCGATCTCGTGCGTGAGGCGTTCGATCGCGGTTTGTCGCTCAGCCACTGAGCGTTTACTTCCATGACGGCAACGCTCCACCAGCCCACCGATCCCGAAACGATCGCCGTGTCATTCTCCCGCGTGTTACGCGGGGCTGGCCTCGAGGTGCCGGTCGACTCGGTGGTGATGTTCGTACGTGCCCTTGGCGAACTCTCTTTGAATCAACGCAATCAGGTCTATTGGGCGGGAAGAGGAACGCTCGTGCGTCGCCGCGAGGACATCAATGTCTACGATCGCGCGTTCGCTATCTTCTGGGAACGCCTCGCCTTCGAACCTCTCGATGAGGAGCGTGTCGAACAATCGATCACTCTGATCATCGATTCCGAAGAGTCCTCCGATGGAGATTTATCGTCGAATCAGGATGAAGACCAACTCTTTCTGCGTTTTTCTCGAATGGAAACTCTGCGCGAGAAAGACTTTCGCGAGTGCACTGCCGACGAATTGGCAGAACTTGATCGACTGATTGCAGCAATACGACTGGCAGGATCCCGAACGCAATCGCGTCGACTCGAGCCCTCGAGTCGACGGGGCGTCACGCTCGACATGCGCCGCACCGTGCGCACTGCACTCTCTCGCTACGGAGAGCCGGTCACGCTGCACCGCCGTGACCACTCCTGGCGGCAGCGCCGCCTTGTCGTGTTGCTCGACATCTCCGGCTCGATGGAGCCCTACGCACGGGCACTCGTGCGATTCATGCACGGTGCAGTGATCGGTCGCCGTCGCGTGGAGGCATTCGTATTGGGCACGCGCCTCACTCGCATCACCCGCGAGTTGAACAATCGCGATCCCGATGTCGCATTGCAACGCGCCAGTCGCAGCGCCACCGATTGGAGTGGCGGAACCCGGCTTGGCGAGTGTCTCACCGACTTCAATGAGCGGTGGGGTACGCGAGGCATGGCCCGCGGTGCCGATGTGGTGGTGCTTTCTGACGGCTGGGATCGGGGCGACCCCGAGTTGCTCGGTGAACAGATGGAACGACTCTCGCGAGTTGCTCATCGGATTCTCTGGGTGAACCCGTTGAAAGTGACCCCCGGCTATGCCCCACTCGCCCGGGGAATGGCGGCAGCACTGCCACATGTCGATCTGTTCCTGGAGGGCCATTCTCTGGGCTCTCTCGAACAACTGGCGACCGCACTTTCCCGCGATTGACTGATCGCCAATGAAGGAGCTGCTCACTGACATCGATCGCTGGCAACGCGACGCCAAACGGATCGTGTTGGCGCGCGTGGTCGACATCGAAGGCTCGGGCCCTCGCGACCCGGGCGCGGCGATGGCCGTCAACGAGGACGGTGAAGTGGTGGGTTCCGTGAGCGGTGGCTGCGTCGAAGGCGCCGTCGTCACCGAGGCGCTCGCCCTGTTGGCGGGTGAGCGTCAACCCGGTGTCGTCACCTTCGGCTATTCCGACGACGAGGCGTTTGCCGTCGGCCTCACCTGCGGGGGCACCATCCACGTGTTCCTCCAACCTCTCGATTGGTGAACGCGATGTCGATCTACGAGACGTTTTCCGTCCGCCTGCGCGAGCGCACCCCGGTGGCACTGATCACCGTGATCGACGGACCCCGCGTGGGAGCGAACCTGCTCGTCTCTCCGAGGCTCGATCCGCTCGGCTCACTCGGCAATCCCGAACTCGATCGCATCGTGGCACGTGACGCACTCGGCGAAATCGAGGCCGGTCGCACAGGAGTGCGTCACTATGGGCCAGAGGGGCAAACCACCCCCGAAGATCTCGAGGACTCGCCCACCGTCAAGGTGTTCATCAACTCGTTCGCACCACCACCCACCATGCTGATCTTCGGCGCGGTGGATTTCACCTCGGCGCTGGCGAATGCCGCCAAGCTGCTCGGCTATCACGTCGTGGTCTGCGATGCGCGCGAGATCTTTGCCACACGTCGACGCTTCCCGATGGCCGATGAGGTACTTGTCTCGTGGCCGGGCCCGCTATTCGAACAACGCGGCGCGTCGCTCACCTCGCGCGATGCCGTGTGCATCCTCACCCATGACCCCAAGTTCGATGTGCCCGCGGTCGCAGGCGCACTTCGAACGCGCGTTGGCTACATCGGCGTGATGGGTAGTCGAAAGACCAATGCGAAGCGTTTGGAGCGATTGGCCGAGGTGGGAATCTCCGACCCGAACGATCTGGCCAGGTTGATGTCACCGATCGGACTTGACATTGGTGCACGTACTCCGGAAGAAACTGCGGTTTCGATTTGCGGCGAGATCATCGCGCGTCGCACCGGACGCAATGCGCCCTCACTACGCGACTCGAGCGGCCCAATTCACCGCTGAATTCAGACGAGCGGGTTCGAGTAACGAACCCACGACTGAATGCGCGAGTTCATCATGTGCAATTCCACCTGCCGACCGCCGTATGGGGTTTGCAAAATGGCACCCTTGACGCCCAGGTAGAGCGCCACGTGACCCGGGCGCCACACCAAGTCGCCGGGTTGCGCTTCATCACGCATTACGCGATCACCCGAGAGATACTGCGAACCTGATCCGCGTGGCAGCGAGATACCCACGGTTTGCCACGCGTACTGCACCAAACCAGAACAGTCGAAGCCCACGCCGGGTTCCGCCGAGTTGTCGCGGTATGGCGTACCCAACTCCACCATCGCGGTCATCACCACGCGCAAACGCTCAATTGAGGTGGTGGCCCACACGCTGCGCAGCGCTCGCTCATCCACACCTACGAAGGTGGCAACGTTTGCGGCCAACGTGTCGAGCTGCTCGCGAAACGCTTGGTCGACGAATCCATCTGGTCGCTCAGCGCCATTCAACGCCACCAGCACCTCGGCGGCCGCGCGAGAGAAGCGGCGCTCGGCCTGGCGATCCATTGGGATGGCCTGAGCGGCATCGACCACGAACAGCGCGGCGACCACCGTGGCCAGCAGGACGAAAGTCCTGATTACGGCCCGAGAAGGGAGTAAGTGGGAGGAAAATCTCATGGGATAAGGGCTCGACCGGGGGGCGGTCGAGCCGGTATTTCAGATTGATTACATTCTATGACATACATTCGTAACATTTGGTGATCGGGCAAAACCCTTATAGAACAGGGCGATGAGCACGGTTCGCCCCCTTGTCGTGCTGCTGGCGGCCGGGTCGGGCTCCCGGTTCACCGGCCCCGAGCACAAGCTGATGAGCAAACTCGACGGCACTCGCCTGATCGATCACGCCGTACGCGCTGCGATGGCTGCCGAGCTTGGTCCCGTGGTCGTAGTGACGGGGGCGACGGCCTTCGAGCTACCCGACGGGGTGACCAGGCTTCCCCACCCCGATTGGGAGCGTGGGCTCGCCAGCTCCCTGCAAGTGGCGGTGGCCTACGCCCGCGACAAGGGGCACCTCACGATCGTGGTGGGCCTTGGCGATCAACCGCTCGTGACTCCCGAGGCGTGGCGAGCGGTGGCTATGGCCGACTCCCCGATTGCCGTGGCGACCTACGGCGGTGTTCGTGGCAACCCCGTGAAGCTCGAGTCCCGCACATGGGCCGAGCTTCCGACGACCGGCGATGAGGGTGCACGTTTAGTAATGCGCAACCATCCCGAATGGGTGAGGGAAGTTCCTTGCGTGGGATCCGCCATTGATGTCGATACCACGCAAGACTTGGAGACACTCGCGAGAAAAAACGAGAGAACGGAAGACTGATGGATCTACGACACGAATTCGAAGTGGGAGTGCCGATTACCGAGGCCTGGCGCATCCTCACCGATGTCGAGCGCATCGCCCCATGTCTGCCCGGTGCACAACTCACCGAAGTCGAAGGCGATGTGTATCGCGGACAAGTGAAGGTGAAGGTGGGTCCGATTCTCGCGCAGTTCAAGGGGCAGGCCTCGTTCGTGGCGCGCGACGAAGCCGCGTACACCGCCACGCTGAAAGGTGAAGGTCGCGACACGGGCGGCAAAGCCAATGCTTCCGCATTGATCACCGCCAGTTTGCAGTCGGTCGATGCCTCACGCACCAAGTGCGTTGTCACCACCGATCTCACCATCTCCGGCAAGGTGGCCCAATTCGGACGGGGTGCGCTTGCCGACGTGAGCGACAAACTGCTTGCTCAATTCACGGAGAATCTGAACTCATTAATTGCCTCCTCGCCGACTGAGGCCGCGTCGACTCCCGCTGCTGCGGCACCCGCCGAAACCATCACCGGCGTGCGCCAGATCGAATCTGCAGATGTTGCTCCCCTCGATCTGCTCGAGGCCGCAGGTTCGACCATCGCCAAACGACTCATGCCACTCGTCGTCGTCATTGCTGTCGTTGCCGTCGTCATCGGTGTCGTCGTCTTTTGACCACGGCGATCTCGCCGAGATCCGCCGACTGCTTGGCCGCGAGCCACAAGGTGAGTGGCAGGTGGCCGTGCGCACCAAGACGGGATCACCCGTGGTGCTGCGCAATGCGCCGCTGATGCACGACGGCACCCCGATGCCCACTCGCTATTGGCTAATCGGCGAACACGAAAATATGGTCGTGGGACGACTCGAATCTGAGGGCGGTGTCAATCGAGCAGAGGCCGAAGTGAATGCCGACGACCTACGCGCGACACACGACCGCTACGCCGCCGAACGAGACGCACACCTTCCGCATGGTCACACGGGGCCTGTACCCACTGGGGGCGTGGGCGGAACGCGGGTAGGCGTGAAGTGTCTGCATGCCCACTACGCCAACTGGCTGGCCGGGAACGACGACGTCATCGGTGACTGGGTGGCTCATCATCTCGGTTCCAGTCGCAGTGACTACGTGCGCACCACAAAGAGCGGTTCGTCTGCGGTAGCAGTGATCGATGTCGGCACTAACTCCACCAATTTGCTCGTCATCGATGCAGCTGGATCTCAAATCGATCGGCGAGTCACCGTCACCCGACTCGGTCGCGGAATGGTGAACACCGGAAGGTTGAGCGAGGAAGGAATCACCTCAACGGTGGAGACAATCAAGCACTACGTCGACAGCATCGATCCGAAAACCCGCATTCGCATCGTCGCCACCGAGGCGTGCCGCAGAGCAAGCAACGCAAAAGACTTCCTCGACGCCGTTCTGGCTGCAACCGGTCAGCACGTCGAGATCGTGAGCGGCGAAGCCGAGGGTCGTCTCGCTTTTACAGGAGCACTGAGTGGCACCGCGAATGCCGGCAGACCGACGCTCGTCATCGACATCGGTGGCGGCAGCACCGAGGTGATGTTTGGTGATGGCGAGTTGCGTTGGGCGCACAGTATTCCCTGTGGTGCCGTCACTCAGAGCGAGCAGCATCTCGAACACGATCCCCCGCGACCAGAGGAACTGACGAACGCCATCGGCGAGGTGGCCGATCATGTGGACGACATTCTCCGGGAACACCCCGAGGCACTCGAGGCAACGAATGTGGTCGGTGTGGCGGGAACGATCGTCACCGTGGCGGCAATCGAGCTTGGTCTCGCCCAGTTCGATGTGAATGCCCTGCATGGCTTCGTGCTGACCCGCGAGGCAGCCGAGGACGTCTTTCGCACCCTCGCCACCGAATCGCTCGCCGATCGCGTGCACAACCCCGGCCTCCCTCGCGAGCGCGCCGACATCATCGTGGGAGGATGTTGCGTGCTCGTGGCACTTCTTCGACGCCTCAAGATCGATTCGCTCGTTGTCTCCACCCACAGCCTGCTGGACGGTGTCGCACACGAGGAGCTCACTCGATGAGTAGCCAGCGTCGACATGTCGGCCATCCGACGGGAGCAGTCGTATCTTCTCCGCTTCGGCTGTACGGACGCCGCCTGATGCTGCGACCACTCGTTGCCGGTGACTTCGAAGCATGGAGCGAGGTACGTATGCGCAACGAAGAGTGGCTCACCAAATGGGAACCACTTCGTCATCCGAAGTCTCCCGACCCCGCCAGCAATCGCGATGCCTTCGCCAGCCGCTGTTCGGCGCGTGATCGCGAACGACAAAGTGGCGTGGGCTACGCCTTCGGCATCTTCGTCGATAACGCATTCGCTGGTGAGATCAACTTGAACAACGTGTTACGTGGTGCAATGCAAAGCGTGACGATCGGCTACTGGATCGACGAGGCACGCGCGGGCAAAAGCTACATGTCGGAATCCGTGCTCGTGGCCACCCGTTTCGCCCTCGAGGATCTGCAATTGCATCGAGTCGAAATCTGCATCATCCCGCGCAATCACAACAGCAGACGAGTGATGGAAAAGCTCGGCTTTCGCGAGGAAGGCATTGCCGAGCGATTCCTCGAGATCAATGGCATCTGGGAAGACCACGTGCGCTACGGCTTCACCATCGAAGAGTGGCGCACGCGCCGCGATGAACTCGTGGCGCAGTGGCTGTAACCGAATAGCGCTGATCGCCGCCTAGGCGAGTCGACGCTGCCGTTCTGATTCGAGTGCCCGCTCTCGACGCACCGACTTGCGACGCTTCCAATCGCGAGTTTTCCAGTGGCGCAACGAGGAACGCTTCGCCTTCTTCCGACCGATCACGGCATCGTGATGATGCACCGGCTTGAAGTTCGGCAACGGCTCCACCACATCGAGCGGCTCGATCCCCGATTCCAGTTGGTTGGTTGCCTCATGGAGAATCGCGTGCACTCGATGCCGCTCGTTGTGGGCGTGTGCCCTGGTTTCCTCACGAGGCGGAAGAACCCGCTCGCGCTGATCATGTCGCCTGCTCATTTCCATCTCCGTTCTGCACCCATCGGTGCATTGAGTGAATGTGCCTGCTCCCCCTGAGCGTCACCATACACCCGCTCCGGGGTGGGGAAATTCGCGTTTACTTCTTCGAGATCTTCGTCTGCAGCGCGGCCAGGCGCTCGGCAAACCACGGCTGACGGGTACTCCATACCTGAGTGACAAGTTCGCGCTCGACAGCCTCATCATGGCTCACCACATTCGACATTTCCTGAATAGTGCGCTTCGTTTCAATCAACAACTGTCTTGGCGCACTGGCAGCGCGAGTAGCGAGCGCTCGAGCAGTACTCATCAACTCCGCATCCTCAACGCATTTCCATACCAAGCCGTGACGTTCGGCTTCTCTTCCACTCAGTACCTCGCCGAACAACACCGTGGCCATCGACGCTTGAGTGCCGATGAGTCTGGACATCATCCACGTATGCCCACCGCCAGGATGAAGACCTACCTGCATAAACCGTGTGTCGAACTTGGCACTCTCAGCAGCCAATCGCACATCACAGCACAGAGCGAGATTCATCCCCGCACCTACTGCAGCTCCACCGATCGCGGCAATGGTAGGGAGTGGGCTGCGAGCCACGCGCAAGAAACCCTCGTAGATCGTTTTCAGCGAGTCTCCGGTCGCCTCCGCAAGGTTGCCCAAGTTTGCGCCAGCACAGAACGCGGGCGCTGCCCCCGTGACGATGATGGCGTGCACCGATTCGTCGGCCTCGAAGCGATCCATGGCCGCACCGATTTCCGTGACCATGTCGGCGGTCAAAGTGTTTCGTTCGCCTGGGTTGTTCAGCGTGATGGTCGCAATGCCCGCGTGAATATCCACGAGTACGAGCGACATGCGATCACTGTACCGTGGAGCCCGATGCTCGATCATGTGTTCCTCGATGCCATCAGTGCCGTGCGTGATGCCTTCGGCAACGCGTTTCTCGAGAGACAAGCGTTCGAGGAACGGTTTCAATCCGACATGCTGCTTGGCGACCTGGTGTGGGAAACGAGTTACGGCCTCCCTGGCGAAGGCAGCCCCCCGCGAGCACTCGCCCATGTCACGTTCAACTGGCCGAGTTGGAGTCAAGCGCTATATCGCCATTGGTACGTGGAGGGTGAGTTCGATCAGTCCCCGGTGATCGACGTCGAGGTGGTCTTTCGACTGCAGCGACTCCTTGCACAACCCGATCCACACATCGTGAGCGGTGTGGCCACACCAGAGAGCCCGAGCATCGGATCCACCGCCTTTCGTCGCAATGACGTCACGGTGGAGATCTGCCATGTTCCCGATGTGCCAGTGGAATACGCACTCGAGGTCACCTACGAAGGCTCCTACGAATTGGCGGAGGAGACCCTGCAAGACGGGGCCAGCAAGGTGTTGGACGAGCACTTCGGTGTCCTCGGGGCCTGGGTGGCGAGCACGTTGGTTCGTCTCGGCGACTTGGGACTTCAGTTCCGTGAGCCCGACAGCCCGTAACTGTCTGATTGTCGCCCATCAAAAGTTGATTACGGTATGTTTGTACTGATACTAAGCGCACTTATTAGAGACTAAATTCCATTAGGGTGAGGCGAATGAAAAAAGCTCCAGAGAAGAAGATGCAGCAGGTGGTCGACAAGACGCAGCAGGCCCTTGCTCAGCGGTTGTATGACCTGCGTGTCGAGCGCGAGTTCACGCAAACCGAACTCTCCGAGCTCGCAGGCGTTGATCGCAAGACGATCAACCGCATCGAAAACGGTCACTTCGCTCCCTCAATCGACACGCTGGTGCGTCTCTCGATCGTGTTGCGTGTGCCTGTTACGTCGCTACTCGCCTAATTTTCCTGCTGCCCGAACTCTCGGGTAAATATCAGCGCAAACTGCTTGCACAATTCCGCGATTCGGATCGAGTCGAATGTGCCGCCGAACTCCCGCGTCACGCAGTCACTGCATGCATGATCCAACTGACAGCTAAATCGATCGACCCCCACGTTTTCTAAGTTGGCTGCCATCGACAACTCCGACAAGCACACCACGGGCACATCGAGTTTCGCGACAGTATCGCGAAGAGGTTCGCTAATTCCGGAAAGCGTCACCACCACTGCAGGTCGAGGGGCGAACGGCCGACGAGAGTAGGCACCTGCAGCAAAGCGCTCGCCCTGAAGCGGCGCCATCAACGGACTAGCCGTGGTGTATCCGCCGAGTATCTCGACGCTAACCGAATGGGTGCGACGATCGAACAGTGCAGGCGTATTAAAGGCAACGCCGAGAAGGTGGCCAATGGCACCACTCACTGAGGGATCCTGATCACAAGCGAGAACGCGGAGACGTTGACTCATCGGCTACTTAACATCAGCTCAGCCACACACACACACACACACTTGGCCACATCATGCGATGTTGACGCAGGGGTGTGGCGAAATTCACGAATTCATACCCTATATGGTATGAACCACACCGCTGAAATTTGTTTTAGGGCTATGTACCCCTAGCGCCGCATACCCACGGGTATGAGACTCGCCAGCTGCACGAGCGGCCGCGGCCCCACGTGGGTGATCACTTCCGAGGCCGAAAGCGACCCCAGGTGTCCACACTCCTCGATCGACATCCCCCGCGTGAATCCATAGAGGAACCCTGCTGCATACATGTCACCAGCTCCAGTGGCATCCACCACGTGGTCGACGGGAACCGCCTCGATATTCACCAAATCCGAGCCATTGATCACCACGCTGCCCCGCTTGTCGCGGGTGACTGCCCCAAACTCGCAATCATTCCGCAGCTGCCCTAAAGCATCATCGAACGAGTCTGTTTGGTACAGCGAGGCAAGCTCGAACTCATTGCAGAACAAAATGTCGATGTCGTTCAGGATCAGGTCCATGAAGTCCTCGCGGTGTCGATCCACACAGAAGGAATCCGACAGCGTGAGCGACACCTTGCGGCCCGACTCGTGTGCGTACTTGGCAGCCATACGGAAGGCATCCTTGGCAGCATCTCGATCGAACAGATAGCCCTCGAGGAACAGCACGGATCCGTTCGCCACCACCTCGCGAGAGATGTCGCTTGGCTCGAGCAGCGACGCTGCACCGAGGAAGGTGCTCATCGAACGCTGGCCATCGGGCGTGACGGCGATGATGCACGCACCCGTGGGCTCGGTGTCGCTGATCGCTCCCGGGTGAAAACCGACCCCCACTTTGTTCATGTCGTAACCGAATGCTCTACCGAATGCGTCATCGGCAATCTTGCCGATAAACCCAGCCTTGCCGCCCAAGCTGGCGAGCCCGTACGCGGTATTGGCGGCAGACCCGCCGCTCGTCTGCACCGTTTCGGGAAGCTGTGAAAAAAGGTGCGCAGAGCGCTGCGCGTCGACGAGCGTCATCGAACCCCGAACCACTTGTTCGCGGGTGAGGAATTCCTCAGACACCGAGCCGATCACATCGACGAGAGCGTTTCCAATGGCAACGACGTCGTAAATGGAAGATGAACCCACGTTGACGTCCCCAGTTGGCACGTGTGGAAACTCTAGTCCAGGCGCGTCTAGCGGCTGGT
>Ga0129336_10000648_pt1 | contig 20599 bp, 33 predicted proteins | sample CPB6_02_DNA_FD_96878 | JGI IMG/M metagenome (GOLD analysis project Ga0129336, IMG submission 96878) | Freshwater to marine salinity gradient microbial communities from Chesapeake Bay, USA - CPBay_Sum_0.6_0.2_DNA | ecosystem: Environmental > Aquatic > Marine > Coastal | place: USA: Chesapeake... | reverse complement strand
ATTATCTGAGTTTGCCTCAGGAGGTAGTTCAGGATTTGCCAATTGTACAAGAAACTGTACAAGAACCTGTACAGGAAAATGTACCTAAAAAAAGAGGCAGACCTAAGAAATGAGAATATTAGCCATAACGAGTAAATTCTCAGGCGTAGGTTATCATCGGATAATGCTGCCTCTGGTACATATGCAGAAAGACTATTGCCTGATCACAGATACTTTGAGTGAGGAGATAGTTGCAAAAGGTTGGGATATATTCCTAATGAATAGGTTTCTGGCTGATATAAATATTCAGGACATAATAGATTGGCGAAAAAAATACGGATTCAAATTAGTAGTTGATAATGATGATTTTTGGCAGTTAGATGCATCTCATGTACTTTACCAGAGATATGAGGCTAATGGCATAACAGACAGGATTCTGCAATATATTAAAATCGCAGACCTAAATACCTGCACACATGAAAGACTTGCAGAGGCAATCTATCAATATAATCCTAATGTAGAAATTTTGCCTAATGCACTACCATATGGAGAGGAGCAATTTCTGGACAATAAAATAGAATCAGATAAACTCAGGTTATTCTGGGCAGGTAGCGGAACACATGAAAAGGATTTAAAGATTCTAAAAGAGCCTCTCAAAAGATTGATTGGCAAGAATGTTAAAATGATATTAGCAGGGTATAATGAGAGCGAGGGGGACATTTGGAATTACATGGCTTATTATTTCTCTGCAGGTAGAAAATTAGATACTCACATTTACAGATACACAGATGTTACCAGATACATGGCAGCCTATGCAGATTCAGATGTTAGCCTGATCCCTTTGGTTGAATCTAAGTTCAACGGAATGAAATCAAATCTCAAGGTTCTGGAAACTGCTTCCAAAAAGAATCCTGCCATAGTTTCAAATGTCCATCCTTACAAAGATTTGCCTGTTTTATATGTAAATAAGCAGTCAGATTGGAACAAACATATCAACTCATTACTCAGGGATGAGCAGATGAGGATAGGGTTAGGTCAGGAGTTATTTGATTATTGCTCAAAACATTACAACTTTAAAGAGATAAATTCTAAAAGAAACAGCATTTATAGTAAACTACTCTAAATGCCTGTTATCAAATGCAGCAACGGAAAATACAGAATCGGAACAGGATCATGTATTTATGAAACTGAGGAGAAAGCTCACAAAGCATGGGCAGCCATCAGAGTTGCAATGGTTCAGTCCTATACGGATTACCCACAGGCTGCAGTAAATGCTGCAAAAAGAGCAGTAGCATGGGCAGAGAAAAATGGTTGGGGAACTTGCCTGACTCAAACAGGCAAAGCCAGAGCTCATATGTTAGCTAACAAAGAGCCCATTTCCAGAGAAACAATTTCAAGAATGGCATCATTTGCAAGGCATTTGCAATATAAAGATGTTCCATATTCTAAAGGATGTGGAGGATTAGCTGTTGATGCATGGGGCGGTCAGGCAGGAATAGAATGGGCACAAAGAAAATTAAACGAAATTGACAATAAATGATTTAGAAAAAATGGAAACCAAAAACTCAATAATTCCCACTTTCAGCTTTGATCAGTTTACTAAAGAACCTGTCAAGGCTTTTTTATTGATTACCCTTGTAGGGATCAGCTATTTGTATGTAGATGGCAAAATGCAGTATAATGAGCAAATAGCAAAACAAGGTCAAAAAATTGAGCAACTTGAGGCAAAGATTGATATTCTTTCTGCACAGCTAAAAAGATCGGACAGCCTTCTATCTGCTGCTGCATCTAAACTTTTGGTTTTGCAAGAATTAGGAAAAATCAAATGAGATACATATTAATGATATTATTAATGTCATGCAATACCGATAATAAAAAGATTATCGTAAATAAAGACATTGAAAAACCATTGTATGATTCTGTGATGAAAATGCTGCCAATTACTGAAAAAATAATTATTAAAAAAGAGAGGCAAATAGTATATAAATTTCAAGAGGCAGAGAAAAAAATTGTAGAATTACAAAAAGAAAACGAAAAATTAAATGAATTATCTAAAATAACAAAAACAGTTATTGTTAGAGATACCATTTACATAAAAGAGAAAACAAATTTTTGGGGTAAAAAACGTATCAGCACAGATAGTTCAAGCTCCATTGACTCAACAATAATAGAACAATGAAAAAACTAATAGATTGGGCAAAGGGTTTTTTATCAGACAAAGGAGAAGCATCAAGTAAAAGATTGGTAGGTTTAGTCTGTGCAGGTTTTTTGTGTTGGACTCTTTATGAGAATCATAATTCAGAGCATACTCCATCTGATGCATTGGTATGGGCAGTTGCAGGATTAGCAGCAGCAGCCTTAGGATTTACTTCATATGAAAAAGCTATAAATAAAAAAGATGAAACTAAGTGAGCATCTGGATTTAGTAGAAGTAACGAGGAGCGAATCAGCCAAAAGGAGAGGGATTTCTAATATGCCTACAGAGGAGCATACCAAGAATCTAAAACTCATAGCTGAGAAAGTTTTCGAGCCTATTAGAGCCAATTTCAGGCAGCCTATCCGTATTAGTAGTGGTTACAGATCACAGGCACTAAATGCTGCTATTGGCGGTGCAATGAAATCTCAGCATAGTTCTGGGGAGGCACTTGACATTGATATGGATGGAACTGATATTAATAATGCAGAAATCTTTAAATTTATAAAAGATAAATTGGACTTTGATCAATTGATCTGGGAGTTTGGGACAAAACAAAATCCTGATTGGGTTCATGTGAGTTATTCAGCCTCAGGAAAGCAGAGGAAACAGGTTTTGAGAGCTATAAAGGAGCAAGGCAAAACCAAGTATATACCATATGCAGACTAAACGCAGGAGGTTATTTTTTGACATAGAAACGAGTCCTAACATTGGATTATTCTGGGAGGCAGGTTTCAAAAAGAATATTGACTACTCTAATATCATAAAAGAGAGGGCAATTATTTGCATTTGTTACAAATGGGAGGATGAAAAGGAGGTTTACGGACTCCATTGGGACAAGAAACAAAATGACAAAAAAATGCTTGAGGAATTTATCAAGGTGGCAGACCAATCACATGAAATGGTCGGGCATAATGGAGATAAATTTGATTTGGCATGGATCAGAACCAGATGTCTTTTTCATGGGATAGATATGTTCCCAAAGTACACAACCATAGATACTCTAAAGATTGCGAGGAGTAAATTTAGATTTAACTCAAACAGGCTCAATTACATAGCTAATTATTTAGGCATCGGAAGTAAGATAAAAACAGAGTTTGATCTCTGGAAGGCAATACTATTGGATAGTGATCAGGCAGCAATGGAAAAAATGATTAAGTATTGCAAAAATGATGTAATTTTATTGGAGAAAGTTTTCAAGCATTTGAATAATCATATTGAACCTAAAACTCACTATGGTGTTTTGTTTGGTCAATATCGGGGGACTTGCCCTGAGTGTGGTAGTGATGATATAACGAGAAATGGGGTGAGGACTACTGCAACAGGGGTTATCAAGGTTATGTACAAATGTAAAACTTGCAATAAAATGCATCAAAAGACTGACAAATGATACCTAAAAAAGTTAACAAAATGAGCATTGAAGAACAGGAGGTTTTTCTGGTTAAAAAGCTACAAGAGTTACATATCAAGGAAACTATTTACAGGAGGGCATTAGCACAGGTGAGGGGGAAACATAAATTAGAAGTTTCAGATTTGGAAAGACCTGATCTGTTAGAAATGAAGGATGAAGTTAAAGCTGCATGATAGAGTAGATCCTAAGATTAGAATAAAATACCGAAAACTCGGTAAGGAGAGGGTATGGGGTATAGCTCATAGTGATGGCTTAATAGAGATTGATCCATCTATCAAAGGGAAAAAGCATCTTGAGATAATTATCCATGAAATTCTGCATTTATTATGGTTTGAGGCGAGTGAGGAGGAGATAGAAAGAAAATCCATCATCCTGACAAAGGCTCTTTGGAAAGAGAATTATCGGAGGGTGGAAATAAACGAGGATTTGCCTCTGCAAGATGGAACGATATGAAACCTCACACGAAAACATACATGAAATATTTCGGTTATGGAATTGATGATTTCATTGGGTGTGAAGTATGCGGTAATAAAGCTGTTGACATTCATCATATTGATTGCAGGGGTATGGGTAGCTCAAAAGATAAAGACACGATCCAAAATCTGATGGCAGTATGTCGGATGTGCCATGAGAGATATGGGGATAAGAAAGAGCATACAGAATGGTTAAAACAACAACATGAACTATTTATAGAAAGATATGGGAAAGTTTACTGATAAAGAATTTTTGCGAGTAGAGTTAGAAAACGGAATTAGTCTGGAAAATCTGCAGTTTCTGGATTTGGCTAAAAATACTATAGCTCAACTCAATGGTTACGGAACAACTGTCATAGATTACGGATGTGGAGTTGGAGCATACGCAAAGGCAGCAATAGAGGCAGGATATAAAGTAGAGGCTATTGAGAAATTTAAGGCTCACAGGGATTATCTAAAACAAAGGATGCCAGAGCTAAAAATCATCAATAAGTTAAAGAGTGTTGACATTATGCTATTTATAGAAGTAGCGGAGCATATGACAGATAATCAGATATTTGCCCTTTTTGAACAGGCTACTCCTATCTGGATATTATTTAGCAGCACTCCTCATAAATCTGCTAATGATGAGCAATGGGGACATATAAACATAAAACAACCTCAGGAATGGGATGAGATGTTTTTAAAGATAGGTTATAGGACTCATAAGAATTTAACCCTCCCTACAGAATGGAGTAAAATTTATCAGTTAATATGAAAAAGGGTGCAGATAAAGTAAAAGTTAGTTTTGGTAAGAGAAAAAAAGGAAAGGCTCAAAAATCATTTAATAAACATGACAGAAAAGAAAGAAACTACAGGGGGCAAGGTAGGTAGACCTACAGAATACAAAGAGGAGTTCTGCCAGATGCTCATAGAACATATGAGTGAGGGATATTCATTCGAGAGTTTTGGTGGAATTGTCGGGGTTTCTGAGAGGGTTTTGTATGATTGGGAAAAAAAATTTCCTGAATTTCTGCACTCCAAAGAGATAGGAACGCAAAAAAGTATGATTTGGTGGGAGAAAATAGGGCGAATGGGTATGATCAATGAGATACCATTTTTCAATGATAGAATCTGGAGGCTCAACATGATCAACAGGTTCAGGAGCAAATGGTCAGATGGGACTAAGAACGAAAACAACGATAAAGTAAAAACTGAAATAGTTGTCAGATACGGAAATAAAACAGATAGACCTGTGGCTACCGATAGCTCATCAGACTCAGCAGAAAGTTCTGGACTGTGATGCGAGGTTTATAGTTCTGATGTGTGGAAGGCGGTGGGGGAAAAGTGTAATCAGTCAATCCCTTGCTATTGACAATGCCCTGAATGGAAAACTTGTTGCATACATTACTCCTACCTACCAATTAGCGAAAATATTCTATGAAGAGATCGGCAGCAGATTGGATGCTGAATATGTAACAGGAAACAAATCTGATCTGGTATTTAATTTTTTCTCTGGGGGATCAATCAGGTTTTTTACAGGTGAAAGGTTAGATAATCTCAGGGGACAGAAATTCCATCTGGCTATCATAGATGAGGCATCCTATATTCCCAACCTTGAGAATGGGTGGCTCAATGCTATCAGACCAACTCTCACAGACTTTAGAGGAAAGGCTATCTTTCTGTCAACTCCCAAAGGGCAAAATTATTTCTACTCACTGTACATGAAATCAGGAGAGCATGGATGGCAGAGTTTCAAGTTTACAACATATGACAATCCCCACATAGCTCCTGAGGAAATAGATGATGCGAGAAGCCAACTGCCTATAGCGGTATTTGAGCAAGAATACATGGCTAACCCTATGGAGAATGCCTCAAATCCATTTGGCAGTCAGTTTATAAAAATGTGCACTAAACCTCAGAGCCTCTCAGAACCCCTTTATTTTGGCATAGATGTCGCTAAATCGGTGGATTGGACTGTTATAATAGGATTGGATCAAAACGGAAATGTGAGCTATTTTAAGAGGTTTCAAAAGGATTGGGGCAGTACTAAACAGGAAATCCTGAACCTGCCCAGAAAACCGATAGTCATAGATAGCACAGGAGTTGGCGATCCAATTTATGAGGATTTGCTGAGGCAAGGGATTCAAATTCAAGGACTTAAGTTCACATCTCAATCTAAGCAGCAATTAATGATGGGGTTGCAGACAGCAATCCAGACAGGGAAAATAGGATTTCCTCAGGGGGTAATTACAGAGGAGTTAGAAGTATTTGAGTATCAATATACTCCAACAGGGGTTAAATACTCAGCTCCCTCTGGTTTCCATGATGATGCAGTTATGGCTTTGGCTCTGGCTTACCATAACATGACCATGAAGGCAGGTTCTGGCAGATACAATTTCCTTTAAAAAAAAGTTTAAAAAATATTTGGTGGAATTAAAATAAAGTATATCTTTGATATACAAAACAACCACATTATGAACAAGCAACAAAGAATTGAAGAACTTAAAAAGGCAATGCAAATTGAACAGGAAGCTAATTTTCCAAATGGTGATCTTTGGAATAACCTTTCAGATGAATTAGATGAATTACAAAGAGTGCCAACAGTATTTGAAATAATATCATCAATTTTGAATTCAGAAAAACAATATTAAAAACAGGGGGAGCAATCCCCCACAAAACCAACTATTATGTCAAAGCAAGAACAAATCAAAGATTTAAGAGATCAATTGGATCGTCTTTATTCAGAAATGCCTGAAACATTTTTTGAATTAGAGCAGAGAAACAAAACTGCTTTTTTAGTTACTATGCAATTGGAGAAATTAGAGAATCCAGAATCCTATTATCAGAACATTAACCATTGGGAAAATTACGAAATTAGATTTTAAAACAGGGGCAGCAATGCCCCACAAAACAACAACATGGAAAACGTATTCACAAACTGCAAATTCACTAACAAAGAGATTTTCACAAATGAGTTTACAAAACAACCATTGGACAAGTTATTTGCGAGGTTGCTGATTCTGATGTTAATCAAAGGGGTTGACAGAGTAGAGGCAGCAATCAAAAATAGCTTTATAAAAGATGACTCAGAAAAGATGATACAAACATTAAACCTAATTTTAAAAACTTACAAATGAAAAAGGAAACATTAAACTTAATTTTAGCATTGATCATCGGATCAATTATTATCGGATTACTTCAAGACAACTACTGTTTATGAAACTACATAACAAAGAACATATTATTGACTTGCTCACACACAAAGAGCATTTAAGGGATAACGATCAGGCATTGATCGCAAACATTTGGTGGAGGGAACTTGTATTGCTTGGTAAAGACAGAACAACTGCATTTGATGTCCTGAAATTATTTTCAGAAGGTAAACTTACAAATCCTGAATCCATTAGGAGATCAAGGCAAAAAATACAGGAAGAACAACCTGCATTACGAGGAGATAGCTATTATGCAAGACACAAGGAAGAAAAAAGATTTAGGCAAGAGGAATTAAATTCATAATTTATCACTATCTTTAATTTATAAATCAACTATTATGGTACTTGAAATTGAAAAAAGAACAGACATTTTTGGCAAGGTAGAATTTTTAGTATGGCTGAAAAATGCCTCTACATTTGATTTTAAATGTATGGCAATATGCGATACAGAGCATGATGCAGAGCAAGAGGTAGCTAAAATTTTGGACAAACTAACTGAGCCAAAATCGGAAATAATAAAACAAATACAAATATGATCGGTGAACAATTGAAAACAGAAAGACAAAAACTAAACCTAACCCAGAAACAACTTGCTGAGAAATCAGGCATCAGCTTTGTTTCTATTAACAGAATTGAAAATGGCTCTAATCCCAGACTATCAGTCATTACGAAAATCTTTGAGGCAATGGGTAAGACATTGCAAATTGAGGTCAAAGATAAAACTATTGATATATTGGATATGGTTTCCAATTAGTTGCATCATATGTTTTCCTATTATTGTATTAGCCATATACTTTTTAATTGAGCAAAAATGGAGTGGAAAGATATAAACGTATTTCAGTATCAACAGATCGTACAAGCCAGAGAGGAGCAAGATGAGATTGAGCGAGATTCAAAGATGATTGCCATCATCAATGGATGGACTTTGCAGGAGGTTGATAATTTAAACATAGATGAATACAATAAACAGAAAAAGAGGCTAAAATTCCTTTATGAGGAAATAGATGGAAAGCCTGTAAAGTACATAACTGTGAATGGTAGAAGGTACAAATGCATCTATGATGTCAGGAAAATAAATGGAGCGAGGTATATTGAAGGGAAAACATTCTCTCAGGATTTAGTAACTAATCTGCATAAAATAGCAGCCTCTTTGGTGCATCCTATGAAAAGGACTTTGTTTGGGTGGAAGTTAGATAAGTATGATTCAGCCAAACATGAGGACTATTCCAATGATATGTTATCAGCTAAATTTGTAGATGTTTATCATTCTGTGGTTTTTTTTTATCATGTATACAGAAATTGGATAGAAGTTTCGAAGGGTTATTTGATGGAGCAGATGAAATTGAAGGGGGTAACGAACCCCGAAAAGGTGGTAGCAGATTTACTGAATATTATGGATGGCAATATTGCACCAAACTTGTTGCCGACTACGAAAATATCACAGTTAGCCAAGCATATGAATTACCAATAATTCACTATCTTAACACTCTGGCATACCTAAAAGCAGAACGAGATTTTAAAAAGAATGGTTAATGGAGATTGAAATTTTGTATCATACGGACACTACCAGAATGCTAAAAGATTTGGACATGGAGTTCAATTGGGAGGATTTAGATAGGAGGATGGCATATTTTAATAATGTAGATGTCATTATCCCATATGAGAGGGATGGGGTAGAATACACAGAGATTCACGTTGGGCATGGGACTTATATCAGTCCATTGCCATATCATTTACTCAAAGAGATTTTATTGCAGCATTTATTTTAAGGCTTTTTTCATAGCGGTTGTTTTGATCCCCTTGCATTTCTATGCAGGGGTTTTTTCTGAGATAATATCCTCAATTTCCTGCATTTATTAGTGTGAACAGAGCTCAAGCACAATTTATAAAAGAAAGGTTTCTCAGCAGGTTTACAGGTTCATTCCAAAGGATTGATCCTAACACATTCCCTGTTCTTGAGCAGATATTGTTTCAGGCAGGGTTAGAGTTTAACGATACTGTGAGGAGAAATCTGGAAAAGGCAGGAGCAATTAATACAGGAGCTTTGACTGAGGTTTCAGTTCCTCAGGTTGACCAGAATGGGGATGTTACAACTTTGCAGGTAGGTTATCCCCTGAACTCAAAACAAATTAAATATTTTGATTATATAAATCAGGGTGTTAAAGGTGTTGGAGGTAAAAAGGCAAAGCCTAAAAAGAATAGCGGAAAGTACAGTTTTAAATCTCCCAGACCTTCATATTTCATGGCTAACGCAATTGCCAGATGGCTATCTAATGCCAGAAAATCAATCTCAGCAGATAGGGTTGATTTGAGCAAGGTTCAGAAAAAGAGGCGGAAATTGACTTCAATAGTAGATGCAGCAAAGAGCAGGAGAAGGCTTAGTTTTGCAATAGCATCAGCAATAAAAAGAGATGGCATCAGGGGAACTTATTATTTTGATAGGGCGGTAACTAAGGTATTCAACAAACAGTTTCAGGAGGCTATAGAAACAGCAATTGGAGCAGATATAATAATTCAAATAAGACAGGAAAATTATGGCAATAACAATAACGGATAGTCCTGCTACATATGCATCCTTACACGATGATTTGTGGTTTGTTTCGAGTTCAACCAACTCAGGGACTACTAATTTCAAATTTGTGTATGATGTAAGGGTAAACGGAAACATAGTATCTACTGTGAAGGTTTTCCCTGATCCATCAGGCAGCTATGGGATATTTAATGCGAGTCCAATAGTAAGGGCATATGTTACTAACTATTTTGAGCCTTCAGGGAACTCTATTCTGGTTGCCTCTAATGACAAATTAAAGGTAACTTATAATGTGGCTGTGGGTGAGGAGGTAACAGGTACAATCACTCGAAATATGGCATCTGGAGAGTTTAGTTCATATAATTACTATCCTCCTCTGTTTGCTGATATTCTGGCTGTAAAAGATAATACTCCATTAGTCCTATCAAACTACTATGATAATCTCCTGATTGAGAATTTCTCAGATGATTGGCTGACTGAAAGGGACACAGATAATATAGGAATAGAATACGGAGATAATTTCTATGCTACCTACTTCAAGAAAACAGGAGGAACATACTCGGCATGGGTTGAGGTTGTAAACTCTGCTGAACAGGTGCTGACCACAGTAAGTGCTAACATTAGCCTTGCAGGGGAAATGAATTTGTTTAATCTACAGGCAGAGCACGTTAACACATGGGCAGGATCAACTATCATAACAGATTCTACCTATGGATATAATTTTTACCTGAAAAGAGGGGTGGCAGTTTCCAGAGTCCTAAAGATGAGGCAGAAATGCTATCCTAAATACAAGCAATATAATCTGCATTTCCTGAATAGGTTAGGCGGTTGGGACACTATGAAATTTGCTCTGGTCAATCGGAGGAGTTCAGAGTTCCAGAGGAGCTCATACAGGAGAAATGATTGGCAGCTATCAGGCAACCAGATGAAAAATGTGGATAGCTACAACCGATATAATGAAACAGCTTTGAACTATGCGATCCAACATAAAGACAGATTCCATTTGATTAGTGATTGGGTTAGTGAGCAGGATTATACATGGCTCTCTCAATTGGTTAGTTCAAGCATTTGCTACATTGAAGTTTTAGGTGCATATTTCCCTCTTACAGTCCAGAGCTCAAATTATACCTACAAGGTTCAGGCTGCAGATAAGATATTTAATTTCGAGATTGATATTGAGGTAAGTAAATACATTAACTCACAATTCAGATGATAAGTACGGAGATTTATGTTGAGGATAATAGGTTGGACTTGGTTGATGAAATATCAACTGAGTTCAGCTATGCCATTGATGACATTCAGGACTTTGGTTCGAGGAATACAAGTTTCAGCAAAACCATTAACATTACAGGTACTGCTAATAACAACAAAATATTTGGCTTTGTCTTTGATCTGGGAAACGCAAATATCACAGATGATACTGAGCCAAACATAGGGTATAATTTCAATGCCTCGAAGGTTGCCAACTGTAGAATCTTTATTGATAAAATACAGATTTTTAAAGGGGTTTTGAGGATATTAGAGATCGTTAAAGATGGATCAGCCATAGAGTATCAATGTGCAGTTTTCGGGGAATTGGGTGGGTTTATTTCAGCTCTGGGAAACAATAGGCTTGAGGATTTAGCAACTGTTTCTGGAGGAGGTTATTCTGCATATTCTGCATACAATAAGGCATGGACTGCTGCAAACATTACAGATCAGACTACAAGTGTAGCAAATAGTCATGTTTTATTTGGATTGATTGACAAAGGTAATGTGAGCACAAATAAAGTGGATTTTGATTTCAGGGCATTTAGACCATGTTTTAAGGTCAAGGAAATGCTTGAAAAAATAAAGATTCAATCTGGGTACACATGGGATTTTCCATATCTGAGTAATTCACTATTTGACAGATTGGTTATATCTGCAAACTCAAAAACATTATCCAATACTTCAACTCAGGCATTTTATGCAACAGCTAATGCTGCGAGTTATTCAACAGATAATTATCCTGATTTTACAGTAGTAACTGCAGGTAACTTTACCCTCACAGGAAACTCATATTATTATAATTCTGCAACTGCTTTGGGTTGCACTATTTCCGCTCAGTTGAGTTTGGAAATTACAGATACATATCCTGCTCCTCCAGAGGATGTAACAATATCTTTAAGGGTTAATGGAGCTGTGGTAGATTCAGAAACATTTCCAATTAATGCAGTTCCTACTCCATTAAATACACAGTTAGAATATACAACAACTCTGAATCAAAATGATTACATTGATGTTTTCATATCATCAACTGCTAATACTTATGATGTTGATAGCGGTTATTTGAGAGTAGATTCTCAAACTGCAACTGATGTACCTATCAACTATGGTGAAACTATCCAGATGGACAAACAGTTGCCAAGAGGTATTTTCCAGAGGGACTTTTTCCTGTCAATATGCAAGATGTTTAATTTGTATGTTTATGATGATCCTGTAGATGAAAAAAAGATTATAATAAAACCTTACATAAACTTCTATTCAGGAGCTACTGAGGATTGGACTAATAAGATTGACAGAGGAAAGCCAATGAGCATTAAACCAATGAGTGAAATTAATGCGAGATATTATCAGTTCAAATATAAACAAGATAATGATGTTTACAATGAGAACTACAGAAAGAAATATGCAGAGGGTTATGGGGATAACATATTTGATACTACATTTGATTTTGTTAAAGATACTGACACAACTGAGGTGATTTTTTCAGCATCTCCATTGTATCAAGCAACAGGAACAGATAAAATATATCCTGCTATTTACAAGGTTGGATCAGGAGGGGTAGAGGAATCAATGGATTTTAATATTAGAATTTTTCAGGCTAAGTATATCACAGGAAGAACAGGATATTCAATAAAAGATGGAAACACAAATAAACAAACCAACGTAACTACTTATACTTATGTTGGACATCTGGATGATCCATTTACTCCAACAAATGATATAAACTTTGGAGCTCCTAAAGAGATATTCTTTAGTGCAACAACATATCCAACTACAAATCTGTTCAATGCATTCTATTCAGATTATATGGCAGAGATCACAGATAAAGATTCTAAACTCCTCACCTGTAATGCCCTGCTAAATACTATAGATATTTATAATCTGGATTTTGGAAAGCTGATCTGGATAGATGGAGTTCTATTCAGGCTGAATACTATTGAAGGTTATAACCCTATGGATTATACAACAACAAAAGTTAGTTTATTAAAGGCAATTGAAAAAACATTCTAATGGCAGAGAATTTAAATTTAAATATAAATGTAGGCGGAAACGCAACGGAGTCTGTAGGCAGTTTAAAGGCTCAATTAAGGTCAGCAACTGCTGAGGTAGCTATCCTATCAGAAAAGTTTGGAGCTACTTCTATTGAGGCTGCAAATGCTGCTAAACGAGCTGCAGAGCTAAGGGATAGAATAGGAGATGCTCAGTTGTTGACTCAGGCATTTAATCCAGATGCTAAATTCAGGTCATTGACTGCATCTCTCTCAGGGGTTGCAGGTGGATTCTCTGCAGTTCAGGGTGCAATCGGTTTATTTGGCATTGAATCAAAAGAGGTAGAAAAACAGCTATTAAAAGTTCAATCTGCCCTTGCACTATCTCAGGGTTTGCAATCAATAGGCGAAAGCATTGATGCATTTAAATCCTTAAAAACTGTAATTATGGTAGATGTCATTCCTGCCATAAAAGCATTGGGAACAGCAGCACAGGTTGGAATAGGCTTAATAATTGCAGGTGTTTCTGCTGCGATTTATGCATGGATGGACTATATAGATACTCAGGAGAAAGTTAAAAAAGCTCAGGAGGAAAATCTAAAATCTTTGCAGATAAGGCAAAAGGCTCAACTCGAAGGCGAGATGGCAAGTATAGATAGAGAGGAAAAACTTGAGTTAGCGAGGGTATCAAATAAAAAGAATAATGAAAATGAGATTTATGAGATTGAGCAAAAAAATAGAAGATTAAGGATTGCTGCATTAGAGAGATATTATGCTGAAATTTCAAATAAAGATTCTGAGGATGCCATCAGAATTAAAACTCAGATTGATGATTTACACACTCAAATAGAAGTTGCTGAAATTACATTTAATAATCAGCAGATATTAAGAGAAAAGGAAAAAAATCTGCAATTAAAACAAGAGAGAGATAAAAGAGCAAAAGATGAATTTGATGCTTTTATGGCTTATGTTCAAACATTAAAAACTCAAACAGATGCTGAAGTTGAATTGCAACAATATTTATTAGATCAAAAAAAGAAAAAAGATGATGAGTTGTTTGATTGGAGGGTGCAACAGGCTCAAAAATATTATGATCAAACTGAAGCTGAAATTGAATTACAAAAATATTTATACGAAAAAGATAAAGAAAATAAACAAGCTGTTGAGGAAGCTAAATTTCAAATAGCAAAAAATTATGTAGATGCCATAGGTTTTTTATTTGATAGGGGTACTGCTTTAGGTAAAGCTGCTGCTCTTGCAAGTATAGCATTAGATGTAGCAAATGGATATACAAGGGGTTTAGCTATTGCTCAGGAAGGTGCTAAAGGTACAGGCCCTGCAGCACCCTTTGCATTTCCTTTATTTTATTCTACTCAGGTTTTAGCAATTTTAACTGCTGCAGCAAAAGCAAAACAGGTATTATCTACTGTAAAAGGAGGAGGTGCATTATCATTTCCAACTCCTACAGGTGCATCTCCATTAGCTCCTGCATTACCACAAGCACAATTGACTTCATTAAATCAGGCTACAATTAATGCTCTTGGAAATCAAGCTGTTAGGGCATATGTTATTGAAACAGATATGACTACTAATCAACAGAGAATACAGGCAATCAGACAGAGAGCCAGATTCGGATGATAATTTTAAAAAAATCTTACATTTATAAGTATGGAATTACCCATTTTTGAACTAATGATCTCAGATGATCTAAATGATGATGCAGAGGTAAATTTTGTGGCTCTGGTAGATAGACCTGCGATCCAAAGGAATTGGAATGCATTTAAAGAACATATTAAATTTGAGATTGCATCTGAGGAAAAGCGTATTATTAGTGGTGCTCTTATGTTGGCTGATACTCCAATTTTTAGGAGTGATGCTACTCATGGCGATTACTATGTTATGTTTAGTAAAGACACTATTTTCAAAATTGCTCAAAAGTTTTTCAAGAAAGGTTATCAGGCTAATGTAAACCTCATGCATGATCCCTCACAAAGGGTTGATGGGGTTACAATGTTTGAATCATTCATCTCAGATAAAGACAGAGGAGTAGCTCCGATGAAAGGTTTTGAGGATGCTCCTGATGGCTCATGGTTTGGTTCTTTCAAGGTTGAGGATGATGAAACATGGCAGAAAGTAAAAAATGGAGAGGTTAAAGGTTTTTCTGTAGAGGGCATTTTCGAATATAGCAAAGCCAAGAGTAAAGAGGAGCAGATGATGGAAAGGATTTACAAAATCCTTGAGGAATTGGACTTTGGCGGTGAAGGTAGTGGTTGTAGGGGGGACAATTGTGGCAGACCTAAAGGAAGCGGAGGAGAGGCATCTGCACCAAAAATAAACTACTCAAATCCAGAGGTTGTAAAAGAATCTGTTGATAGGATTTTAGCAGAGCCTCCTAAATATGGAACTCAGGAGATATATTCAAAAGATGGGGTTTATAACGATGACAGACAGGCATTTCATAAAGATGTCATTTCAAATTACATGAAAGATGGCAGCACCAATACAGGTGTTTCATATTTCATGGGAGGAGCTCCTGCAACAGGTAAAAGTTCAATTATAAATTCTGGGGATGTTGTATTGCCTCAGGGTATTTTGGTAGTTGATTCAGATGCTATTAAAGCTCAATTACCAGAATATGGAGAAATGGTAAATAGAGGAGAAAAAGAGGCAGCAGCAAGGGTACACGAAGAAAGCTCAACTTTATCAAAAGCCATCACAGCAACTGCAGCCAAAAATGGCTATGATATTGTAAACGATGGGGTAGGAGATGGAAAGTATGAATCAATCGTAAAAAAGGTAGAGGAGCAAAGAGAAGCAGGAAAAAAAGTTGTTGCCAATTATGTAACTACTGATACTGAAACTTCACTACAAAGAGCCAGACAAAGAGGAGAAAGAACAGGCAGAGTAGTTCCTGAGGAATATATTAAAAGTATGCATAGAGAGATTTCTGGACTTGTTCCGAAATTGGCTCAAAATAAAGTTTTTGATGAGCTCAGGTTATACGATAATAACGGAGCAAAGCCTAAATTAATATTTGAACAAAAAGGCAGCAAAATCACAGTACATGATCAAGCTGCCTATAATAAATTTTTAGCGAAGGCTAAAGGCTAATTACATCTGAGGGATGTCAATAATCTTGCCAGATTTTTTGAGCTCCTCAATCTCTTTGAGCATTTGGATTTCTGACTCATTCTGAGGTTCAGAGCCTGTGATCAGTTCGAGTAGTCTTTTCTCGGCATCTGATACATTGCTCGAAACTTTGCCATCATATACAATATCTAATTTCATATTCCTAATTTACAATAATAAATGCAGATTTCAAAACATTTTATCAGGCATACCATGAGCAGTAGTTTTGTTGCCCTTCCTTAACTTCAAACAACCTACCGACTACATCCCCCATTGAGATGTGGTAGCTGATCTGTCCGCTATATCCAACACTCGGAACAATCCTCTTGACAAAAGGCTCACCGACAAAGGCATTTTTTGCAGGTTCATACATTCCTGATGCCCATGAAGTTTGACTGACCTCTTTTTTAGCAACCTTTCTGAGGATGACTGATTTACCTTTGAAACCTACGATCTGGTAGTAGCTCAAGTTAGTTTGGTCATAACCCCAAGAGGAGTAGAGAATCTGTCCCTCATAGAAACCATGATTGAACTCAGAGGCAGCCTGTTTTTTCTTTTGTTTCATCAGCTCTTTCTCAGCCTGTCTTTTCTCAATGTTCTTAATAAAAGCCTCACAATACTCAATCATGTTTTCATAATTTCTGAATCTGTAGTGAAACTCTGGTTTGGGGAATCTTGCTTTGCTGACAATCTTTTCAGCCTTAGCATAAAAGAGCTTTTGTCCTTCGATTTTCTCTGAAACTGAGAGAGCGAGATTTTGTTTTCTGAATCTTTCTAATAATTGGTACATAATAGTGGGTTTTAATTGTACAGTAAAGATATAAACTTTATTTTAATTTCCAAATATTTCTGCAAGTTTTTTTTCAGTTTTTTCGATTGCCTTCAGGAGCTGTCCATTTTGCATTAAATCCAGAACAATAGAAACCGATAAATCCTGATCCCCATTTGAAAGAACCATTGCATGGGCATAGGCAGTAGCTTGAGCCTCCTGAATGTCTGAGAGTTTTTTAATGTTCCATTTCATTGATTTGCAGAAGGCATTTCTGGCAGCCTCAAAAGCCTTTTCTTTTTTGTTCATATTAGTGGTTTTTGTAATATCTTTTTTGATACATCTTCATGTTATCTAAGTGCATCAGAGAAGCACCAACGAAACCGAGAAACAAACAGAAGTAAATCATAATCTCAAATTGTACAGTGAAGATATAAAGTAAAGTTTACATTTCCAAATATTATTAAAGTTTTTTTTAAAATATTTTTGCAACAAAATTGCAAATTCTTAAGTGATAACTAATCTTAATGTATCTCATTTAAAAGAAAAGATATGAACGCAAAAGAAGCAATAATGAAAATCAGGGCTCTTTTCGAAGAATTGCCCCAAGTTCCTGTTGCTGCTGAGGAAGCAAAATTGGATTTTGCTGAATATCAGTTGGCAGATGGAACTAAAGTAATGATCTCTGCTCTTGAAATTGGCGGAGAAGTAAAACTTGAAGATGGTTCATTCGCTCCTGATGGCGATCATCAACTTGCAGATGGCTCTCAAATTTCTGTTCTTGATGGCAAGATTAAAGAAATTGAGGCTGCTGAAAAACCAGAGGCTGATATGCCAGAGGTTGAAGTTGAAGCCAAAAAGGACAAATCAATGCAAGAAATGGCAGAGCAATTTTCTGCTAAGGTTGCAGAGATCAATGGATTGATCGAAGCCTTGACTGCTAAGGTTGATGCTCTTGAATCTAAATCCAAACAAGGTTTTTCACAGGTTGTAGATTTGATAGATGAAATGGCTAAAGTGCCAAGTGCTGATCCAATAGAGAAGCCACAATCTTTCAAATTCGAAGCAACAAAAGACATTAAGTTCGACAGACTTAATAAATATCGTAACGCAATTTTAAACAATAAAAATTAACAAAAATGGCTTTTAACGTTGCTGCTCTTGCAGACTACACAGAACAAAACGAGGCATTGCTTGTAACTTCAAGTGTACTCGGTGCTAAAACAGCATCTTTGATAAAAAGTGCTGGAAATGTAATGGTTGGTGTTAAATCATCTGAAACCATTAACATTATGGATACTGATGCGATTTTCCAAAGTGGTGCATCTTGCGGTTTTACTGCATCTGGTTCTACTACTTTCACACAACGCACAGTAACTGTTGGTAAAATTAAAGTGAACGAGGCTCTTTGCCCTAAAGATTTGGAAGCTAAATATCTCCAAAAGGCATTGCCTACAGGTTCAATGTATGATTCAATCCCATTTGAGCAAGAGTTTTCTGAGAAGAAAGCTAAGAGAATTGCTGCTCAACTTGAAACTGCTTTGTGGCAGGGCGATACCGATAGCGGTAATGCTAATCTTTCTCGCTTTGATGGCTTGGTTAAGTTGATTGGAGCTGCATCTGGAGTTGTTGCTGCAAACAGTTCAACTTATATCTCTGGTGCTCCTTTGAGCTCAATTACTGCAGCTAACGTAATCTCTATTTTTGATGGAGTTTACAAGGCTATCCCTGCACAGGTTGTAGCTGCTGATGACATGACTATTTTCTGTGGTCAAGATGTTTTCAGAACTTACACTATTGCATTGAAAGATGCAAACCAATTCCACTACTCAATTGATGTTAAAGCTGATAGCGAGTTCATTTTGCCAGGCACTACTATCAAAGTTGTAGCTGTTGCAGGTTTGAACGGAACTAACAAGGTTTACGCAATGAGATTGAGCAACTTGTTCCTCGGAACTGATTTGCTTAATGAGGAAGAAAAATTTGAAATCTTCTATGCAAAAGAGGCTGACCAAGTACGTTTCGTATCTGAATTCAAGATGGGTGTGAACATTGCATTCCCTGATGAAGTTGTGAAATTTATCCTTGCATAATTAATGGGGAGGTAAAACTCCCCTTTTTATAACAGTTAAAATTATTTTAATATGCCATGTGCACTCACTCAGAATTATGTCCTTGACTGTAAAGACAGTTTAGGAGGCATTACGGAGGTTTACTTTATGGCAGCCCAAGATGTGGCATCTTACACTGTTTCAGGCGGTGTAGTTACTGCTCTTACTAAAGACTCTGGAAAGAGGTTTTATAAGTATGAGTTGGTGAAAGCTACTTCAAGTTTTGTTGAGAATATTAATGCATCAGTAGAGAATGGAACAATTTTCTATCAGCAAGAATTGACAATTGTTCTTAACAAACTTCAGGCAAATACAAGAAACGAAATCTTGTTGTTGGCTAAAAATCTCTTGGTAGCTGTTGCTAAAGATAATAACGATAAATATTGGTATCTCGGTTTGACCAGAGGACTTGACATCACAGCAGGTTCTTCTCAATCAGGTACAGCAGAGGGAGATAGATCAGGCTATACTTTGACCTTTACAGGCAAAGAGCCAGAACTTGCTCCTGAAGTTAACTCAACTGTAGCAGGTCAATTGACTACTGCAGGTGCTTAATATATAGTGCGGATTTTTCATGTGCCCTGCCTTTTAGGTGGGGCATTTTTGTTAAATACCAGAGTTTTCTGCATTTATAGTAGATGATACAGTTAACAAAAGGGCAGACTCAATTTATTTATCTAACTTTAACTGAAAAGCAGTTATTGCAGAGTCCTAATTATTTGTTTGTGTTTACCAATAGAAGTAGCAATCAGCAGGTAAAATTTGTAAAGCTGAATAATACTGATGTCAGCCAATACAAGGATAGATATAATAAATTTCAAATCATAGTAAATGACTATTTTAGCAGTAGCTTAAATGGTCAATGGGATTATCAGGTGTATGAACAGGCGAGTCCAACAAATACAAATCCTGCAGGATTGAATATGTTGGAGAGTGGAATTATGATGTTAAACCAATCGGCTACCATATTTACGGAATACACAACAACAGACACTTATAAAATAAGAGAATGAATTACGTTTTAGTACAATTTGCGGAAGCCAAACAACCTGAATACAGGGAGAAAAAGGGCGAAGGCTACATTCAATATGGAGATAGGAATGATTATCCAAACTATCTTGTTGAACTATTTAACAAATCTGCTAAACATAATGCAATTGTTAGAAACAAGGTGCATTACATTACAGGCAATGGTTGGACAGGAACAGCAGAGGGATTTATTCAGCAGCCTAATAGGAGCGAATCTCTGGATGATGTGACCAGAAAGGTATCAATGGACATGGAGCTTTTTGGAGGGGCATTTATTGAGGTTATTTGGGGCATAGGCAAGGTGAGCGAGATTTGGCATTGTGATTATACCAAGTTCAGAACTAATAAAGACAATACTCAGTTTTGGTACAAAGAGGATTGGAAAGATAGAAATGAGAAATATGAGGTATATCCTGCCTTTAATCCTAAGAATCCACAGGGCAAACAAATCCTTTACCTAAAGGAATACAGACCTAACGGAGGAGTTTATACTCTGCCTTCATACTTTGGAGCTCTTAACTATATTGAGTCTGATATTGAGGTT
>Ga0129336_10000647_pt1 | contig 20600 bp, 22 predicted proteins | sample CPB6_02_DNA_FD_96878 | JGI IMG/M metagenome (GOLD analysis project Ga0129336, IMG submission 96878) | Freshwater to marine salinity gradient microbial communities from Chesapeake Bay, USA - CPBay_Sum_0.6_0.2_DNA | ecosystem: Environmental > Aquatic > Marine > Coastal | place: USA: Chesapeake... | reverse complement strand
CGGGCATGCCGCGGGCGACCTGTCGGGAGCGGTGGAGCTACTTCTTGATGGCCTCGACGTCCATCTCGAGCTTGATGGTGTCGCTCACGAGGACGCCGCCGGTCTCCAATGCGACGTTCCACACCAGGCCGAATTCCTTGCGACTGATCTCGGCCGTGCCCTCGAACCCGATGCGCGTGCCACCCCAGGGGTCCTGGCTCGTCCCGAGGAGCTCGAACGTGACGTCGACGGACTTGGTCACCCCGTGGATCGTGAGGTCACCGGTGACGATGAACTCGTCGCCATCCTTCTGGGTTACGGCGGTGCTCGTGAAGGTGAGAGTGGGGAACTGCTCGACGTCGAGGAAGTCCGCGGACTTCACGTGTGCGTCACGCTCGTCATTGTTCGTCGAGAAGCTCGAGGCCACGATGGTGAGCCGTGCGGAGGACTTCGCTGGATCGCTACCGTCGAGGTCGAGGGCTCCGGTGAACTCCGAGAAGCCGCCGCGGACCTTGGCCACCATGGTGTGGCGGGCCACGAAGCCGATCGTGGAGTGGGTGGGATCGATCTCCCAGGTGCCGGTGGTCGCGGCGAGGTCGGTGCTCATGGTGGTCCTTTCAGGGACGGGCGGGCCGGCGATCGAGCCATGTAGTTGAGTATTCAATCATACGGATCGACTCGCTTCCACTGGTCCCTGGCGAGTTGCTCGTCCTCACGCCGAGTGGGCAGGTGTGCCAGCCGTGGCCGTAGGCCGCGCCGGGACACCTGCCCACTCATGAAGTGTCGAGGGTTGATCAGACGGCGCTTGCCGAATCCTCGTCGTCGTGCCCGTGGCCGGGTCCGCCGCGACCGGGGCCGCCGCGACCGGGGCCGCCATGTCCCGGGCCATGGCCCTCGCCCATGCCCTCGCCCATGCCCTCGCCCATGCCCTCGCGCAGCTGCTCGAGTTCCGCAGCCTTCTCCGGGGATAGCGCGTGGACGTGCTCTGCTGTCGCTGTCGTGCCGTCGACGATCGCGCGCACATGCACCGTGTCCCCCACCTTCGGTGCAGCGTCCTCGCGGTCGCGCTCGACGACGGTCGCGTCGTTCAGCACGTATGTCGACGTGTAGCCGTCGGCGCTCTTGACACTCAGTGAGATGGCGGTGACAGCCGTGACCTCACCCTCCTGCATGCGCACGGTGATGAAGTTGCCGTCGGCATCCTCCGCGACTCCCTCGCTGTGCAGCAGGTGCCCAGGGCCGCCCTCGCGCGGGCCACGCTGGCCGGGGCCGCCATGACCGCCGCGCTCGCCCTGCCCGCCGTGACCCTCCATGCCGCGCTCACCCTGCTGGCCGTTGGCCGAGGGGTTCGGCGACGCGGTGTCGTCGGCTGCCAGCGCCATGGTCGCGCCGGTGAACGCACCGGCTCCCAGCGTTGCCGCGGCGACGATCGCCGCAATCCGTGTCTTGGTCATGTCCATCCCTTCCCTGGCCGATACCGCGTGCGCGATTCGCCTGCGTTCCTCGGCCCATGACCATCGTGGATGGCCGATGTGAGGCCCCCGTGCGGCCGAGGTACGGAACACGTAAGGATGGGGGCATGGTCGGTGGAGTCATGGGGTTGCTCATCCTCCTGGTCGGGGTCGCCGTGATCGGTGGTGCGGCGATGCTCATCTCCGGTCGTTGGCGTGATGGACTCCCCGAGGTCGCCCCCGAAGGACCGGAGTCCTCGCTCATGGGACAAGACGTGCCCGTGGGGGGCCTTACGGTGGAGGACGTCCGGGCCGTGCGCCTCGAGCAGGCCCCCCGCGGCTACCGCATGGATGAGGTCGATGCCCTCGTCGGGCGTCTGTCTGAGGAGATCGCCGTGCGGGACGAGGAGATCGCCCGCCTTAGGGCGGATCGACCGAGCGCGACGGCCAATCCGCCCCGGTCCGATGGCGGCGAGCCCGGGCTCCCTGACCCGCAGCGGGAGTCCGACCCCTCGTGAACCCGGCCATGCCCGACAGGGGTGGCTTGGCGGGCTGGACCGCGGTAGGCGACGATGGCCTGGCTCGATGCCCGTGGGGTGATGCTCCCGACGACTACCGGGCATATCACGACACGGAGTGGGGTCGTCCGGTCCGTGGCGACGCGGCGCTCTTCGAACGACTGTCACTTGAGGGCTTCCAGGCGGGCCTGTCGTGGTTGACCATTCTTCGCCGCCGTGAGGGCTTCCGTGCAGCCTTCGCCAACTTCGATGTGCAGACTGTCGCCTCCTACGGCGATGCCGACATCAAGCGGCTCCTCGACGATCCGCGCATCATCCGTCATCGCGGCAAGATCGAGGCAACGATGAGCAATGCCCGCATCCTGGTGAGGTGGCAGGAGAGCGAGGGCGACGGCGTGCTCGATGAGCTCGTGTGGTCCTTGCGGCGTGATACCTCGCCTCCCGTCACCATGGCCGACGTCCCGGTCCAGACACCTGAGTCGCTCGCCCTTGTCCGTGAACTCAAGGCCAGGGGCTGGCGATTCCTGGGGCCCACGTCGGCGTACGCCGCCCTGCAGGCGGTCGGGGTGGTCAACGATCACCTCGAGGGTTGCCATGCACGGGGCCGCTGACCCGGTCGCCGATGGGACGGCGGCGTAGGGGATACTGGTCCCTCCGCTGCACGGAAGGGGACACCATGGCTGCCATGAAGCCGAGGACCGGTGACGGCCCTATGGAGGTCACCAAGGAGGGCCGCGGCTACGTCATGCGGGTCCCGCTTGAGGGCGGTGGCCGCCTCGTGGTCGAACTCAACGCGACTGAGGTCAAGGAACTGGGCGAGAAGCTCATCGCCGCTGTGCCCTAGTCCTATTCGTTCCTGCCGAGGCCCTGGCTCCTCACGGAGCCGGGGCCTTCGCCATGGTCAGGGGTGCTCTCGGTGAGAAGCGAGCACGATTCCCTCGCCCACGGTCAGGACCGCGGCAACCCACTCGGGGTCGTCTCGCAGGTGCTGGATCAGATCGTGGCGTGAAGGCAGTGTGCCCTCCGCGCCGAAGACCGGGGTCATGACGATGGTCCCCCCGGTGCGCAGCAGTCGGCGCGACGCGGCAAGGAGGGCGTGTCCCTCGTCGCCCTCGGTCTGGGCTCCGGGCCCGATGACGACGACGTCGTACGCCGCGTCGCTCAGCCTCGGCAAGACGTCGCTCGGTGCACCGGCAATCGCGCGTACTCGCGTATGGCTGATACCCATGCGCTCGAAGGTGTCGCGGGCGGCCGTCTGGAAGGCCGAGTCGGGATCGACAGTCGTGAGCGTGCCGTCCATCGGCAGGCCGTCGAGGATCCACCCGCCCGTGACTCCGGCTCCCGAGCCGACCTCAACCACGGCGCGTGCCCCCAGGGCCGAGATCAGTGCGCGCAGCGCGGCGCCGACGGCCCGGCTGGGTGATGGCGCGCCCATCGCGTGCGCGCGCTGGCGTGCTTCCGCCACCTCGGGAGACTCTTCGGTCCACTCGTCGGCGTAGGCCCAGGTGAGCGGACTAGGGGGCAGCGTCGTATCGGTCACATGGGCAGCCTAGGTCCGCGGCCGCGGGAACGGGAGGGGGGTGGGAGCATCGGGTGGTGACCGGTCACCGATCCAGCGTGGGTCAGGTCCTGGCGATCCTTGGCCTGGTCGCCCTGGCATGTGCGCTCCTGCTGGGCTTCCTCGGCGGAGCCATCGGCCTGGGTGTGGCCTCCTTGCGCGACGCCGAGTCGACCGTGGAGGCAACGACGGCTCCGGCGCGGCCGTCCGGCCCGTCCGAGGCCAGTGCTGGCGGGCCCATCACCGTCGCCGACGTCGTGCGCTCGGCCCTTCCCTCTGTGGTCACCGTCTCGGTGGATGCCGGGTTCGAGTCCGGATCAGGGTCGGGCTTCGCCCTGAACGAGGACTACCTGGTCACCAACAACCACGTGATCGCCGCTGCCCTGGACAACGATGGCCGGATCGAGATCATTCGCAGCGACGGCGGTCGTGTTCCCGCGGAGGTTGTGGGCCGCAATGTGAGCTACGACGTCGCTGTCCTTCGGGCGGACACGGAAGGCCTCGTGCCCCTTCAGCCCCAGTCCGATGGCGTGAAGGTGGGGGATTCGGTGATCGTCATCGGCGCCCCGCTGGGCTATGACTTCACGGTCACCACGGGCATCGTCAGTGCGCTGAATCGCCCGGTCACCGTCGGCGAGGCCGAGGACGCGTCGTACATCAGTGCCATCCAGACCGACGCAGCGATCAACCCCGGCAATTCGGGAGGCCCCGTCGTCGATAGCGACGGTCGATTCATCGGGATGGCCTCCTCCATCGCGACGCTCGCCAGGGGCGGCGTGGCAGGCAGCATCGGCCTGGGATTTGCGATTCCGGCGCGCGCTGTGGTGCGTGTCGCTGAGGAGATCATCGCGACCGGCACATCGCGCACACCCGTGATGGGCGTGACCCTCGACCCGTCATACGCCGGCCCAGGAGCTCTCATCGATTCGGTGACTCCCGGCGGCGCCGCCGCTCGGGCCGGACTTCGCGCGGGTGATGTCATCCTCGAGCTCGAGGGCGTGCCTGTGGCCAACGCCGACGAACTCGTGGTGGCTATCCGCGACCGGCTACCGGGTGAGGAGGTCAGAGTGGAGGCTCGTCGGGGAGACCGCCTCTTCACGGTCCAGTTGACGCTCGGGAGCCGCGAGGACCGGTGACCGATCGCCAGGGCCCACCGGTTCGGCGTAGTCTGGTCGCGTGTTCGACATCGGCCTGGGCGAGATCCTCATTCTCGGCGTGCTCGGGCTCTTGGTGTTCGGGCCCGAGAGATTGCCGCGAGCAGCAGCCGACGCGGCTCGCACATTGCGCAACGTCAGGGCGATGGCCAGCAACGCGCGCAAGGACCTGGCCGACTCCGCCGGAGTCGATCTGAGCGGGGCTCAGGAGGCCCTTCGCGACCTGCAGGAGTTGCACCCCAAGCGCATGGTCTCCGGCATTTTCGAGGACACCGATGACGAGGCAACGACGAACTCGACATCGAACCGCCAGAAGTCAGATGGGTCGACGACGTCGGCGCGCTTCGACCCCGATGCGACGTAGGTCCTGCACGCTGAACTCATCGCGTTAGCGCCCCGCAGGGGAGATATCCAGCGGCATGCCCGTGAGTCCGCGTGGCCGGCGGGCCAGGCCTGTCGCCAACTCGATCAGCGACGCGGCAGCGGGGGAGGATGGGTCCGACAGCACCAGCGGCTCACCGCGGTCCCCGCCCTCGCGCAGGCGCACGTCGAAGGGAATGCGGCCGAGGAGCGGCACATCGGTGCTGAGCCCGGAGCTCAACTGCTCGGCGACGCGCTGCCCGCCGCCGATGCCGAAGAGGTCGATCGGCTCTCCGCAGTGGGGGCAGGGGAATCCGCTCATGTTCTCGACGACGCCGGCGACCTTCTGGTGGGTCTGGCCGGCGAGCATGCCGGCGCGCACCGCAACCTCGGCGGCAGCGGCCTGCGGGGTCGTCACCACGATGACCTGCGATCCCGGGAGGAGCTGGGCCGTGGAGATGGCGATGTCCCCTGTCCCGGGCGGAAGGTCGAGGAGCAGCACATCAAGATCACCCCACCACACATCAGCGAGGAATTGCTGAAGGGCTCTATGCAGCATGGGTCCGCGGAATGCCACCGGCTCCGCGCTTCCACCGGGCTTGAAGGGAAGGATCGAGATGGCGCGCACTCCGAACGCTTCGGGCGGCATGATCATGCCCTCGACGACGGTCGGCGGAGTCGTCATGCCGAGCAGACCGGGGATCGAGTGGCCGTAGATGTCGGCGTCAACGATGCCGACGGTGAAGCCTTGGGCTGCCATCGCCACCCCGAGATTGGCCGTGACGGATGACTTGCCCACTCCGCCCTTGCCTGAGGTGATCGCGTAGACGTGGGTGCGAGATCCCGCTTCGGCGAAGGGAATGGATTTCTCCTCCTGGCCGCCTCGCAGGGTGCGCCGCAACTGGGCCCGCTGGTCGTCGTTCATGACGTCCAGCTCGACGTCGACATGCCTCACTCCGGGGACCGATCCCACCGCGATCGTGACCCGCTGCGTGATGGTGTCGCGCATGGGGCATCCGGACACCGTGAGATAGATGGCCACCTTGACGCGGTCGCCGTCGATTTCGACGGACTTCACCATGCCGAGTTCGGTGATGGGGCGGTGGATCTCGGGGTCTTCCACCCGTGCGAGGGCAGCGTCGACCAGGGAAGGATCGATGGAGGTCATTCCCCGATGCTAGGCCCCCTGCCCGAGTCGCGCTCGGGCTGCTCATCCTGGAGTCGTCCGGCGATGTCCTCGGCGAGGTCGCGGAGTTCGGCCCGCAGGTAGTCGCGCGTCGCCACCTCGCCCAGAGCCATGCGCAGCGCTGCTATCTCACGGGCGAGGTACTCGGTGTCCGCGACGAGCCGGTCGGTCATCTCCCGATCCTCGAGGTACTGCACCTTGTCGCGGTCCGCCTGCCGGTTCTGGGCCAGCAGGATGAGCGGTGCGGCGTACGAGGCCTGCAGTGAGAGCAGGAGAGTGAGAAAGATGAAGGGGTAGGGGTCTGGCTTGAGGTCATCAGGGGCGAAGATGTTCCACAGAAGCCACGTGACGATGACCGCGGTCATCCACGCGATGAACTTCCAGGATCCGATAAAGCGTGCGATGCGCTCCGACAGGCGACCCCACTGCTCGGGGTCGTACGACGGGCCGCGCAGCCGCCCGCGATCGAGTGGCTGGTCCATTCGCAGTTCGGGGCGGCGACGCGACGGGCTCATCGCGCACCTCCGTTGTCACGCCAGTCCGCTGGCAGCATGTGGTCGATGAGGTCGTCGACGGTCACAGCGCCGAGGAGGCGATCGTCGGCATCGACGACGGGGAGGGATACGAGGTTGTACGTCGCGAAATAGCGGGCGACCGTGGCGACATCGGTCTCCGGCGAAATCGGCTCGAGCGTCGTGTCGAGGATGCCCGAGACCAGGGCCGCAGGCGGCTCGCGAAGCATCCGCTGGAAATGGCACGTGCCGAGGTAGCGCCCAGTGGGGGTGTCCGTGGGGGCGCGGGTCACGTAGACCTGGGCCGCGAGCGACGGGGCGAGTTCGGGGCTGCGCACGCGCGCCAGAGCCTCCGCCACGGTGGCATCGGCGGGCAGGACGACAGGTTCGGTGGTCATCATGCCGCCGGCGGTGTAGTCGCCGTAGACAAGCAGCCGTCGGATGTCATCAGCCTCGTCGGGCTCCATGCGCTCGAGGAGGTCCTTCGCCTGATCGGGAGGCAGCTCGGAGATCAGGTCGGCGGCATCGTCAGGATCCATCTCCTCGAGCACGTCGGCCGCCCGCTCCATGTCGAGTGACTGCATGATCGCGACCTGCTCGTCCTCGGGGAGCTCCTCGAGGACGTCGGCGAGCCGATCGTCATCGAGTTCGCGTGCGACCTCGATGCGCCGCTTTGCGGGCATGTCCTGCAGCGCGAGCGCGACATCAGGTGCGCGCAGTCCGTCGAGCGTCGCGATGAGGTTCTCGGCGCCCTGCTCCTGCGGCAGGGTCAGGCCGTCCACCGCGGCCCAGTCGACGATTCGGGTCTGTCCCTTGCGCCTCAGTCCGCCGCCTTCGCGGATGAAGAGCTGTGTCACGTGCCAGTCCCTGTTGGGACGCTGCTCGATCGCGAGGTCGACGATGGTGACGGTCTCCGGGGTGGACGAGCGTGCGGGATCGACCAGCGTGACGCGTCGATCGAGGAGCTCACCGAGGGCGAGGGTCTCGCCCTGTCGCTGCTGGAACCGTCGCAGGTTGACGACCCCGCTGACGACGACCTGGCCGCTGTCGATGGCGGTGACGCGGGACATCGGGACGAAGATGCGCCGGCGGCCGACGACCTCCACCACCAGGCCCACGACACGGGGTGGCTGGGAGTCAGTGCGCAGGGCCACCACGACGTCGCGGGCGCGCCCCACCTGGTCGGCCTTGGGGTCGAAGACCTCCGCGCGCGCGAGGCGAGCGACGAAGACGCGGCTGGGGGAGGTCACGCGGCCCAAGGGTACTCCGGATTCGAGAGCACCCTCACCTCGCAGCACCTGGCTCGGATGGCCCATTGCCGGCTCCCGTGCCGCCGGTAGGGTCGGGCCATGAGTTCGACGTCTGTGACATCCGGCGGTGCGGTGGGCCAGCCCAGGGCAGCCCGATCACGCCGGTCCAATCTCGCCGTACCCGGCTCCAGCCCGAAGATGCTCGACAAGGCCCGCGGGCTTCCGGTCGACCAGGTCTTCATGGATATCGAGGATGCTGTCGCTCCCATTGCCAAGCCGGAGGCGCGCAGGAACATCGTCGCGGCTCTCAACGAGGGGGGCTACGACGGCAAGGTCCGGTCAGTCCGGGTCAATGACTGGACCACCGAGTGGACCTACGCCGACGTCGTTGAGGTCGTCGAGGGCGCAGGCCCCAACCTTGACTGCATCATGCTCCCGAAGGTGCAGACGGCTGAGCAGGTGATCGCCCTAGACCTCCTGCTCACCCAGCTCGAGAAGTCCAATGGCTTCGAGCTCGGGCGCATCGGCATCGAAGCTCAGATCGAGAACGCGATGGGGCTCATCAACGTCGACGCAATCGCGGCCGCTTCACCGCGCGTGGAGACGATCATCTTCGGTCCCGCCGACTTCATGGCGTCGATCAACATGAAGTCCCTCGTCGTCGGCGAGCAGCCGCCCGGATACGACGTCGGCGACGCCTACCACTACATCCTCATGCGCATCCTCATGGCAGCTCGTGCGCACGACAAGCTGGCTATCGATGGTCCCTACCTCGCCATCAAGGATGTCGAGGGCTACCGGCGCGTGGCATCGCGCAGCGCCGCGCTCGGCTTCGACGGTAAGTGGGTGCTGCATCCGGGTCAGGTCGATGTCGCCAACGAGGTCTACAGCCCGCGGCAGGAGGACTACGACCAGGCGGAACTCATCCTCGACGCCTACGCCTATTACACCTCGGCCGAAGGTGGGGCCAAGGGCGCGGTCATGCTGGGCGACGAGATGATCGATGAGGCATCGCGCAAGATGGCGATCGTCATCGCGGCCAAGGGGCGTGCCGCGGGGATGGTGCGGACCCAGGCATTCACCCCTCCTGAGTAGCGCGCGTCCTTGTCGGACGCTCGTCGACATCCCGACCGCGCGAACTGGCACAACGACCGCGCGGGGCTAGCCTGGTGGCGTGCTTCCCGGTCATCGGTTTAGTCGCGACCAGGCTGCACGCCTGCTCGGCGTGAGTGCGACGGCCGATGAAGCAACCGTGCGACGCGCCTTCAGGCTGTGGGCCGCGTGGGCCCACCCCGATCATGGCGGCGATGCGCGCCAGTTCCAGGCGCTCTGCGACGCACGCGACGAGTTGCTCACGTCTGCCACGCCCGTGGACGTCATCGTGGTCCGCCCCCGTAAGCCATGGGTGCTCGCCATGCCCACGGGCGCCCGGATCATGGCCCTGGTGCTCACTGCAGCTCTAAGCGCGCTATCGATCCTTGTCGGTCTCGTCGTGGCCATGCCCTGGGGTGTCGTGCCTGCTGCGGTCGCATCGGCACTGTGGTGCGTGGCCGTGTCGCGTGCCGTCCTGCGCGATGGCGACCACGGCCACGTGATCGTCGCGCGCTCGGTGGCCTGGTCGCTCGTGACCGCCGCCCAACTCGTCATTGCCGGGGTGACCGGCGTACCTGTCGTCGAGGTGCTGCCCGTGCTCGCGCTCCCCTTCGTCGTCGTCATCGCCATGGTCAATCCCGCCGCGGGCCTGTGGCGAGCGCCTCGGGTTAACGTGCGTTAGCCTGACGCGGGAACAGCAGGGAGGCGTCATGTCGCGATTGGCCCAGACCGAGGGGCTCACGGATGTCCAGGTCGAGATTCTCAAGGCCGTGCGTGACTACGTGGACAACGAGATCCTGCCCTACGCCACCCACCTCGAGCACAAGGACGAGTACCCCGCCGACATCGTCGAGGGCCTGAAAGACCTCGGTGTCTTCGGTCTCATGATCCCCGAGGAGTACGGCGGGCTCGGGGAATCCCTCCTCACCTACGCCCTGGTCGTCGAGGAGATTGCCCGAGGGTGGATGAGCGTGTCGGGGGTCATCAACACGCACTTCATCGTCGCGTGGATGGTGATGCACCACGGCACGGACGAGCAAAAGTCCCACTACCTGCCACTCATGGCCACCGGCGAGATCCGCGGCGCTTTCTCGATGAGCGAGCCCGGCTGCGGATCGGATGTGGCCGCGATCCAGTCCCGCGCGGTCCGCGATGGCGAGGACTACATCCTCAACGGCCAGAAGATGTGGCTGACCAACGGTGGCAGCTCCACCCTGGTCGCCGTCCTGGTGCGCACCGATGGGGATGCCCCCGAGGATGCGTCCGTGTACAAGCGGATGACGGCCTTCCTCGTCGACAAGCCCGCGGGGTTCGGCGAAGTGCGCCCGGGTCTGACCATCCCCGGCAAGATCGAAAAGATGGGCTACAAGGGTGTCGACACCACCGAACTCGTCATGGACGACCTTCGCCTTCCCGCCACGGCCATACTCGGGGGAGAGCCCGGGCGCGGCTTCTACCAGATGATGGACGGAGTCGAGGTCGGCCGAGTCAACGTCGCTGCCCGCGCGTGCGGCCTGGCGCGTCGCGCTTTCGAACTCGGCGTCGACTACGCACAGCAGCGCGTGACCTTCGGCAAGCCGATCGCCGAGCACCAGGCTGTGGCCTTCCGGCTGGCGGACATGGGGACCAAGGTCGAGGCGGCCCACCAGATGATGGTGATGGCCGCGCGCAAGAAGGACTCCGGCGAGCGCAACGACCTCGAGGCCGGCATGGCCAAGCTTCTGGCCAGCGAGTACTGCAAGGAGGTCGTGGAGGACTCGTTCCGCATCCATGGCGGCTACGGCTACTCCAAGGAATACGAGATCGAGCGGCTCTACCGTGAGGCGCCGATGCTCATGATCGGCGAGGGCACAGCCGACATCCAGAAGATGATCATCGCGCGGCGACTCCTCGAGGAGTACAAGAACCGCGGCTAGGTGCCCGCGGGCGTGCGACCGCGCTGGGTGACGCGTCGGATGACCCAGTCGATACCCCAGAGGATCAGGCACAGCACAATCGCGAAGATCACGATATTGAGCACGTTGAGCAGCACTGCTCCGTAGCCGTACTTCGCCACGTCGACGAATCCGTAGGGATAGGCGCCCATGGCCGCGCCCCGGGCCAACGCGAATGCAAGCCAAATGATCGGCAGGATCAACGCCGCGCCGATGATGCGGATCGAGATCCAGCCACGCGGTCCGACGATCAGCCAGACGACGAGCGAGACGATGGGCGTGAGTACGTGGTCGAAGAGATTGCTCACGACCTCGAGGCCCTGCAGTTTGGCACTGCCGGCGAGGATGGCGTTGTAGATGATTCCGGTGACGACGATCATGAGGACGCTGTCAAGTCGGAGCACGCGGAAGACGAACGAATCCCGATTCGGTCGGAGGAAGAGCATCGAGGTGATGATCGCCACGAGGATGTTGGACCAGATCGTGAAGTACGTGAAGTAGTCGAAGACGCGCCCAAGCAATCCCTGATCAGGGTTGCCCAGCATCGTCGGATCAGTGTTCTGGCTGGGGTAGGTCCCCAGGACTGTGAGGGCGAAACCGACGAGGAGGCCGGTGAGGGCCACGAGAGCGTTGATGCCGAAGAGCGCTCGCTGCCACGTCATCGTCGACCGAGTGCCCTGGACTTTCGCCGTCTCGCTCATGGGCCGACAGGCTACGCCGAGAGCCGCTGTCGGGTGGGGCTTTCGCGTGGAGCGGGCCTAGCCTGGGCACATGGGCCTTCGCCGAGATGACCGACCCGGTCTTGAGGCCATCTTCACGGATATCGGCCAGTCGTGCCGCCGACTGGGAGCACCGACCTATGCAACGTGGGCCGACTGCGTCCTGCAGTGGCGTGACGAAGAACCGTTGCGCAGCCTCCTCGCTCCCTATGCTGAGGCCCGCATCGGCGACATGATTCCCCTCCGCCTCTTCGCTGCTCTTCACGGCCTAGCCCTCCAGCGCCAGGCTCCGGACCTTGCCATCTACCTGCGCACGCTCGGTGGCACGCCTCCCTGCGATGCCGAGCAGAGGGAGCGAATGTGCCGAGTGTTGCTTTCGGTGATCGACGCGCACCGAGCCCTGATCGCCGATGCGCTGACCAAGGTGCCACAGACCAACGAGGTGGGTCGCGCGGTGGGTCTTGCCGCACTCCTGAGGCGCGTCCACCGCGCCTTCGAGCTCCCGGTCGACCTGCGCGAGATCGGATGCTCCGCGGGACTGTCGCTCCGGGTGGACGCCCTTGTCGAGGAGGGCGTCATCACCGGGGATCATCCGGAGTGGGGTGATCTTCCCGCCCTTGCATCGCGTGCCGGGTGCGATCTGGCGCCGGTCGATGCATCGACTCCGGATGGCCGTTCGTACCTCACGTCATTCGTCTGGGCCGATCACGTCGACCGTTTCGAGAGGCTGCGCCGAGCACTCGCCCTGGCACCCACCATCGAGGCGGAGCTCGTCCGAGGAGATGCGCTGGACTACATCCGCTCGCTTGCCCTGGTCCCGGGTCGAGCGCTCGTCGTGTGGCATTCAGCGATGTGGCTGTACCTGAGCCCGGAGCAACGAGCCACGATTCGCGAGGTGCTGGACGGACTTGGGGCACGCGCCACTGCCCAGAGCCCGCTGGTGCACATCTGGCTTGAACCGGTCTCGACGGATGCCGGAGGCCAGCACCGCTTCGCACTCACGATGGCGTCGTGGCCGGGCGTCGACGGATTGCCCGCAGGGATCGAAGTCCCTTGGGGCTACGCGCCCCCTGCCGGCGAACCGGTGGAGTGGAGCGTGCCGTGCGCCGGGGCGGTGGTGCGCGATCATGAGGGCAGGATCCTGCTGGTGCGTCGTGGTCAGGCGCCCTCGCGCGGCATGTGGTCCCTTCCGGGCGGCCGGATCGAGAGCGGTGAGACATGGGCCGATGCCGCCGTGCGCGAGGTGAGCGAGGAGACGGGCATCGCAGCTCAGGATCCGGTGTTCATCGGCATCGTCGAACGCGATAGCGAGTCGGGCTCGACGTATGTCATCGCGGACTACGCCATGAGGGGTGCGGGCTGTCCCGCTCCGGGCGACGACGCGGATGACGCCCGCTGGTGCGACGCTCGCGATATCGAGGCTCTGGTCACGTCCCCCGGGCTCGTGGAGGCGCTCCGCGAATGGGGTGAACTTCCCGAGGGCTAGTCGCCCTGGGCGGGGGCACCGCCGCGCTTGGTCCGGCGCCTGCGACGACGCGGCTTGGCGGCATCGGCGTTGTCTGCCGAGGCCTTGGGCGCGGCCGTGGTGCGTCCCCCGCGGTCACGGCTGGATCCACGTGAGCCCGAGCGAGCGGAGCCACTTCGCACGCGGTCCTGCGGAGGCTTCTTGCGACCCGTCTCGCCCAGATCCTCGACCTGCTCCGCCTGCAGTCCCTCGCGAATCTGCTTGTGCTTGGCCAGGCGCCCGGTGACGTCACGTGGCACGCCGAGGCCGGTATAGACGTGGTCTGACGTCGAGTACGTCTCGATCGGATCCTTGAAGGGCAGACCGAGGATCTTGTCGATCATCTGCCAGCGGGCGATGTCCTCCCAATCGACCAGGGTCACGGCGACACCGCTGGCGCCTGCACGACCGGTCCGGCCGATCCGGTGGAGGTAGGTCTTCTCGTCGTCGGGGCACTCGTAGTTGACCACGTGGGTGACGCCGTCGACGTCGATACCGCGGGCGGCGACGTCTGTGGCGACGAGGACATCGACCTTGCCGTTGCGGAAGGCCCGCAGTGCCTGCTCGCGCGCCCCCTGGCCGAGGTCGCCATGGACGGATCCGACGGCGAAGCCGCGCTCGGTGAGGTCGTCGGCGATCTTCTGCGCCTTGCGCTTGGTGCGCGTGAAGATCATGGTGAGACCTCGCCCATCGGCCTGCAGGACGCGGGAGAGGAGTTCGACCTTGTCCATGGGATGTGCCCGCCACACGTGCTGCTCGATGGCGTCCACCGTCGCCCGGTCATCGCCGGGATCCGCAGCGCGGATGTGCGTGGGCTGCTGCATGTAGCGGCGTGCCAGGGCAACGATCTGCCCGGGCATCGTCGCGGAGAAGAGCATGGTCTGCCGCTGAGCTGGGAGTTCGGCGACGATGCGCTCGACATCCGGAAGGAATCCCATGTCGAGCATCTCGTCCGCTTCATCGAGGACGAGTACGCGCACGCGAGACAGATCGAGGTTGCGACGCTGCACGAGATCGATGAGCCGTCCCGGCGTGCCGACGACCACTTCGATTCCTCGCGCGAGCGCTTCGATCTGCGGCTCGTACGACCGGCCGCCGTAGACGCTGAGGACGCGAACGCCGCGACCGGCACCCGCCTGATCGAGGTCACCTGTCACCTGGATGCACAGTTCGCGGGTGGGTACAACGACAAGGGCCTGAGGTGCGGCGCCGTGTGCGTCATCCCGCTCGATCCTCTGGAGGAGGGGGATTCCGAAGCCCAAGGTCTTGCCCGTGCCCGTCTTCGCCTGGCCGATGAGGTCGCGGCCGTCGAGGGCCAGGGGCAGGGTCATCGCCTGGATAGGGAAGGCGCGCTCGATGCCGGCGGCAGCCAGCGAGGACACGATGTCGGGTGCAGCCCCGAGCTCGGCGAACGTGGGTGCGATCGGCGCCTCGGTGACAGTGGTTTCGGATGGGGTGGATTCGGAGACTGTGGGGTCGGACGTGATCGGTTCGGTCATGGCAGGGGAACTCCCAGAAGGGTTCGCGGGCACCGCACCCGTTGTCGGGGGCGCCACACACGAAAGGGGCGGATGGGGCTCACACCCCACGGGGGCCCGGCCGGGCGCCCGCATCGCACATGCGATGTACCCATGGTAGCCGCTCGGTCGCCTGCGAAGCGCGGTGCCCCGCTACGCTCGCGACGTGGACCCCGCCTCGGCCTTCGACGATGCCGGTTACCGATCTGCGGTCGTCGATCTCTTGGGTGTCCTCGCGTACGGCGAGCTCATGGCCTCGCAGCGACTTGCCGCCGACGCAGCCCTGGCCCCGGACATCGATGATCAGGTCGAGTTGTCGACCATGGCCGCGGCGGAGTTTCGGCACTTCGTCCGGCTTCGTGATCGGCTCGTCGAGTTGGGCGTGGATCCCGCTGAGGCGATGGAGCCCTTCCGAGATGCCCTCGAGCGCTTCCACGAGATGACGGCACCGAGCGACTGGCTCGAAGGCCTGGTCAAGGCGTACGTGGGCGATGGCATCGGCATCGACTTCTACCGCGAGATCGCCACGAGCCTGGACCCCCAGACCCGCGAACTCGTACTCGATGTCTGCGAGGACCTCGGCCAGTCTCAGTTCGTCGTGGATCGGGTCCGGGCGGCGATCGCCGCGGATCCCCGCATCGAAGGCCGGCTCGCACTCTGGGCGAGACGCTTGGTGGGGGAGGCGCTGTCCCAGGCGCAGCACGTGGCTGCCGAACGTGATGCGCTCACGTCCCTACTCATCGGTGAGGTGGGCGCGGGAGACGGCATGGACCTCACGGCCGTGGGAGCGATGCTGACTCGGCTCACGGATGCGCACTCCAAGAGAATGCAAACGCTCGGCCTGTCGTCGTGATGCTCGCTCCTGCGAGCACCTCCGCCTAGGTGCCGAAGCCCACCCGGCGCGCGGTGGCCGGGCTGATCTCGACGTAGGCGAGGCGGTCGGCAGGCACCATGACGCGGCGCCCCTTGTCGTCTTCAAGACTGAGGATGCCGCCCTCGGCGATGGCCTTGCGGACCGCCGCATCGATGTCGTCGGGGGACTGCTCTGACTCCAGCGCGATCTCGCGCGCGGTCTGCTGAACGCCGATCTTGATCTCCACGGATCCTCCTTCGCTCCCCAGGCTAGCCCGGCGGATCGCTCAGGGCGCCGGGGGGTGAGAGAGGGGGAAGCCGCCGATGCCGCGCCAGCCGAGACCGGCGATGAGGTCGACCGCCGCGTCTCGCGGCATTCGCGGCTCCTCGCGAAGCCATCGCCGAGCAGCAATCTGCGCCATTCCCAGGAGCCCAGAGGCGAGGAGCTCGGCCTGGTCGGCAGATAGGCCGGTGTCCTCGGCGATGACGCGTCCGAGGATGAGCGAGCACTCGTCGTCAGCCGCCTCCACGCGGTACCTCACCGCGGGTTCATTGGTGAGATCGCTTTCGAACACCAGGCGGTACGCGCCGTCTGGGTCGTCGACGAAGGCGAAGTACGCCGAGATCGCGCCGCGCACGCGCTGCTTGTTGTCCGTCGTGGCCTCGATGGCCGTGCGCAAGGTGTCGAGGAGGACCGCGATTCCATCGTCGAGGAGGGCGACGTAGAGGTCCAACTTGCCGGGGAAGTGCTGGTAGAGGACTGGCTTGCTGACCCCGGCCCGCTCAGCGATGTCGTCCATGGCCGCGGTGTGGTACCCCTGGGCGACGAAGACCTCGCGGGCGGCACGAAGGACCTGCGCCCGGCGCTCCTCGCGGGGCAGTCGGGCGAGTCCGGAGGGGGCGTCGGCCCGGCGCGCATCATCGGCCACGGTCACCCGCCCAGACTAGTGCCCGATCCGTGCCCACCCCTCGTCCTGCAAGCGCGCGTCCGCCGTGGTCTCATGGCGTGGTGACGCCACCCATCCCTCCCGCTGAGCGCTGGGCTCTCGCTGTGGGTGAGGTCCACGTCCGTGAGGCGGGATCGGGCCCTCGTCCCGCTGTGCTCGTTCACGGCCTTGGCGGTTCGTCCCTCAACTGGCTGCCGCTCCTTGACCGCCTCGATGGGGAGGTGACTGCTCTCGCCCTGGACCTCCCGGGGTTCGGCACGTCTCCGCCGCCACGTGACGGGGACTACACGCCGAGAGGACACGCGCGCGCCGTTGCAGCGGCGATCGAGCAGTGGCGTGAGCGTGGTGGCATCAACGCGCCGGTGGACCTCTTCGGCAACTCGATGGGTGGCGCCGTCGCTGTTCAGCTCGCTGCGCGTCGACCTGATCTCGTGGCGTCCGTCACCTTGATCTCGCCGGCACTTCCTTCCGTGCGCGTCGGTCGAGGCAATGTGCACCTTCCGGTGGTGGCGATACCCGGAGTCGGAGAGTCGCTGGTCCGACGCTACGCCGCTGTGCCGGTGGAGCAGCGTGTGCAGGCCACGCTTGATGCGTGCACTACGGATCCGAGTCGAGTGCCGGCGAACCTGCGCGACGCTCTCGTGGTCGAGGCTGCCGATCGCGATGCGATGCCCTATGCGACCGATGCGTTCCTCCGTTCGCTCCGCGGACTGCTCGCCACGTTTGCCGACCGCGGCCCGGAGCGCCCCTGGCGACTCGCCCGTCGCGTCGCGCAGCCAGTGCTGGCGATCTACGGCGAGGACGATGTGCTGGTCGACGCGCGGGGGGCCTCGCGCGCGGCCCGCGAGTTCGCCGACGTCGAGGTGGTGCTCCTCGACGACTGCGGCCACGTGGCCCAGATGGAGCACCCGGACCTCGTGGCCGGCCTGTGGGCCGATCGGTTCGCCCGCGTGTCTTCGGGCATTTAGCCTCCGCACCGCCCGGCGATCCCTACCCTTCCGCGCAAGGGCAGGTCCCCCGTCCTGCCCGCCCGACGGGGTCGCGAGCGCGCTCGCTGTCGGGATAGCCCGGACACCAGGAGGATCCGTGGGCGATAACTCAGCAGACAAAGGCATGGCCGTGTCGGGTGTGGAGTACACCCACGCGGGTAAGGACTACTTCGAAAAGCGTGGCCTCAAGAGGTACGCCGGCGCGGCTTCGCTGTGGGGCCTCGGCGTTGCCGCGGTCATCTCTGGCGACTTCTCAGGATGGAACTTCGGCATCGGCAATGCCGGCTGGGGTGGCATGCTTATCGCCACTCTCATCATCGGTCTGATGTACGTGCTCATGATCTACAGCATTGCCGAGATGAGTGCGGCCATGCCGCACACGGGTGGCGCATACTCGTTCGCTCGCTCGGCCATGGGACCGTGGGGTGGCTTCATCACCGGCTTCGCAGAAACCGTCGAGTACGTCATCACCACCGCGGTGGTGGGTACTTTCGCCGCGCTATACGCCGATGCCATCGTGGCGGAGCTGTTCGGCGTATCGCTACCGATCCTGCTCTGGGTCGTCATCATCTACGTCATCTTCGTCGCGTTGAATGCAGCGGGCGCTGCGGCATCCTTCAGATTCGCCTTCGCAATCGCGATCATCTCGCTCGCGGTCCTCGCGATCTTCTTCGTGTCGGCCCTCTTCTCCGGCAAGTTCAGCGTCGACAACCTCTTCGACATCGTGCCCGAGGCGGGCGGGAGCACCTTCCTGCCCTACGGCTTCCTGGGGATCTTCCTCGCGATGCCGTTCGCCATCTGGTTCTTCCTCGGCATCGAGGAGCTGCCGCTTGCAGCGGAGGAGACCCATGATCCGGCCAAGGACATCCCCAAGGGTTCCATCGCGGGCATGTTCACCCTGGTGGTCACGGCCCTGCTCGTGCTTATCCTCAATCCGGGCGTGCTGGGCGCCGCAGCGATCTCCGAGAGTGGCGAGCCCATCCTCGATGGATTCCGCGCCATCTTCCCCAACAGTGACATCGCCGCGCTGCTCTCGCTCATGGCCCTTGCGGGTCTCATCGCGTCGTTCCAGGGCATCATGTTTGCCGCGGGGCGCAATGTGTATTCCCTGTCCCGCGCGGGCTACTACCCGAAGTTCCTGTCCCTGACGGGTGCGCGCAAGACGCCTTACGTCGCACTCATTGCGAGTGCGGTCGTGGGCGTCGTCCTCATCTTCGGCCTGGGGGCCATCGCCTACGGGGCCGAGGAGGCACCCTACGTGAATGCCGCCAACGCGCTTCTGCTCATTGCGGTGTTCGGTGCCGTGATCGCCTACCTGCTGCAGATGATCTCCTTCCTCATCCTGCGCAGCAAGTTCCCGAGCGTCTCGCGCCCCTACCGCAGTCCGGTGGGCATCGTGGGCGCCCTCATCGCCGGGGTCATCGCGCTCGTCACCTTGATTCTCATGCCGTTCAATGCGGACTACCGTTCGGTCGTCCTCTGGGTGGCGATCGTCTACGTCGTGGGCCTGGTGCTCTTCGCGCTCTTCGGGCGCAAGCGACTCGTGCTCTCCCCCGAAGAGGAGTACGCCATATCCGGCGGAGTTCACGGGCATCCCGAGACCGAGGGCTACGACGTGGTCGAGACCCTCGAGGAGTCGGGCAAGGAGGAGTTCTTCCCGCCCAAGGACTAGCGGCCAGCAGTAGTGTCCGGGGGCGGGTCGTCGCGAAGGCGTCTCGCCCCCGGGTCATTCGAGCCTGACACAGGAGGTGTGCATGGCACGTCCGATTCCCCTGGACGTCGACACGCTCAAGCGCGAAGTCGACGAGGGGCTCATCGACACCGTGGTCGTCGGGATCACGGACATGCAGGGTCGGATGCAGGGCAAGCGTATCCATGCCGACCACTTCGTTCACGAGGTCCTCGCTCACGGGACCGAGGGCTGCAATTACCTGCTCGCTGTCGACATCGACATGAACACGGTGCCCGGCTACGCCATGTCATCCTGGGATTCGGGCTACGGCGACATGGTGATGCGCCCTGACCTCTCGACACTGCATCGCATTCCCTGGCAGGAAGGCGCCGTGGGCGTCCTCTGCGATGTCCTGTGGGAGGACGGCTCCGATGTCGTCGCGTCGCCCCGCCAGGTGCTGCGACGCCAGATCGATCGTCTCGCCGATGCCGGGATGGCGGCGTACGTCGGGACCGAACTCGAGTTCATCGTCTTCCTCGACAGCTACGAGGAGGCGTGGGAGTCCGGCTATCGGGATCTCACGCCGGCCAATCTCTACAACGTCGACTACTCGATCCTCGGAGGGGCTCGGGTCGAGCCGCTCCTGCGGCGTATCCGTCTCGGCATGGCCGGCGCCGGCCTGGAGGTCGAGAGCGCCAAGGGGGAGTGCAACTTCGGCCAGCACGAGATTGCCTTCAAGTACAACGAGGCTCTCGTCACCTGCGATCGCCACACCGTCTACAAGACCGGCGCAAAGGAGATCGCGGCGCAGGAGGATGTGTCGCTCACCTTCATGGCGAAGTACAACGAGCGCGAGGGCAACTCCTGTCACATCCACCTGTCCTTCCGCGGGCTCGACGGTGACATGGTCATGGCCGATGATTCGGCGCCGGACGGCATGTCGGCATTGGGGCGGTCGTTCATCGCGGGGCAGCTCGCGCACCTCGAGGAGCTCACCCTCCTCTTCGCGCCGCAGATCAACTCCTACAAGCGGTACATCGAGGGCTCATTCGCTCCCACCGCCATCAAGTGGGGTCGTGACAATCGCACCTGCGCTTTGCGCCTCGTCGGTCACGGACCGTCGCTGCGCCTGGAGAACCGAGTTCCCGGAGGCGACGTCAACCCCTACCTCGCAGTCGCAGGAATCATCGCCGCCGGCCTGGACGGGATCGATCGCCAGCTGCCCCTCGAGCCGGCCTTCGAGGGCAATGCCTACGTCGCCGATGCTGCTCCGGTGCCGGACGGTCTCGCGCGCGCGATTGAACTCTGGGAGGGCTCGGACTGGATCCGCGACACGTTCGGCGAGGAGGTCCAGGCCCACTACGCCAGGATGGGCCGCGTGGAACTCGAGGCCTTCGGCAAAGCGG
>Ga0129336_10000644_pt1 | contig 20664 bp, 16 predicted proteins | sample CPB6_02_DNA_FD_96878 | JGI IMG/M metagenome (GOLD analysis project Ga0129336, IMG submission 96878) | Freshwater to marine salinity gradient microbial communities from Chesapeake Bay, USA - CPBay_Sum_0.6_0.2_DNA | ecosystem: Environmental > Aquatic > Marine > Coastal | place: USA: Chesapeake... | reverse complement strand
GGTGCGGCGGCGGCGATAACGGCATTGTTGACGGGGATATCGATACGACCGAGCACGCGGGTCGCTTGTTCGACCATAGAACTCACAGCCTGTTCGGCGGCGACCTCAGCTTCGATGATCACGGCACGACGACCGAGCACGCGGATCTGCTCGGCGAGTTCGGCGGCCGCATTCGCCTCGCGGGGCGAGGGGTGATTGATCGCGATATCGGCGCCGGCGGCTGCCATGGCGAGCGCGACGCTGCGCCCGATGCCGGAGCTGCTGCCGGTGATGAGGGCGGACTTGTCACGAAGCGGCATTGGGTTCCTCGCGCATCGATTGAGTAGCGGTGGCAAAGATGGTGGATGTTGGCCAGAATGTCTACATGCTGAACGAGACTAACGCCGCAGAGATGTCCGCTGCGCTGCAAGCGATGCGCTCTGCCCATGTTGCTGAGCGCCCTGTATCGGCGAGCGTCCGCGAGGATCGCCTCAACCGATTGCTAATCCTGCTCGATCGATATGCCGAGCGTTTCATCGAGACGCTCGATCGCGACTTTGGTGGTCGTTCTCGTGAAACGAGTCTGATGAACGATTTGCTTGCGAGCGCTGAATCGATTCGCTACGCAAAAAAACAGCTCCGAGACTGGATGAGGCCGGAGAGTCGTAGGGGGGTGATCCCCTTCAATCTGTTCGGCGCTCGAGTCGAAGTGAGGCCTGTTCCCAAGGGTGTTGTCGGTATATTGGGAACCTGGAACGTGCCCTTGTTCACCTTGCTCTCGCCCTTGGCGTTCGTGATTGCAGCGGGTAATCGAGCCTTACTTAAGCCCTCGGAGAATACGCCTGCGACATCGGCCTTGCTGCGCGAGGCGATCAACGAGTTATTCTCGCGCGATGAGATTGAGGTCGTGTTGGGCGGTGCCGAAACGTCGGCGGCGTTCAGCGCATTGCCATTCGATCATCTGGTGCTGACGGGCAGTGATCGTGTCGCTCGACTCGTCGCCGCCGCTGCAGCGCCACACCTCACGCCACTCACACTAGAGCTCGGTGGTAAGTCACCGGTCATCATCGGCGCCTCGGCTGACTTGGCGACCGCCACGCGCCGAATCCTCATTGGCAAGATCATGAATTCGGGGCAGATCTGTGTCGCCCCAGATACCGTCTATGTTCCCCGCGCACGGCTCGCCGACCTGCTAGCGCAAGCCCGTGCGACTTTCGCTCAGCTGCAGCCAAGTGGCGCGAGCGAATCAACCGCGATCATCAACGATACGCAGCTACATCGCCTGCGATCGATGTTGCAAGAATTAGCCGGAAGCAATGTCGATGTCGTCACGCTCGGCGTCACCGAGTCTGCCTCGGCGCGTCAACTGCCGTTGTCGTTAGTGATCGATCCGCCGGAGACGAGCCGTATCGCCTGTACCGAAATCTTTGGGCCGATCTTGCAGATTCGAACCTATGAGCAAATGGATGAGGTAATCGCGGCGATCAATGCGCGTCCTTCACCCTTAGCTTTGTATTATTTCGGTCGCGACACGCGGGAGGAGACGAGGATCTTGGAGAAGATTCGCGCGGGTGGCGTCACCATCAACGACGTCTTGATGCATGTCGCCGCCAGCGACGCGCCGTTCGGTGGCGTTGGCGGTTCTGGATATGGTTGCTACCACGGACGCGAGGGATTTTTACAGTTCAGTCACGCGCTCACGGTGTATCGAAGCGGTTGGTGGGACCCGCGCCGCGCGTTAGGACTAGAACCGCCTTACGGTTCGAAGACCTTCGAGCGACTGCGCAAGATCTTGCGTCCTTAGAGAGTGGTTGTCTCTGGCGTTGTCGACTCTCGGTAGGCCAGCTGCCAGTTCGCATCAGCTCGGATCCACACGTGTAAAAAATCCGCCTTGACGAGCTGCTCGTCGGTGCGATGGTGAACCCGCATGCGTACCGTCCCCCGATGGACCGATGTTCGATCAGAGGTGCTGAGGTCGCGGGCGAGAATTTCCGGTAACAAAATACGTATCGGTTCGTTGCTCAGGTATCGGATCAAGCCCGACTTACCGAGGATCGTACCGGCGGTTGTCCGGTAAACGAATCGATCGTATAAAAGCTGCTCAAGTCGATCGAATCGACCCGCAATCGCGTCGAAGAAGTTCAAATCGGCGGATTTGAGATCCACGGTCGGTAACATCGCGCTGCTCGTTGTGGGCTGGGGGCATTATGAAGATCAAACACCTAGCGTGGCTATCTGCGTGTCTCGCCGTGTCTTGGCTAGAACTTCGAGCGGCCGCGCATGCCGAAGTGCCGGCATTCAATCCGTATCTCGCGCGTGAGTACAACAACCAGAGTCATTGGAATGACGCAGCGACCGATGGCACCGAGATCGCGGTGCCGCGAGGCCATTATCGGGTGACCGAGGGTAGCTTCGACTGGATCCCGAGTGAGGCCCTCGGAATTCCGGCCTACAGCGCGGTGGTAGCGGGGCGAGAGGTGCATTGGTTTTTTGCCGGTACGACACTCAGAAAGTTCATCGGTATCGACGGCGTGATGCGCGAGATTGATCGAAAGGCAGTAGCCCACCGACTGCCCGGATACCAAGCACCTTCCGATGCCATGCGGCGTCGTCAATTGGATGAGCTGCGTGCGCTACTCGGCACGCGCGATGAGAGCGCAATTGTTGATTATGTGATCGAACAACCAAACAGGCTGGTCAGTGCCGTCGAGGATCAAGTCGCACAGGGCGTACTGTATTCGTTGCTGACAGCCGAGCACGCGTTCGTCGGCGCCAATGCGCGCGGGTTATTGCGAGTCGATGTCGAGGATCCCGCGGTTCCCGAATCGCGATTGCGTGAGCCGGTGCAAACCACGCTACCGGATGCGTTGTTCGACGATGCGAAGGTTCGTGAACATTCGATTTTTCAGACCGATAGCGTCTTCGGGCTTGGTATGTCGTTCAACGGCTATCTCGTCATCAATACGGTCGGCGGCGTCATCGCGACGCTGGATCGGAATACCTTGCGACTCATCGACGTCTATCGCGCCAAAGATCCGCGCGAGTTGTTCAGCAATAGTTTTGCGACTAGCGAAGAAGCCGGTGGCGGCGCCATCTACGTGGCAAGCAACCGACGGATGTATCGTCTGGTGGTAGGCGCCAACGGCATCATCAGTGATGAGGCACGCGATGGTGCTTGGTCGGCGCCCTACGATGCCGGGGAGAGGTTGCCGGTCGGCAAGATCAGCGATGGAACCGGTGCGACGCCCACATTGATGGGATTCGGGTCAGACGAGGATCGATTGGTCGTGTTGACCGACGGGCGACGCAAGATGCGTCTCGTGGCGTTTTGGCGTGATCGTCTCCCGCCTGGTGCCGAGCGGATTGCCGATCAGATCGAAGTTGACCTAGGCGCAGATTTTCCGACCGTCCAGTCGGAGCAATCGGTGGTTATTCACGGTCAGCATGCATTCGTGCTCAACGCCATGCCCTCGCGTCCCGCAGCGCCATTACCCGTGCGAGGCTCCTATGTGCGCGGTCTGCTCGCCGGCTTCACCCGTCCCTTGCCACGGGGCATTGCCATGTTCCATTGGGACGCCGACGCCAATCGTTGGCGCAGTCTCTGGTCGCGTACGGACATCGGTACGGTCGCCACAGTGCCCATGATCAGTGGAGGCAGCCGGATGGTCATCGTCAACGGGACGATTGGCGATGAGCTCGGCGAGCTGTACCACCTCGGCTTCGACCTCGACAGCGGCCAGATCGTCATGAGCATCCACTCGGGAGCCGATCCGCTGTTCAATGGGGTTTTCACCGGCATCAAGTGCGATCGTGACGGGAGCCTGATGTATACGACGCTGTTCGGGCTGCTCCGTATGGATGTCTCGCGCATGCAGGAAGACCTCTCGCCGGACCGAGTAATTCGTAAAAAATAAGACTGTTTTTTGCGAAAAACGATAATATCGACCCCTATAACCATTCAAGGACGTAGGAAATCGGGGTGGATAGTTCGCAGGGGGCTAAACTAGGACCGCTTCGGGGCCTGCGTATCGTCGAGTTCGCCGGTATCGGGCCTGCGCCTTACGCCGGGATGCTGCTCGCCGATCTCGGTGCCGACGTCATTCGTATCGACCGTTACGATGCAGGTTTGGCCGACCCTGGTCATCGGGTGCTGGGGCGTGGCCGTCGCAGTCTTGCGCTCAACTTGAAACAGCCCGCAGCGATCGCACTCGTTCGTCGTCTGCTGCGCGATAGCGACGCGCTAATTGAAGGATTTCGTCCCGGTGTGATGGAGCGCCTTGGTCTCGGGCCGAGCGAATGTCGCGACATCAATCCGCGCCTCGTGTTCGGACGAGTCACGGGTTGGGGTCAAGAGGGTCCGCTGGCGAACGCGCCCGGTCATGACATCAACTACATCGCCATCACGGGTCTCTTGAACGCGATCGGTACGCGCGACAGTGGTCCGGTGGCACCGCTGAATCTACTCGGTGACTTCGCGGGCGGTGGTTTGTTTTTGGCCTTCGGCGTGCTCGCAGGGATTCTTGAAGCGCGTAATAGCGGCCAAGGTCAGGTGGTCGATGCAGCGATGGTCGATGGCGCATCGTCGCTGGGTTCGCTGATCTGGGGTATGCGCTCGGGTGGATTCTGGCCAGGTGCGCGAGGCGAAAACATGCTCGATGGCGGGTCGCATTTCTACGGCGTCTTCGAGTGTGCCGACGGCAAATGGGTGACGCTCGCGAGCATCGAGCCGCCTTTTTATGCGGCGCTACTCCAGGCGCTCGAGCTCGATCCCACGCGTTTTCGCTCGCAAATGGATCCGCGGGATTGGACTGCACTACGAGCAGATGTCGCCGCCGCGATTCGTCGACGGACGCGCGACGAATGGTCGTCGCGACTCGAGGGTGGCGATGTGTGTTTCGCACCCGTACTCGATTTCGACGAGGCGCTACGGCATCCACACAACCTCGCGCGAACTGCCTTTGAAGAGTTCGAGGGGATGGTTTATCCCGCTGCGGCGCCGCGTTTTTCCCGCACACCCGGTGCCGCGGCAGTGCCAGCAGGTCAGGCGGGCGAAGATGGCCGCCGAATTTTGGCGGATTTTGGTTTCTCGAAAGAAGAGATCGCTGGTCTCGAGTCGGCAGGGGTCGTTCGCCCCCCGAGCGATCGAGACATGAGCGCAGGAGGTTGAGTCGATGCCAAATATGTTCGATCAGTGGCGCAAGCGCAGTCCGTATTACAACGACAGTCACGAAGAGTGGTCGTCGACCGTCAAAAAATTCGTTGCCCGTGAGATCGAGCCCAACATTGATGCATGGGAGCGAGCAGGGACCTTGCCGCGAGAGTTGCATCGCAAGGCGGCGGAAGTCGGCATTCTCGGACTGGGCTTCCCCGAGGAATACGGTGGTATCACCGAGGGCATAGATCGGTTCCACGGCCTCATCACCGGCATCGAAATGGCGCAAGTGGGTGCTGGTGGCTTGTTGGCGAGCCTCATGATCCATGGTGTCGCGTTACCGCCCGTGATTGCCGCCGGTTCGACCGCGATCAAAGAGCGCGTGGTGCCGTCGGTGCTCGCGGGAGAGAAGATCATCGCGCTCGGCGTGACCGAGCCGTCAGGTGGTTCGGATGTGGCCGCTCTGAAGACGCGTGCGGAGCGACGCGGTGATCGTTACATCGTCAACGGATCAAAGATTTTCATCACCTCAGGGATGCGAGCAGATTACTACGTGGTCGCCGTTAGAACGGGCGGCCCCGGTGCGCGGGGCATCAGTTTGCTTCTACTCGAGAAGGGGATGAAGGGCTTTACGCAGACACCGCTCGAGAAAATGGGCTGGCACTGCTCCGACACCGCAACGCTGTACTTCGAAGACGTCGAGGTGCCCGTCGAGAATTTGATTGGCGAGGAGGGCGGTGCGTTTCGTGGCTTGATGGCGAATTTCAATGGTGAGCGTATTGGTATCGCCAGTTCTTCGAATGCTTTCGCGATGGTTTGTCTCGAAGATGCGCTGACGTGGGCGCGCGAACGCGAGACCTTCGGTATGAAGCTCAACCAGAACCAAGCGATCCGCCATAAGTTCGCGGAAATGTCACGTCAAATTCTTGCCACGCAAGCGTGGGTCGATCGCGCCTGTGATTCGGTCATGCGCGGACAAGACGATGCCGGCGAAATTGCGCTGCTCAAGATTCAAGGCACGCGAACGCTCGAATACTGCGCTCGAGAAGCGGCGCAGATTTTGGGTGGGGCATCGTATTTACGCGGCTGCAAGATCGAGCGGATTTATCGAGAGGTTCGTCCGAATGTCATTGCCGGCGGATCAGAGGAGATCATGCTGGATCTAGCTGCGAAGCAACTCGGCTACGTTTGAAGGAGTCATCACCAATGGACGCATTCATCTACGATCACGTTCGAACGCCGCGAGGCCGAGGCAAGAGCGACGGCAGTCTGCACGAGGTGACACCCGTCAATCTCGCCGCGCAGACGCTCGGTGCGTTGCGTGATCGCTCCTCACTCGATACCAAATTAGTCGATGACGTCATCATGGGATGCGTCATGCCGGTGGGTGAGCAGGGTTCGAACGTCGCGCGTATCGCGGTCTTGATGGCGGGATACGATGAGTCGGTACCGGCTTTCCAGATCAATCGATACTGTTCGTCAGGGCTCGAGGCGGTCAACGTAGCCGCCTCGAAAGTGATGGCGGGTCAGGCGATGGCCGCGATCGGCAGTGGCGTCGAAAGCATGTCCCGCGTGCCGATGGGCACCGGCGGCGGCGCGTGGGCGACGGATCCTGCCGTAGCGTTTGCGACCTATTTCGTTCCGCAAGGGGTGAGTGCTGACTTGATTGCCACTTTGCATGGTTACAGTCGCGAAGACCTCGATCGGTATGCCGTGGCGAGCCAGCAGCGTGCCGCCGCGGCATGGAGTGAGGGGCGCTTTGCGCGCTCGGTCGTGGCTGTCAAAGATATTCTCGGTGTCCCACTGCTCGAGCGCGATGAAACGGTGCGCGGCAGCGTCACGCTTGAGGCGCTCTCGGGTCTCAAACCCTCGTTTGCCGAGATGGGCGAGAAATATGGCTCCAATGGTGTCGCGCTGCTTCGGTATCCGCAGGTCGAGCGGATCGAGCATCGACACCACGCGGGCAACTCCAGCGGGATCGTCGACGGCGCCGCGGCAGTGCTGATCGGTAATGCCGCTTTCGGTCGAAAGACGGGTTTGAAGCCACGGGCGCGCATTCGCTCATTTGCGTCGATCGGGTCGGAGCCGACCATCATGTTGACCGGGCCGACGCCTGCTACCGAGAGGGCACTCAAGTACGCTCGGATGAGCACCTCCGATATCGATTTGTTTGAGCTCAACGAGGCGTTCGCTGCGGTGGTTTTGCGTTACATGGAAGCCTTGTCGATCCCGCACGAGAAGATAAACGTGAATGGCGGCGCGATTGCGATGGGACATCCGCTCGGTGCGACTGGCGCCATGATCCTAGGTACGTTGCTCGATGAAATGGAGCGACGAAATCTCGGTACCGGACTCGCGACGCTCTGCGTCGGTGCCGGCATGGGTACCGCCACCATCATCGAGCGCGTCTGAGCGAGGAGTGAGCATGAATAGCGTAATTCGTTACGAACTGGATCAAGACGTTGCCGTTTGGACCTTGGATAACCCTGGCAAGTCGACCAACACCATCGACCAAGCCTTCCTCGATGATCTCGATGCCTGTATCGAGCGCTTGAAGAGTGAGTCGGGTACGAAAGGCGCGGTCATCACGTCTGCCAAAACTCTCTTTCTCGCCGGCGCAGATCTCAATGATATCGAGCGCAACAACGAGGCGATGCTACGTTTACCGCCCGCTGAGATGTTCGAGAAGGTGTTCTCGCTATCGAAGCTGTTACGTAAGCTGGAAACCTGCGGCAAACCCGTGGCGTGCGCAATCAATGGCACGGCGATGGGCGGTGGATTAGAGATCGCGCTTGCTTGTCATCAACGGTTCGTCGCGGATATGCCGGGTTTGGTAGTGGGACTGCCCGAGGTTCAGATCGGCATGCTGCCCGCTGGCGGTGGTACCCAACGTCTCTCGCGCATGCTTGGCATACAGGCGGCTATGCCCTTGTTGCTTGAGGGTAAGGCGCTTGATCCGAAGGCCGCCTTGTCCGCGAAGGTAATCGATGCCGTCGTGCCCGTCGGAGAGTTGCTCGATGCAGCCAAACGCTGGGTGCGTGAGGTTGGTGAGTGCATCAAGCCGTGGGACAAGCGCGATTTCCGGATGCCAGGTGGTGCAGGGCCGATGGAGCCGCGCGTAGCGGGTCTTTTGGTTGCCACCAATGCGATGGTGCACGAGAAAACCGCAGACAACTTGCCCGCACCGCAAGCGATCTTGTCGTGCCTTTTCGAAGGACCGCTATTGCCGATGGATCTCGCGCTGCGAGTCGAGTGCAAGTACATGACGCGGCTCATGATCGAGGGTACGACCCGGAACATGATCCGCACGTTGTTCATCAACAAAACTCGATGCGAGAAGTTGTATCGACGGCCAACGGCACCGCCGCCGACGGAGTTTCGGAAAATCGGTGTTCTCGGGTCCGGGTTGATGGGGGCGGGTATCGCGCAGGTCGCAGCTCGTGCTGGAGTCGAGGTCGTATTGGTGGATGTCGACGCTGCAGCGGCTGAGCGCGGTAAGGCAGGTATTGCCAAGCGCCTCGGCGACGCCGTCGCCAAAGGTCGTCTCTCGGCCGAAAAGGCTGACGCCGCACTTGCGAAGATCACGTCAACGGGAGACTACAGTGCCCTACGGGGTGCTCAATTGGTCGTCGAGGCGGTGTTCGAAAACCGAGACGTCAAGGCAAAGGTGATTGCTGCCGCCGATGCCGTCCTTTCAGCCGACGCCGTGCTCGCGTCCAACACGTCAACGTTGCCCATCACGGGGCTCGCGGAGTACTCAAAGCGCCCGAAGAATCTAATCGGCTTGCACTTCTTTTCACCGGTCGATCGAATGCCATTGGTTGAGGTGATTCGTGGGAAGAAGACATCGGACGCGACACTCGCGCGCGCTTTGGACTTCATCAAACTGCTTCGGAAGACGCCGATCGTCGTTAACGACTCGCGCGGTTTTTTCACGAGTCGCTTCTTCGGTAGCTACGTCAACGAAGGCATCTCGATGGTCGGCGAGGGTGTAAGTCCGGCGCTTATCGAGAATGTGGCTCGTATGCTCGGTATGCCGGTCGGTCCGCTTGCCGTTCAGGATGAGGTCGGTCTCGATCTCGCCGTCAGCGTGACCAAGCAGACTCGAGCGGATCTTGGCGAGAGCTGGCAACCCGGCGCGTCCTATCCGATCGTTGAGCGCCTGTCCGTCGATTTCGGTCGGCACGGTCGCAAAAGCGGTGGCGGGTTCTACGATTATCCAGTGGAAGGTAAGAAGCGTTTGTGGAGCGGTCTGGCGGACATCTGGTCACCGATGTCGGTGCAGCCGGAGCCTCGCGACCTTCGGCATCGCCTCTTGTACATCCAGTTGATCGAAGCGGTGAAATGCATGCAGGAGGGCGTCATCGAAGATCCCGCTGACGGCGACGTCGGTGCCGTATTCGGTGTCGGATTTCCTGCCTATACCGGCGGTCCATTTTCGTACATTGACCACCTCGGCGCCGAGCGCGTCGTCCGAGAGTGTGCCGTGCTAGCCAAGCGCTACGGCGAGCGTTTCAAGGCCCCGCGATTGCTAAAACAAATGGCATCGGCGAAGAAGCGCTTCTATCCGGTCGCGACAGACGGTGCAGCCTGAGCTGCACCGTCCGTTCGCGGGTTAGCGGATATCGATGACGATTTGACGGATCTGTCCGTCGAAGTCGTCGAAGGCGCGTGAATCGGTGGCGATGAGGCCGCCGAGGTCGGTGCCGACATCGAGCGTTTCATGGATCGAGAACAAATACGGGATGGTCTGCGTGAGACGTAGACGGCCGGCGTCTTTACCGTTGACACGCATGGCGACGGTCGCAGCACCTCCGCTCATCGGCTTGTCGTAGTCGAAGACCACCTCGATCGTATTCTCTCCCGCAGATAGCGGTAATTTTCCGCGCAGTTCGATCGGTGTGTTGTCGGCAAAGCGATAACGGTAAACCGGAACACGGCTCGCTCCGACGCTAATCTGCCAACCGCCGCCGACGCCGCCGTACGAGAGAATGTTTCCGCCACGATCGGCGCGGCTGACGTTCACCTTCGCGGTGATGGTGTGCGAGCTGAACATCACCGGTGGCGATTGGGTCTCAGGGATGCCGACTGCGCCGTCAAAAAGCACGTACCGCCGTTGTCCCATCAACAAATGCGGAAGTCCGCCGCTTTGCTGGTTGTCAATCAGAGGCAAGACTTGGTTGCGACCAGCTTCATTCCAAAACAAGGATTTCAGCTCCTCGAGTTTGGCAGGGTTGTCGGCTGCCAGATTATCCGCTTGCGAAAAGTCGCGAGTCAGATCGTACAGCTCCCATTGATCTTCAAAGATCGAGCGCGTGATCGGTTTGCGGACATCCCAGGGGGCACGACCTCGAAATGCCGATGCCATCCAACCGTCATGGTAGATCGCGCGATTGCCATAGACGTTGAAGTATTGGGTTTTACGCGGGGAGGGTGCCTTGGGATCGTCGAACGTCGCAAGCAGACTCAACCCGTCGACGGGTTGCTGCGTGACTCCGTTCACGACCGCCGGCGCCTCGATACCTGCAGCCGCTAGCAACGTCGGCGCGATATCCGAGACGAAAGCGTATTGATCTCGCAGGCCGCCGCGATCACGGATGCGCTTTGGCCAAGAGACGACCATCGGATTACGCGTACCACCGAGATGCGAAGCAACCTGTTTCATCCAAGGAAACGGTGAGTTCAGCGCCCAGGCCCAGCCAGAGTTGTAGTGCGCATGGACGCTAGGTCCGCCGATTTCGTCGAAACGTTGCAGGATTTCTTCGTTGGTTTCAGTAACGCCTTGCAGCGTCGCCATGTACCGAAGTGATCCGCGCGCGCCACCCTCACCACTCGCACCGTTGTCACCGACGATGTAAACGAAAACCGTGTTGTCGAACTCACCCATGTCTTTGAGGCTGTCGATCACGCGACCGATCTGCGCATCGGTGTGCTCCAGGAAACCGGCGTAGGTTTCCATGTAGCGTTGCGCAATTTTTTTATCATCCGCCGACAGCGATTCCCATGCGGGCAACGCCTCGGGTCGCGGACTAAGTTTGCTGTCGGCGGGAATGACGCCTAATTGTTTTTGTCGTTCGAAGGACTCTTGGCGCAGACGATCCCAGCCGCCAGCGAAACGGCCTTTGTATTTAGCAATCCAGGGCTTTGGAACTTGCAAAGGCGCATGCGCCGCGCCGGGTGCGAGATAAGCGAAAAACGGTCGCGTCGGCGTCGCCGAGCGATGTCGATGGATCCAGCTGATCATTTGATCGGCCAAATCTTCGGTCACGTGGTAACCATCGCGGCGCGGCGTCGGGATGAAGGTTTGATCCTGTACGAGAGTGGGCGCGAATTGATCTACCTCGGCGGGCAAGAAGCCGTAGAAGTGGTCGAAGCCCTGACGGATCGGCCAACGATCATAAGGGCCAGCCGGCGAGCTCTCCCATTCGGGTGCGAGATGCCACTTGCCGAACATGCCGGTCCCGTAGCCGTTTTGGCGTAGCACCTCGGCGATTGTCGCGGCGCTCTTTGGCATGACGCCGCTGTATCCCGGATAGGCCGAGGGTGTGTTGAGCACGGCGCCAACGCCGACGGCGTGTGGATTACGGCCCGTTAATAGCGCCGCTCGAGTCGGCGAGCATATGGCTGCGGTGTGGAAACGGTTGTAGCGCAAGCCCTCGTCGGCGAGCTTTTGCAGCGCCGGTGTTGCGATCGGTCCACCAAAAGTGCTTGCAGCGCCGAAGCCAACGTCATCGAGCAACACGATGACAATGTTCGGTGCTCCGGCGGGTGCCTTGACCAAACTCATCGGCAGCCGCGGAAATTGTTTCGGGTCGACGGTGCCTTGCACCGATTGCGGAGCAGATACCCCAGCGTCTGCATGAGTGTTCACCGTGACCAGCGTGAGCGTCGCCGAGCACGCGACCGTGAGCAACAGGCGTCCGATGTTCATTTTTGATCTCCCGCAGGGGCTGTATAACGTGGCGGTGCGACACCGGGCGGTGAGCCGGGTAATCCAAAATAATAGTGACCGGCGGTCAGTCCGCCGTCGACGGCCAACTCGCTGCCCATGCAGTAGGATGAGGCGTCGGAGGCGAGGAAGACGAAGCACTCGGCGGCTTCCTCGGCATGGCCAACTCGCTGCGCCGGGAATTGTTTGAATGCCATATCCAGTTGGGCCGTTGGCAGATTCTGCGGGTTCGCCATCGGAGTATTGATTCCGCCTGGGTGCACAGAGTTGACGCGGATGCTATGCGGTGCCAGCTCGAGTGCGGCCACCTTCGTCATGCCGCGGACAGCGAACTTCGAGCCCACGTAGGCGCACAAGGCGTTGGCACCCTGCAGACCGTCAGCCGAGGAGTTATTGATGATCGAGCCACTGCGCTGACGGATCATGTGCGGCGCGACCGTGCGCATGCCGTTGAATGTGCCGACGACGTTGACCTCGAGGATGCGACGCAAATCGTCTGCCGACGTATTGACGAGATCGCGAAACATCAAGATACCGGCATTGTTCACGAGCACATCGATACGGCCATGACGCGCGATGACGGCATCGACGAGTATCGTCCACGCGTTTTCGTCGGACACGTCGAGGATATGCGCCTCGACTGCTCCGCCGAGTGTCGCTGCTGTCGCGTGCACTTCGTCGAGGATATCGGTGAGTATGACCGTCGCGCCTTCGGCGACGAAGCGACGAGCGATCGCCGCGCCCATGCCCCGGGCTGCACCGGTGACGATGGCAACTTTGCCGTTCAGTTGGTTCATGCGCGTTTTGCTCGCGCCATGTTGATCGCAACGTCTTCGATCATATCTTCCTGCCCGCCGACGGTCTTCATTCGTCCCATCTCGATAAGAATGTCCGCCGAGGAGACGCCGTACTTGGCAGCGGCGCGCTTGGCGAACAGCAAGAAGGACGAATAGACGCCCGCGTAGCCCAACACCAACGAATCGCGATCGATTCGGATTGGCATGTCCATGATCGGCGTGACGAGATCCTCAGCGACGTCGGCGAGTTTCATCACATCGACTCCCGTCGTAATCCCCATACGATCGCAAACGGCGTTGAAGACCTCGAGCGGCGTATTACCCGCTCCCGCGCCGAGACCTGCAGCCGAGCCATCGATTCGATTGGCACCACACTCGACCGCTGCGATCGAGTTGGCGATTCCCATCGCAAGATTATGGTGACCGTGGAAACCCAATTCGGTCTCCGGTCGCAAGCGCTCACGCAACAGCGTGATACGGGCCGAAACATCGGCTGGGAGCATGTACCCGGCGGAGTCGGTGCAATAGATGCAGTTCGCGCCATAGCTCTCCATCAACAGCGCTTGCTCGAGGAGTTTTTCCGGATCGAGCATATGCGCCATCATGAGAAAGCCGACCGTATCCATCTCCAACTTACGGGCGAGCGAGATGTGCTGCTCCGACACGTCTGCCTCAGTGCAATGGGTTGCAACGCGAATCGTTGCGACACCCAAATCTTTGGCCATACGCAGATGTTCGACCGTGCCAATACCGGGCAGCAGCAGCGCGGAGACCTTGGCGCGCTTGACGGTGCCGATGACAGCGCGCAGATATTCCTCGTCACTATGCAGCGGAAACCCGTAGTTAACCGACTCGCCACCCAAGCCATCGCCGTGTGTGACTTCAATCAGTGGCACGCCGGCCTCGTCGAGGCCGCGTGCGATCGTTTTCATCTGCTCGACGGAGATCTGATGACGCTTCGGATGCATGCCATCGCGCAAACACATGTCGTGCAGAGTGATTTTCGGCTGGCTCATCGGGCGGCTCCTTCGGTGTAGTGGCCCGCAGCGATTTCTGGCGCGAGCATCTCGGCCGTGCGCAGGGCGGCGGCGGTCATGATGTCGAGGTTGCCGGCATATTTCGGCAAGTAGTCTCCGAGACCTTCGACCTCGAGATAAATCGAAACCCGATTGCCGTCGAACACCGGTCCGTTTTTCAGTGAGTAACCCGGTACGTATCGTTTCACCTCCGTGATCATGCGATGTACCGATTCGATGATCCGGGTTTGATCGGGTTCCGTCGCCGTGAGGCAGTGCACCGTGTCGCGCATGATCAACGGTGGTTCTGCAGGGTTCAGGATAATGATCGCCTTGCCGCGCTTGGCACCGCCGACGATCTCGATTCCGCGCGCGGTGGTGCGGGTGAACTCGTCGATGTTCTTACGAGTTCCAGGTCCCGCAGAACGCGACGAAACGGTCGCTACGATTTCGGCGTAATCGACCGGTTGAACTCGACTTACCGCCGCAACCATCGGAATCGTCGCCTGACCACCGCAGGTGACCATGTTCACGTTCATCTCGCGTCGGCCGGCATGCTCGGCGAGATTCACCGGCGGAACGCAAAAGGGGCCGATCGCTGCAGGTGTGAGATCAATCACCACCACGCCGGCTTCGCGTAACTTGCGCGCGTTTTCGTGATGCACGTAGGCGGAGGTCGCATCAAATGCAATACGGATATCGTCCTCGAGCAAGTGCGGCAGCAAGCCATCAACGCCTTGGTCGGTTGTTTTCAGTCCTCGGTCGCGCGCCTTGGCGAGTCCATCGGAGGCGGGGTCGATTCCGACCATCCACACCGGGTTGATGTCGGTGCTTCTCAAGGCTTTCACCATGAGGTCGGTGCCGATATTGCCGGACCCGATCAGCGCGGCATTGATTTTCTTTCCCATCGAAAAACCCCGTTAGAGATGCGAAACACACCGGTTTTTTCGGTCATTTTATTACCAATTCGTAGAAATAAACGACTATATTTACGAAAACAACGGTTTTACGGGGGCATGACAATGAACCAGTCCGCTTCGGTCGAGTCCCGGCTCGATCGGCTCGAGTCCATCGAGGAAATTAGGCAGTTGGCCGCCCGTTACGGCTTGGCGCTCGATATGCGCGATGTCGATGCGCTGGCCGGGTTGTTCGTCGAGGACGTGAGGGTGGGGCGCGACAGCCGCGGGCGCCGCGCCCTGCGCGATTGGTTGGACGAGACGCTGCGCGTGCAGTTCACCGGGACCTCGCATCACATCGGCAATCACATCATCGAGTTCGAAGATCCTGACCACGCCCGGGGCGTCGTCTACTCCAAGAACGAACATGAGACACCGACCGAGTGGGTCATCATGCAGATGATGTACGTCGACGATTACGAGCGCAGGGCAGGGCGCTGGTATTTCAAGCGTCGACTGCCACTTTATTGGTACGCCACCGATCTGAACAAGCCGCCGCTCGGAACCCAGAAAATGCGGTGGCCTGACGTCGAGCCCTACGATGGTGGTTATCATTCGCTGTTCCCGAGTTGGCAGGAGTTTTGGGAGCGCGGTGGCCCACCCGATGCCGACGTGCTCGAGCCCGCGCCGCTCGATGAGTTCATCAAGCGTCTGCGCCGCGGCGCCGAGGCGCCCCGTATCAAGGTTCGCTAGGGAGTTCCGTTCAATGAGTGAAGACGTCACAAGGCGAGCGGTCCTTGGCGGGTTGGCCGCGAGTGCCGTCGCGGTCGGTGCTTCTGATGCGAGTTCCGCGACCAGCGGGGACGTCGTGCCACGTTGGGATGCGTTGGATGAGCTCGATGCAACCGGCCTAGCCGAGGCGATTCGCCGAGGCGATATCACTGCGCGCGCAATACTCGATCGAACGATTGCACGGATCGAGTCGCTCAATCCCGTTGTCAATGCGGTCAGCTTGCGCCACTTTGAGTTGGCCGCCGAGTCGTTGCGACAACTCGATCGACAAGCGCCTTTTTCGGGTGTGCCTTTTCTTCTCAAAGATTTATGGGTCGCGATGGCGGGGACCCGAGTCACCAACGGAAGCCGATTTTTCGAGCAACTGAGTTACGACCACGATGGCGAGCTCATTAAGCGTTTTCGACGTGCAGGATTCGTGATCGTCGGCAAGGCGGCCAGTCCGGAGTTAGGTCTCACCACGACTACCGAGTCCGCGCTGCACGGGGCCGTCCGAAATCCGTGGCAACTCGATCGGGTCGCCGGTGGATCCTCCGGCGGATCGGCAGCCGCGGTCAGCGCGGGCATGGTGCCGATTGCCCATGCGAGCGATGGCGGCGGATCGATTCGTATACCCGCGAGCTGCTGTGGTTTGGTCGGACTCAAAACCTCCCGCGGTCGTGTGCCGTTCCCGATCCGGCGTTTCCAAGGTTGGGGTGGCTTGAGCACGCATTTCGCCGTGACGCGCAGCGTTCGTGATGCTGCGCGTTTGCTTGATGTCGTGGCGGGGCCCGAGGCTGGCGCCTCGGTGTTGCAGCAACCGGTCGCGGGGTTCTTCACGCGCGCCATCGAATCCTCACCGCGGCCGCTCAAAATCGCTCGGCTGCCGGCACCTTTCTCCGGTGGGGCGGTTGACCCTGAGTGTGAGCGTGCGGTCGATACCGTGGCGGCACTGTGTCGACAACTTGGGCACCGCGTTGAAGTGGCAACGCCGGTCATTGACTACAAGGGCTACACCGCAGCCTTCGGCACCATCATCGCTGTGCAGACACTCGCGGCGTTGCGTGAGCGCGAACGTCAATTGGGTCGGGCTTGCACCGAGGCGGATGTAGAGCCGGTCACATGGCTTATCGCGCAGTCTGGGCAGAGGATAGACGGATTGACCTTTGCCAGCGCCGAGACGACGCTCGACGAGGCTGCGCGCCAGTCCGCCGACTTTTTCAAAGATTGGGATCTGTTGTTATCGCCAACGTTGGCACAGGCGCCGGTGGAACTGGGCAAACTCGGTTTATCACCGACTAATTTCGCGCAATACGCCGCCGACGTGACTGCGTTCTCGCCATACACGTCGTTGGCGAACGTCACCGGTCAGCCGTCGATTTCGTTACCGCTGGGTTGGTCGCGCAGTGGTTTGCCACTCGGGGTGATGTTTACGGCGCGATTCGCCGATGAAGCCACCCTGTTGTCTTTGTCGCGGGCGCTCGAGCGTGAGCTTCCCTGGGACGACCGTAGACCGAGCTTTAGGGCGAGTTGAGGCTATCAAGCTGCTGTCGCAGCGTCACGACGTGCTCCACATACTCGACAGCTTCTTGCGTGGGAATCACGGTGCTTTCCAGTCGGTGTAGCCATACCTGGCTCGCAAGTTTCAAGACATCTTTGTTGGCGGGGTGGGCTAACCACGCCCAGTCCGCCAAATGGCAGGCCATCACGATGTCCGTGCTGCGTAGCGTTGCGATGCGCTGCATGAACTTCTCTAGACCACCGGCAAGTTCGATGATTTCGCGCGCTTGTTGTTGACGACTCGCTGGAGACCACTCGGACGGCAGCTCGTTCCACCAGCCGGAATATTCTTGGATCACTGTGCGAGAGATGTCAGCCGGTGTGCTGTACAGCTCTGTTGCATCGGGATTGCCGTCGAATTCTTTGGGTAGAACCACCGTTGCCGCAACATCGTACTTTCGGATTCCACTGTTGAGCGCGGCCAAACTTTGTTCAGCGATCGTCTGAAGCATGCGAGCTTGGCCGCCGAGTCGTTTTGAAATTTCCGGATAGCCAACCAAGGCAGGTCCATGCATGGGAAGGGCGAGCTCTGGCTCCGCATCGACCATGGCGCGCAGCGCCTTTGACCAAGACTCCACATAACGCTGTCGACGCTTACCATTACCGGCATTGGGCAGGAATGGCTGGAAATAATCGGCAATCACGACGGTCTTGCGTGTGGGCACCGATACCCACAGTTGGTCGACCGTCTCGCCTGGAGCGTGTTGCAGAATGAATCGATCATCGCCGATTGCGAGTTCGAGCCGGTCGTGGAATGTGCGAGTCGGCATCGGGAGTTCAGCCGTACTCTTCGGAAAATCCATCAAACGCTGGTTATTCAGTCGCGAAGTGAATTCGCGGCTGCGAATGTCTCGCTTGACCTCGTCTTCAAGTAAAGCGGTGGCGATGATCTGTGGTTTCTCACCAGCTTCGAGCAATGCCCAAGCGCCCAACATATGATCGATATGGTGGTGGGTATAGATGATGGTGTGTACGGGTTTATCGCTGATGGAGCGAATCGCAGCAAGCAGTGCCGGACCTGCCGGCGCATAGGCGGTATCGACAAGAACGAGTCCTTCTCTTGTCTCGAAGACCGCCACGTTCACCCACGGGAAACGCACTAGCCAGACGCCGTCGCCGTGCTTTTCGATCGTCGCTAGGTTCTTCGCGTCCGCGAGTGCAGCGGTGTCCGTGCGGCTGTACATCCGATTGGCCACTGCGATCGACATCGCGTTACCGAAGCCTTGCACTCGACCCACGGCTTTTCGCAAGAACGGATTCTCTTGATACACCGCTGCTCGGGCGGCGGTTCGTTCGTCTTGTGCTTCGTTGGCGAGTAAGACCGAGCTATGAAGAATGGTGGTCGCAACCAGGCAAGCGTTCAGGAGTTTCATGGCGCCCTTTTGTGCGCGGGGTAGTCGATATATCCGGTGGCACCCGGCGAGTAGAGCGTCTTGCGATCAAAGCGAGCGAGTTCAAATCCGCCGGCGATCCGATCGACGAGATCAGGATTGGCGATGTAGTGACGGCCGAAAGACACCGCGTCACCGATCTTTGCCTCAATCGCTGCTGCTGCGGAGGCGGGCTGGAAGCCGTCGTTGATGATCACGGCGCCGTCATGGTGGCGACGCGCCAACGCGAAGGCGTCTATCGATTTGTCGGGCGAGGCGATCACATGTACCCAGCCACATCGCAACGGTCGGATCGCCTCGAGCAAGGTCGTATGTGTTTCGATAGGGTTGAAATCGAGCACGTCGTTGAAGGGATTGGCCGGGCAAATCCGCAGGCCCACGCGACCGGCGCCGATACGGGCAGCCAGCGATTCCATTACTTCGACCACAAAACGGACTCGACCTGCTGCACTACCGCCGTAGTTATCGGTACGCAGGTTGGTGTTGTGGGCCATGAACTGCATCGGCAGGTAGCCGCTCGTGCAATGCAACTCAACGCCGTCGAAGCCGGCTGATTTTGCCATCGCAGCTGATTCGGCGTATTCGTTTATCACGGCAGATATGCCGGCAGCCGAGAGTGCCTCGGGCGTATCACAGGGCTGCATGCCCGCCGCATCGGTGAACATCTCGATGTTGGCTTTGATCGCGCAGGGCGCAACCGTTCTCGCGCCCGGCGACTTGTTGTGGTGGGAACTGATACGGCCGACATGCATCAACTGCGCGACGATCCGTCCGCCGCGCGCGTGTACTGCATCGGTCACTCGGCGCCATGCCGCGACCTGTTTTTCATCGTGCAAACCCGGCGTGCGCGCATACCCTTTACCATGTATCGAGGGTTGAACGCCCTCTGTAAAGATGAGTCCCGAGCTCGCACGCTGAGTGTAATAGTCGACGTGCAGATCAGTCGGGCAGTCGTTGGCATCAGCTCGACTGCGAGTCATCGGCGCCATGAAGATACGGTTCTGGCAAGCGATCTCGCCCACCTGCACCGACTCAAAGAGTGCTTGCATCGAGGTCACAGCGGCCAGACCGTGGCTTCCGCGCCACCGTCGAGCTCTAAGATTTTACCGGTCATCCAAGACGAAGCGGGCGAAGCCAAAAATAGCGCGGCCGCTGCGATATCTTCGACGGCACCGAGTCTCGCGAGGGGCGTCCGCTTTTCCATCGCGGTGCGAACCTCCTCGGTGAGGAATTTCGCGAGCGCATCGGTGACGACGGGGCCCGGTGCGATGGCATTGACTCGGATGCTCGGGGCAAAATCTTGGGCCAGCAAGCGAGTCAATTGCGTGAGCGCTGCTTTCGCTGTCCCATAGTTTGAGAAGCTGCGCTGCGCGTAGCGGGCCGCGGCCGAGGTGATGTTGATGATGCTCCCGGCCTCCGAGCGACGCAGGTGCGGAACCGCAAGCCGGCTAAGAGCGAAGGCTGGCACGACATTCCACTCGAGCGCTTTCAGGAATTGCTCCGGCGTCGTACGCAATGGGTCATTGGGTCCCGCGCCGCCCGCGTTGTTGACGAGCACATCAAGGCGACCCAGTTCGCCGACCGCCGTCTCGACGGCCTGCGACAAGGTCTCACCATCAGCGACATCGCAGGGCAGCACGATGGCTTTGCGATCGAGACGCGCTACCGCCGCAGCGACATCGTCGAGGTCACTGCGTGTTCGCGACAGCAGCGCGACATTCGCGCCGGCTGCCGCAAAGGCCAGCGCGATACCACGGCCGATACCGCGACCGGCGCCTGTGATTAGCGCAGCCTTGCCGTCTAGGCGGAAGTGTGCGGTCAAATCCATCCCGGCTTACCAGCGCGCAGCGACTTCGATGCCGTAGGTGCGGGGCACGCCGAAATACGCTTGTGTCAGATTGCCGAAACCGGGGCCGAAATCGATCATGTTCTGGATGTATTCTTTGTCGAACAAATTTTTCGACCAAATTGCCAGATCAAGCGCGTTACCGCCGAAGCGGATACCGTCGAACGACAAGCGCGCATTGACCACACTGTAGGACGGTACTCGCGTGTCATTGGCGAGAGCCGAGCCAACCGATGCCGGATCGCGCGCGGCGTCAACGACGATCGGATAGGGATACAGCGTGTAGTCGTCCATGCGGGTCGCGTCG